>Ga0335081_10003170_pt1 | contig 25831 bp, 15 predicted proteins | sample Lox_Sample_35_FD_206713 | JGI IMG/M metagenome (GOLD analysis project Ga0335081, IMG submission 206713) | Soil microbial communities from Loxahatchee National Wildlife Refuge, Florida, United States - Lox_Sample_3.5 | ecosystem: Environmental > Terrestrial > Soil > Wetlands | place: USA...
AGCAGGCAGTCGGCAGCAAGCGGCACGGATGAGATGAATTTCGATCTTCGAAGCGGACGCTCGAATGTGGTAACTTGGAACCGGGCACGGCAGTAAGGGCCAATTTCGATTTTCGAGTTTCGATTTTCGGGTTGTTTCAAGTTTCGAATTTCGATTCTCGACGGAGATACCATGGCAACGTCGGTTTGGAAAGGCTACCTCACCTTCGGGCTGATTTCCATTCCCGTCAAGTTGTTTTCGGCGGCGCGCACGGAGCGGCTCAGCTTTAACCAGCTTCACAAGGAATGCATGACGCGGGTGAAGCAGCCGCTCTGGTGCCCCACCCACCAGCGCATTGTGGAACGCTCGGAGATCGTGAAGGGCTACGAGTACGAGAAGGACCAGTACGTGATCATCGACGAGGAGGAGATCAAGAAGATCGCTCCCCCGTCGGCGCGCACCATGGAGATTCTCGAATTCGTTAACGAGGCGGACGTGGACCCGATTTACTTCGACGCCTCCTACTACATGGTGCCGGACGATCCGGGGCGCAAGGCTTACCAGTTGCTCACCCAGACGCTGGAGGAAACGAAACGGGTGGCCATCGCCAAAGTAGCCATGCACCAACGGGAGTACATCATCGTAGTGCGGCCGCTCAAGCACGGGCTGACGCTGCACACCCTGTATTTTGCGGAAGAGGTGCGCCAGGTGGCGGAGTACGCATCCGGGCCGGAGGTCGCGGTGCGGCCGGACGAGTTGAAGCTGGCCAAGCAACTGGTGGAGAGCCTGGTGGCCGAGTTCGATCCGAAGAAGTACCATGATGAGTATCAAGCGCAACTGAAAGCCTTGATCGACGCCAAGCTCCAGGGCCAGCAGGTGGCCACCGTGACCCAGCCGGAGCTGGCGCCGGTGATCGACATGATGGAAGCGCTGAAGAAGAGCCTGGCGGCGCGCGAAACGGCCCCCAAGAAGCCGCCCGCGCGAGCGGTGGACGCGGCCGCCGAGGCGCCCCTCGAGATGGCCCCGGCGGCGGAGGCGCAGGAAGCCGCCGCCGCTCCCAGGAAGGCACGGTCGAAACGGGCCGCGCGGTAACTCGCTATGCCGGCAGTGGACCTGTTTACGCGCAAGGAAGTGCTGCGTATCACCGGGGTCTCGCCGCGCCAACTGAGCCGTTGGGAGCACCTGCAATTACTCTCGCCGCGTCCCTCCGATCATGACGGCGTCTATACCTTTGCCGATATAATTGCCGTTCGGACGGTTAAACACCTTATCGAGCAGGGCGTTTCCCTCTTTCGCCTGGCCGACGCCCTCGCCGCCCTACATAGGCAACTAGCCCAGGTGGAGGCGCCGCTGGCCGAGCTGCGGATTCTTTCCAACGGGCGCAACGTGGCGGTGGAGTACGCCGGCCGCACCCTGGAGCCCATCTCCGGGCAGCTTCTGCTGAATTTCGATGTGCGCGACCTGGAGGAGAAGGTGCGGGCGATGCCGGAGCGCACGGCGGACGAATGGTTCGAGCTGGCGCTGGAATGCGAGCGGGATCCGCAGCGGCGCGCCGAGGCCGTGGAAGCCTACCGGCGGGTGGTGGAGGCGCAGCCGGAGTGGGTGGAGCCGCGCCTCAATCTGGGCACGCTTCTCTACGAGCAAGGAGACGTGGAAGGGGCGCAAGAGTGCTACCGCGCCGCTGTCGATCACGCGCCCGGCCACGCCCTGGCGCGCTTCGACCTGGGCAGCATCCTCGATGAGATGAAGCAATTCGAGGAAGCCGCGGAACACCTGCGCGAGGCCGTGCGCCTGGACCCGGCCTATGCGGACGCGCACTACAATCTGGCGCGCGTCTACGATGAGATGGGCCGCACGCGGGAATCCCTGCCCCATTGGCGCCGCTACCTGGAGATCGACCCCACCAGCGTCTGGGCCGATTATGTGCGGGAGCGGTTGGGGCTCAACAAAAACCCGGCGGGGCCGATGTTGGTGTGAGGGAAGACGGAAGGGCTTCGCACCCGGAGACGCGGAGGCCTAGAGAAATCGGAATCAGCCGGAAACAAGGGCGCCACCATTGTCGCTCTTGTCTCTATCCCTCCTTCGGGGTTGGGTTTTCACAGCGTTGGGCGGTGACGTGGTGACGGACAAGAGTAAGCATGGGATCAAGGGCAATTTCGCCACCGAGATGGGATCGCCCCTGCCTTTCGGCGCGGCGCTGCGGCGGAACGGCATCAACTTCGCGATCTTCTCCCAGCACGCGACCTCCGTCACGCTGGTTTTGTACCTGCCCGGCCTGGCTCACCCCATCGCCCAGTTTCGGCTCGACCCGCGTCTGAACCGCACCGGCAACGTGTGGCATGTCTTCGTGCGTGGCCTCGACCCGGGGGTCCAGTACGGCTACCGGATGGATGCCAACCCAAAACCGGCGCCGCGCCTGAACCACTTCGACCCAACCCTGGTGCTGCTGGATCCGTTCGCGAGGTCGGTGGCCAGCCGGCCGGTCTGGGGTCGCGCCGAGGCAGGACCGGGCGAGGCACCGAAGAGTCCGCCGCACGCCGACATCGTCGAGAATGCGTTTCATTGGGAGCGCGACAAGCCCCTGAATATCCCCCTCGCCGACTCGGTGATTTATGAGCTTCATGTCCGCGGCTTCACCGTACACCCCTCATCGCGGGTAAAGCATCCCGGCACTTTTGCCGGCTTGGCCGAGAAGATTCCCTACCTGAAAGATCTCGGAGTGACCGCGGTGGAGTTGATGCCGGTGACGGAGTTTGACGAAGCGGATTGCGACCGCGTGAATCCCTTCAGCGGCGCGCGGCTGCTCAACTACTGGGGCTATCAGCCGATCAGTTTCTTCGCGCCCAAGGCGGCGTACGCCGGCTCGCCCGGACCGGGCGCGGCGGTGCGCGAGTTCAAAGAGATGGTGAAACAGTTCCATGCCGCGGGCATCGAGGTGATCCTCGACGTGGTCTTCAACCACACGGCGGAAGGCAACGAGCGCGGTCGCACGATCTCTTTCAAAGGCATCGACAACGAGGTCTACTACATCCTCGATCCCGAGACGGGCGCGTACCGCAACTACTCCGGCGTGGGCAACACTCTCAACTGCAATCAACCGGTGGTGCGCGAGATGATCCTGGACTGCCTGCGCTACTGGGTGATGGAGATGCACGTCGATGGCTTCCGCTTTGACCTGGCCTCCATCCTGGGGCGCGGCGAAAAAGGCGAGGTACTGGCGAATCCCCCGCTGATCGAACACATCGCGGCGGAGCCGGTGTTGGCAGCGACGAAGGTGATCGCGGAGGCCTGGGACGCCGCCGGACTGTACCAGGTGGGCTCCTTTCCCGCCTGGGGGCGCTGGGCGGAATGGAATGGAAAGTTTCGGGACGACCTCCGTCGGTTCGTCAAAGGCGACGCCGGCATGGTCTCCGCGCTGGCCACCCGATTGGCGGGCAGCCCCGACCTTTACCGGACCGGCGGCGGCGAACCCTACCACAGCATCAACTTCGTCACCTGCCATGACGGCTTCACCCTGGCCGACCTTGTAGCCTACGACCGGAAACACAACGAGATGAACGGCGAGAACAACCTGGATGGGAGTGGCGAGAACCTGAGTTGGAACTGCGGCGTCGAGGGCCCGACGGACTCGCCCGAAATCCAGCGGCTGAGGGTGCGGCAAGCGAAGAACCTGACGGCGCTGTTGCTGCTTTCCGACGGCGTGCCGATGATCTGCGCCGGCGATGAGATGGGCCGCACGCAGCGGGGAAATAACAACGCTTACTGCCAGGATAACGAGATCAGTTGGATCGACTGGGGCCTCCTGGAAAAGAACGTCGATCTCTCGCGCTTCTTCAAGCTGCTGATCGCGTTTCGCCGGACCCATCCTGGGTTGCGCTGGCGGGACTTTCCCGGCGGCCAGGACGCCACCCGGATCGAGTGGCACGGCGTCCATCTCGGGCAACCTGACTGGTCGTGGGAGTCAAGGTCACTAGCCATTCACCTCCGGGGTCCCACCGAGGCTGCTGACATGGCCCCGGTGGCGGACGTCGAGGCGTCTGGACGGCGGGCGGCGGCCCACCTGTTCCTCATCACCAATGCCTACTGGGAGCCGCTCACCTTCGAGTTGCCGCGGATCGGAGGCCAAGCCTGGTTCCGATTCGTGGACACCACCCTCGACGCGCCACACGAGATCGCAGAGCCAGGCCTAGAAGTGCCGCTGGCCACTCAGAATGCTTATGGAGCCGGTCCGCGGTCAGTGGTGATCCTGGTGGGGAAATAAGTTGGATGGGCGCCATGGAGTGGCTTGCCGGCGATGGCATCCGCGGTTCACCCTCACACCCTGGGGAGGCGGCGCCGCCGAAGCGAGCGGACCAGGTCGAAGGTTCGATTGAGGTTGGTGCTCAGCATTTGCGCGACCCGAAACGCGGCTTCAGAGTGGGAGTGCAGGAAGTCGAGGAATTCGTCGCGCTTGAGAAAGCCTACTTGCGAGGGTGTCACGGCAGTGGCGGTGACCGCGTAAGGCTTGCCCGACACCGTGGCAGTCAAGCCCAGGACGTGGCCCGGCTCCGCGACTTGGAGTACGAATCTCCTCGATCCGGGGCCGGACACGGAGAGTTCGACCGTGCCCGAGTAAAGCACGAACACGCCAAACGGCGCGTCCCCTTCTGTAAAGAGTATGCTTCGCTCGGGCGCCAAGCTTGGGAGTTGCATGGCCTCAAGAGCAACCAACTGTGACTCGGGCAGATCGCCAAACAGTTCTTGGTCGCCTAACGCAACAACGATCTGGTTCTCAGTAATCTTATTCGCCATAGCCTCACTAGTCTAATACCGCGGGAAAAGGATGCCAGACTTTCCGCTGCCGAGATGTGAGCAATATCACCGACCGATGTGATCAGCGATGGGAAATGACCTCATCTCAAGGTCCGGAAAGCCCTGCGAATGTCGCCTCGGAGTCTCCGTCGAAAGTCACTGGTCATGGAGTTCGGAGTCTCGTCGTCGAGTCGGTCAGTCACGGGCTCGCCAAGAAAGTGCCTTCCCAAGTCGCCTTACTTCGTCGCAGGGTGCACCAGAGAGCCGGCGCCGTTGACAGCGTTGATTTTGCGGGGTCGGGCAGCAAGGCCGCAGTGAGGTCTATCGCCCATGGTTGTGAGGCGGGTCATGCAGGTGCGACTTATGCGATTGGTATACAATCAGGCATAAGCCGAGGCAATCGGGGGGCGCGGGCCGCGATGCGGAGTGTCGGCGATGAGAATTATGACTCGCCGACGTAGCTCTCGAGCGCCGTCTTGTTTTGAATCAGTAAGGTCGATCCTTTAAGGGTGGCGAATTGCTTGCTCTTAAAATCGCCGAGGGCGCGAGTTACGGTCTCACGAGAGGTTCCAATAATCTGGGCAATCTCTTCGTGGGTGAGGGCTAGCTTCAAACGTATCCCCTGCTTTGTCTCCTCTCCTTCTTCCGACCACTCCAGCAGCAGCCTGGCCAACTTCTCCGGCACGGAGTGCGCCAACCCCAACGTGCGTATCTGTTCACAGGCAGTATGATAATTGTGGCTCAACTGCTCCGCGGCATGCATGCAGGCTTCTCCCTGCTCACGCAGGAAACGGAGGAAGTCCTCTCGCTTGACGAAGTTGACCTGGCACGGGTAGAGGGTCTCCGCCGTCAATTCGTAGGGCTTTGAAGCAACGGTTGCGTTCAAGCCCAGTATCTCCCCTGGCGAAGCAATACGGAGGATCAGAGTCTTGCCTTCGCTCGAGGTCATGGAGAGCTTCACGCGACCTTTGCAGATCACAAAAACGCCCCGAGGGTCTTGCCCTTCGCCAAAGAGGACGGCCCCTTCCGGATACGCGGTGGTGTACTTAATGGCCTCGAAAGCCTTGAGAGCGGGTGCCGCGAGATTACAGAAGAATCCGTCCGCCCTGATCGTACAACTGCGGCAACTCTCCGTCAATTCCAGACCGTACGGCAGACGCATGCTATCCTCCGTTTCCGTTCCGCTGACCAGTGACCTCATCCACAATATACTTCGACATGAGATGCGCCCGCAACTCGGCCCCCTGCTGAAACATCTGCCTCAGCAGCTTCCTGCCTTCTGAGTCGATGAACGATACTTTGCAGAGGTCGACCGTCACGGGAGTGCTTGGCGTGCGATCTTTGAAATCGTGCCACGTCCGCTCAAACTCATTCACCCAAGGGCCCGTTAGCTTTCCCTCCAGGCGAAACGTGGCGGCATCGTTACCGTTCTCAAGAGTGATCCTAAGCATATCCATTCCTCTGACCAAGCGGGATGCGGTGTCTTGGAGGAGGGGTAGACGTATACCGAAAGCATCCCCGCAACCCTTGCATTCTTAGACAGAGCACACCGCTCGCCAACAACCCTGGCGGAGATGGACGCGCTTATCTTCTTGATCTCTCGTTGTTTGCTGTGGAAAGGGCAACATCTGAGAATTCGGGTGACGAGGGGCTGGAGGGAAAGGTGACGATATATCGTCGCTCGGCGAAATCGCGTCAGATTTCCCGGCGGTCGATACCGAGTTTGCGCATCTTGGAGTTCAGGGTGGTGCGCTTGAGGCCCAAGCGCGCCGCAGCGCCATTAGGTCCACCGATCACCCCCTTCGTTTCCCGAAGGATGCGCATGATGTGCTCCCGCTCTGCGTCTTCGAGCGTAGCTCCGTTCCCTACATCCGGCGCGGCGACGGCTTCGGGCGATCTCAACTCCGCCAAGGGCACGCGAAGCACCGGTCCGGTCGACAGAATGACGGCCCTCTCGATTAGGTTTTCGAGCTCCCGGACATTCCCAGGCCATGACCATTTTGAAAGGGCAGCCAAGGCCTCCCGCGGGATGTTTTCGATCCGTCGATTCATGCGCTGAGCGTGTTTCTGAGCGAAGTAGTGGGCGAGCATCGGGATGTCTTCCGGTCGGTCGCGCAGAGGAGGCACGGTTATCGGAAAGACCCGCAATCGGTAGTACAGGTCACTGCGAAACTGCCGCTCCTGGACCATACGCGCCAGATCGCGATTGGTGGCCGCGATCAGCCGAACATCAACCGACAGGGTCCGCGTGCTGCCCAGCCTCTCGAATTCCTTCTCCTGGAGGGCGCGCAGCAGCTTGGGCTGAATCTCGGGCGGAATGTCACCGACTTCATCAAGAAAGAGCGTACCGAGGTGGGCGAGCTCCAGCCGGCCGATCTTCTGCGAGATCGCGCCCGTGAACGCACCTTTCTCGTGGCCGAAGAGTTCGCTTTCAAGCAGGCCCGTCGGGATCGCGGCACAGTTCAGCTTCACGAAAGTACGATCCCGCCGGCCGCTCAGGTGGTGGATAGCTCTCGCGATGAGCTCCTTGCCGGTCCCGGTTTCTCCCAGGATCAGAACCGTGGCATCGGTGGGAGCGACCGTTTCAGCCTGCTTGAGGACACGCTTCAGGCCGCCGCTCTCGCCCACAATCTCTTCGAAGTTGTATTCCGTCTTCAGCTCGTCCTCGAGGTAGAGCTTCTCCTCCACCAGGCGGTCGAACAGCCCCGAGATTTGGCGATAGGCTAGGGCGTTGTCAACAGCGATGGCGACCTGGTTCGCCAACTGTCGCAAGAGGTTGATCTCGACCGGGCCGAACGCGGACTCGCGTTTGCTCGCGAGATTCAGCGTGCCCAAGGCACGGTCGCTGCGCACCAGCGGCAGCCAACAGGCGGACTTGAATCCCTCCGCTTTCAAACGGGGGCCGATTCGGTCCGGGTAAGGAAAGCTCTCCGCGAGGTTGATCACTACGGGCTGACGCGAACTAAAAGCCTGGCCGGATGGGGAACCGTTCAGCGGCAGCACGGTACTCTCGTGGAAGAGATCCTTATCGTAGGGCGGCGTCAGCGCTTGAAGCCGGAGCTGCCGGGTCTCCGGATCGTAGAGCGTCAGGCTGGCGTAATCGTGAGGGACCACCTTGCGCAGGCTGGCCGAGATGGAGGAGAGAAGCTCGCGGATGTCAAGGTGTGAAACCAGGGTGCTGGTCACCTCGAGGAGCACAGCCTCCTGGGCCTGCTTCCGCTCCGTAATGTCAGTCGAGATTCCGGCCACGGCGTAGGGAACCCCCGCCGCATCCAAGAGGGGAAACTTGATCGAGATGTAGGTGTGGACGGCGCCCTGACGGGGAGCCACCTCCTCGAACTCCAACTGTTTTCCTTCCTCCATCACCTTGCGATCGTTGGCCTGGAACTGGCGTGCCACCTCCTTGGGGAACAGGTCATCGTCGGTCCGGCCCAGAACGTCTCGACTCTCAACTCCGAAGAGGGACTCAAACTCACGATTGACCCGGAGATAGCGGCCCTCCGCATCCTTGAGATAGATCACGGCGGACGAGTTATTCAGAATCCCCTCGAGTTGCTGTTCGCTCTCCCGCAGTGCCCGCTCTGCCTGCCTACGCTCCGTGATGTCCTCAGCGATACCTACCGTGCGAACCATCGTTCCCGATGCATCAAAGACGGGAAAGGCGCGAGCCCACAACCACCGAATCGATCCGTCCGGCCTCAGGATGCGGTACTCGCCGTCGAAACTGCCGTCGCGGTAGTAGATCTCCAGTTTCTCGGACAAGCGCTCACGATCCTCCGGATGCATTGCTTCCAGCCACGCCATCGGATCGTTGTACAACGTCTCGCGCGACCGGCCCAGAACATCTTGATAGGCGCGGTTAATGTAAAGGAACTTACCCTCCCGCAGATCCCTGATGAAGAGGATCTCGTGGATGTTCTCCGCAATCTGCCGGAAACGCTCGCGGCTTTCCCGCACCGCATCTTCAGCCTGCTTGCGCTCCGTGATGTCACGGACGACACCCAGCACCTGCCATCCGCCTGCCCCTTCCAAGGGGCTGAGCATGATGTCGACGGGGAATTCACTTCCTTCCTTGCGCCTGCCGTAGAGTTCTAGTCCGGCGCCCATGGGCCGGATGCGTGCCTGCTGGTGGTAATCGTTCCGATGCGACACGTGGGCGTTGCGGAACCGTTCCGGCAGGAGAATCTCAATGGGCTGGCCAATGAGTTCGTGTCGGTTGTACCCGAACATCTTTTCCAGTTGGGCGTTGACACGCACGATAACGCCCTGCGCGTCGCTCGCCACCGTGCCGTCAGGAGAATACTCAAAGAGCTTCTCCGCGGCCTCCCAACTGGCGCGAAGGGCCTCGAGTGAGTGGGTTCCCTCCGTACTCCAATCCCCAACGCCCAGAAACGGCTCCTTAGGTCGGAGGCCCGGATCTGCCTCGTGGCTTGCCATTGACTCTCCACCTGCTACGCTTATCATCTATTAAGATAACATAGCCCGCAATAGCATTCGATAGTTGGCTCTGCGAGGTTTTATCTTGGGCACGGGAGCCGCTCGGTCACGCAACCGGCTGGCGTGCGTTTTAGGGAACATCGCCCCCGTCTGATCCGTAACTGAGGGTGAAAGCCTTAGTGACGCCGATAGGGAAGGGTGATGCATGCAGACCATTCTGGAAGATCTTCGTTACAGCTTGCGACTACTTCGCCGAAGCCCCGGATTCACCATCGTAGCCGGGTTCGCGCTGGCGCTCGGAATCGGAGCCAATACGGCGATTTTCAGCGTGGTGAACGGTGTATTGTTGCGCCCATTGCCCTATCCCGAGCCTGGCCGCCTGATGATGGTGTATGAAACCTCGCGTGAGTTCAACCATAGCTCGGTCGCCTATCCGAATTTCCTGGATTGGCAGCGCGAAAACCACTCTTTCACGGACATCGCCGCCTTTCGTGGCGATGATTTCAACTTCACTGGCTCAGGCCAGCCCGAGCATCTCTCGGGCGAATACGTTTCGGCTGGTTTCCTGTCCGTGCTGGGCGTGAACCCTGTCCTGGGTCGCAACTTCTCGCCGCAGGAGGACCAGCAAGACGCCGCCGGAGTGGTGATTCTGGGCTACGGCTTGTGGAATCGGCGCTTCGGCGCGGACCGGAACATCCTCGGCAAGCTGATGACCCTGAACGCACGGAATTACGCCGTGATTGGCATTCTGCCCTCGGACTTTCGTTTCCGTGAGCAGGCCGACCTCTACGTGCCTCTAGGCCAGTGGCAATCGATCGAGCTCCGCGACCGTGAGAACCACCCGGGGCTACACGTGGTCGGACGGCTGAAGCCTGGCGTGACTATGGCAGCCGCCCAGGCTGAGATGACGTCCATTGGCCGCCAGCTTGCCGAAGCGTACCCCAAAACCAACGGCAGCCACGGCGTCAGCGCAGTGCAGATGAAGGACGATATGGTGGGCTACATCCGGCCCACGCTGCTCTTGCTGCTGGGCGCGGTGGGTTTTGTGCTGATCATCGCCTGCGCCAACGTTGCCAACCTGCTGCTGGCTCGATCCACTGCCCGGAAGCGCGAGTTTGCCATTCGCACGGCCCTCGGCGCGGCCCGCCCGCGTATCATCCGCCAGCTTCTTACGGAGAGCGTGCTGCTGGCAGTGGGCGCCGGGGTGTCCGGTCTGTTGTTCGCCTTCTGGGGGACCCGGTTGGTGTTGGCCTCGGTGCCCGACAGCTTGCCTCGCAGTCAGGATATCGGCCTCGATCCCTACGCGCTGCTTTTCACGCTGGTGGTTTCGATCCTCACCGGCGTCTTCTTTGGCCTCGCCCCGGCATTCCAGAGCTCGAACGTGGATCCCCAAGAGGCGTTGAAGGAAGGCTCCCGCGGCTCGGGCGGGGGGCGCCATCGCGCCGAGAGCGCATTTGTAGCCGTGGAGGTTGGTCTCGCCGTGATCCTCCTGGCGGGCGCCGGTCTGATGATTCAAAGCATCTGGCGGCTTTGGAAAGTAGACCCCGGCTTTAACACCCAGCACTTGTTGACCGCGCATGTAGCGCTCTCACCCAACGTGATGGCCAGCCCCGGCGGCATTCGGCTTGCTTACCAACAAGTGATCACGCGTGTGGCTGCCATTCCGGGCGTCCAGTGGGCGGCCATCACATCGCTCGTTCCTCTCACCGACAACGACAGCGAGATTCCCTTTTGGCTTGGCTCCGGACCTCAGCCGCCGCCGGACCAGATGTCGTCGACGTTGTTTTACATTCCAACCTCCGACTACTTGCGCGTGATGGGTATCCCCCTCTTGAAAGGTAGATTCTTCACCGAGCGGGACACGACTGCTTCTCCAACCGTCGTTGTGATCGACGACGCCATGGCTAAACATGTCTTCCCCGGCGTGGATCCGGTGGGCAAGCAGATCAATGTTATCATCCTCGGTCGGGTTCAGATTGTCGGGGTAGTCGGTCACGTGAAACATTGGGGTCTCGATTCCGACGACACCGCCAAGATCCGGGACGAGCTTTACTTCCCATTCCTACAGATACCAGATAAGTACATGCCCGAGATCGTGGTTGGCGGCAATCTCGTGTTGCGCACGGGGGCGGACCCCCTCCGTGTCCTCCCGGAGGTGCGTGCCCAAGTGGCCGGGCCAACGCAAGACCAGCCCATTTATGGTGTCCAGACTATGGAGCAGATCATTTCCGCTTCTCTCGCTGAGCGCCGATTCACGATGTTGCTCCTCATCATCTTCGCTTCCACCGCGCTGCTGCTGGCCGCCATCGGAATCTACGGCGTGATGTCCTACGCAGTCACGCGCCGGACGCATGAGCTTGGCATACGCATGGCGCTGGGCGCGACGCGCAACGACGTTCTGAGGTTGATTGTGCGGGAAGGAATGGTACCGGCGGTCACCGGCATGGTCAGTGGCTTGGCGGCGGCGCTCGCCCTGACGCGACTGATGGTAGGCCTCCTATACGGAGTCCGTCCCGCCGATCCATGGACGCTGGTGGCGGTATCTCTCGCCCTGGGCGGCGTGGCTCTTCTCGCCAGCTACGTTCCAGCGCGCCGCGCGACCAAAGTGGACCCGATGATTGCGCTGCGATACGAGTGAAGAGAGCGAATCAACTCAGAGGAAGTGGTGTGGCGGAGCGTTGCGGAAAGCCGCAGGCCGTCACGGGGCACTACCTCGGGCGAATACTGATGCCCTGTGCTAGCAGATCGCTCCGCCACCGTCCCTGGCTCTTGATAGCCTTTGCGACCGCCGCTTGCAGTGATGCCCGTCACACGTCTCGGTAACCTGGGTCACGGAAACGAACGGCCGTTCGTTCTCACTTCTCACCAGAACCAGGCGCTCGTCGCTGAAATCGACAGCCTTTCGCGCGACTCAATCGGCTCAGCCCGCCTCCGGGATCTGAATGATGACGCGGCACGAGGCATGCCTCGCCACATGCTGCGCCGTCGATCCCAAGAGAATCTCGCCGAGAGGACTCTTTCGCCGGTGGCCCATGACGAGCAGATCGATGTGGCCGTCCGCCGCCTCCCCTACAATCGCCTCGCCCGCATTACGGGCCCGTACCAGGCGGGTGGTAATCGCCGTGGAAAAGCAATTCGCCGCCGTTTTCTGGGCTCGAGCCAGGACCTCCTTGCCGGGGTGATCCAGGACCTCCGCCTCGGCGTCCAGCGGCAGGCTGGCGGTTACCTCGACCACGTGCAAGGCGACGACTTCGCACTCCATGCCCTTCGACAACTGGCACGCCAATTTGATCAAGCTATCCGTGGACTCAACGTCTCGCAACGCCACCATCACCTTGGGATCGCTCATGTTCTTCTCCTCTCGTCAGCGCACCTTGCGATCGGCCGAAAGGTGAAAGGTCGAACTTGGAGGTTCTCCTGACTTATACCATTTGTTCCTTGACCGCTCTCTCGGCCTTTGACGTTCGACCGCTTGGTACCCAGGCGACAGCGTACCGGAGTCCAGCGCTTTGGGCAAGGCCGATCCCCGGATGGCGACGCGACGCGATCTGGGGTCAAGTCTTGAATGGCCGACCGCCACGGGGCGCCAGATCGTGTTTATGGAAGCGATCCATGGCAGGCCCCGGCACCGTCGTCAGGCTGATGATCGCCGTCAGCAGAAAGTTCAGGCACAGAGCGACGAAGCCGGCGTTAAACCCGAAGCAGGGATCGCGTTTGGTGAGGGACAGAAGGGCGACGGTGGCCACCCCGACGACCATTCCGGCGAAGACACCGCGCCGGGTGGCACGTTTCCAGTAGAGGCCCAACACCACGCCGGGGAAGAACTGCGCGATGCCGGCGTATCCCAGCAGCAGCAGCGACACCAGCGTAGTGGAGCTGTAAATGGCGAAGGACAGGCTGACGAGGCTGAGCACCACCACCATGACGCGAGCGAGTCTCTCCACCTGATCGTCGGTCATGGCTGGTGCGAAGAGCGGGCGATAGAGGTTCTTGGCAAACAGAGTGGCGGCGGTGAGCGTGAAAATGGCGGCGGGGACCATGGCGGTGAGAGCGCCGGCGCCGCCAATCACGCCCAGAAACCAGGCCGGGAACGTGTTGCGGACGACTGCGAGCAGAGCCATGTCGCCGTTGGAGAGGCCCGGCACCACCAGCACGGCGGTGAAACCAGTGAAAAAGATGAAGGCCAGCGTGAGGGTGTAAAGCGGCATCACCACGGCATTGCGGCGCAGGGTGTCGCCGCTTTCGGCGGTGAAGCTGGCGGCAAACGCGTGCGGCCACATGTAGAAACCCAGGGACGTGAGCAGAACCGTGGAGAGGTACCAGGTGTGGCCCAGGTTCGCGGTGGCGCCGGGCATGGTGAGGTGCGCCGGACGCGCATGCGCCAGCGCGGCGAACATCTTGCCGATTCCGCCGAAGTGCGCATAGGGCACGCCGATGCCGATGGCGACGGCGGCGAGCACCATCAGTGAATCCTTCAGGACGCTCACCCACGCGACAGCGCGCACGCCGCTGGCCAGAACGAACGAGGCCACCAGGACCACCGCGGTCACCATGGCGGGGGTGCGGCCGATGCCCTCGGCGCTCGCCACCTCCACGATGATCCCCAGACCCGTAACCTGGAGTTGCACGTACGGAATCAAGAAGGCCACCCCCACCACGCAAACGAAGCCGGCCAGGTACTTGCTGTCGTAGCGCCGGCCAAAAAAGTCGGCTTCGGTTTGCAGGCCGTATTCCCGCCCCATTTCCCAGATCTGCGGCAGGATGAAGAACGACACCACATACGCCAGGGTGAGGTAGGCCATGATGTAAAGCGCCGGACCGCCACGCGAATACGCCCACCCGCTGGCGCCGAGGAACGAGAAGGTGGTGTAGACCTCACCGGCCATCAGCAGGTAGGTGAGCAGCACGCCGAAGCCGCGGCCGCCCACGGTCCACTGCTCCAGGTCCATTTTGCGATGGGCTCCGGCGAGGAAGCCGATGCCCGCGCCCGCCGCGATAATGCCGAAGATGATGGTCAGGGCCACGCCGCTCGGGCTCATTCCGTCTCGCCATCCTTCTTATCGCGCTTGGTTTCTAGGCGGTACGCTCCCCAAAGACACAGGGAGCTGAGTGCGATCCACGAGATGAGCCAGAACAGGTTGAAGGGGATGCCGAGGACCAGTGGTTCCGCACGGTCCCAGAGCGGGACTGAGAAGCACATGGCGGCGAAAGGTATCAGGGCGAGAAGTATCGCCCCGAGGGACGGCCGTTTGAACAATGTTTTCCACCCCGCCGCGCGGCTTTGCGGCTCGATGAGGATTCTGTAAATCACGATTTGCCGGCGCGCTTCAACCGCCTGCGCACGTCTTCAAAACGGAACCTGCTTCTTGGACTTCCTTCGGACCGATCGAGAGCGAGGGCGAGATCCTCGCTCTTCTGCAACATAGAACGGTGGTGGTGATTCATAGCCGGCAAGGCTGCTTCCCTCCGGCCACTGGTTCCGACCACGAATTTTTGAGCAATTCCCATACCTGAAATCAATAGCGTTGACCGGTGAAGCTGCCCATTGGGAGCAGGGGCCACGGGTCCGGTTCGCCATCGACGGGTATTCGACCGATGCCGGCTTTTCACGCCAGAATCACTGACACGTCACCATGCGTTTTTCGGGTCGGCCGTACGGTAATCTCGACGTCCTGCCCGAGAGCGGTGAGAAACTCCAGGAGACGCTCCACCGAGAACGCCCCGAACTGGCCCCGCACGAGGCCGGAGACGTGTGGCTGCTTGATGCCAAGGATTTCCCCAGCTTCGGCCTGGGTAAGGCCGCGCTCGCGGATCAGGCGGTAAATCTGTAGCGTAAGGTGCGCCTTCAGTTGCTCGCGTTCGGGGTTCGGAAATCCGAGGTCTCGAAAGACATTTCCGCTGCCTTCGGTCACTCTGATTCTTGGTTTCTTCTTCATGGTCAGTCCCGCCTTCCCTGTAGCCCCGTTCGGCCGCAGCCAGCCGCTGATGAATGAGGCCGATCTCTCTTCTCGGCGTCGCGATGCCCCGCTTAGACTTCTTCTGGAAGGCATGCAGCACGTAGATCGCGTCTGCGAAGCGGACCGTGTAGATAGCCCGGTAGGTGTCGCTCACGTGGGACGCGACGATTTCAAGGACAGAACCGCCCCCGAAACCCGTTAGTGCTTTAACGGATGGGTATTCCTCGCCGCACTGTGCCCCGTAAAGGGCCTGCCCGATATGCCGCTGTACGGCCTTCGGAAAGGTCTTCAAATCCTGCCTCGACGACCCTACTTACCGGACGGGCTTCGGCTCGCCTTCCATCATACAAGTATACGTCTGTTCGTATAGCAAGCTGCGTTATTCTTCGGGGGATTATGGTACCAGGTGAAGGCGCTGCAGGAGACTGTCGAAGCGAGGATCCGAGCGCAGTGGGTCAAGTTTGGGGTCGACCTTAATCCATCTCAGGCCGGTATCGTGCCGGCGGTAGCATTCTTCCAGCCAGTAAAACGCCTGGTCGCGCTCCCGAAGGCCGGCGCATAACCCCGCAGCCCCGTAGAAACTAACATATTCCGATCCTCCAGGGCGCATTTGTTCCAGAGCCCATCGGCGGGCAGCGCTCAAGCCGCCGCGCGCGTAGGCCCGTGAAAAGCCCGACGCTTTCTCCTTGTCCATCCCTTGCAGCACCAGAGCCTTTTCCCTCTCCTCCACCGCCTGCTTCTCCAGGCCCTTTTGAACGTAGGCCCAGCTCAGAAAGACATGAGCGGGAGGAAAGTTGGCGTCCATCTCCAGGGTTTTCCGACAGGCATCGATGGTTTCGTCGTACTTCCTGGCGTAGTAATAAACGTAGCCAACTTCAGCGTTGATGATGAGCGAAAGTGGATCCAGTCTGCGGGCCGTTAGGCTCTCCGCCAGGGCTTCCTGCGGACGGCCCATGGCCGCCAGGAATTCAGCGTACCATTGATGGGCCGTGGCGTATCCCGGATCGAGTTCAATCGCACGCTTGAACTCCTCTTCGGCGCGGCGCCAGTCCCACTCGTTTTCCCAGATGATGTACGCCAGGCAGGCGTGCGCACTGCCAAGCGAACTGTCAAGCTCCAGAGCCTTCTTCGCCGCTTCCCGGGCCTTGGGAAGGGCTTCTTGCCAAGGGACCATCCAACCCTCCCAGCCCGCGGCCACCAGATAGGACTCGGCCAGGCCGGCGTAGGCCTGAGCGTAGTGGGGGTCGATTTGGATCGCTTGCTGGAAATAGCCCAGGCCCTTTTCGAGGCCGTCGGCAGTCCTCTTGTTCCAGTAGTAGCGTCCCTTGAGATAGTCTTCGTAGGCCTCGGGGTTAACGGCCGCAGCCCGGCCTCCAGCCGCGTTCCCTCGGGGGACTAGTTCAATGGCTAATGATTGAGCGATGCGGTCGACCACGTCACGCTGCAAGGCCAGCACGTCGGGAGTGGCGCGCTCGTAAGACTCAGTCCAAAGCTCCGTCTGGTCGCTGCTCTGGATCAGTCGCGCCGTAACCCGCACGCCACCGCCGGCGCGCAACACGCTTCCCTCCAGGACATAGTCCACACCGAGACCGCGGGCAATATCCCGCAATGGCTCGCGGGTGTGCTTGTACTGCATGGCGGAGGTCCGGGCGATCACGCCGAGCCGGTCGGGCCGCACATGGCCAAGCTCGGTGATGATCTCATCCGTGAGGCCGTCGGCAAAGTACTCTTGCCCGGAATCGCCGCTGAGGTCCTCGAATGGCAGCACCAGCAGCATGGTTCTTTCGGTGGTGGAACGGGATTGACGGACGACCGTCCACCTTATGGTCAGGATTGTCAGGAGGACCGAGGCAGTAACCGCCACCATGATCGCCGAGACGATGGCCGCGTAGCTTCGCATCCAGCCCCGGAGTCTTTGGTGCCCGGGAGAAGCTACGGAGACCAGCGATGTTGTCGGCGGCGGAATCGTTCCCGCCGGCGCCACCTTAGGTTCCGTGTCGGTGGCCGCGGCTTCAACCGGCGCAATGAAGCGGTAGCCGTGGCGCGGAAGCGTTTCTATGAACCGTGGATTGTCGGCTGAATCGCCCAGAGCCCGGCGAAGCTTATTCAATGTGGTGTTGAGATTGGCGTCGAAATCTACAAAGGTATCGGAAGGCCAGAGCCGACCTCGCAGGTCTTCTCGGGTCACGATCTCGCCGGCCTGCTCCAGCAGGAGGGCCAGCATGTTGAAGGGCTTGTCCTGGAGTTTAACCTTCAGGCCCTGCTTGCGTAACTCACGCAGCCGCAGATCCACCTCAAACGTGCCAAAGTGGAAGTACTGCGACAATTGAGTTGGCGCCTCCGGCATGCTATCCCCCAGCAGAGATCTAACGCGCCGCACCAGTCCGGCTTCCTTTCCGCGCCACATTGGTCGAGCCGGCCCAAGGGCAAGTATATATTCTTAACAATTATAGCATAATGACTTCCGAAACGACTTTGGGAGACGACAAGTTGTGGCGGCGGGTTTCAGTCGGCATCTCTGGCCTCAAAGCCAAACAGCCTGCTTGGGTCACGTGCCGGGCTGAAGCATGCCGCTACAACCTTTGTCGCCCTGCATAGAGTGAATAGCGCCAACGCTGAAGACCATGTCGAGAAGCAGTGGATGGAAAACAGGTTTTTCTGCCGCCCTCAGTATTGACGCGGCGAGATGGCTAGTCGACCATCCCGGTCAGGCTTCCTACGAGAAATTATATCCGCTCTTTAAGAATATGGAGCGGACGTCAGACATTCGCCCGCCCAACCGCCTTTCGTCGGGGACCCCGCGCTTGAAGCGATTTAGGACCTCCCCCTGCCTTCGCTACGCGAACGGATACCCTGTTTAGACGCGATTTAGTCACAATTTAGCGCCATAGCCTTTAATTTGTCAGCACACGTGCAACGATTTAGACGGTTGGCCGCGGTGAACGGTTGCCAGCAAGGCTGTGTAAGAGGACTCTGACGAACGGCTGTGACGGAACGCAGCAGAAAGGGAGGACAATATGTCGACGAATGCATGGAGGATGGTGGTGCTTGGGGTTTTCGTCTCGTGCTTCCTGACCCTTAGTGCCACCACAAGTCGGCTTTCGGCTCAGGTGGTAAAGGGATCCATCTCCGGTACGGTTGTCGATACCACCGGTGCGACGGTACCTGGCGCGGACGTTAAGGTGGTTGAGGCTTCGACCGGAGCGACATCTGCTACGGTCACAAGCACTGACGGCGAGTTTCATTTGCCATTGCTCGCCATTGGTTCGTACACATTGACGGTCACGAAGCAAGGCTTTCGCACCATCGAGCTCACGAATGTGGGAGTCGACTCGGCCAGGGACACGGGCTTGGGAGAGTTGAAACTGGAAGTCGGACAGGCATCAACTTCCGTCGAAGTTACAGCGGCTCCGCCTCTGCTGGAGGCGACGCAATCTCAGATCAGTTCGTCCATCGCTGCTTCTACAATCACGGTGTTTCCAGGTGTCGGTGAGAACGAAGGGCTGGATTATCTCGCGCTCCAGATTCCGGGCGTCGTGGCGAGCCGTGACAACAATTTTTCCAATCAGAACGGCATGGGGTTCTCCTCGAATGGCCTCCGGGGCCGTGCCAACGACCAGCAAATCGACGGACAGAACAACAACGATAATTCCGTAACCGGCCCTCAGCTCTTCATGGGCAACCCCGACTTTGTGCAGGAATACCAGCTCACCACCAATAACTTCGGTCCCGAGTACGGACGCAATGCCGGTGCGGTGGTAAACATCATCACCAAGTCAGGGACCAACAAGTGGCATGGCGACGTGTTCGGCACTGAGGGAAACAACAAGCTGAACACGCTTTCCAACACGCAGAAGGCCTTTGAGGATCTCCACAGCTTGCCGGTAGGGAATACGGAGTTCTCCGGCGCCAGCATCGGCGGACCGATCATCAAGGATAAGTGGTTCATCTTCGGAGGCTTCGACAACCAGATCAACCCCGGATCAAGTGTCGACTCGACGGGGAACCTGACCCCTGATCCTACCGGCCTTGGCCAACTTCAGACTTGCTTTCCAAACACACCTTCGATCCAGGCTCTGATGACTTACGGACCGTTTGGCGTCAAAGGCGGCAACCCGGTAATCAGCGGTTTACCGGTGACCAAGGCCGTCACCGTCGGGGCTGCCAGTTGCCAAGTCGAGTTTTCTGGGGTCCAGCGCACGCTGAACACATCCGTTCACCAGTGGGACGACATGGAGCGCTTGGATTACAGCGGCGACAAGAACAAGGTTTACGGTCGCTTTATTTGGCAGAAGACCAGCAACCCGAATGTGGACGAAGGGCAGGCGGCAGAGGGGTACCCTGTCGATGTGCCTGGCTTCGCTGAGGATTGGGGATTGAGTTGGACTCGCACCCTTTCCCCTACCATGTTCAACGAGGCGCGGCTCAGCTACGGCCGTAGCACGGCGGAATTCGGCGGCAACACGATCGGCAACACCGTTCCTACTCAGACGAACATCGGCAGTGCCCTATCCAGCATCACCATGCCGTCCGGCTATGCTAATTTCGGCCCCTTGAGTTCCTTCCCTCAAGGACGCATTGTCAACACCTATCAGTTCCAGGATAACTGGAACTGGATGCACGGCAAGCATGAGATCAAGGCGGGCGCCAACCTCACCTACCAACGCTCGCCGAACGTCTTTTTGCCGAACTACAACGCCACTTTCGGCTTCAAGACGTTCAATCAATTCGCCGCCGATACACCGAATTCCATCAGCATCACGCTGGGCAGCCCCATTCTCGACTTCCGGGAGCACGACTCGTTTTTCTACGCCGGTGATGACTTCAAGCTTCGATCCAACCTCACCCTGAATTTGGGGCTCACTTACACCTACTTTGGCCAGCCGGCTAACCTGTTCAATAAGAACGATGCGAAGCAGCAATCCAGCAGCGAACCGTTCTGGAACCCCGGCCTGCCGACTTCGCTGACCGAATTCCCGGCTCTTCCGGCCCCCAAGAACGGCTTTGGTCCAAGCTTAGGGTTTGCTTACACGCCCGATTGGGGTGGACCCATTTTCGGCGGCAGTGGCAAGACGGTGCTCCGTGGCGGTTATCGCCTTTCGTACGATCCGCCGTTCTACAACATCTATCTCAACATGGCTTCGTCCGCCCCGCAGGTGCTGGCGCAAACCCTGACTGGGGCAAAGGCCGCCGCGAATCCCCTCCTCGCGCAACCGCTAGGCTCGGCTGCGCGCAACGAACTTGCCTCGTACCTCACATTGGGTGTGAGCGATCCTCGGTCCTTCAACCAGACCCAGGTAGCGCCTAATTTCCGGGGCGACCATGTTCAGTCGTGGAGTTTCGGCGTCGAGCGCCAACTGGGCACCCACGCCGTGATCGAGAGCCGCTACGTCGGCAACCACGGGTCGAACCTCTTTCAGTCGATCAACGGCAATCCGTTGATCGACAGTCTCGCCTCCGAATACCCGAGCGCCATCCCGTCGGGCGCCACTCCCTGTTCTGCGGCCAATGCCGTGGTGCCGGCTGCAGTGGGCCGCGAGAACTGCAACGAGGGTGTGATCCGCGAGCGCGCCAATACTGCGCGTTCGGACTACGAAGGCTGGCAGACCGAACTCCGCACCACCAACCTGTGGAATCAATTGACCCTGCGGACGTCCTACACGTGGAGCAAGACCACCGACAACACGAGCGAGATTTTCGGATCGGCGACCAATTCCGGCACCGGAGGTGGAAACACGATCGCCTTCGCCCAAGACCCGCTCAACTATATCGGCGCGGAGCATAGCCTGTCCGGTCTTGACATCCCTCAAAACTGGACGCTAAGTTTCCAGGAAATGATTCCTGCCTTCCGCAGCCAGCGCGGTTTGATGGGACATATCCTGGGGGGCTGGGCCGTGGCTGGTTCGTATATCCTCGCCAGCGGGCAACCTTACACGCCGATTCAGTTCGGCCTGAATAGCGGCACGGGCGGAGACGTGTGGGATGCTCCATTCGACGAAACCTATGTGGGGCTCCTCGAAACGGCCCGTCCGTTTGCCGGCAGCCCGAGCGCCCCGGTGGCCAACGTGGGGATTTATGCCGGTGATGCCTGCTCGTACACAACGACTCCCACAACACCCGGAGTAGGATGCGGTCTTCCTGCCAGCACTCTGCTGAACTTCAACCTGGTGAACACCGAGGGAACTGCCACCACAACGTCGCTCTCGAATGTGCGCGTGATCGTGAACGGCACGACGGCCAACGGGATCTACGGCACTCCCTTTGGTTCCATGGGCCGCAATACGCTGCGTGACGCAGGAACCAACATCGCCAATTTCGCTGTCTACAAGTACATCAAGGTTACGGAGGGCGTGAAAGTGCGGTTTGACGCGAGTTTCATCAACGTATTTAACCACCCCAACTTCAGCTCCGTCGATCCATACCTCGACGACGCCGGCGATCTCTTGGAAACCACGGGCTTCGGCATTCCCAGCCTCTGGTCGGGGACTGTTTTCAGCAACGGGCAACGCCAGATCCAGTTCGGCCTGCGGGTCGAGTTTTAGCTTAGACCGGCAGTCTAATCGCACCTGATCCAGCAAAGGGCGTCCGGCACCCTCCGGGCGCCCTTTCTGCTTGAATTGCTATCCATAATTCGAACTACACTTCTCGGCCAATCCTCCATTCGCAATCTGCAATTCTCTGTTTGGTGGTCGTAGCGGACGCCGCATTAGTGGCAGGGACAGCTTCTTCGTCCCGGTCAGAACTCCGTCCATGCGGGTGCCCGACATAGATTCGCTGAGTCGCACTTCGATGGCCAAGAAACGAGTTGACTCTCGTATAGCAACATGCTAGCCGGATCGCCTGGTTCTTACTCTCGACAGTCCAGCTTCGACTCACCCCTTCTTCTCTTTCAGCCAAGGCCCTACACTGGCGCCTCCAAGTTAGGGTACAATAGAAGCATTGCTGATCGTGGTGGCAAGCTGTGATGAGGGATGAGGTAGCTGTTTTTTGAGGATATGGGCAATTATTTTCAGATCGCTTTAGGCAAGGTGATTGGGACCAAGAACGAGCGCGAGTTGAAGCGCCTGAGCGCGCGTGTGGAAGAGATCAACGCGCTGGAGCCCGGGATGCAACAACTCCCGGACTCGGAGTTTCCTCTTCGCACCGACCAGTTGAAAAAGCGCCTCGCGGAGGGCGAGACGCTCGACGACATCCTGCCCGAGGCTTTTGCCCTGTGCCGCGAGGCGGGGCGCCGCACCCTCAACATGCGCCACTTCGACGTGCAATTGATGGGCGGCATGGTGCTGCACGAAGGCAAGATCGCGGAAATGAAGACTGGCGAGGGCAAGACGCTGGTGGCCACGCTGCCCGTGTACCTGAACTCGCTGGCCGGCAAAGGCGTCCACGTGGTGACGGTGAACGACTACCTCGCCAACCGCGATGCCGCCTGGATGGGTCCCATCTACCGGTTGCTGGGCCTCTCGGTGGGTGTGATCGTGCACGACCTCGACGACGAGGAGCGTCGCCAGGCTTACGACGCCGACGTCACTTATGGCACCAACAACGAGTTTGGATTCGACTACCTCCGCGACAACATGAAGTTCGACTTGGCGGACCTCGTCCAACAGCGCGGTCACAACTTCGCCATCGTCGATGAGGTGGACTCTATCCTGATCGACGAGGCGCGCACGCCTCTGATCATTTCCGGCTCTTCCGACGAGGCGGTGGACAAGTACTACCGGGTGGACAAGGTGGTAGCCACTCTCGCATCGGAGGACTACGAGGTGGACGAGAAGCGCCGCCAAGCCACGCTGACCGAGTCTGGCGTCGCGAGGGTGGAAAAGTCGCTGGCCCTCGAGAACCTCTACGACCCCGCCAACCTCGATTATGTCCACCACGTGTACCAGGCGCTGAAGGCGCACACGCTTTTCCACCTCGACAAGGACTACGTGGTGAAAGACGGCGAGGTGATCATCGTCGATGAGTTTACCGGCCGACTCATGCCCGGCCGCCGCTGGAGCGACGGGCTGCACCAGGCGGTGGAGGCCAAGGAAAACGTCAAGATCGAGAAGGAAAACCAGACTCTCGCCACGATCACCTTTCAGAATTATTTCCGCATGTACAAGAAACTTGCCGGCATGACGGGCACGGCGGAGACCGAAGCGGCGGAGTTCGAGAAGATCTACAACCTGGAAGTGGTGATCGTTCCTACCAATCGCAGTTTGATCCGGCATGAGCACCCGGACGTGGTCTATCGCACCGAGCGCGAGAAGTTCAACGCGGTGATCGAGGAAATCAAGGAATACCACCTGCGCGGACAACCCGTATTGGTGGGGACCATCGCCATTGAGAAATCGGAGAAGCTGAGTGCGGCGCTGCGCAAAGCCGGCCTGTTGCCAAACCATCTGCTGGAATTGCTGAAGGCAGCGGGCCTGGAGGGACCCAAGATCGAGCGCTGGGCGGCCGCGCTGGCCGAAAGTCATGGCGCGGCCATCGAGTGGCTGATCCGCGCTGCGGTGCCGCTTTCGAATGTCCAGAAGTTGCTCTCCGGGAGCAAGTTCCAGTCCCTCAAGGCGGACGCCGGCGTAGGCCCCAATGGCGATCGCAGCGCTTTCCTGCAGGCGGTGTTGAAGCGCGCCCACCAGGACTACACGTTGCAGGCGCTGCCGGACGCCGACGTGGCCATGGCGCCGCAACTTGCCGCGCTGGCGGCGCACGTAGATGAAAAGACGCTGCCGCTGGTCGACTACCTTATCGAGGTTCATTGCCGCCCGGCGCGATTGCTCGAAGTCGTCAAGGAGCGCGAGGCGAGGCACTACGTCTTGAACGCCAAGCAACACGAGAAGGAAGCCCTGATCGTGGCGCAGGCCGGTCGGGTGGGCGCGGTGACCGTCTCCACCAACATGGCCGGCCGCGGCACCGACATTTTGCTGGGCGGCAATCCCGAAACCATGGCGCGAGAAGAGTTCCGCCGCTCGCCCGAGAAGTACCGCGAACAGGGGATCGATCCGGATCCGCCCGAGCGCCCCACCGAGGGAACAGCGGAAGAGAACTACCTGGCCTACGTCGACGCCTACCAGAAGTGGCGCCAGACCTGGGGCGACTTCGTCAGCCGCTACAAGGGAACCACCGATGCGGAGCACGACCGGGTGATCGAGTTGGGCGGGTTGCACATCCTGGGCACCGAGCGGCACGAGGCGCGGCGCATCGACAACCAGTTGCGCGGGCGCGCCGGCCGCCAGGGCGATCCCGGATCGTCGCGCTTCTACCTTTCGCTCGAAGACGACCTGCTGCGCATTTTCGCCGGCGAGCGCATCTCCAAGATCATGCACCGGCTGGGGATGGAGGAAGGCGTCCCCATCGAGTCGCGGCTGATCTCCAAGCGCATCGAGTCGGCGCAGAAGGCCGTGGAGGCGCAGAACTTCGAATCCCGCAAGCACCTGCTGGAATACGACGACGTGATGAACAAGCAGCGTGAGACCATCTATGGCCTGCGCCGCCAGTTGCTCGAAGGAGGCGACCAGAAGGACTACGTCCTCACCGCGGCGGACGGCGTGGTGGACTGGGTGATCGCCAACTATTGCCCCAAGGAGCAGAACGCCGAAGAGTGGAAGGTCGACGCGCTGCGCAAGGAGTTCTGGACGCGATTCGGGATTGATCTGCGCGTCTATCAGGACTTGAAGTTCGAGCCCAAGACACTGCCCGAAACCACGGAAAAGCTTAAGCAGATTGTGCGCGACCGCTACGAGGAGCGGGAGAAGGTATGGACGCCGGAACGCATGCGCCAGCACGAGCGCATGATCATGCTGCAGGTAGTCGACAGCCAGTGGAAGGATCACCTGCTGGCCATGGATCACCTGAAGGAAGGCATCGGGCTGCGCGGCTACGGTCAGAAGGACCCGGTGGTGGAGTACAAGCGCGAGTCGTACGACATGTTCGAAGGCATGATGGATCGCATCGACGACGAGACGCTGCGCTTTCTCTTCCTGCTGCGCACGCCGGAAGAGGAAGAGGAGATGATCCGCGCCTACCAGCGCCGCAAACGCCGCGAACAGGCGGAAATGAGGATGGTGGGTGCAGGCGCCACCGAGAAACCCCAGCAGGTGATCCGGCGGGAAAAGATCGGGCGCAACGATCCCTGCCCTTGCGGCAGCGGCAAGAAATACAAGAAGTGCCATGGCGCGGCACTGCCGCCGGCGGGCGGTAAACCCGGCGGAGAAGATCGGCCTTCACCTACAACCTAGAGGCGGCCAATTTCGCCGCCGACAAACTAGTGACTATGTAGCCTGTCGGGACACAGCGGCAGAAAGACAATGCGAGAACGTGGCCAAACAATCGACATCTTCGTATGATCCTCGCGCCGCTCTGTATGTCTTCGTGGCTCAGTGCTTAATCTTCACACCTTCCGGCCGGAAGGGGGGAGAGCAACCATGTCGGAAGAAGTCCACGAGCTCGCGGAGCATGCCGAACACGCGGCCCACGATTCTAGCCTGGCGCCGGTGACCGTCACCATGGCGGTCCTGGCGGTGCTGGTGGCGGCGGTGTCGCTGCTCGGACATCGTGCCCACACCGAAGAGATCCTGTTCCAGAATAAGGCCACCGATACCTGGAACGAGTACCAGGCCAAGAGTATCCGGCGTCACGGCTACGAGCAGTTCACCGATTTGCTCTCCATCTCCGATTTCAAG
>Ga0335081_10003171_pt1 | contig 25831 bp, 18 predicted proteins | sample Lox_Sample_35_FD_206713 | JGI IMG/M metagenome (GOLD analysis project Ga0335081, IMG submission 206713) | Soil microbial communities from Loxahatchee National Wildlife Refuge, Florida, United States - Lox_Sample_3.5 | ecosystem: Environmental > Terrestrial > Soil > Wetlands | place: USA...
TCTTCGCCAACGGTGGGAACGAACGGGTATTCGTCCACGCGCGCACGGGGTCAAGAATGGTTCCTCCAAGCCAGCGTTGTAAAGGTTGCGCGAGGCGGCCGACACGTGAGGCAAATTGATAGAGCGCGGGATGGCACATCATTCGCGCGAAGCCGAACTGGATAAGCTTTTCCAGCAAGGCCGGGCGCGCCCGCACCGCATTGCGCCGGTTGTGCAGCAAATGATGGTGCAAATTGATTTTGACCGGACAGGCTTCGGTGCAGGCGCCGCACAGCGACGAGGCCTGCGACAAATGTTTCCAATCCTGAAGACCACGCAGGTGCGGCGTGATGACTGAGCCGATCGGACCTTGATACGTGGTGCCGTAGCTGTGCCCGCCGACATTTTTGAAGATCGGGCATACATTCAAGCAAGCGCCACAGCGGATGCAATGGAGCGCATCGCGCTGTTCGGCATCGGCCAGGAGTTCCGTGCGGCGGTTGTCGAGCAGCACCACATGAAATTCTTCCGGGCCGTCAGGTTCGCCCGGCTGCCGCGGTCCACCGTAAAGCGTGTTGTAACACGTGATGGATTGGCCAGCGCCCGCCGTGGCCAGCATCGGCAGGAACAACGCGAGGTCGGAAAGTCTGGGTAGCACTTTCTCGATGCCAACGAGGGCCACGTGGATTTTGGGGAGCGAAGTTGTAAGCCGGGCATTGCCTTCGTTTTCCGTGATGGAAATCATGCCGGTTTCGGCGATGGCGAAGTTTGCGCCGCTGATGCCCATCTCTGCCTTGCAGTATTTTCTCCGCATAACGCGCCGGGCGACCATGGTCAGATCCTCCGGATTATTCGTCGGTTCGGACCCGAGCTTGTCGTGAAACAGATCGCTGATTTGTTGTCGCGTCAGGTGCATGGCCGGGAAGACCAGGTGATACGGGGGCTCCTCGCGAAGCTGGACGATGTATTCACCCAGATCGGATTCCGCGACTTCAAACCCGGCTTGCGCCAGCGCGTCGTTCAAATGGATTTCCTCGGCGGTCATGCTCTTGGATTTGATGACGGCACGCACCTGATGTTGTTTTGCCACGCCGACGATATAATCCCGCGCCGCTTGCGCATCGGGTGCCCAAAATACTTTGGTGCCACGCGCCTCGAGTTTGGAAACAAACTCATCGAGGTAACGGTCGAGATGGTTGATGGCCTCCCATTTGGTTTCTGCGGCCAGGTCACGCGCGCCGGACCAGCTTTGAAATCGGTTTTTAAACTCGTCCCGTTTGGCGTAGTACCCGGAAAGCGCCTTTTGAATCCAATCACGATGATGCAGATCCGCGGTGTAGCGACGCGCGGATTCGTTGAATTCTTTCGCGTGAGCGTTCATGTCTGCGCCAGCACTTCCGCGAGGTGCAACGTTTTAATGGACTTGCCCTGCCGGTCCAGCACGCCGCGAATTTGCATCAGGCAACTGGAATCGTTGGAAACGACATAATCCGCGCCCGTCCCGGCAATGGAGGCGCATTTGATTTCGCCCATGGCGGTGGAAATCATCGGGAACTTGACTGCGAATGTGCCGCCGAAACCGCAACAGGTCTCCGCCTCGGTCATTTCAACCAGTTCCAATCCTTTAACATGTTGGAGCAACTGGCGCGGCGCTTTTTTCGAGCCTAATTCGCGCAGGCCGTGGCAACCGTCATGAAACGTCGCGCGTCCCGCGAACCGCGCGCCGACATCGAGCACTCCCAATCGGTTCACGAGGAAATCCGAGAACTCAAAGGTCTTTGCCGCGAGGGCCCGGGCTTCCGCTTCGCGCGGGTGCTGGTGGAATAATTCGGGGTAGAAAACCCTGACCATCGTGGCGCACGAACCGGAAGCAATTACCACCGATTCGGCATCCCGGAAAATGGCCATTTGCCGTTCCGCCACAGCGCGCGCTTCGTCCCAAAAACCGGCGTTGAATGGTGGTTGGCCGCAGCACGTCTGCGCTTCGGGATAATCCACCGTGTGGCCAAGACGTTCCAGTACGTGCACGATGCTCATCCCGACCTGCGGATAAAATTGGTCCACGAAGCAGGGGATGAACAACGTGATTTTCACGCGGCCTTAACCGGGTCGGGATGTTATTTGTAGAGCGGACCGAAATTGGCGCACGCGCGGAAATCCGCCCCTTCGAGGTCGGCGGTGCCAAACGCGTTCCAGGCACTGGGGCGAAAGATGTTTTCGGCGGCAACATTGTGCATGTAAACCGGGATGCGCAACAGCGACGCCAGGCTGAGCAGGTCCGCGCCGATGTGGCCATAGCTCATGGCGCAATGGTTGGCCCCCCAGTTGTTCATCACGGTGTAAACGTCCCGAAACGCGCCGTTCCCGGAAGTGTGTGGCACAAACCACGTGGTCGGCCAGGTCGGATTGGTGCGCTCATCCAGAATGGTGTGGACCTTTTCCGGTAATTCAAGCGTCTCGCCTTCGGCAATCTGCAAGGCCGGGCCCAGCCCTTTGACCAGATTGAGCCGGCAAATGGTGGCCGGCATTCCGCCGCGCGTGCGGTAACGGCTTGACCAACCGCCGCCGGGAAAATATTCCGTGACGGATGGATGCCAGGTCGTGGCGGCGAGACAATTCTTCACTTCCGCGGCGGTGATTTCCCAGAACGGTTTCATCGCCGGCTTTCCGTTGACGGTTTGTTCGCCGTTGCCGTCCAGCGCCGCCGGGCCGGAATTGATCAAGTGCAAAAATCCGTGAGCCGCCGCGCCGGTCGGTTTGTGACCGGTCACGCGATGGACGGCCGCCGGACTCCAGTAGGTCCGCACGTCGGCAAAGACCTGGGCGGTGTTGGTGAGCAGATAACCAAACAACATGCCCGCGCCGTTGAGAGAATCATTTTCCGTGGCGACGATGTATGGCGTGCGCGGACCGTTCCAATCGAAGGAGGTGTTGAGAATCGCTTCCATGAAATCGCCGTTGGGCAGATGGTCGGTCCATTGCCGCTGGCCCTGAAAACCGGAGGCGATGGCATTGTGTCCGTGGGCTTCCTCGCCAAATCCTTTTTTCGCCAACCGGGGATTTCCGAGCATCAAGTCGCGCGCGATGAGCGCCATCTTCACGGAAATTTCCCATTCCCGGTCCAGTTGGGAGCGCGGGCGGGTGGTCTTCGGCGAATTGTAATCCTTGCCTTCCTGGCAATTGGCTTTCACCCACGCCAAGGCCCTGACGTATTCCGCAGCGTCAAAAATCCCGCGCTCGATGCGCCGGAAAAATTCGGACATGTCCACCGACTCGACGCGCATGCCCAGGTAACTCTCGAAGAAGTCCGGGTTGACGATGGAACCGGCGATCCCCATCGAAGTGCCGCCCATCGCCAGATAGGATTTGCCGCGCATGATGGCGACGGCCAGCCCGGCGCGGCAGAAGCGGAGGATTTTTTCCTGCACATCGGCGGGAATGATTTTGTCCCCGGCGTCCTGCACGTCGCGGCCGTAAATGCCAAAAGCCGGCAGTCCCTTTTGCGTATGGCCGGCCAGCACAGCGGCGAGATAAACCGCCCCGGGCCGTTCCGTGCCGTTGAATCCCCAGACCGCCTTGGGAATGGCGGGATCCATGTCCATCGTTTCGCTCCCGTAACACCAGCAGGGCGTGACGGTCAGCGACAAACCGACGCCTTCGCGCGCGAATTTCTCCGCGCACGCCGCCGCCTCGGCAACGCCGCCGATGCAGGTGTCCGCGATGACGCAATGCACGGGCTTGCCGTTCGGATAACGCAATTTTTCGCCGACAAGCCTGGCCACAGACCGGGCAAGGTTCATCGTCTGCAATTCCAACGATTCACGCACGCCGCCCAACCGCCCATCAATGGCCGGGCGGATACCGATTTTGGGGAGTTTCTTAAGCAGTGGATTGTCCATAATCATCACTTTCTCCGAACAGGTTTGGGCCTATCGTAATCGGCCCCACCACCGGCGGCGAACAAATTCGTCCCGGATTGAACAAACGTTCAATGCGGAAGGATGGCTTGGAAGCGCGGATAAACCTCGTCCCAGGCGCCAGGGTTTTGGGGTTCGAAAATTTTGGTTTCAAACGAACGCCGCACCAGGGCACGCCCTTCGGCCAGTGAACGGATTTCGCCGAGGGCATACAATTGCATGATGAGATTGCCGAGGGAAGTCGCCTCCACCGGCCCGGCCACGACAGTGCAATGCAAGGCGTCGGCGGTGAATTGATTCAGCAACCGGTTCTGGCTGCCGCCCCCCACGATGTAAATCCGGTCAATGGGTCTGCCGGTGACGCGCGCGAGTGACTCTTTCACGAAACGGTATTTCAGTGCCAGGCTTTCCAGGATCAGGCGCGTGCAGGCGCCCGGGTTGGCCGGCGCCCGTTGTCCGGTGCGAACGCAAAAAGCGGTCAGGGCGTCCACCATGTTTGCCGGGGTTTGAAAATCGGTTGCGTCCGGATCAATAAAGGCGGCGAACGACGCCGACGTTTCGGCTTGAGCGATCAGATCGGAGTAACTGGCGGAATTCCCGGCGGCCTCCCAGACACGTTTGCTTTCCTGCAACAGCCACATGCCCGCAATGTTTTTCAAAAATCGCGTGGTGCCGAAAACGCCGCCTTCGTTGGAAAAGGTGGCTTGATAACTTTCGTCGGAAATCGCCGGACGGGCCAGTTCGCGCCCCATCAACGACCACGTGCCCGAACTCAAGAAAACCGGCTCCGGTTCTTCGGCTGGCACCCCAACGACCGCTGAAGCGGTGTCGTGCGCCGCGGGCGCGATGACCCGCAATTTTGTTGCGCCGGTTTCGGCCGCCACGCCGGGTTGCAGTTCACCCAACACGCTCCCGGCGTCCACCAGCTTGCCGAAAATTCTTTCCGGCAATCCCATCACCCCGATCAAGTCGCGGTCCCACTCTTGCGTGTGCGGATCGAGCAATTGACTGGTGCTCGCGATGGATTTTTCATTCACGCCAAGGCCGGTCAAAAAATAATGGACCAGGTCCGGGATGAACAGGAGCCGTTCCGCCTTTGCCAGCCGCGCCGGAGATTCTGCCTCGGCCAGCAATTGGAATAGCGTGTTGAAAAACATGAACTGAATGCCCGTCCGCTGATAAATATCCTTGCGCGGCATCCGCCGGAACGCTGCCTCCTGCATTCCTTCCGTGCGCCCGTCCCGATATTGGAACGGGGCGCACAACAATTTCCCGTCGGCGTCCAGCAAACCGTAATCCACACCCCACGTGTCCACGCCGACGGACGCGACGGCATCGCCGTATTTTTTCACCGCCAGCGCGATGCCCTGTTTGATGTGGGTCAACAGCCCGTCAAAATTCCAATGCCATCCGTCGGCCTGCTTGACGGGGTCGTTGGGAAAGCGATTCAACTCGACCAGCTCCAGTCGCGTGCCGTTGAAGCTGCCGGCAACGACGCGGCCACTGCCCGCGCCGAGGTCCACCGCCAGACAGACATGGTTCCTGCTCATTCCCATTTGATAGCGCCGGTCAGTCTGTAAATAACGCGCCCGAAATCAAAGATGAAATTTCAACGAGTCCATCATCGGCGCCACCGTGCGGTCGCGGTGGTTTCTACGCCGAGACGGCGCAACCATTTTTGTCGGCTGGATTGCTTTTGGGGCCTGGGGTCAAGGGTCAGCAAGGCATGGATATTGCTGATTTGGACGGAAACAGCCCGAAAACGGGTTCGAATAACAAGTCGGATTATAGTGCTATGAGCAGCCAATTATTCCCAGGCGAGCAGCAGCTTCGCGCGGCGAAAATTCTTATCATTGACGATGAGGAGGCGGATATCCGCGTGCTCGAATGGGCGTTTCAGATGGCCAAATTTCCGAACGTCCGGAGTGTGACCGACTCGAGCCAGGCGCTGGAAATCTTCAACCGATTTCAACCGGACATTGTGTTGTTGGACTTGAACATGCCTGAGCCGGACGGCTTCGCCGTTTTGAAGCAACTCCGGCAAACAGCGCCGGTGGCCGATTTTCTGCCGGTGCTGGTGCTCACAGGCCAGAACACGACCGAGGCGCGCAGCCGGGCCATGGCCGGCGGGGCGAACGATTTCCTGGGCAAACCGGTGGATTACACGGAAGTCATGCTGCGGATCAAAAATTTGCTGCTGACCCGGTTTCTTCATCAGCGGGCGCGGGAAATGCAGAAACAATTGGAAGCTCTCCCCGCAGGCGGAGAAACCCATCCGCCAAACAAGCCCGTGCCGAAACGTTAGATGCATGACCGTATTTCAGTCTGAACGATGGAAACGATCCCGACAGAAGAACTTGACCGTTTGTTTGCAGCGATGATTCAAAGCGCGGAGGGCATTTCCGACTTGCTGTTTGTGGCCGGCAAACCGCCGCAGGTGGAAGTACACGGCAAACTCAAACCGTTCGGGCTCCAACCGCCGGAATCCCTGCTCACCAGCAAACGCATCGAGGGTTTGGCTGGGGCGATCATCAATAACAACTCCCGGCTGCTGCAAGATCTGGTGGACCACGGTTCTTGCGATTGCAGTTACGCCCTGCAAAATTTCTGTCGTTTCCGCGTCAACATCTTCCGCCAGAACGGTAATTACGCGATGGTGCTGCGCCGGCTGCAGTCACAGATTCCCACCCTCGAAACGCTTCATCTGCCGCCGGTTTTCCGGGAGGTCATCCGGGAGAAGAACGGGCTTATCTTCGTGACCGGCGCCACCGGCAGCGGCAAGACCACCACGCTGGCGGCCATGCTTAACGAAATCAACCAGACCCATGAAGCCCATATCGTCACGCTGGAAGACCCGATTGAATTCCTGCATCCCCATCTCAAGGCCACGTTCAGCCAGCGCGAATTGGGACGCGATTTCTACACGTTTCCCGACGGGATGCGGGCGGCCCTGCGACAAGCGCCCAAGGTAATCCTCGTCGGCGAAATTCGTGACCGCGAAACCATGGAAATCGCGCTTACTGCCGGCGAAACGGGCCACGCCGTTTACAGCACCCTGCACACCATCAGCGCCGGGCAGACCATCAACCGCATTCTGGGCATGTTCCACAAAGACGAGGAACAGCAGGTGCGCGAACGGCTGGCGGGGACGTTGCGCTATATCATCAGTCAGCGCCTAGTACCCAAAAAGGACGGCGGACGGTTGCTGATCACCGAATTGATGGGCAGCAGCCTGCGCACCCGCGAAGCGGTTGTGCTGGGCGAAAATGAAAACCGCCGGCTTTCGGAAATCATCGAAGCCGGGAACACCTACGGCTGGCACAGCTTTGAACAATCGTTGACTGCGTCCTACGAGAAGGATTTGATCACCGAAGAAACGGCGTTGCTGTATTGCGTCAACAAGCCGCAGATGCACCAGCGCATTGACACCATCAACAACCGCCGGGCAACGGCGCGACCGTCGCACACGCTGAAAATGAAGGTGGAGGAACCGGCCCCTAAGCCCGCGCCACGGCCAAGACCGCCGAAATTGCCGGAACCTGCGGAAAAGGCGGAGTGAACGTGTTGGCTCAGGCGGCCAGCCCTTCAGCCGTTGCGGCCGTTCGCTGATTGGCGTCGCGTAACGGCGCTCCTTCGGCAAGCTCAAGCGCGGTTTGTAGCTGCCGCGCCAGCTCTTCCACCGCCGGCCGAACGAAAAGTCCGGAGTGATTGCCGGGAATCGTGATCACGCGCGGATCTTTGGCATGATGACGCATCCGCAGATTTGTCTCATTCGGACTTATTGCGGGAACGAACAAGACCAGGGTGCCGGGATAGAAACCGGGCTTATAAAAGCGGTTCGCGCGACCATTCATGTTGAACACAAAACGCCGGTAGTCCGGCAGCCAGCGAGCGCTGCGTCCCTGTCCGATGCCGCGGATCAGCGACCAGCGCAACATCCGGAACGCGTCGCGCACCGTGTTGCGCATCGAGCCAAACAGCCGTTCGCCGAGTTTATGGCTTTGCCAACTCGGAGTCGGATACTTTGAGTCAATCAAGGCCAGCAGTCCGACCGCGCGGCCCTGCTGAATCAGCATCTGCGCGATTTCGAAAGCCACGCGTCCCCCCATGCACGTGCCTGCCAGGAGATATGGCCCCGTCGGGTCTTTGGCGATAATTTCCGACAGGTAAAGCCGCGCCATCGGCGGAATGCGCGTCAAGGGCCAGCATTCGCCCTGGAGCCCGACCGATTGCAGTCCGTAAATCGGGCGATTCGGCAGCAGCCGCGCGAGTAGGCCGTACGAAGAAATCTCGCCCGCACCGTTGTGGACGAGAAAAAGCGGGCGCCCGTTGCCGCCGGGGCGCAACGGGACCAGCGGCGTCGGCGAAGCGGCCACCGCGCCGCCGGCAATCACCGCGGCCAACCGCTCAATGGTGCTGTGCTCGGCCAAGGCCGACGGTGACAGGGAAACGCTGAATGCCTCCTCGACGTGCAGCAATACTTCGACTGATTGCAGTGACGTTCCACCCAGATCAAAAAAATCATCACGGCGGCCAATCTGAGCGACACCCAAAACTGATTCCCAAATCCGCGCCAGTTTGCCCTCAATGACGTCACGCGGTTTTGCGCCGGCGCGCGAAGGACTTTTGGCCTCGCGTGGGGGCGGCAGGGCGCCCCGGTCAATTTTACCGTGCGGCGTGAGCGGAAATTTTTCAAGAAAGACGAAGTGTGCCGGTACCATGTAGCCCGGGAGAGTCGAACGCAACACACGCCGCAGTGTTTCGACAGTGCATTTTTTCCCAGGACGCAGAACCACGTAAGCGACCAGTTGCAGATCATGATTCAACGCTTCGCGCGGGCAGACCACGGCCGCGGCCACTTCGGGCTGATGAGCGAGCGCCTCTTCAATTTCGGACAACTCAACGCGGTAACCGTGTATCTTGACCCGTGCGTCCTTGCGCCCCATGAATGTAAGCGAACCGTCGGCCATTCGCCGGCCGAGATCGCCGCTGTGGAATGCGCGAATGCCGTTGGCGCTGCCGCTCCCGGAAAAACGCGCGGCGGTCAGCGGTTCATTGCGCCAGTAACCCGGCGAAAGATAGCGGCTCTTCACAATTATCTCGCCGACTTCCGCGCCTTCAATTTCGCCGCCGTCTTCGTTCACCAGCAAAAATTCCATGCCCGCCGTCGGCCAGCCGACCGGCAGGCGTCCTGCGGGCGGTTTGCCATTCTGCCCAAAGCGATGCTGCGTGATGTTGCCGGTTTCGGATGAGGAAAGCGAATTGAGCAGAACGCATTTGTCGGGAAAATGTTTTTTGATCGTTGCAAGATCTCCCGCGATCGCAGCTTCAGACCCGAAACGGATGAGCCTGGCGTCGGGGAAAAAATCGGCGTCGCCCAGCGTTTGCGCGAAATTGCGGAACACGGAGGTTGATGAGACAAAGACGGAGATTTTGTTTTCGATCATCCACTTTTTCAGCCCGACCGCGCCGCGTTCGGCGATGGGGTAAGGATACAGCGCGGCACCGTTCAACAGCGCACACCAGGTCGTTGACACGCCCTGTCCGCCGCTGGGTGAACCGAGCAAAACTATCCGGTCGTCCGCCGACAATGCCATCCCGCGCGAAAGGCGCAGAACATTGTGCACAATGTTGCGGTGCGTCTGGATGACGCCTTTGGGCCGGCCGGTCGAACCGGAAGTGTAAATCAGCCACGCGATGTCCGCCGGGGCGATGGCGATTTCGGATTCCAGCGCCGGCCCGGAGATTTCCTTTTCAAAACTGACGACCTCGTGATTTTCCCCTGCGATTTGCCGGGCAAGATTTTCGTTTGAAACATCGGTGACGATCATCCCCGGATCCGCGTCTTCCCTGATTTGCTTCAGACGCGCGGGCGGGTCCGACGGATTCAACACGACAACAATTCTTCCGACCTTGAGAACAGCCAGGGCCGCAGCGATAAGCGGCGCATCCTGCCGCATCAGCAGGGCCACACGGTTGCCGGGGTTTCCGCCGCGGGAAATGATCGCGCGCCCCAAACGGTTGGCGGCAGAATTCAACTCCGCGTAAGTCGGCTGCCAGGCGTTGCCACCCAACGCCGTTTGTGACGGATGCAGCCGCGCCATTTCCCGGAAGCGGGCCGGAATGGAAGTTTCCGCTTCGGCAAAAATTTCACCGGCGGCTGAGCAGGTTCGTTCGGGGACACTTGGGTCGCTCGGTTTTGCCCCGGCCATTTCCACTGGCGCAGACAAAAGCCGGTCGAGTCCGACGAATTCAAACAACACGCGTGAGGCATCCAGCGGCGCGGGTTGGCCGGCGAATTTCACGCGCCCGACGGCAAATCCGTTCGGTTCGGGCGCCTCGAAAAAAGCCTCCTCGAATTTTGTCCGCTGGAAGCATTTCCGGATGGCCGGGACTTGGGCGCCTCCGTCGTGCAAAAGGAGATGGCGATTCCAGATTACCCAACCGCCGGGCTTGCAGAACATCGGCAGGCCGGCGATCAAACCGGGAACATTTTCATGGCGCAGATGGCCGAGAAAGCCGGAAAGCAAAACGATGTCCGCCGGCACCGCGCCGGCATAATTGCGGGCCAGCGAAGCGTCGGCTTCGACGAAGCGGAGCTGTTCGCCCAAACCGGCTTCCCGGGCGATCACCCGGCCGCGCGCGATGGTTTCCGTGTGATTGTCCAGCAACCAGGCAGTGACATCCCGTCGGCGCGGATGGTTTTGCAATGCGCCGACCACATCACGGCCATCGCCAGCGCACAGGCTGATGATCCGGATCGGTCCGGGCGGGCAGGCATCAAGCGCCGCAACGGTCTGTTCGACAACCAGCCGCAGCCGCTCCTGCAGGCCAGGGAGATTGTCGTAATTTTTATGCCACGCGTCCCAATTCATATAGCGCTACTGATTCATAATTTCAATTCCAGCAGGTCGAGCAATGCGTAGTCTTGTTTCATTTTTACCAGGTAATGTTCGACCCATGAATCGTTTTCGCCGAGCAGCAACTGGTCGCCGTGTTTGCGGTAGAATTCAGGATTTTGGACCCCGTGCGGGATTTTATTTTCCGCCAGCGCCTTGGCCGCGTTGATAAGCCGGCGGCGCAGGCGCACAATGGCCGCATCCGATGCGCCAAGATGTTCCTTCGTGCGGTCGCAGATCGCCCCCATGCTCTCCTGCATCGCGGCGTCCTGGATGGGCGCGACGTTTTCGAGGCCGCTGAAATTGATCTTTTTCTGCCGCTCGCGATCCAAGAGAAAATTATTGCCCGCGTTCGCGGCAAAACGGAATTTGCCCAGCCAATCGTCGGTGTCCGGCAGAAATCCGCTGGGCCCTACGCGATTGTTCCAGCCTTTTTGTTCTTCAGCAGACAATTCGCGAATGGAAGACCAGTGTGGTTCCCAGACCATGGTGTGTTCGTCATCCAGCGGTACCCAGACTTTGTCGCGGTTCTTCCCGCCAAAACCGGGGACGCTGGTGTAAAAGGGCAACATAAATTGCGTGACACGCCAATAAAATTTCCCCGGCTCAGCATCCCGCCGCGCGCCATACACGACGCCGACATCAGTGTCCTGTACCTCCAACAACGGCTGTTTGTCCATCCGTGCGAGGTTCCGGTAATAATCAATCCCGGCCTGCGGATTTTCCGCCGTGCCTTGCGATTTCGGGTCCAAGGCCAGGTGCAGAAAACTCAGGTGCGACGAATCGAAATCGCCCTCCATGGCCTGCAACCAATTGCATGCGCGCTGGTAGCGCAGCGCGCCACGCCGCATTGGCTCGACCAGTGCCCAACCCAGTTCCGGCAACGGCGGCGGGTTGTCACGGTTCGGCCCCAGGTAGGCCCACACGATGCCCTTCTTTTCCACGCAGGGATATCCCGTGACGCGGATTTGTTCGGTGAGCTTGCTGCCGGGTGGTTCGTTGGGAATGTCTACACAACGGCCCTCGATGTCAAATTTCCAGCCGTGATATAAACAACGCAGGCCGTTTTCCTCATTGCGCGCGAAGAAGAGTGAAGCACAGCGATGGGGACACACGTGGTTCAGCAAACCCACTCGGCCTTCAGTGTTACGGAAGGCGACGAGGTTTTCCCCCAGCAACCGCACGCGCAACGGCGCGCCATCCGGCGCGGGCAGGTCCGTGGATTGCAGGGCTGGGACCCAATACTGCCGCAGCAGGTCGCCCATGGGCGTTCCCGGCCCGATGCGCGTGAGAAACTGATTATCGGCGTTGGTCATGCCTCTTTCGTGTTTCTGTGGGAATACCGATTTTGTTCTAGATCATCCGCGCCGTAAACGGCCTGCACCCGTGTGTAAAACAGCCGGTCTCCCTCGCCGTGTTCCGGCGGGCCGATCCCCGACGCTTTCCAGCCGCCGAACGGCAGCGACGCGTCCACACCGGCGGACGCGGAATTAAGTTTAAGGATGCCGGCGCGGGCATGGGCAAGAAATGTCTGCTGGAGTTCGGGCGAATGGCTGAATAACGCCGCTACCAGACCGTGGCGTACGCCGTTGCACAATTTCAAGGCGTGGTCAAAATCGTCGGCGCGCTGCACCACCAGCAGCGGACTCATCGTCTCTTCCTGGACCAAGGAACTTTCCGGTTGATCACAACCCACGATTGCGGGTTGTGCGTAGGCGCCGGCCTTCACCCACGGTTCCTGGGCGCGCTTTTTAAAAAGCAATTCAATCCGGTGCGCTGCGCCCGGGTTTTGCGCCGCCTGAATCAAGGCGCTTTGTTCGTCGCGTTTCTCCGCGCAAATCACCGGCCCGATCTCCGTGGATTTTTTCGCCGGGTCGCCCCAGGCCAGCTTTTCGGCAGCCGTCTTCAGTTCGCGCAGAAATTTTTCAAAAGAGTTCTTCGGCACGATCACGCGGCGATTGGCGGTACAGCGCTGGCCGGCGAAGCCAAAAGCGCCCCAGGCGACCCGTGCGGCGGCGTGCGGCAGGTCGGCGTCGTCCCAGACAATGGCGGCATTGTTGCCGCTGAGTTCGGCCTGCAAGGGCACCAAGCGGCGGGCGCAGATTTCCTGGATTGCGTAACCGGCCCGCGCCGAGCCCGTGAAGGTTACGGCGTCAACCCGTTCGTCCGCCGCGAGCCGTTGCGCCGTCGTGTGGTCGCCGGTCAACAGGCGCACCGCATCCGCCGGCAATCCGGTTTCGCGCAATAACTGCAAAATCACCTTCGCGATCTGCGTGGCGGCGGGCGCGGGCTTCCAGACGACGGTGTTGCCGTAAATCAGGGCTGGAGCAATTTTTCCAACGGGAATCGCCACCGGATTGTTCCAGGGCGAAATGATGGTGATAACGCCCAGCGGTTGATGGCGCACCAGACCGGCGGCCTCGCGCGTCTGCCGGTCGAAGTTCGCGGCGCGGCGAATGACGTCACGGATGTTTCCCGCGGCACGCCGGACTTCTTCAAGGCCGTGCGAAAGCGGTTTGCCGATTTCTACGGCCATCTGCCGGGCCAGACCTGGCGCGGCGGCCTCCAATCGTTCCGCGACTTTTCCGAGTAGCGATTGAGCTGACGATGCCGGGCACCGCTGCCAGTGCGTCCACATAGTTTTTGCCGCAGCAGTCGCAGCCGCAATCTCATCGGCGCCGGCAACCGGCACTTCGAATAAGACCTTTTTTGTTTCGCGCGGCGAACGATGGACCCATCTTGGCGGCCCCTTGCCGTTCAATCGCGACACCACCCTGGTCACCGATTCAAATTGAACGCAGCGCTCCGCCAGCCAGCGGCGGATAGCAGCAGCGTGAACCGGGTCATTGCTGCCGACAGCGTCGTCAGCAATAAAGACTTCCAGGCCGCGTTCAAGGCTTTCGGCGGCGACGGTACGGACACAGGTATGAAGTTGAACGCCCGCGAGAATCACCGCATTGCAGTTCAACCGTTGGAGCGCAGCCTCGAGCGTTGGACCGGCAAACGCGTTGAAGCCGGTCTTGTGAATGATGGTTTCGCCCGTTCGCGGCTGCAGCCGGTCGGGGGGCTGGTGTCCGCTGGTGCCGGCGACACATATCCAGCGGCCCAGGCGTTCCCAGTGCGGCAACCGCCGATCTTTGCCGCGGCGGATGGTGGTCCAGACGTGAATGACGGGGACGTGGTGGCGACGGCAATAATCCAGTAACGCCGCTGCGCGGGCGACCACGGTATCAACGGGCGGTTGGATTTCAGGCGCTGCCAGGTGATCGCTTTGCAAATCAACGAGCAGCAACGCCGGTTTCATGCTGGCTGCGAAATTTCCGCCGAACGCAGAACCTGCTCGGCTACCTTGTCCGCCATGGCGTTCGTGCCCAGAATCCGGCAACCGGGCTCGGCAAGATCGGCGGTCCGCCAGCCGGCGCGCCAGACTTCGGCGAGCGATTTCTCGATCAAAGTGGCGGCGGCGTCCAGGCCGAAACTCTCACGCAGCAACATGGCCAGGGAAAGAATTTGTCCGGCCGGATTGGCGATGTCCGCGTCGGCCAGATCGCGGGCGCAGCCATGGTTGGTTTGATAAACACCGTGGGCATGCGCGTCGAAATTGCCGGAAAAAGTCACTCCGCGCGAGGAGACCAGCGCCCCCGCAACATCGGCCAGGATGTCGCCGAAAAGGTTCGGGGTGGCGATCACGTCGAACTGCGCCGGATTCTGAATCAATTCATAAGCGGCGAGGTCAACGTTCATGAACGCGGCTTCGACTCCGTACCGGCGGGCCACCGCACCACTGACATCGCGCCAGAGAGCCGTCACGGTGGGGACACCGCCTTCCTTGACGACGACATGCAATTTGCCCCGGCGATCGGCAGCGGCGCGCGCGGCGACTTCAACGAGCCGGTGGACTTCCGTTTCACTGTAACTGAACGAATGTTCCGCGAACCGGCCCTGGCTGGTGGCCCGATCGCCCCATTGGCCTTGATAAACTCCGCCCGTGTTGTCGCGCACAATGAGGATGTCCACTTCCTTCAGGAATTGCGGGGCGATTCTGCCCGCTCGCGCCAGTTCCGGCGCCGGTTGCACGGGAACAAATTTGCAGAACAAATCAAAACGGCGCCGCAAATCGTAAACATAACGGCCGCCGCCAGGCCCGCTGAGGATCGCGCCTCCCAACTGGAAAATGTCGGCGCAAAATTCCATGGTGTCCTCGGGCAGCCATTTGCCACAGGACGCCACCGCCGCCTCGCCAATCAAGCCGCCCGGCCGCACATCAAACGTGAGATCCATCGCCTGTTCAACCGATTGCAAAACCTGCAAGGCGGCTTTAATGACCTGCGGTCCAATCCCGGTTCCTTCGAGTGTTCCGATCAATCGTTTTGCCGGGAGAGGGATGCCGGGCAGCCTCAGGTCGTTTGCCGACAAATAGCCCGTCAGTCTGGTCGGTCGGCTTTTGCCGGGTCTCGAACCGTTGGTTTGCGTAATCATGGTTGTTGCGCGATTTCTACTGTTCGCTGAGCGAGGCGGCACAAGGCCCAGACCGATCCCTCTCTTTTCTGATTCAGTTCGGCCACGCCAATCCTGAGGTGATTTTACCGAATGACAGTTTTGTGACAATCCAAAATAATTTCGGCCGCCTCCCGAATTCGCGTGAAGTTGGCGGCCATACCCACTGATCGGGCTTTTCGCATTGACTCTGGTCGGTGCCAGAATATTTTCCCGGTTATGAAACAGGCGAAAGGGAATTTCGCCACCAGCCATGCAGATAAAAGCATTGCCCCGGCGGAAACGGTTCCACCCTTGCAATACTCGATTGCCACGTCGTGGAGCGACACACTGTTGAATGGGCTGGTTGCGCTCAATCGCGTACACCGCCACGCACGCTTTGCGGAAGTTTACGGTGCGCACCGGACGAACATTACCGGGCACGGACGACCCGCCTACCGTCTGCCGCAGGTTGACCCGGACGTTTTTGAGCGGCATGTGAGCCACGCGCGCCAACTCGGCCTGCGCTTTAATTACGTCATGAATGCCCCTGGCTTTGGCGGACGGGAGCGGGATCCCGGCTGGCTGCGCGAAGTTTCCGGCTTGCTGGCATACCTTGCGGACTGCGGCGTGAGCGGCATTACCATTGCCCATCCCGTGCTGCTGCAATTCGTCAAACGGGAATTTCCTGATTTCCGGCTGAACGTCTCCCTGATCGCTGGAGTGGACACTGTTGCGGCGGCCAGACAATTCGAGGACGTCGGCGTGGACGTCATCAACCTGAATCCCTTTACCATCAACCGGGATTTTGATGGGTTGCGCGCCATTCGTCAGGCGGTCCGCTGCGAGCTTGAACTCTATGCCAACATCCCCTGCCTCGACCATTGCCCGCGGCGGGTCGCCCATTACGAATACTCTGGACGCGCCTCACAGGAAACGGGCAATCCGCAGGTCGGCCAGGATCCGTTCCTGATGCGTTGTTCGTACACGTTTCTGTCCGAGCCGGTCGAATTCCTCCGCAGCCCGTTCATCCGGCCCGAGGACGTTTCCGCCTATCGCGAGGTGGGGATGGACGTCCTCAAACTCTCCGATCGCACCGAGTCAACGGAGTTCCTTTTGCGCACGGCGCGGGCCTATGCCGAGGAGAAATATGACGGGAATTTGTTCGACCTGATCTTTAGAAGCGGTCGAAAAATCCGATCCGGCCTTGGACTCGCGCAGCCGGGCTTCGCCGCTCACGAAATTCCTGTCGTCATCAAGAATCCGGTTCTGGACGAACTCGGTTTCGTTAACCAGATCAAGAAACTCCGGGGCGCCGACCTGGCGGAATTCTACCGGACTGCCGCCGCGCGCGCGGTCGAATTGACGGACTCGAAAGCCATCGACGAATGGCGGGGCGTACTGCAAAAGCGGTTGGCGGCCTGACGCCGACAACCAATGGTTTCTCCGCTCGACCCAGCCTCCCTGAGTCGCTATTCTGGCGGCTGTCTCACCACGAGGTGAATTATGGATGAACTGTTGAAAATTTTGCAGGCCAACGCGACCGAGTCGCGCGAGAACATCGCCAAAATGCTGAACGTCTCCGTCGCCGAGGTGAATCAACGCATTGCCCAATATGAAAAAAGCGGGGTCATCCGCGGTTATCAGGCCATTTTGAACGAAGACCAGCTCGATCTCGACACAGTCACCGCCGTCATCGAGGTCAAGGTTACCCCCCAGCGCGAAGGCGGGTTTGACACGATCGCCCAGCGCATCAGCCGCTTTCCCGAGGTGCGCTCGGCGTATCTGATGAGTGGCACCTATGACTTGTTGTTGTTCGTCGAAGGCCGCAACCTGCGTGAAGTGGCCGCATTTGTCAGCGAACGGCTTTCGCCGCTCGAAGGCGTGCTGTCCACCTCCACCCACTTCATGCTCAAAACCTACAAGCGCCTTGGCGTGTTGATGGAATCCGGCCATGCCGAAGAAAGGCTCAGTGTCGCTCCGTAACCGCATCAACGCCACCGTGCGCGATATCCCGCGCTCGGGCATTCGGGATTTCTTCGACATCGTCAGCACGATGAAAGACGTGATCAGCCTGGGCATCGGCGAACCGGATTTTGACACCCCGTGGCACGTGCGGGAGTCCACCGTGTTCGCCCTTGAGCGCGGTGTCACACATTACACCAGCAATTACGGCTATCTCGAACTCCGCAAGGCGCTAGCCAGATACGTCGGCAAAAAATTCGGCGCGGAATACAATCCGGAGAACGAAATCCTCGTCACCGTCGGTGTCAGCGAAGCGCTGGATCTCGCCTTGCGCGCTCTGGTCACACCGGGCGACGAAGTGCTTTATCACGAGCCGTGCTACGTGTCGTATCGCGCGACAGTCCTGTTCGCGCACGGCCAGCCGGTCGCGGTGGAGACAAAGCCGGAGAACGGCTTCCGGCTCACCCGCGCCATGCTGGAAGCAAAAGTCACGCCCAGGACGAAGGTGTTGATGTTGAATTTTCCGAACAATCCTACCGGCGCAGTCATGGCGCGGCGAGATTTGGAGGACATTGCCGCATTCGCCCGTGAACGAGACCTGATCATTGTCACCGACGAAATCTACGGCGAGTTGACCTACGACGCGCCGCACACAAGCATCGTGAGCCTGCCGGGGATGCGCGATCGGACGATTTTTCTGCACGGTTTTTCGAAGGCGTGGGCGATGACCGGCTATCGTCTCGGTTATGCCTGCGGTCCGGCGGAGCTCATCGAAGCGATGATGAAAATCCACCAATACACGATGCTTTGCGCTTCTTCCATGGGACAGAAAGCCGCAATTGAAGCGCTGGCCCGGCCCGATTCGGACATCGGTGAAATGGTGGATGAATACCGCCGCCGCCGGAATTTCATGGCCGCGGCATTTGCCGACATGGGCATCGAATGCCACCGTCCATTGGGCGCGTTTTACGCCTTTCCCAGCGTGGCAAAGTTCGGCCTGAAAGCGAAGGATTTCTCATTGGAATTGCTGCACGAGGAAAAAGTTGCGGCGGTGCCGGGCACCGCGTTCGGCGACTGCGGTGAAGGTTTTATCCGCTGCGCTTACGCTACCAGCATGGACAATCTCAAGGAAGCAATGCACCGGCTCAAGCGGTTCCTTGCGAAATTTTAATCGAGCTAAGTGGCATGCTGCCGCCCCAAAAACGGCGGAAGTACGCCTGGGGGGCAAGCTCACAGCGGGAATCCTCTGTCTTCGTCGGGTATGACCACGGTGCGCTTTTCGGCCGGTGGAACCTCTGGAGGAGGCGGCGAGGATGGCGAATGAAGCATGGAGGATGGAGATCGCTCGGTTTCGTCCTCGTCCTTCGTCCTCAATGATTCTCCGCCGCTTTTCGAGGACGCGAACGAGGACGAGGAGGATTCAACCACCGGCGCGGCAATTTCGAGCCGCGCGTGGGCGCGATTGACCAACGCCAGCATCGTCACGGATGCCGCGGCCTGGCGTTCGGCCTCCTCGATGCGGGCGAATTCGCCATAGACTTCCGCGCGTGCCGGCTCGTCGCGCATCGGCAATTCCTGTCCGGTGCCCGTGCGCATGGCATAGAGAATCTGGTAGGCGTCGATGGATTCAAGCGGTCGGGCGGGCACATAAGCGCCCCCGGCGCCGCCTACTTCGGTGACGAGCCGCGCGGCGAGCAGCGTCCGCAAAATTTGTTGCGCGAGCCTGCTGGGAATCCCCAGTTCGGCGGAAATTTCCTGGATGGTGGCCGGTGGCAGGCCGCGTTGGAATCGCCGCCCAATGCCCGTCATCAGCCGCAACGCGATGAATTCGCGTCCCCGCTGGTTCACGTTCTCCGCGAGCCGTTCCTGTAAATACACGGACCGGTTCTGGAAGGCGTAGGCGACCTGCGCGCCGAAGAGCAGGATCAGCCAGGAAAAATAAAGCCCGATCATAAACACGGGCACCAAGCCCAGGCTGCCGTAGATTTTACTGTTGGAAACCACGCGGGAGACGTAGAGAAAGCCGAAGACATTGTTCAAGTACCAGAGGGAACCGCCGATGACCCCGCCGACCAGTGCCGCGCTGAAGTAAACCCGGGTATTGGGCATGATTTTATAAAAGATGGCGAAGGCGAGCCACAGCAGGACCAACGGGAAGAAGTTGAAAACCACTCCGCTGATCAACGGCATGGATTCGACGAAATGCCGCACGCTGGCGAGCCGCGGGCCGGTGGCGAGGATCAAGCCGGCGACCAACAACGTAGGCACCAGCCCCACGGCAAACCAATAGTGTTCGAACCGGGTCAGCCAGTTCCGGCTGCGGGTGACACCCCAGACATCGTTCATGGTCTCCTCAATCCGGCCGAGCAGGGCAAACACCACGAAGATCAACAGGACCGTCCCGGCTACGCCCAGTGTGCCGCTGCGGGTGGTCTGAATGAATTCCCGAATACTCCGGGCCGCCTCCATCTGTGCGTTGACCACGCGGTCGCCCGGACCGGCAGCGGCCACCACCAGGTTGGTTTCCACCGCGGAGTTCGTCAGGGCCGCGGTCCCCTCAGGACTGGTCGGGCCTGACGCAACCGGCAAGCTGGAGCTGATATTCGCTGTCGCCGCAGCTGCATTCGTATTCAACCCGGCGGGCGGCATGACGTCGGCGACGAATTTGTCAATTGCCCGGTAAATTGTCTCCTCCCCTTCACTTTTGAGCAGGCTGCTGGTGATGCCGATGGCGACTGCCAGCAGGGGGATCAGTGCGAGCAGCGAAGTGTAGGACAACGCCGCCGCGCGGACCGGGCAGCGGTTGCGCACAAAACTTCCGACCGCCAGCGCCCAGAAGTGGGCGAAGCGTTCAAGCCGGCTGAGTTCGCCCTCCGCGCCGGTGTGCAGGCCGGTCAAAATTTTGATGAGACGTTCGAACGGCTTTTTGGCCATGATGCGGTGTCACGCTAACAAACCCGGTCGCCAAGTCAATCGGCGCGCACAATTCGTCTTCATGAAAATTTCGGCGCGATAAATCCACTTTTGCCACCATCCGTTCGTCAGTAGAATGACAACGGGCGTCCGTAGCTCAATTGGATAGAGCTTCTGACTTCGGATCAGAAGGTTGCAGGTTCAAGTCCTGCCGGACGCGCCAACAAAATCAAGGATTTCGTCAATTCCCGCTGTCTGCAAATCCGGTCGAGTAGTAAAAAAGTAGTAACAGGGGCCTTTTTAATCGCTCCGGCTCGCCAACGTTGCCCGTGTTCTCCTGCCGTCCGGCAAACCCGCCTGAAAGAAGATAAAAGCCCGTCCTGAGTAAGCGGTGACAGCCCAGCGGGCATCGTGGCGGGCGCCGTCGTCGCGTGCGCGAGTCGGCGCCAAAGGAAATCTGTTGTCGGCCAGACCCGTCTCCGCCATACCACTCGGCCAACCGAAGGATTTCGTCGGGGGTCTTCTCGGAATAAAAAATTCTGAGATTGGGATCGTCCAGTAACTCCAAATTTTGGGGTTGGCTTTCGGCTTCGGCCGGTTTTCGCATTCAAGTAAGACTCGAATGCGCTTATCTCCATCGCCCGAATTTTGGCGCGTGAAAGCGTTTCGGCATAATTAAAAGCATCAATGGCAAAGGCTCCGCGGTTGGAAATCAGCGCCGCCAGTGCCGTTGTCCCACGGCCGGAAAACGGATCGAAGACAACTTGAGCGGGCTGCGAATACTGCCGGTTGAAAAAATGAGCCAGATCTGGCGGATACTCGCCAATGGATTGCGAAAGTTTGTGCAGCGAATGAAGGCAATCGCGGGCTGTCAATTAATTTGAATTCGTGAGCAACCATTGCATCATTTAAGCAGCTGGCCCGTTTGCCGTTGCCCAGCATTTTATTTTGGCATCTGCAACTTCACCTTGTCTGCCACTTGCGCCACGTCTTTGTCGCCGCGGCCGGAGAGGTTAACGATGATGAGCTGGTTCTTCCGCATCTTCGGCGCGCGTTTGATGACTTCGGCAATGGCGTGGGCGCTTTCCAGCGCGGGAATGATGCCTTCCAACCGCGCCAGTTTCATGAATGCCGCGAGCGCCGCATCATCCTTGGCGTAAGTGTATTCCACGCGTTTCTGCTCGTGCAGCCAGGCGTGTTCCGGTCCCACGGCGGCATAGTCCAGCCCGGCGCTGACGCTGTGCGTGAGTTGGATCTGGCCGAATGCATCCTGCAAAATATAACTGCGCGTGCCCTGCAACACACCGAGCGACCCGCCGCGAAATCGCGCCGCGTGCTGGTTGGGTTTGATGCCCAGGCCGCCCGCCTCCACGCCCACCATTTTCACGGATTTGTCGTTGAGAAATGGATAAAACAGGCCCATCGCGTTTGAACCGCCGCCGACGCAGGCCACGAGCAGGTCGGGAAGGCGCTCCTCCTTCTCCAGAATCTGCCGGCGCGCTTCGTCGCCGATGACTCGCTGGAAATTCCGCACCATTTCCGGATACGGATGCGCGCCATAAACCGTGCCGAGAATGTAGTGCGTAGTGCGGACGTTGGTCACCCAGTCGCGCATGGCTTCGTTGATGGCTTCCTTGAGCGTCTGCTGCCCGGCCTTCACCGGCACGACCTCGGCGCCGAGCATTTTCATGCGATAAACGTTCAGTTCCTGCCGCCGGCAATCCACCGCACCCATGTACACGACACATTTCAATCCGAACATGGCGGCAACCGTGGCGGTAGCGACGCCGTGCTGACCCGCGCCGGTCTCGGCGATGATGCGGGTCTTGCCCATCCGTCTGGCGAGCAGGATCTGGCCGATGGTATTGTTGATCTTGTGCGCGCCAGTGTGGAGCAGGTCTTCGCGCTTGAGATAAATTTTCGCCCCGCCGAGTTCTTTCGTGAGACGTTCAGCAAAATACAGCGGCGTGGGCCGGCCGCAAAATTCTTTGAGGTAATACTCGAACTCGCCTTTGAACGCCGGGTCCTTTTGCGCGCATCGGTATTCATCCTCCAATTCCTGCAACGGATGGACCAGCGTCTCCGGGACGAAGCGTCCGCCGTACGGACCGAAATGGCCGCGGGCATCCGGAAGTCTGGCGCTGGATTTTTTACTCATCGGCCAATTTTCACGCAAAGGCGCAGAGACGCAAAGGATTTTTTGAGCCACGGATGAACACCGGTGACCGCGACTGCTGCCGGATCGTCCTCGTCGTCGTCCTCGTTCTCGTAAACGAAGTCTTCGAGGACGAGGACGAAAAGGAGGCCGATGCTGAACTATTTCACCCACTTCACCTCGGTCGGCGGCTGGAAGGCTTTCAGCCGGTGCAACAATTTTTCCGGGTCTTCCTCTACCAAAATCAGTTCGCGGTGCTTGGGACGGATAAATCCTTCGCGCGTGGCGTGATCGAAAAAATCCAGGAACCCGCGGTAAAAACCATCAACCTCAAGCAGGCCGAACGGTTTCTTATGCCAGCCGAGCTGGCTCCACGCCAGAATTTCACAAAATTCCTCGAAGGTCCCGTAGCCGCCGGGCAATGCAATGAAGCCGTCGGACAATTCGGCGATGAGCGCCTTGCGCTCGTGCATGGTTTTCACTACGCGCAGGTCCGGCAGTTTCTCATGCACCACTTCCTTGATGACCAGTTTCTCCGGGATGACCCCGATGACGTGGCCGCCGTTTTTCAGCGCCGCGTCCGCCACAGCGCCCATCAGCCCCACACAACCGCCGCCATAAACCAGCTCGATTCCGTGCCGGGCCAGGACAGCACCAAGCTTGTCCGCGGCCTGGGCATAAGCCGGGCGGGTGCCTTTGTTCGAACCGCAATAGACGGCAATGCGTTTCATTGACCTGAAATGCTTGTGCTATCTGAGTTGTTTGTGCCGGAAGCAAGCCACGAGATGGTCGTTCACCATGCCTGTCGCCTGCATGTGCGCGTAACAAATCGTCGAACCGACAAAATTAAACCCGCGTTGGCGCAGGTCCTTGCTCAGGGCGTCGGAAATGGCTGTCCGCGCCGGGATTTGCTTGAGCGTTTTCCAGAAATTAATTTTGGGCCGGCCGTCCACAAAACGCCAGATGTAGGCATCGAAACTCCCGAATTCCCCCAGCACCCTGAGAAACGCCTTCGCGTTCTGGATCGCCGACTGAATTTTCAATTTGTTTCGGATGATGCCGGCGTCGTTCATCAAGCGCGCGATTTTCGCGCCGTTGTAACGCGCGACTTTTTCCGGATCGAACTGGTCGAAAGCGGCGCGATAGTTCTCCCGCTTTTTCAGGACCGTGTGCCAGCTCAAACCCGCTTGTGCGCCTTCGAGAACCAAAAACTCGAACAACCGCCGGTCATCGTGCAAAGGCACGCCCCATTCGGTGTCGTGATAGCGCTGGTAGAGTTCGTCAATCGCCCACGGACAACGGAGTTTGACCGGCGCCTTTTTCATTCGGAACTTTGATCAAACAGGGCACCCGCGCCCCGTTCAGTTGTGTTCGGCTTAATTGGCCTTCACCGCGGCGATGAGCGCGTTGAGCGAAGCTTTGGCGTCGCCGAAAAGCATCCGGGTGTTGTCTTTGTAGAACAGGTGGTTTTCGATGCCGGCGAAGCCCTTGGCCATCGAGCGTTTCATCACGATGACAGTCTTGGCGTGATCGGCTTCGATGATGGGCATGCCGTAAATCGGGCTGGTCTTTTCCTCGCGCGCGGCCGGGTTCACCACGTCGTTGGCGCCGATGACGAGGCAGACATCCACGCGGTCCATCGAAGGGTTGATGGCTTCCATTTCCTGGAGCTGGTCGTAGGGCACGTTCGCCTCGGCGAGGAGCACGTTCATGTGCCCGGGCATACGGCCGGCGACGGGGTGGATGGCGAACTGGACCTCGACGCCACGCTTGCCGAGCTCGTCCGATAGCTCGCGGACCTGGTGCTGCGCCTGCGCAACTGCCATGCCGTAACCGGGCACAATCACGACCCGCTGCGCATAGACGAGCAGCAGCGCCGCTTCGTCCGCTTGAATGGGCTTGACCGTCCCGGCGACGCCAGTGGCGGCCGCCTGCCCGCCGCCGCCGGAACCGAACGCGCCGAACAAGACGTTGGTGACCGGCCGGTTCATCGCCTTGCACATGAGCAGCGTCAGCAGCGTGCCGGACGAACCGACCAGCGTGCCGCCAACAATCATTGCGTTATTGTGGATGACGAAACCGTCGCCCGCCACGGCCAGGCCCGTGAAGGAGTTGAGCAGAGAGATGACGACGGGCATGTCCGCGCCGCCGATAGGCATGACCATCGCCACGCCGAACGCCAGCGCCAGAGCAAACATGACGATGAAGGCGGTGGCCGAGTTGCCGTTGGAGGCATTGAACGTGAGCCAGCCGCACAAACCAAGAATCACGAGCAGGACAAGGCCGTTCAGAAAATTCTGGCCGTGGAACGTGTGCGGTTTCTCAAATTTTCCTTCCAGCTTGAGATACGCGATGATGCTGCCGGAGAACGACAGCGAGCCGATGAGCGTGGCGAACAACATCGGGACCGCAGCCGATACCGCAACGTTTTCGGCGTGTTGCACGTGATGCAGGAAATCCAGGCTGGCGACCAACGCGGCGGACCCGCCGCCCAGGCCGTTGAAGGCCGCCACCATTTGCGGCATGGCAGTCATTTTGACCGAATACGCGCCGAGCGCGCCCAGGGCGAGGCCGATCAGAATGCCGACGACCATCAGAATAAGATTGAGCTGTTTGTGTTCCTCCGACCATTGCAACAGCCAAAATGTCGCGAGAAAGGCAACCAGCATGCCTCCGGCGGCAACGAGATTCCCGTAGCGCGCCGTTTTTGGCGAACTCAAAAATTTCATCCCGAGGATGAACAAAACCGCGACACCAATGAAAATGAGAGCAAGCGTGGAGCTCATGGCTATTTCTTTTTCTTGAACATTTGCAGCATCCGGTCCGTGACCATGAAGCCGCCGAAGACGTTGGCCGAGCCGAAAATCACCGCGACAAAGCCGAGCGCCTGCGCCAGCCCGTTGTCCGCGGCGGCCAGCACCAGCATGCCGCCCAGCAGGATGATGCCGTGAATGGCGTTGGTGCCGGACATCAGCGGCGTGTGCAGCAGCGAGGGCACCTTGGAGATGACTTCAAAGCCCACGAAAACCGAGAGCACGAAGATGAACAGGACGAGGATTTCTACGCTCATAAAAATTTCAATTCGGTTTGGCGATGAGTTTTTCGTTTACAATCTTGCCGCCGTGGGTGACGAGGCAGCCTTTGATGATTTCGTCGTCCAGTTTGAGGACGAAGGTCTTGTTCTGTTTGTCCCAGAATTCCTCGATGAGGCTCGTCAGGTTTGCGGAATAGACCTGGCTGGCGTGCAGCGGCGCGCGACCCGGCAGATTGGCCAGGCCGACGATTTTCACCCCGTTGCGGTCGGTCACCTGGTCCAGCACCCCGCCTTCGACATTGCCGCCACTCTCGATCGCCATGTCCACGACCACACTGCCCGGCTTCATCGCGTTGAGCATTTCGGCGGTGACCAGGACCGGCGCCTTGCGTCCGAACACTTGTGCGGTGGTGATGACGATGTCGGAATCGCCGCAGGTTTTTTTCATCGCATCGCGCTGCTTCTGAATTTGTTCCTCGGTCAGCGCTTTGGC
>Ga0335081_10003172_pt1 | contig 25821 bp, 19 predicted proteins | sample Lox_Sample_35_FD_206713 | JGI IMG/M metagenome (GOLD analysis project Ga0335081, IMG submission 206713) | Soil microbial communities from Loxahatchee National Wildlife Refuge, Florida, United States - Lox_Sample_3.5 | ecosystem: Environmental > Terrestrial > Soil > Wetlands | place: USA...
CTCGCCAATGAATTAGGCCGCCGAAGCGGCAGTCGATCCCGAAGGATCGGAGTCGTACCGGAGCCGAAATGAGCGTACCACGAAGTGTTGCCGAAGTGCTGGCCGATCACGTCATCCTGGAAGTGGAAGGTATCGATCGGATGTACCTGAACGTTTACGTCCCGGGCTTGCAGCGGGAACAGGGTGTGGCTTGCTTCTTTCGATTTCATCGCGGCAACCAGTTCGTCTCCAGCGCCTTGATGGATCCGATCAGCAAAGCATTCATTGCGGCCTTGGAGGTGTTTGCCCGTCAGGAGAAGATCCCGGTGATTGTGTTCCGCAAGGGCCAACGCAAGGATGACGTGGCGGCCGAGCAGCGGAAGAAATTCCAGAAGACCGAAGGGGTGGTGTTCATCGGCAAGGCGCAAGAGAAAACGCCGGTGTTTCGGACTGAGCGGCGGCGAAACGAGAAGACCGGCGGCACTTATCCATGGCTGGTTCGCTCCACCGCCATGGTGAACCACTTTTACATCTACTGCGTGGACCGAGACTTTGGGCCGTTCTTCCTGAAGTTCAGCACGTACTTTCCTTACAACGCCAAGCTCTGCCTCAACGGCCACGAATACGCGAAACGGCAACTGTGGCAGAAGGGAATTGGATTTGAAGCGCTCGACAACGGCGTGTTGAGTTGCGATGATCCCCGCCGTCTGCAAGCCATCTGCGATGGGCTCAGCGCAGAGAAGATCGACGCCTTGTTGCGGAAGTGGCTGCGATTGCTGCCACATCCCTATGAGGCCAGAGATCGTAAGGCTGGCTACCGTTACCAGATTTCCATTCTCCAGGCGGAATTCTCACTGACCCAGGTGCTGGATCGGCCTGTGACTGGCCGCGTATTCTTCGAAGAAGTCATCCGCGAGAACCTGGATATCGGCAGACCCAGTCAGGTGCAATTGATCTTTGACCGCCGCGTGAGCAAGACCACGCCCGGCCGCTTTCGCACCCGAGTCATCACAGAGGGAGTGATTCCGTCGCTTCCTGTCGACTACAAGAACACGCGGATCAAGCAGTATCACAAGGAGGGTCGCGCGCTTCGTACGGAAACCACCATCAACAACACGCGCGACTTCGGTATCGGCAAGCTGCTCAAGAACCTGCCGGCCCTGCGGCAGATCGGCTTTCAGGCCAACCGGCGTCTACTCGACGTCCAGAGAATATCTCACGATTGCTCGATTGGCGAGGATGCCTTCGATCGGGTCGTGCGTCCCGCCGAGGTCGCTGGTCAAAGAGCAGCCGCCTTGCGCTTCGGCGACAAACGTGTGCAAGCATTGTTCAGCGTGCTGGTCGTGTTCAGTTTTCAGCTTCGGGGGTTTACTAACTCAGAAATGCGCGCCCTGTTGGCGCAACTGCTGGGCTTCGATCCAGCCAACTACCCCGTCGGAAAACTGACATACGACCTTCGCCGCCTCCGGCTTCACGGCATCATCGAGCGCATTTCGCGCAGTCATCGGTACAAACTCACCGCGGACGGGCTCCGCATTGCGCTGTTCTTCTCCAGGACCTACGCCAGACTACTCCGGCCCAAACTCGCCGAAATCATGCCCGCCGCCCCGCCAATTCCTTCCGTGCTCCGCGCCGCATTCGACCGGCTGGAATCGGAAATCGACGCCTGCTGCGAGAAGGAGCGGCTTGCTGCCTAAACTTGACCTATTCGAATTACAATTTCTTGGACAAGGACTCTAGTGGAGTGACCCGATGTGGGGCCGGGCCTTCGGGCCCGCCGCCGGGCTTCTGCCCGGCGCGCCGCGCGGTCCGGAACGGATCCGCAAACCGGAGAGCGCGGCTGCAGCCCAGAAGGGCAGGCTCACTGGTGAAGTGTGGTTTACCGCCGTGCTCCCTCGGCGCGTGCCGCCGGTTCGGAGGAAACCTCGGCATGAATCTTGAGGAGTGTGCGGACCAACTCGGGCGTCCGCAGGCGGGCCATTCCACACTCGGTGGCGATGCCGAACTCGGGCGCGTAGCGCGCTGCGGCCTCAATGCGCCTGCGTGTGCCGTCGGCTCCATCTGCATGCACCAGACCCAGAAACAGATCCGTGGAAGCAGCGAGTTTCAGGTTTGCGAGAGGCTGGAAATAGGCGTCGTCCGAACGGTCGATGGGGACCGGCATGTGGATATATGTGATCGGACGATTCACCGCAGCCATGAGCGCGTTGGCGAATTCCACCAGTTTGCCGGTGTCGCGCGGCTCGACGAAGTGCTTCGCTTCCCAGTCGCCATAGCACAAGTGGAAACCAAGTTCGACTGGTTGTGGTACGGCCGCGCCCAGGCGATGCATGCGCGCCATCACTTCACTGGGCATATCCGCAAACGGATTCCGCGAGTAGCGCCAGCCTCCATCCCACAGGACCATCTCGACGCACACGTCCCACTGGATGCATAGATCGTGTTGTGGGATGGCGCGGCAGATGGTCTCGACCTCGCGGATCATCGCCTTCTCGTACGCAGGCTCAATCGTGGTAGCGTCTGGTGGCAGGCAATACGGGTTGATCACCGCGAAGGGTGTCGGCAGTGATACCTGGAACCGCACATCACTGGGGAGTTGGCCCAGTTGGCGCGCCTGGAGAAAGTCCTGATAGGAAGCGCGGGCTTCGCGCGCATAACCTAATTCCGGAAAACGGATATCGGCTGGAGACACATCATCGGCCAGCCGCAGGGGATGGAAGCCGGTGATGTTGCTGGGCTGGCTGGTGTCGGCTTTCAAAAACGGAAGCGAGCGCAGCAACGGATACTGCCAGTTGATCCACAATCGGCGGCCGCCCGGCTCGCCATCGGGCACGCGTCGCAGCCTCCGCCCCAGCAAGGAGCCGGTGGTCTGAAACACCTCCTCAACGCTATCGAGTGCGATACTGCCAACCAGATGCACTTTCGTCGGAACCATGGCTGCCTCCCCCATTCCCGGTAAGCGATTATACCTGTGAACGTATCTCTACGCAGGAGCGTTCACCGCTTACGCGAATTTCGACAAGTTACTGATCCCCAGACGCATGCCTGTATTTACGGATGTGCCGGGAAGGGTCCTCACACCGTCCTCGTGAGATGTTGGTTTCAGGGCGCGGCGTGGCGCACGATCAGCCACGCAATCGAACACCAGGCCCTGTTTTCAGGCATTTCCACACAAGCCCCTGGCTTACGATAAGCCACCAACGGAGGATGCACAGATGGATGAAGTGATCCCACAATTACCGGCAGACGTTGCTGACGTCCTCGATTTGGGTGTCAGCTTGGGAAACAACCAGGCGTTTGGTCTCGTGGCCAGCCGCTGCTCGGCAGCGCAGGCGGCCGGCCTGGAGCGCTTGCGTGAAGAACAGAAGTTCAAAGCAATCACGCCGCGCTGGCGAGAATTCTGCTCACGATACCTGCATATCAGCGGCGCGGAAGCCGATCGAATCATCCGGCTCTGGAAAGAATTCGGCGCCGGTTATTTCGAGCTGGCGCAATTGACGCGGATTTCGCCCAAAGCGTACCGGGAGATCGCAGCGTCCGTCCATGACGGCGCGCTCGATTGCCAGGGAGAGCGCATTGAACTGAACGTGGAGAACTCGCGCCGTCTAGCCGCCGCCATAGCCGAGATACGGAACACCACTCGGCCGCCGGGAGCCACGCCGCATGCCCTGGAGCCGCAGGAACGAATCAACGAGCTCAGTGGGCGTGCGGCCGCGCTGATCGCGGAGTTTGAAGACATCGCCAGGAAGGAGCGTGGCGGCGCAAACTGGCTGGAGTTTACGGCGCTCCTCTCGCGCGTTTCGACAGCCCTCAGGCGCCTGGAACTGGCGAGTGGCGGCCTGAAGTAGCCAGTCGAGCGACACGGACCGAATAGTTCCAATGTTTTTTAGTTACGACTTTCCTAACGGCGCCCTCCTGCGCACGTAACTTACCTAGTGTTACGACCGCCTAGAATAGTGTTAGGCGCCAATGCCCGCTAAGAGGCTTTCTATACCCTTCGCTGTTTGGCTGTCGCTCGCCACGTTACCCGCTGCTGAACATCATGGTGTGGTGAAATCCGCCGGTTTGCCGCTGCCCGGTGCCACGATCACTGCCACCCAGGGCGATCGGAAATTCACCACTACCAGCGACGAACAAGGCGCGTATTCTTTTCCGGACCTGCCCGATGGGACCTGGACGATTCGCGTGGAGATGTTCGGCTTCGCGCCCATCTCGCGCGAAGTGGGGGTCGCATCCAACGCGCCCAGCCCCGAGTGGGAGATGCAGCAGCTTTCCCTAAATGCTCTGAAGCAATCCGTTGCGCCGGCCGCTCCGGCGGCTCAGGCGGCTCCGCAACCGGCGCAAGTGGCACCGCAGACCGGGCCGGGGGGAACAACCGCCTCCGCGGCGCCGGCACGGCGGGGATTTGCTGGCAACGGGCAAGGGTCCGGCAACGGCCAAGTGCCCGGAAACGGGCAAGGGTTCCCGCGGCGAGGCCAGGCGGCGCAGGCCAGCGGCGCGAATGCCACCAACGGAACTCCGGCGCGACAGGGATTCCGGCAGGTAGATGTGAACGCGTCGCCTGAGGGCGCCACTGCGCCAGCGGAGAATGGTTCGGATGTCTCGATCGCCGACCTCAACCAGAGCGCGGCCGATTCGCTGGTGATCAATGGCAGCGTGAGCAGCGGCTTGACGCTGCCGCAGCAGAACGATTGGTTCGGTTTCGGACGCCCGGGCGCCGATGGATTTGGCCCGGGAGGTCCGCAACTCGCCGGTTTGAACGGAGCCGGCCCCGGAGGCCCCGGAGGGCCAGGCGGTCCGGCAGGCGCTGGTGGGCCGGGAGGCGGCGGCGGTGGTTTCGGAGGGCCGGGCGGTTTCGGTGGGCGTGGCGGTGGCGGTTTCCGCGGCGGTGGTGGTGGACGTGGCGGAGCCGGCGGGCGCAACTTCGGCGGGCGGAATCCAAATGCGTTCGGTAATGGGCGCCGCAACCGCCGTGCGCAGTTCAACGGCAATATCGCACTGATCTTCACCAACTCCGCACTCGATGCGCGTCCCTTTTCTTTGACCGGCCAGGATACGCCGAAGGCGGCCTTCGCGCATTTTCGATCCACCGGAACCTTTGGCGGTCCGCTCAAGATTCCGCATATCGTGAACAGCGAGAAGACCACGTTCACCATCAACTATCAGTTGCAGCGCAACCGCAACGCCAGTACCGCAACCACGCTGGTTCCGACTTCGGCCGAACGGCTCGGCGATTTCTCCCAGGCGGTGAGCGCGCAGACCGGGTTGCCGGTCGTGATCTACGATCCCACCACGGGTGCGCCGTTTCCCAATAACGTCATTCCGCAAAACCGGATCAGTCCGCAGGCGCAGGCGCTGTTGAATTTCTATCCCCTGCCCAACTTCAACACCAACGTCGCCAATGAGCGATACAACTACCAGGTGCCGCTGGTGGGAATCGGCAATCAGAGCAACGTCAACATTCGGCTCAGCCAGACGATCAACTCGAAGAATCAGGTGCAGGGCAATTTCGCCTGGCAGCAGAGCGACAGCACCAACCCCAATGTTTTTGGGTTCATCGATTCCACGAGCATGAGCGGGTACAACACTGGAGTGAATTACACCTATCACTTCACTACGCGGCTCATCAGCAATCTGCGCTACCAGTTCAGCCGGTCCGCCACGAATGTCACGCCGTTTTTTGCAAACACCTCCAATGTATCGGGGCTGGCCGGAATTGCCGGAAACGATCAAGCGCCCGAGTTCTGGGGCCCGCCCAGCCTTTCGTTCGCGACCGGATTCGCCGGCCTGTCGGACACGAATTTCTCGCTGAATCACAACACCACCAACCAGATTGGCGAGAGCATGATCTGGGTTCACAACAAACACAACTTCACCTTTGGGGGCGACTTCCGGCGCCTGGATTTCAACCAGATCGCGCAGCAAAATCCGCGCGGCAGTTTTTCGTTCACTGGGGGCGTTACCGGGCTGATCGGATCGAACGGCCTGGCCCAGCAGGGAACCGGTTTCGACCTGGCAGACTTGCTGTTGGGCTATCCGGACACCAGCTCCATCGCGTTCGGCAACGCGGACAAATATTTCCGGGCTTCGTGGTGGGATGCGTTCGTGACCGATGATTGGCGCATCAATGCGCGATTCAGCCTGAACATCGGCATTCGCTGGGATTTTCAGGCGCCGGTCACCGAACTCTACAATCGCCTGGTGAACCTTTCCGCGAATCCCGATTTTACTACGGTGGCGCCGGTGTGCGGAACGGCCGCGGCGGGGTGCGCGCTGGCCAGCCAGTTCGGGCTGCCCGATTCGCTGGTGCGTCCCAACTATCACGAAGTGCAGCCGCGCATCGGATTTGCGTGGCGGCCGTTTACCAAGAACTCGACCGTGGTGCGCGGAGGGTACGGCATTTACTACAACACTTCGGTCTACCAGCCGCTGGCGAATCAGATGGCGCAACAGTCGCCGCTCTCTGACAGCGTGCGGCAACAGAACTCCCTGGAGAATCCTTATACGCTGGCCAATGCGTTTCTGATTCCCGCAATTGCGGTCACTCCGCAGACGTTTGCGCTCGACCCGAATTTCCAGGTCGGCTACCTGCACTATTGGCAGATTGCGGTGCAGCAGAGCCTGCCGGCCTCGCTGGTAGCCACGATTACGTACAACGGCAACCGGGGCGTGCATCAGCCGCAGGCGTTTCTGCCGAACTCGGTCGCTCCGGGGGCTACGCCGAGCCCGTTTCCCTCGGGCTATGCGTACGAGACCTCCAACGGCAGCTCGAATTACAACGCGGCCATCGCGCAATTGCAGCGGCGCTTCCGCAGCGGCCTTTCGTGGAACGCGATCTACACGTTTTCGAAAGCAATTGACGATGCGCAAGGCTTGGGCGGGCGCGGCGGCGCTCTGGGCGCCTATGCGCAAAACTGGCTCGATCTGGGCGCGGAGCGCTCGCTTTCCAGTTTCAATCGCACGCACACGCTGAATGTGAACATGCAATACAGTACGGGGCAGAGCACCGCGGGAGGCGGTTTAGTGAACGGCTGGAAAGGCGCCCTGATGAAAGATTGGACGTTCACGAGCGCCATCGTAGTGGCCAGTGGACTGCCGCTGACTCCCATTGCGCCCAACCTGGTGGCGCGCGGGACGGGCATCACCGGAACCGTCCGCGCGGACGTCACCGGGCTGCCGATCTACGCGGCGCCTGCCGGTTTGTATCTGAATCCTGCAGCGTTTACGGCGCCACTTCCCGGCGAGTGGGGCGATGCGGGGCGCAACATCATTACCGGGCCAATGCAGTTTTCGCTGAACTCGTCGTTTGGGCGCGTGTTCCGGTTGGGGGAGCGGCGCAGCGCGGACCTGCGCATCGATTCCACCAACGTGCTGAATCACGTGACGTATACGTCGTGGAATACGACGGTGGGTAGTTTGCAATTCGGCCTGCCGACTAGCGCGAATGCCATGCGGACGATCCAGGCTACGCTGAGGTTCCGGTTCTGATGAAGGCTCGATGGAACGGTATCGGAGAGGTGGGGCAGACGATCGCCTTTTGTCGTCTGCCTGGGCTTGCGACGACGAAAGGCCACAAGAAACGATGGCCTGTCCTACAAGGGCCAACGGTTCTGATGAAGCTGGCGGGGCTGGTTGGAGTTGCGCTTCTCCTACTGATCTTCGCGCTTGTCGCGCCCGGACAGCAGACGCCGCGCTTCGGCGCAACCACGCAGTTGGTGATCGAGGACGTCATCGTCCGGTCGAAGGACGGAAAGCCCATCGAAGGTTTGAAGCCCGCGGATTTCGTCGTCACCGAAGACGGCAAGGCGCAAAAGATCAGCGTCTTCGAATATCAGACGCTGGAAACCGAACCGGCTGCGCCGTCTGCGCTCGAGGCCGCGCCTCAAATCGCTCTCAATACGCCGAATCCGGCGGTTCCGGATGCGGTGCTGCTGCCGCAAATCGCTCCGGAACGGCCGGGCGAATTGAAATACCGCAACCGGCGCCTGCTGGTGATGTTCTTCGACATGACTTCGATGCCGATCCAGGATCAGATCCGCGCCCAGACCGCCGCTCTCAAATTCCTGCGGACGCAAATGTCGGCTTCCGACCTGATGGCCATCATGACCTTCTCGAGCGAGGTGAAGGTGGTGGAGGACTTCACCGGCGACCGCGACCGGCTGGAGAAGGACATCAAAAAGATGGTGATCGGCGAGGGACAGGGACTCGACGAGACAGTCAGCGACGACAGCTCGTCCGACACCGGCGCGGCCTTCCAGCAGGATGACTCCGAGTTCAACATCTTTAATACGGACCGCCAGCTCTCGGCGCTCGAAACCGCAGTCAGGATGCTCGGCTCATTGAACGAGAAGAAGGCGCTGGTCTATTTCGCCAGTGGCGTGACACGCAACGGAGTGGATAACCAGGCGCAGCTGCAGTCCACCATCAACGCCGCCATTCGAGCCAACGTTTCGTTTTATCCGATTGACGCGCGCGGCCTGGTGGCGCAAGCGCCGTTGGGTGACGCGACCAAGGGATCGCCGGGCGGGCAGGGCATGTATTCGGGAAGCTCCGCCGCCGCGGTTACCAGCCGGTTCCAGGGGCAGCAGGAGACGCTATACACGCTGGCGGCCGATACTGGCGGCAAAGCGCTGCTCGACAACAACGATCTTTCCATGGGGATTGTGCAGGCGCAGAAAGATATCGCGAGCTACTACATCATCGGGTATTACTCGACCAACGAAGCGCTCGACGGCCACTTCCGGCGCATCAAAATTTCGGTCAAAGAAGGCGCCGTGGCGACCCGGATCGCGAAGCTCGATTACCGCCAGGGCTACTTCGCCGGCAAGCAGTTCAACAAATTCAACGCCAGCGATAAGGAGCGGCAACTCTCAGAAGCGTTGGCGCTCGGCGATCCGATCACGGATATGAACCTGGCGATGGAAGTGGATTACTTCCGGCTGGCGCGCGACCGCTACTTTGTTCCCCTGGCGGTGAAGATTCCGGGAACGGAGATCGAGCTGGCGCGGCATGGCGGCGCGGAGAGCACGCGCCTCGATTTCATCGGCGAAATCAAAGACGCGAAGGGAAACACGGTCTCCAACGTCCGCGACAACATCGAAGTGAAGCTGAAAGGCGAGACGGCGCAACAACTGGCGAAGACGACGCTCGAATATGACACCGGCTTCACGCTGCCGCCGGGCACGTACACCGCAAGATTTCTGACCCGCGAGAACCAGACCGGAAAGATGGGGACGTTCCAAACCAAGTTCGTGGTGCCGGACCTGACCGCCGATCAGAAGTATTTGCCGATCAGCTCGGTGGTGTTGAGCAATCAGCGCGAAAAGCTGGATGCCGCCGTGGCCAGCGCGGAAAAGGACAAGAAGATTCTGGCGGAGCACCCGTTGATCCAGGACGGGCAGAAGCTGATTCCGAGCGTGACGCGGGTTTTCCGCAAGGACCAGAGCCTGTACGTTTATCTGGAGGCGTACGAGCCGCAGGCGGAGACCACCCAACCGGTGATGGCGCGGGTGAGCTTCTATCGAGGCAGTGTGAAGGCCTTTGAAACGGATCCTCTGGAGGTCAGCCAGGGCCTGAACCCCAAGACCAAGGCGGTGCCGATGAAGTTCAGCGTGCCGCTGGCCAAGCTGCAGCCCGGCCGCTACATTTGCCAGGTGAGCGTGCTTGATCCGAGCGTGCAGAAGTTCGCGTTCTGGCGCGCGAACATGGTGCTGCTGCCGGAAGCTCAGGCTTCCCCGGCGCCCGGCACCAGCCGGTAGAAGTTGCCGACGCGCGTTCCGTCCACATCCGTAAAGCCGTATTCGTGGGCAAGGTCGGCGACGTAAACCAGCTTGCCGGACTTCGACAGCACGCTGGAATCGCGCGCCAGCGCCACTACGGCTCGGCCTGAGTATTCCGTGGACTCGGAGAGGTCGTAACGATAAAGCTTGCGGGTGGCTTCGTCCGGCAGGTGCATCTCGACGCGTTCCGTTCGCATGAAGCCGGGGAGCAGACCGACCACCGCGATTCCGGCGGCGGTTGCATCCGGCGCCAAATCGGCCACCAGGCGATTGAGCGCGTAGTGGGCCAGGTGGGAAAAACTCTCGGCGAGGGATGGCTGTTGGCCATCGAACTGGTTGGTGATGGGCTCGGTGATGGCGACAATCAAGCCGGAGCGCTGTGTGGCCATGAGGCGCGCGGCAGCGTGGGCTGTGTACCAGAAGGCTCCGGGGCAGGCGTTGAGGAACTCGTCCCAGATGCCAATAGGTTGCGTCCAGAAGGGCTGGGCCCACACTGGATCGAGATAGCGCTCATTGCCGCCCCAGACCGTGCAGGCGAGAATATCGAGCCGGCCTCGCTCCTGGACCACGCGCGCGAAGAAGTCTTTTACTTGCTCGGAATTCGTATGGTCGACCGGAACCGCGATGCCGTGTCCGCCGCGGCGCGTGACTTCTTCGGCAGTGTCCTCAATGGTTCCGGGAGCTTGATCCACGGGAGTGGGGCCTGCGCGCGTGGTGCGCCCCGTGACATAGACGGTGGCGCCGGCTTCGCCCAAGGAGAGGGCGATTCCGCGGCCACAGCCACGGCTGGCGCCGGCAACGACCGCAACTTTTCCGTTAAGGGTTTCTGGCGAGCTCATCCTGATCCGGATGCCAGGATAGCAGGCGGGAGCGGCAGTATCGCCACCCGGTTGGATATTTGCAACTGAGTTGCCTTTTGGGTTGACATGGCTGGCGATTTCGCATAGTATACGATTTCTGTTGCAACTGGGTTGCAGTAATCTCCGCTCCCTTACGGTCGCGGTTCTTTGCCGGGATTCACTCAAAGAACCGTGGCCGTGAGAGAATCGGCCCGGCATGCCGACAGAACCGTCACGTTGAGGGCAGAGATCGCTAATGATATCCACTTGCAAGAAGATATTGCTTGCCACAGCAGCAGTCATGTTGGCGCGCGCCGGCGAGGAGCCGTACTTTGTCACCTACTCGCAGCACCTGGAGGAGCCCGGGAATCTGGAAATCGAGACGCGCTCGGCGATCGGAAAGCCGGATGGCGGCAACCGATTTCTGGGCTCCGCGGTCGAGTTCGAGTACGGCATGCGCGGCTGGTGGACCACCGAGTTCTATCTGGATGGGCAAAAAACCGCAAATGACAGCGCGTTGTTCACAGGCTTTCGTTGGGAAAACCGCTTCCGCCTTCTGCCTCGCGAGCACTGGATCAACCCGGTGTTCTACGTCGAATATGAAGACACCAACGGCGCCGATAAGGCTCTGCTGGAGGTGGTGAATCACGACGGCCAGGGCGACCTGGTGGGCCGCAACAGCGACGCCCGCGCCGAGATACAGCGCGAGATCGAGACCAAGCTGATTCTGGGCAGCAACACCCACGGGTGGAATATCTCCGAGAATTTCATTGCGGAAAAGAACGTGGCGCACGCGCCGTTCGAATTTGGTTATGCGGTGGCGGCCAGCCGGCCGCTGGCTCTGGTGGCACGGCCCGACCGGTGCAACATCTGCCTGGAAAACATCAGCGTTGGCGCGGAGATGTATGGCGGGCTTGGCACGCACGCGGATTTCGGTTTGAACGGAACGGCGCACTACTTCGCTCCTACGGTCGCGCTCCAACTGGCAAGCGGCCCCACGCTGAAGATCTCGCCGGGTTTCGGGCTGACGGGAACGAGCGTGCCGTTTCTGTTGCGCTTTGGGGTTTCCTACGAAGTGGAGCAGTTCGGCCGCGCGGCGAGGCATTTGTTTCGATGAGGGGGCGCATGGCTCGGAGATTACTGACGCTGCTGGCGGCCGTCACGCTCTGCTTTAGCGCTTCGCCATTGCAGAAGGCTCCGGCGAAAGCGGCGGAACGAAGCAATCCCTACGAGGGGCAGGATGCGGCGTGGCGTGCGGGCCGCAAATTATTTGAGCGCGAATGCGCCGCTTGTCACGGGAGGATGGGCGAGGGGACAGAAGGCAAGCCTGTGCTGGCGTCACCCGAGGTCGCGGGAGCCAAACCTGGCACGGTCGAATGGCTGCTGCGAAACGGATCGCTCGTTCACGGCATGCCTTCGTTCTCGCAGTTGCCGGAAGCGCAACGATGGCAGATTGTGACCTACGTGCAGACGCTGGCGCCGGAATCGACGCATCGGCACTGAGTCCGCCGATTACCGGTGGGCCGGCGCAGGTTCTTGCGAAACGTTGCGCCGGCTTCACCGGTTCGCGCCACTTCAACTGCGATTACAAAGAGCAATGCCGCTGCCAATTGCCTTGAGCGGATAGTCCTTCACCGAACGACGCCTATTTCCGGCGACAACGCGTAGCGGTTACACGGGACAAATTACACGCGGTGCACACAAGGAAAGCGCCGCAAAAAGGGCTTGGAGCGCGCCTTGATATACTGGCATTTTCATGGTCAGAGTCCGGTTTGCGCCTTCTCCCACCGGCTTTCTGCACATCGGGAGCGCGCGTACTTTCATCTTCAATTGGTTATTTGCGCGGCACCATGGCGGCGCGATGATTCTGCGGATCGACGACACCGACGTGGAGCGCAATACCGAAACGTCGCTGAATTCGATCTTCGAAGGATTGCGCTGGCTCGATCTGGGTTGGGACGAGCAATACCGGCAATCGGAACGTCTGGAACTTCACCGAAAAACGGCCTGGACGATTTACGAAAAGGGAATGGCTTATCGCGATTTCACGCCGGCGCAAAGTGAGGAAGGGGAAGCGCCGCGCGCGGAAGGAGCGTGGCTATTCAACCCGGGTATGCGCGAGATGCCACGCGAGGAGAGCGACCGGCGCGCGGCCGCGGGAGAACGCTTTGCGCTGCGGTTTCGCGTGCCTCGCGAGCAGGAGCAGGCGATTTGTTTCACCGACGCCGTTTATGGCGAGCAATCGAAATCCACCGCGGATATTGAAGATTTCGCCCTGCTGCGCAGTGACGGGATGGCGACGTATCATCTGGCGTCCTGTGTCGACGATGCCGATTTGGGGATCACCCATATCATTCGTGGGCAGGACCACCTGACGAATACGTTCAAACACATCCTGATTTTTGAGGCGGCAGGGGGGGCGGCGCTGCAGTTCGCGCATCTACCTTTACTAATTGCACCGGATGGCGCGAAGCTCTCGAAGCGCCGGCACGGCCCGGTGGTCAGCGTGACCACCTACCGCGATGCCGGGTTTCTGCCGCACGCCTACATGAACTTTCTTTGCCTCCTGGGATGGTCACCTAAGGACGATCGCGAGCAGATGACGCGCCAGGAGTTGATCGATGCGTTCACGCTGGAAGGTGTGAACCGCAGCAACTCGGTGGTGAACTTCACGGAAGACGATCCGATCGATCCGAAGGCGCTGTGGCTGAATGCGGAGCACATCCGCGCGTTGCCCGTGGAGGAATTGGCGGAGCGGCTGCTGCCGATCGTCGGCGCCGCGGGTTTTCCGGTCACGATCGAGCGAATGGCCCAGATCACGCCGCTCATTCGCGAACGCATCAAGATTTTGCGGGACGTCGTGAGCGTCGCGGATTTTTTCTTTTTGGACGAACTGCCGCCCTACGACATTGCGGAATTGATTCCGCAGAAGGGCGACGCCGCCATGGCGTTGGCGGCTTTGGAAAAGGGCCGCGCGGTGCTGGCGGGCGCGCAATTCGATCATCAAGCGCTCGATACCGCCTTGCGCCATGCGGCCGAGGAGTTAAAGATCAAAACCGGCCAGATGTTCCAGCCCATCCGCGTAGCGGTATGTGGAAGGAAGAATGCGCCGCCGTTGTTTGCGACACTGGAAGTACTCGGCAAGGAAGTCAGCCTGAAACGTATCGAGCAGGCGATTCGCAAGTTGCCATAAAGAGCATATGAACAGTTCCACCCCTACCGAAACCGGGACCTCCAACTTTGTCCGCGAGATCATTCTCGAGGATTTGAAGACCGGTAAGTATCAGGGCCGTGTGCACACGCGGTTTCCTCCGGAACCGAACGGATACCTGCACATCGGGCACGCCAAATCGATCTGCCTGAATTTCGGCCTCGCGGCCGAGTTCGGCGGCAAGTGCAACCTGCGCTTCGACGACACCAATCCCGAAAAAGAAGAGCAGGAATATGTGGACTCCATCATGGATACGGTCCGCTGGCTGGGCTTCGATTGGGAAGACCGCATGTTCTACGCCTCGGACTATTTCGACCAGTTGTACGAGTGGGCGGTCCAGCTGACCAAGGCGGGCAAAGCCTACGTGTGCGACTTGAGCGCGGAAGAGGTGCGTAAGTACCGCGGCACGCTGACTGAGCCTGGCAGGGAGAGCCCCCACCGCAATCGCTCCGTGGAAGAGAACCTGACGCTGTTCGAGCGCATGCGGGCAGGAGAGTTTCCGGACGGCTCGCGCACGTTGCGTTCGAAGATCGACATGGCGTCGCCCAACCTGAACATGCGCGACCCGGTGATGTACCGGATACTGCACGCTTCGCATCACCGCACCGGGGACAAATGGTGCATCTATCCGATGTACGATTTTACGCACGGGCAATCGGATTCGATCGAGCGCATCACGCATTCGATTTGCACGCTGGAGTTCGAGGACCATCGGCCGCTGTACGACTGGTACGTGGAGCATTTGGGCATCTATCACCCGCAACAGATCGAGTTCGACCGGCTCAACCTGACGTACACGTTATTAAGTAAACGCCGGCTGCTGCAATTGGTGGAGAACGAACACGTGCGCGGCTGGGACGATCCGCGCATGCCCACTCTGGCGGGCATTAGGCGCCGCGGTTATACGCCCGAGGCCATTCGCAATTTCTGCGCGTCGATCGGAGTTTCCAAGACGAACGGCACGATCGAGCTTGGTTTGCTGGAGCACCACGTTCGCGACGATTTGAACAAGCGGGCGCAGCGCGTGATGGCGGTCCTGCGGCCGCTGCGCGTGGTGATCGACAACTATCCCGACGGCCAGACCGAAGAGATGGAGGCGATCAACAATCCGGAAGACATTTCGATGGGCACGCGCCGCGTACCGTTTTCGAAGGTGCTCTACATCGAGCAGGATGATTTCCGCGAAGATCCGCCGAAGCACTATTACCGCTTGTCGCCGGCGAAAGAAGTCCGCCTGCGCTACGGGTACTTCATCACGTGCACGAGTGTGGTGAAGGATCAAAATACGGGGGAAGTGGTGGAGGTGCACTGCACCTACGACCCCGCAACGCGCGGCGGCAATGCGCCCGACGGGCGCAAGGTGAAATCGACCATTCACTGGGTTTCGGCGGCGCATGCGATCGATGCCGAAGTGCGGCTGTACGACAACCTGTTTGCGTGCGAGGATCCGAATCGCGTGGACGAAGGAAAAACTTACCTCGACAACCTCAATCCGAACTCGCTCGAAGTGATCCCGCATGCGAAGCTCGAGCCATTCTTGGCAGGGGCGACGCAACAGCCTCGCTATCAGTTCGAGCGGCTCGGGTATTTCTGCGTCGACCCCGATTCGACGCCGGAGCACCCCGTGTTCAACCGCACGGTAGGTCTGCGCGACGCTTTAGCCAAGATCGAAAAACGCGAAAAGGGCGGGCAGTAGCGGATGATCATCCTCGGGATCGGCGGACTGGCGGGAGGCGCCGCCAGCGCCCTTCTAAAAGACGGCGAGCTGGTGGCCGCCATGGAAGAGGCCAAGCTGGCGCGCCGGTCGCAGTGGGGAACGCAGGCCGATCTGCCGGAGCGGTCCATCGCCAGTTGCCTCGAGTTGACAGGCGCGGCGCCCGAGCAGGTGGACGCGGTGGCCGTGGTACGGCCAGTGCCCGAAGCCGGTTTCCATCTGAAACTGCGCGCGCGCTTTCCCAATAGCCGAATCGTGGTTCTGGAACACCACCTGGCGCATGCCGCATCGGCGTACTACCCGTCGCCTTTTGACGAAGCCACCGTGCTGACGCTGGATAGAGCCGGGGATTTCCGCTGCGGGGCACGCTGGCATGCCCGCGGCACGCAGATGACGGTGGAGCAGGAACAGTATTACCCCGATTCGCTGGGCGATCTCTACGGCCGCGTGACCGAGCTGCTCGGCTTCGATGCCGATCTGGACGAGCACAAAGTGCAGTGGCTTTCGGTGCAAGGCGATGACCGGTATGAGCAGCTCTTCCTGGAAGTGCTCAATCTTTCGGATGCAGGCCCGCGCCTGGACCGTTCGTATTTCAGCACCGAGCGTTTGAAGCACGGGGGGTTCGGCAGCCGCTTCTACGAACGGATCGGCCTCGAGGACGGAGAACTGATCCCGGAAGCGATGCGGCCGCATGTGGCGGCGGGTATCCAGAGGGCCATAGAAACGGCCGTCATCCGCATGGCTTGTGAGGGGCGAAACCTCTGTTTAGCCGGGGGGCTGGGGTTGAACGCGTTGCTGGTCTCGGCGCTCGAGCACCGCTCCGGCTATGACAACGTGTTCGTGCAGCCGGCGGCGGGAAATTCGGGAACGGCGATCGGCGCGGTGTTGGAGACCTGGCATTCGGTGTACCGGCAAACCAAGCGAGTGCGTCTGAACACCATCTGCCTCGGCCCCTCCTACACCGCGGCGGAAATCAAGCAGGTGCTCGAAAACTGCAAGCTGCGGTTCCGCTACTTCCTCACCACCGACGACGTGATCGATACGGCCGTAGCGCAGTTGAACGAGAACAAGATCCTGGCGTGGATGCAGGGGCGCATGGAATTCGGCGCGCGGGCCCTGGGCAACCGCAGCATTCTGGCGTCGCCGCTCGATCCGTATTCGGCCGAGAACCTGAACGCGTATATCAAGCACCGGGAGCCGTTCCGCAAGTTCGCAGCTTCGGTGCCAGCCGAAATCTGCGGGGACTATTTCGAGGTGGGCGCCAACGCGCGTTTTCTCTCCACGGTGGGCCGGGTGAAACCGGAGCATAGCGGAAAATTCGAGGCTGCCATTCTGGCCGGTGACCTGGTTCGCGTGCACGCCGTGGATCGTGAGGAGAACCCGCTTTACTGGAAATTGCTGCACGCCGCCGGAAAAGCCACCGGGTTGCCGATCCTCTACAACACGTCGTTCAATCTATTCGGCGAGCCGCTGGTGTGCAGCCCGCGCGATGCTGTCCGCAGCTTTTATTCGTCAGGCATCGACGCGATGCTGGTGGGAAACTTCTTCCTGCAGAAGTAATCCGACCCTCAACGCCACGCAGCCGCTTCGCGGGCGAGCGAAACGATGGTGGGACGAACCAGCCGCCGGAATTCCGCCGTGGACATGTGAACCACATCGCGGTGGGTTCCGGCATTGAACGTGATTACGTCCTCAGACGCCAGGACGCTGTCGAGATAGACGGGCATCCCGTAGAGGTTCCCCACCGGCGGCATGGCGCCCAACTCGCAATCCGGAAACAAACGGTTCAGCTCGGTTTCCGGAACCATGCGCGCATGGGAGAGACCCAAGGCGATCCGCAGTTCTTGAAAATCGACCAGCTTGCTGGCCGGCAGCACCAGCATGTGGTAACCGCTATCCCCATGAATGACAACGGTTTTGGCGACCTCCCGTGCGGGCAGGTGCTCGGCCAGGGCGACCTCTCGGGCCGTGTAGGCGATCGGATGAACGGTGTGCGTGTATTCGGCGTGGTTCTCGTTGAGGAATACGCGCAACTTCTCCAGCAGCGGCATAAAACCTCCGGTTATCTGAATTGTACGCCATCTAGGAGAAAAAGCGAAGGGCTCCGATGGTGTCCCGGACGGAAGGGCCGAAGGGGAGCGCGCCCAGGGGCGCGCCCCTGCGGCGGGATCGGGATCAACGCCTAGTCGACAGTGAAGGGAACGGTGTTGGTGGCGTTGCCCGCGAAGTTTTTCACGGATACAAACCGCGTCGACTTTGTGGCGTTGGCGGCAATGGTGAAAACAGCAGTGAGCGTGGTTCCCGACGTGCCCACAGGAGTGACCGACGAAATCGTTATGCCGCTACCGGTAACCTGAATGGGAATGGCGGAAAGGCCGGTCAGGTTCTTGCCAGTGAGTGTCACCTTCACCGACGTCCCCGTCTTTCCACTGGATGGACTGATGCTACTCAGCGGAAGTGACCCGCCGCCGGACGATGCATTCACGGTGAAACCGACAGCGCTCGTGGTGCCGTTAGACATTGAAACGCTGATGTTGTGCGTTCCGGTGCTGGCGTTCGCCGCAACATTGAACGTGGCATTGATTTGAGTGCTCGATGTCACCGTTACTCCGGAAGCGGTTACTCCGGATCCGGCAATGTTGAGGGTGGCAGGCGATACGAAATTCGTCCCCGTAAGCGTAACCGGAGTCGAGGTGTTCAGGGATGCCGATGAGGGACTGATCGAAGTTAGCGTGGGAGTGGGTTGCGCCACGGTAAAGGTCACGGGATTGCTGGCGCCATTGACGGTTTTCACGGTAACGCTGTATCCCGTCCGCGTGGCTCCGCCTGCAATCTGAATAGTCGCCGTAATCTGCGCTGCGCTTTGAACCGTAGCGGCAGAAGAGGTCACGCCGGAGCCGGAAATCAGGATCGTTGCCGGCGACACAAAGTTCGTGCCTGTGAGCGTAACCGGAACGTTCGCTCCGGGCGCTCCCGAAGATGGGCTAATCGAAGTCAACGTGGGAGTGGGCGAAGTCACGGTAAACGTTTGCGCCGACGAGTTCTGGCTGGATCCGGTCACCGTGACGCTATAGCCAGTGAGGGTGGCGTTCGGGGCGACCGTGAACGTGGCAGTAATCTGGGTGTTGCTGATGACGGAAACGTTCGACACTGTGATCCCGGCCGGACTTACGTTGACTCTGGAGCCCGAAGTGAATCCGGTTCCCGTCAAAACCACCGGCACGGCCGCGCCTTGGGGTCCGCTGTTAGGCGCGACTTTCGTCAAAGTTACCGCCGGCGCGGGCGTCCCATAAGATGGGGCGCAAAATCCTCCGGACTCGTTCACCCAAAGTTGCTGTAGCAAGTAATTGAGACCACCCAGGGTAACGTTGGCCTTTGCCCCTTCGCCGTTCGCCGTGAAAACGTTCCCGAAGGTCCACGCGCATTTATCCGCCATCTCATCGCCGTTGTTGGCATACCAGGCGTTAATATCCGGATCGGTCACCAGTTCCGAAAATTCGTGAGCGATTGTGGAGGCCATGGCGTCAATACCGGCATCACCATTAGGCGAAACGCTCTGTTCGGCGCACGCCGCCAGGCATGATGCCGGGTCCCCCACGAACCCGATCTTAATATCTGTACCGGACGAAGAGTCGTGATTGTGCCAGCCGCAATAGACGGAGCAAAAGCCCGATGTCTCATTCACATCGCCCGAAGTAAGTACGAAATATGCTCCGTTCGGGTCGTTCGGCAATTGTCCTGATGAAATGGAGCGGGCAACCACGGCATGAACCGCTCCATCGTTAAGACTTGCTCCTTGTGAGTAATTATCGAAAATAGCGCCGGCAAAGTTTACCGAGTTACTAATATAAGTCAAGGCGCCATCATAGTAAGTGGTATTGATGTTGTAGTAAGTGGAGCCGCTGAAATGAGACACCAGGTTCTCGAGAACCGTCATTCCCCCGAGGGCAGCCGCACTGCTCCAATCGCCGTACCAGATAAAGTAAACATTGACCGTGCCCAGCATGACAGGCCCGCCGTGATAGTCGATGCCATTGCCAATGATGGTAGCGGCTGATCTTGCTCCTCCTTGCGGAGGCGGAACGGGCTGATGGAAACGCGTCCACATAATATGCTTATTGGATACTGTTGCTGGATCCGGACTAGCCTGTGACCAACCGGTCATGGTCACGGAGCAAATCAACAGAACTAATCGTATTAGCATGTTACGCATGTGTTTCATCGTATGCTGCTACCGAATGCTCGTTCAGTTTATCACGTAAGTTATTAAGACCCTCAATGGGTTTTTGGCTTTTAGTTACAGCACAATTAGCCCAATTTGATAGATTAGTCGGCGGCTAATTCGCTCAAGAGCGCGTGTGACTTTCCAGGGAATTCCCCATGCGGGATGGCCGGACGGGGAGCCAAAGCACCCAGAAAAGAAACCAGGCAACAACGGCGCCGCCCGCGAGGTAGAGCGGCCACGGCCCGAGCCAATCGAGTATCGAGGGGTTTGTCGGTTTACGGCACAAGTACATGTAGTTAGCGCCAAAGATCGCATTGAATGCGCCCACGGCCGCTGCATAGGCCGCGAGAATTCCGAACGTACGGAAAACTGCGCCTGGCCGGATGGCCGCGATTCGGCCAAAGATCAAAATCGAGCTAGCGATTAGTACTCCGCCATGGGCTAGGAAGAAATACACTGCTGGATAGGACGGCCAGGGAGACCAGAGGTCGGGAGTAAGCAGCGCCATTCCGGATCCCGCGAGTCCGGCGAAATACGCAAATTCGACGGCAAGCGGGAGTCGCGTCAGGCAGGCCAGGACCGTAATCCACACGGTGAGATCGCAGAGTTGCAAGGGGAGGTTGGTGGCGTGGACTCCCTCGTGCGCGTAACGGAACACCCACCACACCAGCTCATTTGCCGCCAGGCCGATTCCGAACGCCGGGAGGATGCCGGCAGCGGCCGAGGGTTGGCGCCGGCACCACCAGGACAGCGCAATCGCTGCGCCGGCTATGGCGGCCAATAAGGATGCGTGAACCGTCCCGAAGACCGGCACAGGCGATCGACTCCCGCGTCTGATTGTGCGCCTTTCCTGCGCAAGATGCACGCCTCCACCGCGGCGGCGATGGAGTGACAGCCCCGGGGCATGATCTGGGCGCGCCGCGATCGCGGTTCGCGGTAAAATGAACCGGTCGTAGTTCCGCAACGGCTTGAGAATGCCGACAGAGTCAGATCGGTGAGGTGCGAGAGTGGTTGAATCGGGCGGTCTCGAAATGCGACTCCGTACTTCTTGCAAGCTGATCAAATATAACCAAATCCGCTTGCCGATCAATAGCTTGCGCCGAGTTTGAGTTCACTGGTTTCCCCGCTATTTCATCTGCTTTGACCGGATCTTGGTGCCAAAATGGTGACAGTCTTCCGTGAAGTACTTCATATTGCAAAGTGTCACCATTTGTACCCAAAGCCGGTTCTCCGGTGAAGCGCAGATACGAATTTGCAAAAACTGAGGAGAAGGGTGGGATTCGAACTCTGAGGGATTGTTGAGGACGCGTAACTTATTGATTCTATAAGCGCACAAAATGCATAAAGTGCAGAAAAGAACGATCCTATTACGATCCTATTACGATCGGGCGTGGCGCCGGAGGCGCTGGCGAGCTACCAGCTGCAACGTCGAAATTGGTTCGAAAGAACGTTGCACGTCACCGAACATCCAAAACGCCGCGGCAGAACGCAATCACGGTCTGCTCCACACGGGAGGTCTCTTCCCCGAACGTCGCCACTCGTCCGACCTGGTTGATCAATCTCTCGACGTCTCGCTCTGACTTCACAACAGATCGGATGTGGTTCAAGGCTGAAGGCGACGCGAGGCTGGCAATGTCCCGACCAAGCAATTCCGCTCCTGCCAGTTCCATGTCGAATCCCGCGGCCTGCAGTAAAACCAATTCATGGTCATACAGGCGGTCGGTGTTGCCGGCGTCCGCATAGGCAGTGAGCAGGCGATACAGATCGGCGGCATCTTTATTGCTTTCACTACCTCGGTCCGCCCAGGCGATGAGCTTCAGCAAAGCCAGACCAACCACTGACGCTACGCGCACCGGGAAGCCTTCCTCCAATTCCATCGAAACCGACGAAGCCAATGCTTCTTCGAAGCCGGCGACGTTCAGGACTGTGTCGCGACTCGGGGGCCATGCGATCGTATCGGTGGCAGATGCGACTCCTCGGAAGGGGATGAGATCGACAGGAATGGAGACGCCGGTAGATCGATCGGTATAGATCAATCTTTGCGATGCCCACCGATCAGCCGCGAACTTGCCGGTGGCAATCAGCCGTTCCTTGAGTAACCGAAACTGTTCCCAACTCTCAACTGCAATTCCGAAGTCGATGTCGCGAGTGGCGCGCCCAGGCCGCAGGCCATAAACGTTCACCAGAACCAGATCCCGAGCCGTGGCACCTGCTACAAAGTAAGCGCACTCCAATTCTCGCGCAACTCGGTCGACCAGACGAAGCATACCGACAAAAGACGGATCGACCGGTTTACTTGGTCGTATCGAATGTTGGTGCAATTCGTTGCTCATAGATCATCCGCGCAGCCTCCGCGTTGCGCCCGTCATGTGTTGCTAGTAGATCGGCATAGACAAGAACTGGAGGTACGACGTCGGGAAAGTCCCTTTCTGGAGGAAGATTCCAGAACGGCTCCAGGATCTCGACATTGCCGTTCTCGTCGGCCCGCATCCGCGAGGCAGCGACTATTTTCGCGATAGGTTCGCGGGCATAGATCGTGAAGTGAGCCGGCTTTAAGTATTGCGTCAGTTTCTCGGCTGCGGGTTCACCGCCCCAAAAACCGTGTTGCGCAGCCAGATCGGCCTGCTGAAGGCGTTCGGGCGCCGCGTGGAACCGCCTCGGATTGAGCTTGGGCCGCAACGTCACCGGATAGTGAGTGACCCATTCCTCGATCATCTTTTCCTGATTTACCAGTTTGCGCTCTGTCTTCGTTGGCAGCCGCAAAAGACCTCGGGCTTCGAGATCCTTGATAACCGGGCCAACCGTGCCAAGGGCCACGGCGGCCCGAGTCGCAATTTCCCGGTAGGTGCTGCGAATCAAATCGGGGCGGCACAGGAGAGCGAAGGCGACCTGGAGGCCGGCCGGATTAAGCGCTCGGAAACGATCATGGCGAAGTTCCATGGGACGAGCCTGGCCCACAACATAGACGAGTAGCCCTGGCCTTTCAAGATAGGCGTTACCGGCTGTGTCGATGAAGGCCAGATGAAGTTGACGGCAGCGTTCGGCAATCTCGCGGGTGACATAGGGCGCCACCAGCATGGGCGGATCGCTTAGGACTTTTCCCTGGGCTTTTATTAGCGCGGGCGTCTCAAACCGATCAACAGTTTTTATCTCGGCGGCGAAGCGATACGTGCGACGGTCCGTTTTCACCTCCACCACTGCATCGGTTGCCGCGTTTCGGCCGGCCGTCGCTGAGTGCACTTTGGGGCTGATCCCGGTAGTTCGGCCCAATGCGAGGGCGGCGGCATTCAAAATGTTTTGTTCTTGGGTTGTCATGACCGCTGGTCCCGATCGTTCACCAATTTTCATTGTACACGTTACGTGAACGAATAATACTAGTGAACAAGAGAAGTTAACATATTTCGGAACCGAAGCAGCCACACGGACTTCAACTTCGCCAACGAGAAGTTCGCCAGGCATATTCGGCTTTGTGGTGATCGAGGGCGGGAGTAATCCCGGCAACGTCGATCAGGCGCATGATCGCGCTTTACGCGATTGGGACCATACTTCACCGGTGCGCCGATGGACAACGACGATCTGGACGGCCCTGACCGTCAACCCGAAAAACGGCGGCAACGGCCACTCGGCGGCCGGGCATTGAGGTCATCGCCAACATCCATTCGATCAATGATCAATCGCTAGCAGGGAAATCGATTCTGGAAATCCGAGTATAGAGGTACGGTCGAAAGCGCGTTGTTGGCAGATCGTCCCGAAGGGATGGGTCGATGAGCACTTCACGGAGGCCGAGTCCAGCGGCGTGTGGTGCGACATCACATCTGCATTGCGAGGTAGGTTCGCCAACGAGATAAAGCATCTGAACAGACCGCAATAATACACAGGCCGCAGCAGGGAGCGGCACGGCTCGATTTCGCCACTCTCACGGACCGATGGAAGTCTTAGTCCCTAAGCCCAAATTTACTGGATAATTGTCAGCCCAGATCAAATCGAGGTGATGTTCATACCGCTCAAGAACCCAGCAAACGTCAGCCCTACCAATTCAGTCTTGAGAGCTTGTATCTCAATCCGTCGGCTGGACAGGAGCTCGCCCGGGTCAAACCAGGAGAACGCACGCCAGCCGCGATAGCAAGGTTCATCATCCACCCCCGCGAAATGCTCCTTCTGGGTTCCTTCTGCTTTACACTCATGGGCATTGGCGCGCTCATCTGGACAATCGAGCTGGGGACGAGTGCCTCGATAAATTGTCAGCGAGAGAAGACTGCGCCATCTACGACCTTGATGCAAGAATCGTCTTGATCCCGCTGACGATATCGTCCGCTTTTGCGTCGTAGTCGAACAAGATCCGTGTGCGGCCGGAAGGATCGAGTGCGTACAGAGTCGTCGTGTGCGAAACCGTGTAGTGAGCTGCTGAACCGGGTGTAGGGACGATTTCATATGCGGCTCCGTAAAGTTTAACGACCTTGTCAATTTCTGCCTTCGTCCCGGTCAGCCCCAATGCATCCACCTTGAAATAGGCGAGATCGGCCCGCAGTGCCGCGGGCGTGTCGCGCTCGGGGTCCACGGATATGTAAAGGGTCTTCACGCGTTTGGCATCGGCGCCGAGCCGCCGGTAGACAGTCGACAGCTTGGACAATGTTGTTGGACATGCGTCAGGACAGGAGGTGTAACCGAAGAAAATCAGGACAGCTTTCCCGCGGAGCGATGCGAGTTCGAAAGGGTGGCCGGTGTCATCGGTGAGCGTGAAGTTACCGCCCACGGGTTGAACCGGCAGCTCGGCCCGCCAATTGCACGCGGCTGTCGCAAGCGCCAGGAGTATAAGGCAAATGGTCAAGCGGCGCAACGTTCCCCCCTCCTCACTTCTTCATGTTCATGTCTTTCATCGGCTCGCCAGCCTGATCGCGGACCATCGCGGTTACAGCAATTGTCGATCCGTCATCAAGAGTCACGCTGAATGGAAAAGTGGAACCCGTCACTGGCCGCGATTTCAGACCGAAGACCATCATGTGGTAGCCGCCGGACTGCAGCATAACCTTGCCGCTGGCCGGAACCGAGATGCGCGCAATCGGCGTCATGGACATCATTTTCTTGGACGCATCCATTTTCTCTTCGTGCAGTTCGATTTTTTCCGCAGCGGGCGACGAAGCAGAGACAATGGCCCGAGGCGCCCCCGCGTGGTTTTCGATCACGAAATAGAGCGCGGTTTGGTTCTGGGACGGCAGCGGTACGCGAATCCACGCATCATGCACCACTACGTCGGCATTCTGGGCACTCAGCACTGGCGAGAATAACAATGCCGAGCTGGAAAGGAAAAGAGTCATCGTCAGGTGCAAAGTCGATTTCATATTTGACCTCTTATGGTCTGTCGCCGGTTTGCAGGGAGATCACGTACAAGGCGATCGAACGCCTTTGTCTTTCTGTGAGATGATCGAACGCGGGCATCACACGGTCATGATCGGCGTCGCTCGTGGCCGTTGCCGCCCGGTGGATCGCCACGCCGTTCAGGAGCGTCCCTGCGATCGCAGTCTCGTCCGATCCGTTCCGGAACCGGGAGGGATAACGGAAATCCGTTGGCCTGACTTGGAGAGACGCAGCGACAGGCCCGTCTCCGTGGCCGTTAGGCCCATGACAACTCCCGCAACCAGCGGACTCGTACAGAGCGCGGCCTTCCTCTAGGGAGGATCCGCATCCTGCCGTCAGGAAGAGGAGCGTACCGAGTCCGACGAAAGTCGTCACGCGAAGCACTATTCCAAGGAGCCTCTGTCGTTTGAGTTCTAACTTAGTACGTCACTTCAGAAGTTCACTAACGTATTTCCGGGGCGGCGGGATCAACTCTATGTGCGGAGCTTGGTGAGGAGTTCGGCAAGGTCCTGACGGGTGAACTTCCATTCGAAGGGCCTGCCCGCAGTCTCCCAGTAGTATTGAAAATTGAGGAGCCGCTCTGCGACAGCGGCGAGATCGGTAAAATCGTTGGGCGTCAAGGCCTTTCGCTGGACAATCGAGAAATAGATCTCGATCTGGTTGAGCCAACTGGCGTGAATCGGGGCGTGAACAAGCACCAACCGGGGATAGCGACCACG
>Ga0335081_10003173_pt1 | contig 25821 bp, 16 predicted proteins | sample Lox_Sample_35_FD_206713 | JGI IMG/M metagenome (GOLD analysis project Ga0335081, IMG submission 206713) | Soil microbial communities from Loxahatchee National Wildlife Refuge, Florida, United States - Lox_Sample_3.5 | ecosystem: Environmental > Terrestrial > Soil > Wetlands | place: USA...
GCAAGCTCTCCGGACGATTCTGGCCCTCGTGCGTGCTGGCTGCGGTCTGCTGCTCGGCATTTCTCTTCAACCTGATGCCGCGACCGGTATTTCTCTCGATGGTCTTGTTCGCGGTGACGCTCACGCTGCTTCTGGAAGCGCAGCGTACGCTTCGCGTGCAACTTCTCTACTGGCTTCCGCTGGTATTCGTGATCTGGGCGAATTGCCATATTCAGTTTGTCTACGGGCTGTTTGCAGTCGGGCTGTTTACCTGCATCCACCTGCTGCAGCAGGCAGGCGCTCGTTTGGGTATTGAGCGGGAATTCCTGCAGCCTTCCCGGTTGCCTGCGGGAAAGCTGGCTCTCGTGTTCGTGTCATCTGCGCTGGCCGCTTGTGTCGGGCCATACACTTATCATCTTTATTCCACCGTGTTTGCGTATGCGGGATCGAAGTTTCCTTACAGTTTCATACGAGAGGGACTAGCCCTCAATTTCCGGGCTCTAAGTCACTATGTCGAGCTGTTGCTAACCGGGGCAGCATTCTTCGCGCTGGGACGCAAGGCGCGCATCGATCTTTTCAAGCTCGCGATCTTGACGGTCGCGGCGGTCTTTGCTTTTCGCTCCATGCGGGACTCGTGGTTTCTCTGCATCACGGCGGCGGCCTGTATCGCGGATTCTCTAGCCGGCGTCCAGGGGCGGGAAGCTGGCGAGACGCTTTGGGAAAAACCCGGTGTCGCAGCCGGGCTGGCCCTGCTTTTGTTTCTTTTTGCGCGCGACACGAATTTCACTGCCCGCGGACTCGACGACGCGATCAGCAGCGCGTTTCCGGTAAACGCCGTCAATTTTCTCCGCCGCAACCCGCAACCCGGCCCGCTCTACAACACCTTCGACTGGGGCGGATTTCTGACCTGGTATATGCCGGATTATCCGGTAGCGATTGACGGCCGCACCGATCTCTACGGAGACGAGATGGACATTCGTTTCTTTCAGACGCAGCAGGGCGACGCTTCGTATGTGGACGATCCTTATTTGAACCAGGCGCGGCTGGTATTGGTGCCGAAGAAAGTTCCACTGGCCAGCGTGCTGCTTTCCGATTCGCGCTTCAAGCTCATTTTCCAGGATTCGCTGGCTGTGGTGTTCGTCCGGCGTTAGCATCTCCCGGGGCGCCGCTACTTGACGATTCTCCTGGGCGGGCCGACGTTAACCCTATTGGGACTGGAAGTTGCCGCCGCGCTCACTGTGCCGTCTGGGTTGTGGGCCGCCGCGTGGCAGACGAGCACGCAGGTGTTCGCCGCGCGGCTATAGGAAATGGGAGTGGCCCCGTTGGGCGCGACCACGTTTACATCAAAATTCACCAGGCGCTCGCCGGAAATCGTGGCGCTGGTCGCGCCCATGCCGTGAGCCGTGTGACAAACCGAACAACTGAAGCCGGCATTGATGTGCATGGCGTGTTGCGTGAAGCTGGTGTTCTTTATGATCTGGCCGGCCAGATCATGGCATTTTCCGCACAGAGCGTACGGCCCATTCACGCTGAGATCCGGGTTCGGAGAGAGGTTTGTAATCAACTGGCCGGGCACAGGCGCCTGGCTGGCGATGTACTGCCGCTCCAGGATATGCGTCCACTTGGAGCCATGCGGACCGTTAGGGCCGGTTCCTCCGAACTCGCGGTTGTCGTCGCTGTTGTGGCAATCGGTGCACAAAATTTGCGTACCCATGGCGCGCCCCAGCGTGCTGCCATCGAGATTCAGCATGTTGGGCAACAGGCTGGGCTGCGGCAGCGGGCTGTTGCTGACATGGGTCACGGGATGGCTGGAAGTTGAGGTGATGCTGAATTGAGGAATCAGATTAAGCGGGTCTCCCGCCGAAACTGCGCGCACCGGCAGATACCCGTAAATTGCGTTGGCGGCCTTCCCCGCGCTGGTTCCGTGGCAGCGGAAACAGTTTTCGTACTGATTGACAGCAGGGGTCAACACGGTCACGCCGTCGGTTGCGCTGATGCCGGCTACTCCGCTCTGCGAGGCGCGGATGATCGGTGGCAATGGAAAACTCTTCACCGGATTCGAGGAGTGGGCATCGTGGCAGTCGACACAGGTCGCGTGCCGGTTGTTGTTGAGCAGCACGGGTTCGGCGGCATCGTGCTGATTGGTTCCGCTAGGGATCGGATGGCCGACCTTGGGGGAGGCGTACTCCGCCATAATGCTGAGCGGGGCGGGCGAGATGTTAGAGCCGCCGCTGTGGCAAGCGATGCAATCCTGTTCGTTCGCGCCCCGCAGGAGCCGTGTGGCCCCGGGCGCGTTATGCGGCGCATGACAACCGATACATGCCGACTGCATCACCGAGGGATAACTGCCCACGCCCGCCTGAGGGGTTAATTTGTTGGTTGCTGTATTGTGAATGCTGGTCGTCCATCCCGCCAGCGGATTGCTCTGCCCCGGCATCTGACGATTGGGATCGTGGCAGGCAAGGCACATCTGCCCATTGGAGCTGTCGCGGACGAGAAAGTTTTGCGAATAGATATCCTTGGCCTGCACGTGGGCACTGTGACAGGAGGTGCACTCGATATTGCCGTTAATGAGTGTCACCGCGCCCAGAGGATCGGCCGTCTTTCCCTGCGAAACCAGCGAGGCAACCAGATCAACGGAATCTTTCATCGGCAAAGCCAGGCTGAACGGATGCGAGGGCTGGAGGTTCGATCCCAATATGTCCTGGCTATACATGCTTCCTGTCATGCTGATCTTGCCGAAAACCGCGGTGGTGCCGGGGGCGACAGTGCCGTCGTGGCAGCTCAGGCACAGGCTGCTATCAGCCCCAAGAACCGGCTGCACTTCGCGGTTCTGTTCCGTGGAACTGGTGTATGGGCTATAAACCTGGTTGGAAAGGGTCTGGTTCCACAAAGGGGTTCTGCCGCCGATGCCCGAGTGAGGAGCGTGGCAGTACATGCAGAAATCGGGCCGGGCGCCCACCACCGGAGATTTCGTTCCCGGCCCCAGATCGTGAACGCCGATGACATCGCCGCTAACCTGCGCGAACGTCGTGGCCGCGGCCAGCGTTATCATTAGGCCTGCGAATTTACAGCGCCGCTTCACTCGGTTCCTTCCCGTCCTTCCTTCGCCTGGCGGGGCAGCCCAAAATAGTGGAAGACCTGAATGCGGTGGTTGAAGGAATCCACCACAAAAATCCGGTCTTCGTGATCGATGAAAAGCCCGGCTGGAAGCTGGAACTGCCCCAGTGCCGTGCCACGCTGGCCGAAGTAGTAGAGCAACTGACCCTGACGATCAAATACCTGCACCACACCCCAAAGCCCGTCCACCACGTAAATGTGGCCTTCGGAATCGACCGCGACGCCCTTGGGGCGAAACATTTCGCCGGTACTGTCGCCCAACTGTCCAATGGAGAAGCGAAACGCGCCGGAGCGGTCGACAACCTGAATGCGGAAATTCATGGCGTCGACCACAATGAGGTCAGGGCCATCCAGACGGAGCTCCGTCGGATAGTTGAATTCACCGTTGCCATCGCCATTCTTGCCAATGACCTGAAGAACGCTGCCCTGCATGTCGAGAACGAAAATCTGGTTGCGCAGCGTGTCGGTCACGTAGATTCTCTGCGCCGCCGAGTCCACGGCAATGCCGGTGGGGCGCTTGAAGTATCCCTCTCCGCCCTTGAGACTGCCGATGGCGCGGCGAAACTTACCGCTGGGATCGAAGACGAAAATCTTGCCCGAGTCCGAGTCGGTGACGTAAATGTTGTCCTGGGCGTCGACGGCCACGCATTGCGGCTGCAACATGGGATCTTTGCCTTTGTCAGCCCGCCACAGGAACTTGTATTTCTGGTCGGCGAAATCGAAGATGTGCACGCCCGAGGCGCCGGGATCGGTGACGATGATGCGCCCGTGGGAGTCGGTAGCCACGCTGTAAGGGCGAATGAGATCGTGAAACTCCGGCTCCCCGGCCACGACATCGAGAACGCGCGACCAGAAGCCGCGCTTGGGTTTGACCTCCCGCTGGGTGGAGAAACTGCGCTCGTAGATCAGCTTGCGTCCGCCTTCGAGAAGCAAGTCGGGTGGGCGCGGCTGCGCCGCCTGATCTTTATCCTTGGACTTTCGCGAGGCCCAGGCCGGCGAGAGGAGCAGGAGGAAAATACAGGCTGCCTGCGCGGTTCGGGGGCCATAGGTTCGCGTCCTGCTCAGAAGAAGTTGAACCATCGCGAAACACCGACGTAAAACGAGGATACAACAGCCGGCACCGTGCCCGTGGTGTTGAATCCCTGCTGCAGGCGGCTGAACCCTCCGGTCAAGTACATCTTGCGAAACTGATATTGGAAGAAGGTATTGTACTGGGTGTTCATAGCCTTCGAAGCTACCGAGTCGAACGAGGTATTGCTGTTCGCTCGAGCATAACTGGCAGCGATGGTCAACCGTCTGACCGGAGAGCTACCCAAACCGATGCCGTAACTGTCTCCTCCGAACAGGATCAAGGCGCTGGGCGTAACTACCGGCTCCAGCACAGGGTTCTGGGCCACTCCGCTGGTGGTTTCAATTCCGATGCCGCTTGATTTGGAGTAGGTCCCGGTCGCGGTGATGAAGTGGCTGATCCCGAGGCCCGTCGTGTAGCTCTCGCTGCTGTTCTTGGTGCCCTGCTGGATGGTCAAACCGGAGTGTCCGGCGCTCACGCCGGCGTTCCATGTAAGGGGCCCCCAACGATGCCGGACATTGCCCGAGTAGTTATAGAACGAACTGTTATACGTGATGAGCAGGGTCTGGGCGTTCTGGGCATAGCTGAAGGATCCGGTCATCACCCAGGCGTTGATGCGGCGGGTGAAGCTGGCGCTGGTGGTAAAGCCCAGGGTGTTCTCGTTGGTGTTGTCGAGGGTGCTATCTCGAATGGTGGCGGCTCCGTTAAAGTTGCCGCCGAGAAAGCCAGTGGTGTAGAGCAGGCTTCCGCTGTAAGTATTGGCGCCAAAAGTCTCGCCCAGGAAGGTTTGCTCGCGGCGCTCAATGTCGACCTCGCTTTGCAGCCCGCGAGCAAGCGCATAGCCCATGGTGCCGATAATGTCCAGTCCGTGCGAAGATTGATTGATATTCTCCGCCGGAACGGCGCCACCCGCAGCGACGACCTGTTCATACAGCTGCCCGGTGAGGCTGTTGGAATAATTGGCGCCGACCGCGAGATGCAGCCTGTCTGTGGGTTGGATCCCGGCATTGCTGGTAATGGTATCGATGTTGCCACTATAGCTCGACCCCAGCAGACCGGTATCGAAGCTCGAGCGGTTGAAATTTGCCGAGAATCCACCGCGCATGGGAAGGGCATGGGTCACGTTGAACCCGTAGCCACTGCTGCTCGAGCTCACATCTTCCGGAGGCTCCTGCGTTTCAGTCAATTGAGGAATCAGGGAATGCGAGCCGCCATCCTGGTAAAACGCACCCAGCCCGAAACCGTGAAACAGATATCCGGATCGCAATGTGAGCGAGTGGAAGGTAGAGTCCCCATTCTGATCGGTTCCGAAGATTGAGTAGTCGTTGCTTCCTCTTTGAAAGCTGGCGGACAAGCTGGGTTCGTCGGGAAGATTTTCCGACCAGGTGATGCCGAAGGTGTCGCTATTGCCGCGAGTGGTGTAGTCGGCTACTCCGGGGACGCCGAAATTTCCTTCACTGTTGTACGACTTGGCGTAGCTGACTGATCCGGGAAAGTGGCTGCCACTGAAAATGGAGGTTGAAACGTTCACGCCGCTGGAATCGAAAATGGACTGATAATTGGAGTTGGCCCGCGACTGGCCGTAATAGGGCGTGACGTTAAAAGACAGGAAATTCGGATTGTAATAAAAACCGGAGAGGGTGCCGGTGCCGGAGCCGCTTAAACTGTGGCTGGAGGAAATCAGATTGCCGTAGTCGCCGGTGTAACCTCCCGCCAGCGTGCCATTGAGATTCAGGTTCAGGTTGTCGCCCACCTGAAGCTGGCTCACCGCGGGAACTGCCAGAAACAAAACCCCAGCCAGCAGACCACCCGCCCATGGAATACGAACGCCCACTGGTTCCCCTTCTCATTCGCTACAAAGTTTCGATCTTCGCGTTCTGACGCAATCTCTTATCCAGCGCGGCGCGTAACTGGTTCGTCTTCTTTTCTTTGAGTTCCTTCCTGAGCTGATCTTTGACGTCCGCGAACGTATACGTCCCGGCCAGAATGTGCTTGTTCAAACGGACGATGGTATAGGCCTGATCGACCTGAATGAGACCTGTGATTTGTCCATCCTTCGAGGCCAGAAGTGCCTGAACTACCTGGGGCGCCAGCTGGTTGCGTGGGACGGCATGGTGATCGCCCATCATCACGCGGTAATCGTCATCGGAAATCTTTTCGGCCAGAACGCCAAAGCTCTCATAATCCCCGGTGCTCTGGGCCTGGCGCAGTGCCTCATCGGCGCGTTTGCGCTCTTCCATCAGTTGTTCTGGCGTCGGGTTCGGCGGAGGCAGCACGGAGATGGTCTGGATGGAAAAAGATTCCGGGTAGCGATAGCGCCCAAGGTTCTTTTCGTAGTAGGCGCGGGCTTCTGCCGGCGAGACCTCAGCCCGGTTCTCGACTTCCACCTTCAACAGCCGGTCGATCAACAGCGAGCGGCGAATCTTTTCACGCAGCAAGCGCTCGGAACCGTGAAACTCTTCGAGCAGAAACTGCTGATATTGTTCGTGCGAAGAAAACTGCGCCCGGAAACTGGTTTCCGCGGTCTGCATGCGCTCAGAGGGCACGGTCAGCTTTCTGCGCAGGGCTTCCTGGTAGACCAACTCCTCGAAGATGATCATGTCCATGGCGCCGCTGCGAATCTGCGGCTCCATTTCCTGCGGTACGCTGCCGTGGTGCTGCCGGGCATACGGGAAGATGGTGTACTCTTCGCGCAACAGATCGCGATCGGTCAACAGCACGCCATTGACTCGCGCCACAGGCCTTCCGGTAGGTACACCAAACGAACTCTCGTGGGGCTGCAACGCCGAAGTGGGCGTGTGAGAGGCGACTTGAGCGGAAGCCATCGCCCCCATCATCAGAACCACAGCCGGGATGTGAAGTTTGCAGTTCATGTTCCCCTCGCTGGGGAAAAAGGGGAGAGATTTCTCTCTCCCCTCGGCCAAGCTAGAAGATGGTTCCAGCGGTTCCGTTGTTGGACTCGTTGGCTTCTCCACCATGGCATTGGCGGCAGAACTGCGCCGTCTGGTTCGAACCGGGGGTGGTGCTACCCGGGTTATAAGGAGCGCGGATGAAGAACATGGTCTGGTAGTATCCGCTGGGCAGACCGCTGGTCGCGCCGGTGGTCACTTTCACCACGTTCATCACGTGCTGGTTGTGGCAGGTGGTGCAGGTCACAACCGCGGTGTTGTTGTAGGCGCTGAGCTGAACGAAGAACCCGTAATTCTGGACGAATTTGGAGGAATTCGGGCCGTTCATGCTAATGGTGCCGTTCGTCTCGGTGCAATCCCAGTTGTACTGGCCGCCGCAGGAAACCGTGGCGTTCAATCCCACCGGGTGATCGTTGAGGTAGTCGCCCGCGCCGTTGCCGTCCTTGCCCAACAAAGTCGGAATCGTGTTGTAGGTCCCGTAGCTGGGGGGCAACGTCTCGAACACGGCGTTTTTCATCATGGCGCCCTGCGCCCAGTTGCCGTCATGGCAGCTCAGGCAGGTCAGTAGACCCAGCACATCAGGTGTGGTGGCGTTCATGCTGGCAGGCAGCGTCTCCGCGTAGGTGCCGTGGGCTGTCTGGCCAGTCAGGATGGTCTGGTTGTACAGGTTGCCGACGTCTTGACCCCACAGTGCCTGGTTGCCGCTGGTGGTGTCACCAGACTTGTTGGCACCGTTGCCCCATGCGCCGCTGTGCGGAGCATGGCAGGCAGCGCAGCCGCGCCCGTAGTTCAGGTGCGCGCCGAGGACGTCCGTCGCCGGCGAGTAGTTTGGTCCCTGGGCCATGGCTATGCCCACCGTGACCAGTACCGCTAGCAGTACGAAGAACATCTTTTTCATGGATAAAACCTCCAGTTGAGTTGCAACTTCAACTAAGACTGCTGGTGTTGCCTTTGTCGGAGACGGGAGGCTCCGGAAACTGGGCCGACCCTGATTCGGAGATTTCCGGTTCATACCTGCACCCCACCTCCACCTGTGCTCATGCATGTGAGACGCCTACCCCGAAATACCTGTTGAAATCCGCATCGATGCCGCTAACTTATTGAACAGTCTGTCGTTGGAACGAACTGCCGGGGTGAGGCAAAGCTCTTCAGGAGCCCGACCAATCCGCAAAATGGGCTTTCTCCCGCACTGGAACTGGTGAAAAGCCCCAAGAGCCTGATGGCAAATCGTGATTGGAATCACGGGCACGACAAAGGTTCGAGCGTGCACGGTACACGCTCAGAAACTGGACGCCTCGCGAGTCTCGCTCCAGCTGAGTTTTGACCCTACGAATTGCCCGGTCCCTTATCTGTTGCCGGGGGTTTGGGAGTTGGCGTTTCAGCGGGCTGCTGAGTTGGCGCTGTGGGGGTGGATGGCGGAGCTGTTTCCGCGCTCTGCCGACGTGCTTCGGCCGCACGCTTTCGCTCCTCCTCCTGCCGGGTCTTTTCGGCAGCCGCCTCGGCATCGGTCACGTAACGAAACATCTGCAGGCGGCCCGGGTATTGCTCGGTGGTAAATACGCGATTTTGTTTGTCGATGGCTACCCCGACCAGAGCTTCAAATTGACCAGGAAAATGGCCGTGCCCGCCGAGATAGGTCAACAGCTGACCCTGGTCGTTAAAAACCTGCAAGGTGTCGTTCATTTCATCGGCAACCCAGACGTGTCCGTCGGAGTCGATGGCGATGCCTTTGGGGCGGGCGAAGCAGCCGGGGCCGTCACAATGCCGGCCAAACTCTTTGACGTAGGTTCCGTCTGCGTCGAAGATCTCAACCCGGTTGTTCATGGTGTCGGTGACATATAGGTTGCCATCTTTGTCGACAGCCAGGCCTTGCGGACCGGCAAAATTTCCTGGCGAGGTCAGCCAGTGATCTTTGCCTCCCGTACCGATCCGGCGCAGCTCCTTGAGTGAATCTGCGTCGAAGACGATGACCTGATCCTGTTGCGTGTCCGCGACATAGAGAAAGCGGTTTTCGGTATCGATGGCAAGGCCGACAGGGTCGACCAGTCCTTCATTGATTTGGGCGATCACCTGACGCTGGGGACTGAAAACCAGAACGCGGTGCAGCTTGCCGTCGGAAACGAACAAGCGATCGTCGTCATCGACAGCCACGCCGTTGATCCAGCCAAAATGCGCTTCGTAGCCGTTGCGGATCAGCTTCACGTCTCGCGTTTCGGTGTTGAAGATGAAAACCGCGCCCACCCGCTGATCGGCGACGTAGACCAATCCTTTTGAGTCGAAAGCGATGCCGTAGGGACCGATAAGCTGGAAGGGGAAGTTCTTGAGCGGGGTTGCGTCGCTCGCGGGCTCACTTCCGGCCAGGCGGTCCATCCAGCTCTGCTTCTTCTTGGTTTTCTGCTGCATGTAATCGATTTTCATGCCGGCGAAATAAGCCAGATAGCGGACGCGGGCGATGGAGGGAGGGCTGGGCCACACCAGTTTGGAGATATCAAACTCGGGCTTCTCGGCAGCCGGCTGTTCTTCAGCCTCGGCCTTTTTCCTTTTCTTGCCGAAGGCGGGCGAAGCAAAAACCAGGGCGAGGATGGTCAACCACAGGAGCATAGCCAGAATGCGAGTCCGGTTTCCAGTAAACCCATTCATCTGCATTCCCTCCCTACTTCAATTCCAACCTGTTCTTATGGCAGGTATCACAAAATGCCATGTTGTCCGCCTGGTCCTTCACCAGCAAACCCTCCTGAGCAGAGGAATGAGGCTGGTGACAAGAGAGGCAGCCCAAACGAACCCGAATCTTTGTCGGGTCCGTCGGGTCCATTAGATTCTGCACGGGATGCCCGGCGACGGGATGGCCGAGCCCGTAGCGCAGCGGCAGGATGGCAACCCTGTTTTTCTGGAAATAGTCTTCGGGCAGTTTGACTTTTCCGTTGAAGATGGTCAGCACATGCTCCGCCTCAAGCCGCTGCGGCTGCGAGTCTGGACCGTGGCACTCGAGGCAAAGGGCATTGCCCTGGGCGCGAAGCAAATGATCATTGTCGCCGCCGTGCGGTTCGTGACAAATGGCGCAACCCTGAACGAAGGCCGGTTGATGGAGCACGCGCTTCTTGGCTTGCTCGGCCTGATCGGCGTGACAGCCCAAGCAGACATTAACGGCGTCGGGCTTGGGAAATCCAGGGGACTTTCCCGCATGGGGACTGTGACAGTCGGTGCAATCACCCATGGCTCCGGGATGTTGCACTTTCGCGTTCTCGATCTGCTTCTCCTTGTCGTCGTGGCAGGTGACGCAGAGATCTTTGGCGCTGGCCGCAGTCAGAACTACTTTTCCGTCTTTGGCGGGCTGATGGCAGACCTCGCATTGCCCTTCGGCGAAGGGCATGTGCACGAACTTCTGCATCAGGTGCGGACGCGTGGACTCGTGCGGGTCATGGCAGTTTACGCAGTTCGCATTCTGGAAGGGCTGATCGTGGTGGGCCTTGACGAGACTGGCATCTTTGGGATCATGGCAATCCAGACACAAGGCCGGACTCGCTTTCGTCAGATGGTAGCGGAACTCTTCGGCCGTGCCTGCACCGCTCTTATGGTTAACGTGGCAGGTGTCGCAGCCCATATCGAGCGCCGGATGCCGGCTGCCGTTTGCCGGTGTGTTCACCCCGATGTCGTGGCATTGCAGGCAGAGGTTATCTTTTTTGTCGCCGGCGAGCGGCTTCAACAGTTGATTCTTGTTGTCCGAGGTGTGGGGATCGTGACACTTCAGGCAATCGCGAACATTGGGCGGATGAACTTCACCTTTGATCTGAGCGGCGTCTTTGTCGGCGTGGCAAGTGAGGCATAGTTTCACGGGAGTGACCGCGATGAGAGTGATGTGAGTCACGTCGCGGTTCGTGCGAATCTCGTGGCAGCTCAGGCAGCCCATCGAAATGGCGGAGTGAACGAACTTGCCTTTGGCTTTGTCGGCGTGACACTCCAGGCACTTCGCGGCGTCGGTGTTTTTGTCGAGCGTGACGGGATGGACGACCGCAGAGGCGGACGGGTGAAGAGCCAAGCCAAGCAGGAAAAGCAACGCACCCTGCATCGCGGATCGTCCGATACTTATTCTGCAAACCCTGATTCTAATTTTTCTCCGAGTCATGACTTGCCACTTGACCTAGCGATGTTCATGCATGTGACCAGCCGAGAAAGAGAGGGGCTGTTCAAAATTTCAACGACCCCGGCAGTCGATTGAAGCAAAAGGAGTTAAAGGATTCAAGCTGGCGTTTGTGCAAACCGCATTTCAAGCGCAGGATGGGCCTTCTGGCACAACAGAATAGGTCAAATGACCCACGGAGACGAGGAACTCCCGAGTCCAGAGCGATTTTGGCGGCTGCGTTTTCCCATTTGCAACGCTGAGAGAGAGGTTGTGCTTGCCAAAACTGGGGGAAATCGCTTTTTGAACCTCTTAAGAATGTGTGATATGGCTCACGCAGGCCAGCCCTCTTGATCTCGCGATAGCCGTTAACTCCTTTTGCGTCAGCAGAATCGCAGAGACTTGAGGGTGTGGCGGCGTACGTGCACTCCCCGGGGCGAGGAAAGCGACATGGCTTCTGACTGGGGCAAGCCTATCCGCAAAATCTGGCAAACACTCAGCGCGATTCGAACGGGAGTGGTTCTGATCATTCTGGTGGTGATTTTCTCTGCCGCAGGTACCGTCATTCTGCAGCGGCCCATGACTGATCCGGACGAGATGCAACGGGCCTACTCGGCTGGGATGCTGCACATCCTGGACACTCTGGGACTGACGGATGTTTTTCACGCGCGCTGGTTCGTGGCTTTGCTGGTGCTGGTCAGTCTAAGCATCATCGCGGCCTCGATGGAGCGGTTTCCCAACGCCTGGCGGTACTTCGCGCGTCCCTACAAGACTCCTGATGAGAATTTTCGCCGTGTGCTGCCGACGCGGGCACAGATTCCGGTACCCGATGAAGAAACCGGGTTGGTAGCCGCGGAGCGGGCGTTTCACAAGATGGGATGGAAGAGCGAACGCATTGTGCAGCCGCAAAGTTTCTCGCTGTTTTCCGAGCGGCATCGCATCTCGGAGATGGCTGTCTATATTGTGCACGCGAGTTTGCTGCTGATTTTTCTGGGCGGGATTGTGGATGCTCTCTATGGCTGGCGGGGCTTTCTGATGCTGCCTGAAGGACAGCAATCGAATGAAGTCATGCTGCGCAACGGCGCCCAGCGCGCGCTGCCTTTCGCGGTGCGCTGCGATGCCGCGGGCGAAGAAACCTATACCGACGGCTCGCCCAAGCGCTGGTGGTCAAAGCTGGAAGTGTTCGACGGCGGACGGGAAGTTCGCCGGAAAGAAATTTCGGTCAATGATCCGCTCGTGTATGGCGGCCTGCGTTTCTATCAGGCCAGCTATGGGAGCACGGACAACATCGATCACCTGGTGCTTGACGCAGTTCCGGCGACGGGCAAAGGGGAGCCGCACGAGATCTCGCTGGCGGAGGACCAGAGCGTGCCGCTCGATGCCGACACCACGGTGCGACTGGCTGAGTTCATTCCCGATTACGTGGTGGGCGATGGACGGGTCTACGCTCGGAGCGAAGACGTGGTCAATCCGGCGGTGCGCCTGGTGGTTACCTCGGCGAAAACGAAAGCCAGCTTCGACTACTGGCTGCCGGAGATTCCGGGCTTTGGCCAGAATGAGAAATCGCCATACACATTCGAGGCTAAGGATCTGAAGATGGTTCACTTCACTGGGCTGCAGGTTTCACGAGAGCCTGGGCAATGGGGCGTGTGGGCAGGAGTGATCCTGATGGGTATTGGCCTCACGCTGGTGTTTTACATCGTTCATATGCGTTTTTGGGTCGTGCCGGTGCACGATGGCAGCGGCAACGTGGCTTTGTGGATTGGCGGCGCGGCCAACCGGAATCGGGATGCGTTCGAGCAGAAATTCCAAAAGCTCGTGGAAGAAATCAAAGAACAACTGAAAACAAGAAAAACAGAGCGGCGGTTAAGCGTGAGTGAGCCGGCTGCCGCAACTTTCGCCGGGAAGTAACCGGCCCGGAGGGAAACTCTAATGTCCCGAGCAAGAGCACAGGAAAGAGTGGCAGCGCAGCCGACTAATGGCACGACGCTGATCGTGATGGTCGGACTGGGCATCGCCTTCCTGTTGTTCATGGCGTTTTTGAATGTGGTGAAAAGCGGCAATCTCCTGAGTGAATCGAATTTGTTGTTTGCCGCGCTGATTTTCTATGCGGGAGCGGGAGCGCTCTACCTTGGCTTCGGCGTGACCGGAACGGAATCCTACGTGAAGTTTGCCTCGCTGGCCACGTGGGCGGGGCTTCTGGCAAATACGGGCGCCGTGGCGCACCGCTGGTATCTGGCGGGGCATCCGCCCTTTGCCAGCATCTATGAAATGCTGTTGAGCTTTGTCTGGACTCTGGCAGCGCTGACGCTCATCGCTGAGAAGAAATATGGCGTCAAGGTGATTGGAACCGTGACCATGCCGGTGGCGATCGTCGGCGTCGTGCTGATGCAGCTTCTGCGCACCGATGTGAAGCCGCTGGTGCCGGCGCTGCAATCCACCTGGCTGCATGTACACGTTACGCTGGCCATGCTGGCTTACGCCGCGTGTGCTTTGAGTTTCGCGCTGGCCATGATGTTTCTCATCCAGGACAAGATGAAAACCGAAAGCTTCCTGGCAGCGACCAGCCTGTTTACGGCGGGAATCTACGCCAGCGTTCTGACGCGATTTGAGAAGTGGGGCGGTCTGGACGTGATCGCGTGGAACGCGCAGGAAAAATCCGAAGTGTTTATCTCCAAGGGCGTGCGGCTGTTCGTTACGATCCCTGATCTGGGCTGGCTGATGCTGGTGGTGTTCGCCGCGGTGACGGCGCCGTTCGTTTTCTATCTCGCTGCGCGCATTAAGCAAAATGCGACATTCCTCGATCTCGCCAATCGCGCAATCTTCGTTAGCATTCTCTTGCAGACGCTGGCGCTGGTGTTCTTTCTGCTGCGAGCCCGCGATGGGCAATATCCCTCGCTCGATGCCGACGGGCTGTATGCGACCAGCCTGGCGGCCAGTCCGTTCATTCTGTCCGGATTGATCGGCGGAATCTTCGCCAGCCTGCTCTACCTGTTGCTTCTGTGGCGGCGGCCCGATCTGGAAAGATTGCTCCCGGACGCGAATACGCTGGACCGCATTACCTACAAGACGATTTGCATTGCTTTCCCTCTGCTCACCCTGATGATTGCCGCCGGTGCGTATTGGGCGAACCGCACCTGGGGTTCCTATTGGAGCTGGGATCCGAAAGAGACCTGGGCCGCGATTACCTGGCTGGTATACGCCGGTTATCTGCACATGAGAATCACGCGGGGCATGCGCGGGCGCGTCGCAGCTTATTTCGCGGTCCTGGGATTTGCCGTGGTCATGTTCACGTTCTTCGGAGTTACTTACCTACTGCCGGGATTGCACTCTTATGCCTGAGTCGCTCGCAGGAAAAATGAAGCCGGAGAGCATGACTCCGCGGGAGGCGGCGGGGTTTGCTGCCTCCTCGCGTTCCCACCGCGGTTCGCTCGACGCTGAACCGGAGGGCGACGCTGGCCCATTTTCCTCGGTGGGGCAGGTGCCCGCGCGGAGCAAGGGTCGACATTCGGGCCCGGAAGGCGATTCTGAACTGCCCTGGCTGCGCATCAACTGGGAGATCAAGGCTCTGGCGCCGATAGCCTTCGTTCTGCTGGGAGGGATGCTGCTGTTTTTGCTGGCAACGTTTTCCTGGCGCGACCCGGAGCGGCATATTGTGCTGCTCGTTGCAGGAGCTGGAGCCGTAGCCATCTGCGGCGCGTTGCTGGTGGTCCTCACCTACCAGATTCAGAGGCCGTTGGTGGAATTGCAGCAAAGAATCGCGCAGCTCGGCGAAGGCAATCTGGAAGTCGCCGTGAGTTTCGCCCGCCGCAACGACGAAATCGGCGACCTTGGACGCAACTTCAATCAGATGGTGCGGCAGTTGCGGGAGTCGCGGCGGGAGATTGAGCACTTGCACCGCACTCAGATGTCGCGGGCGGAACATCTGGCGACCCTGGGTGAACTCGCTACCGGTCTGGCGCACGAGATTCGCAATCCGCTGGCGGGAATTGCAGGTGTCATCGAGATCATCGGACGCGACCTTCCGGTAACCAGCCCGGCGCGCGAGGTGGTGAAAGACGTCCGCCAGGAAATCGCCCGCATCAATCACATCGTTACCGATTTGCTGCAGACCGCGCGGCCGCACCGCCCAGAGATGAAAAAGAGTGATCTGAATACCACGGTGGAACATGCCGTTATGCTGGGACGGCAGCACGCCAGCGCGAAAACAGTCGAAATCATGCTGAAGAAGGACGCGGACTTGCACGCGGTAGAACATGACAGCGATCAGATCCACCAGGTCTTGCTCAACCTGCTGCTCAACGCGACCCAGGCGATCGAAGGACGCGGAACCGTCACGGTTACGATGAAGCACGAATGGGGCTTCGCCGTGATCGAAGTACAGGATACGGGGCGTGGCATCGCCTCTGAACACCTGCCTAACATTTTCCGCCCGTTCTATACGACCAAAGGCGACGGCACAGGCCTGGGATTGTCACTGGCCCGCCGGATCGTCGAAGACCACCACGGCAAAGTCGAGGTCAGAAGCGTGGTGGGCGCTGGCACGACCTTTTCGGTAAGACTGCCTCTGCGACAGCCCATCCGGGCGGAAGAGGCTCCCCTGAACGGCATCTCGGCCGATTGAAGCACCTTTCGCTCCGCAAGCCGCTTCCCTGTCGTCATATCCTCCCGAACTTCCAGCCGTAGTAAAGTAGATCACGGATGGCCACGGAAAAAATCCTGGTGGTGGATGATGAGCGCCTGGTGCGCTGGTCGTTGCGCCAAAAGTGTGAAGAATGGGGTTACGAGGTCGTGGAGGCCACGGGCGGCGAACCCGGCCTGCGCCTGGCGCAGCATGAGTCACCCGACCTGGTGCTGCTCGATGTCCGCATGCCCGATCTCAACGGGCTGCAGGTTCTCGAGCAACTCAAAAAGAATGGCGAATCGCGTCCGGTGATCATGATTACGGCCGATCCGCAACTGGATGACGTCAAGAGCGCGCTCAAGATGGGGGCTTACGATTTTATCGGCAAGCCTCTCGACTTCGAAGAGCTGCGCGTCACCATTCACAATGCGCTGGAGACCACCCGCCTGCGCGGCGAGGTGCAAAGCCTGCGGGGCGAAGTACGGCGGCGCACAGGCTATCACGAGGTGGTCGCGGTCTCGGCCAAAATGACCGAATTGATGAACTTTGTGCGCAAAGTGGCGGCCAGCGAGGCCACGACGATTCTGATCCAGGGTGAAAGCGGCACGGGCAAGGATCTGATCGCCAAAGCCATCCACTACGAAAGCTCGCGGCAGGAAAAACCATTTGTGGCGATCAACTGCTCGGCGATTCCGGAAACGCTGATGGAGGCTGAGCTTTTCGGCCATGAGAAAGGCGCTTTCACCGACGCCAAGCAAATGAAGAAAGGCCTGTTTGAGGCGGCCGACGGCGGGACTTTGTTTCTGGATGAGATTGGCGAGCTTTCGCCTCTCTTGCAGGCCAAGCTGCTGCGTGTGCTGGAGGATCAGGTGATCCGCAGGGTGGGTGGGGTGCGCGACATGCAGGTGAACGTGCGCGTCATTGCCGCCTCGAATCGCGATCTGGAAAAAGCGGTCCGGGAAGGTCAGTTCCGGCAGGATCTTTACTACCGGTTGGCGATCATCGCCGTCTTCATCTCGCCGCTGCGCGAACGGACCGAGGATATTTTGCCTTTGGTGGATTTTTTTATCGACCTCTACAACCGGAAGTTCAAGAAATCGGTGCGGGGGATAACGCCCGAAACCCGCCGGCTGTTGCTCTCCCACAGCTGGCCGGGAAATGTGCGCGAGCTGAAGAACTCGATCGAACGGGCGATGATTCTGGAAGAGGAGCAAATGCTGCGCCCGATCTATCTGCCCTTTGCCGTGGGAGAAGCGGCGCGCAGCGGCCTGACCGCCTTCGAGCACAGCAGCACGCCCGCCGACGGCGGACGACAATTGCCGGCGGGACGCAGCCTGCCGCGGCTCTACATCCCCGAGGAAGGCACCTCGCTTGAAGAAGTGGAACGCACCATGGTGGAGTTGGCCATGCGCCAGGCCAACGGCAATCAGACGCACGCCGCGCGCCTTCTCGACATCAGCCGCGACGCGTTGCGCTACAAACTGAAGAAATTCGATCTGGTGCCGGGGGATGAGGAAAACCCTCCCGAAGGTGCCGCGAGCTAATACGGCCAAGGCCGACTCTGCAAGCAAACGACAAAGCCCTTCTTTCTTCCGGGAGGCCTTTGGGCGCCAATCCTGCTCATGAATTAGCGCCGATGCGTCTTTACTCTGTCCGGGTTCCAGGTTCAATGTGTCACGGCGCTGCCCGTCGGCGGATCCGCCGCATTCCGAACATTTGTTGCAATTCTCGCGGGCAATGTCTGCAGATGGAACAGCCGCTGTACCGCTTCGGTCAGCCGTTCCTGCTCGACCTTCTCTGGCAGCCCCTTGAGTTCACGGGCGAGCGAAGTGGCGATCTTCTGCGTGATCTGGGAGGCGAGCGCCTGCAAGACATGATTCTGCTCGGGAGAGAACGGCCCGCGCTCGACGCGGAAAGACTCCAGTTCGTGCCGGCAGAGCTCGTCCAGATGCTGACGCAAGGCGACAATGGTGGGCACGATGCTTTCGGCCTGCAGTTTGCGATGAAAGCCGCGCGCCTCATCGGCAACGATCTTTTCGGCCTCGGCTGCGGCCGCCCGTCGTTCCGCAGTGTTGCTCTGAACCCCGCGTTCGAGATCGTCCAGATCGCGCAGGAGGATTCCCTTCACCCCGCGTACCGCGGGATCGATGTCGCGCGGCATGGCGATATCGAGAATGAGAAGTGGTGCTTTTTGGCGCTCTTTGGCGATGATCTCCGCTTCCTGCCGGCTCAACACCACATGCGGGCAGGCAGTAGAGCTGATGACGATGTCGGCCTGCAACAGATGCTGCCAGCGGTCTTCCATTGCGACCGCGATTCCGCCCAGCTTCTGCGCAAGTTCCTGCGCGTGTTCTCGAGTACGGTTGATGATGCGGATCGAGGCAGCGCCGCTGTTCCGCAGGTAGCGGGCCGAGAGTTCGCTCATCTTGCCCGCGCCCAGCAGTAGAATCTCGCGGCCCTCGAGCGATCCGAAAATCGTGCGCGCCAACTCCACGGCCGCGGTCGGAATGGAAACTGCCAGCGAGCCGATGGCGGTTTCGTTGCGGACCCGCCTGGAAACAGTCAGTGACTTTTGCAATACGGCATCGAGAAAGCGGCCGGTCGCTCCCACCGCGCGGGCCTGCTCCCAGGCCGCCTTGACCTGTGCAACAATTTGCGGCTCTCCCACCACCATCGAGTCCAGGCTCGAGGTGACGCGGAAGATATGGGTGAGGGCGGCGTCATCGAGCAGGCGATAAAAGTGCTCCCATTCGCTGAGCTTCAGACCATGGAGGCTCCCCAGATACTGCAGCACGGAACTGGCAGCCTGGGTAGGCTCGTTGGACCAGAGGAGAAATTCCGTGCGGTTGCAGGTCACCAGTACGACAGCTTCATCGATGCCATCCGCCTGCGCCAGTTGGCGCAACGTGTCGTAGCGGCGGCTCTCGCTGATCCAGAAGCGCTCCCGCATCGCCACCGGCGCCGTGCGGTGGTTCAATCCGATCACCATCAACGCAGGTTCCATGGATACACCTCAAGTGCACTCTGGTCCCAAGTGGTTGAGGCACGCCCTTTGCCAAAACACCGCAGGTCAGAGACCAAGCGGGCCGGCTTGTTTTTTCAGCACCTTGCGGAGTACCACAAGCCCGAGGCGTCTGCGAAGCGCGAAGACAGATTGCGCGATATGGCGCGGGTCGCGCGTTTTTTGACCCTGAGCAGAATCTGTTCACGCGAAACGGTTTTGCCGGCGAAGAATGCGTTCTTACATCGCCGACTTCGATCACGAGCAGGAGTGACGGCGGTCACAGCAGAGCGGTTAGGCAAAGTTCAGACTGCCTCTGGTTAGCGCATTCTTAGATTTCGCTGTCTGGAGTGGCAACTAGCTGCAGTTTTAGTTGCGGTTCGTGTGAAAGGAAAATGCCATCATGAAAACGATGAAGCTCTTAGTTCTGATCGTAGTCATCGCGGCAACGTTATTCCTTATTCTGCCTAACCTGTCCTGGGCGGGAGATGACGGTGCCACGATCTACAAAGCCAAGTGCGCCATGTGCCACGGCGCGGACCTGACAGGTAAGCCGGCAGCGAGGATTCCAAGCCTGCTCTCCGACCAGGCAAAGAACGCCTCTGACGCCGATTTGACCGACATGATCGCCAACGGCGGCAAAGACAAGAAAGCGATGCATGCATTCCAGGCGAAGGGACTATCGCCTGATCAGGTCAAGATGGTGGTCAGCTACATTCGCGAGCAACAGAAGAAGTAGGATCGCTGTTCCCCGGTTGCGGACCAAGCGCTGCCGTGAAACAACCCGGCAGTTGTGAAGGGCAGGAGGGCGAGCGGTTCGTCTGGCCACCTCCGGTAAGGAGAACCGGCTCCCCTCAGGTTCGCTCGAAAAATGGGAACAGCTCAGCCCGGGTCTCGTTGTAGCTCACCCACGAGACCCGGGCATTTGTATGGCGTCCTCTTACCCAGCCCGGACGTCACCCGCCACTCGGCCGCCGTCTCCTTCGTTGGATCGCATCTCTGGAGCTAGTGTTTTTGTGGGAGGCGAGTCACGCTCAAATGTGATTCCCATCACAGCCCTTTCCCTGCCCCGGAAATATCTTGGAGCTGTCATTGGGGTTCTTTCATAGCTTTTGCCGAAAAGGGGGAAATCATGGCCGCTACGGTTCTGGGGGCGCCACATCAACATACTCATATCCATCCAGTCGCTCGCGATTTTTCTCGTAACCCCATGCTGGTCTATTGGGAGATGACACAGGCCTGCGGACTGGCCTGCAAACACTGCCGTGCGGAGGCGATGCCTACGCCGCATCCGCTGGAGCTCAACAATTCCGACAGCAGAGCGTTCCTGAACCAACTACTCGGCTTCGGCGATCCGCTGCCGCATCTCATTCTCACCGGTGGCGATCCACTGAGCCGCAAAGATATCTATGAGCTAATCAACTATGCCTGCGGCCTGGGCCTGGAAGTTTCCATCACACCGAGCGCAACACCGGAGCTCACCAATGATGCCATCACGAGGTTGAAGAAGTATGGCATCCAAAGCCTCGGCTTGAGCCTGGACGGATCCTGCGCCGAAAAACACGATGCCATTCGCGCCGTACCCGGAACCTTCGACCGCACCGTCGAGGCGGCGCGCCATTGCGGGCGGCTCGGCATTCCCATTCAGGTGAACACGCTGGTTGCGCAGGAAACCGTCGACGATCTGCCCGCGATCTACGAACTGCTGCGGACGAGTTTTCCAGTGATGCGCTGGAGTTTGTTCTTCCTGATTTCCGTCGGACGCGGCAAGGCGCTGAACGAGGTCTCTCCCGAGGATGGCGAGGGCATCATGAACTGGGTGTTGGACCTGGTGCCGCGCGCGCCCTTCGCGGTGAAAACCACGGAAGCGCCGTCGTACCGTCGGCTGGCACTGAATCGGGTGAAGACCTCCGGCCTGGAATCGGCAGAACTGCGCGACACGGCGGTTTACAAGGGATTTCAGATTCGCGACGGGCACGGGATTGTCTTCGTATCGAATCTGGGAGAGGTTTATCCCTCAGGCTTCTTGCCGCTGACTTGCGGCAACGTGCGCAGCCAGTCTCTGGTGGAAATCTACCGCAATTCTCCGGTGTTCCGCGCGCTGCACTCTCCCGATAAGTTCCTGGGGCGCTGCGGTGCTTGCGAGTACAGGCACATCTGCGGCGGATCGCGGGCTCGCGCCTTCGCCCACACCGGCAACGTGCTGGAGGCCGATCCCTTCTGTCCCTACGTGCCCGGCAAGTTCGCGCCAGCCATGGTGTGAATCTCCAACAGGACGGAGGAAACAAAAAACAGCCCGCGAAAAATCGCGGGCTGTTTGCTGCAGGGATGGCGGTTAGAACTCGAAGCGAATAGCGAACTGGCCCTGCCGGGGATTGTCGGCAACTCCGGTAATCTGACCAAAGTTGGACGCCCCGATGCCGGCACTCACCCCGCCACAGCCGACGATGTTGTAGTAGTGACGGTTGAACAGGTTGTAGAACTCCGTGCGGAACTGCAGTCTGTATTGCCCGTCAGAACCCATTGTGAAGTGCTTGAGCAGAGTCACGTCTTCGTTAGCCTGCCCAGGGCAACGCAGCGCTGAGGTGGTAGGCGTCGGGGGAAGGAATCCAACCGTCGGATTGCTGGCCACGCTTGAGGGCATATAGAAATTGCTCGCCGGCACTTGCCCACCGACGGGAACCGGCACAAACCTTCCGGGACTGGAGGGACCGGAAAATCCGTTGAGATTAAATTGAGGATATAGGTTGCCCCATAGAGGCCAGTACGCATTGGCCGCTCCCACTTCAAACGGCTGGCCAGTGTTGTAAAGGACAATGCCGCCGATCACCCATCCTCCAACCACTCCGTTCACGACTCGGTTCTGGCCGGCCAGCCAGGGCCGTCCTTTCCCGAATGGCAGCTCATACATGGCAAACCCTTTTACGACATGGGTCAGATCGTAGCCTGTAACGGCGTGGGCGGCCTGCTGCATGTGGCTGAAGTCCTGAACGGGCGTGTAGTAGCCGTTGTAGTCTTGCTGCGCCGAGAACGAGTCGCCTTCCTGCCGTGACCACGTGTAGCTCACGTCCGTTGTCAGGCCGCGGCCGGTGCGTTTGACTACGTCCACGACCATGGAGTCATAAAAGCTCTGTCCCAATGGCAACCCAACGTAGTTGATGTCGGCATAGCCCCAGTAGTTCACCGCCGCTTGAGCCATTTGGGGGAAAGGTGCAGCTGCTGCTAAAGCGGGCCCGCAGAAGCCCGGATAGGGGTACGGGACGCCGTAGTATGCGGCCGTGCTTGGATCGCAAACATAGTCGGCGTAGGCGCCGGCATAGCCCTCCTGCGTCTGCCGTTGCCAGAGGCGCAGGAAAGTCGAAGTCGGTCCTTCGTTCCAAGCGAGCGCGGTATCTGAAAGGTGGTGGCCCCGGTTACCGATGTATGCGAGTTCAAGTCGTGTATTGGGGGTCAGTTCATGCTCGACGCCGAAGTTGAAAGCTTCGCTGTAGCCCAATTGCAGAGCGCGAGGATCGACGGCAACCTCGGGAAAGATGAACGATTCGGCCGGATCGGTATTGAGGTTCGCGGTTTGGAGAATGCCGGGATAGTTGCCCGTACCCCCGGGGCCGTCCCAACTGAAGTTGTTCGCCCGATTAATGCCGAGCTGCGGAGCAAAACCGTCAGGAACGCCACCGAAGAACGTGACGCCGACTGGATTGTAAATCAGGCCAAACGATCCTCGTACGACCGTTTTAGGAAGCATCTGGTAGGCAAAACCAACCGTGGGTCCGAAGTTCTTCCCGTACTCGTTCCTCTCGAAGCTGATATTGCCCGGGTTGGCGAACGCGAGCGTTCCGGGAATGCCGTAGGTCGGACTGATCGCATTTTCGTCAAAGTTAGCCCAGTTCCCGTATTTCTCGTGAAAGCGGAAGTTATAATCCCAGCGCAGTCCCATACTCAAGGTGAGCTTTGGTGTCGCCTTGTAACTGTCCTGGGCATAGAGAAAGAGACTTTTCTGCCGGCCGTAAAGGTTGTAAGCCACGCTTTCGCTGGCCTTATCCGACTGACCCAGAAGAAACGAAGCATATCCAAAGCCATCGTAAGGATAGGTGGGGCCGGCTGTAGTTAGATAGGAGAAGTCGAAGGAAAGCGCGCCGGAACCCGTTCGGTTGTTCACCTGGTGCGCCTGGAAATCGCCGCCAAAGGTAAAACTGTGCCGGCCTTTGGTCCAAGTAACGCTATCCCCGGTGATGACGTTCACCCCGGAAAGACTCCCCTGCCAAGTGTTCCCCAGAAACGTTTCCGAGTGGCCATACGCTCCATTGTCCGTAAAGCTGATGAGCGGAAACGTATTTGCGCCGGTGCCTGCGAAACCGAGTTGGGTATTCCAGTTGCCGGGGTCGGTGGGCGTGCTGGCGTTGTAATCGAAGTTGTATGTGAAATTGAGGACATTCAGAACATTAGGACTGAAAGTATGAGTCTCGCTCAGCCGCCACTCGTGCGACCGGTAAATCTGAAGGCGGCCGTTCGAGAGCGGTCCGCCGTTCGTGGTTCCGGCCTGCCACAGCCCCCCGCTGTCATCAAGGGTCCGTGGCCTGTGATTGTAGACCCAGGACCCGGATAGATGATCCTGCTCCCGCAGGGTGTGGTCGATCTTGATGACGACTTGATTCGGAGTCTGGCTGGGAGAGCCTTGCAGCAGGCCACGGCTGTTGTTGTCGATGCCGCCGAACTGAGGCGCATAGTTCTTGTAAAAAGCATTGACTCGCTGAGCCACCGGGCTGATCCGGTTCGTGGGAATCATGTTGCCGGCAAATTGGCAGGGCGGCATGGTGCACAAAGGATCGGAGCTGGATTGGGGATCATAGATCATATTTTCCTGCGCTGGAACCATGTTCCCGGCTGTGTCCTGCACCACGATTGGCGTTCCCCCATTCTGGCTGCACAGTCCTATTCCGCTGGAACCGTTGCACAGAGTCCCGCCCAGAAGGCCTTGGAAGTTTCCATTCTGGAAGGCGGTGCTGGGAACGGTTGCCGAACCGCTATTGAGCCGAAAATCGATCTGCTGGTAGCGCTCGAACGCACCGAAGAAAAATGTCTTGTTCTTGATGATGGGACCGCCGAGGCTGAATCCATAATCCCAGGCCCGCTCCTGGGGTTTTTCTGTGTTGGTGTAATCGTTGGTCCAGGTATTGGCGTCGAGCAGTTCATTGTGACCGTAGAGGAAAGCCGAACCGTGGAACCGGTTGGTTCCTGATTTCAGGTTGAAGGCGATCACGCCTCCGCCGGTGATCGCACTTTGCGCATCCAGCCCGCTGGTCTGCGCCTGCAGTTCCTCAACCGCTTCCATGGTCGGTCCAGATTCCATGGAGTCACCCTGAATGTTGGCGGTGGCGGATGTGCCATCGACGGTATAGTTCTTGGTAAACCATTGCCCGCCATTGACGACGGCGCCGTATGGACTGCTGTAGGGGGAATAACCGGGAGTGAGGGCGACGGCAAAGTCCTCGACTGACCGGCCGCCTCCGTAAATGCTCAGCGGCAAGTCGGTCACGACGTTGCCGTTCATATTCGTTCCTTCCGATGGCTTCTCCAAGTCGAGCACGGGCGCGTTTGTGGTGACGGTGACGGTCTGGGTGACAGCGCCGACTTTCAGCGATGCGTCAATGCGAGCCGCTTCCGTCGATGTAAGTGTGATGGACGAGTGCTCTAAGGTCTCAAATCCATCCCTCTTGAATTCGAGGGAATATCGTCCCGGCGGCAGGTTCGGCACCAGGTAAATGCCGTCCTGGTTGGAAACGGATTTTGTTGGCACGTTGGTATCCAGATTGGTGGCCGTGACCTCCACGCCCGGCACATTGGCACCCATGGTATCGGTGATAGTTCCCGTGATGCTGGCGCGATTAGACTGGGCGGTTAAAAACAGGGGAATAGCGAGGAGTAAGAGAAAAAAAGCAGACAGCTTACCGAAACACGATACGGAGCGCATAAATGTTCTCCCACATCGGCGACGTGGCGGAGGGGAGTTGAGCGGGGATGCGAGGCGGATTAGTAAACGTTTACCTTCATGCCTGCACCCGCCCGCGAGCCGCCCTGAACCTTCCGCAACGGGCGACATTACGCCCGCCCCGTCGCCACTGTCAACCCTTTTTCTGCGTGCTCTGCGTTCCTTTCCCGGTTCCGGCGTTGCACGTTTCCTGCACTCACAAGGGTATTCCCGTCTTCGATTTCGCCAAACATATTCGTTATTCTCCTGAGCCCTTCGAGCGATCCTCCCGGCCCGGAAGGCAACTTCGACGAGGCCGCGAGCAACAAACTCCAATCAGCTATGCGAAGATGGAATGAACACAAGGAGGATGGAAAATGAACGGTTACTCCCGCTTTCTGACTTCCCTGCTCCTGGGCACAGCGCTCAGCGCGTCTGTGATGGGTACGGCGTGCGCACATCACTACTACCGGGTCTACGATCCGTACTACCACGATTATCACGTCTGGAATAACGACGAGGTGGTCTATTACCACCAATGGGCAGTGGAAACGCACCACGATCCGGACCGGGATTTCCGCAGACTACCTGCCGACGAACAGCGGCAATATTGGGACTGGCGGCATCACCACGGCGATCACGACCACGATCATCACTAGAATGTGGGATGGGATGAATTGGGAGCACGGTGTACGCTCCCATTTTCATTTCGAGGCCAAGGTTTCCAGGGCCGCATCGGTGGTGGTGAGTTTTGCTCCCAGTCGTTGCAGTTCGGCGATCGCCTTCGATCCCTGTTCCAGATCGAGAGTCTCGATCGCGTCGCGCACCAGCGTGACTTGGCGTCCCCGCTGCAGCAGGCCCTTGGCCGCGCAGCGCACGCAGTATTCTGCAACCACGCCGAAAACCAGAAACTCGGCATCTGCGGGCAAACGCTTCACGAGGGCATCGGCATGGCGGGATTCGAAGATATCGAGCGTCTGCTTCTCCAGCAGAATCTGCCGATAGGGTGAGAGATCGTCGGGCAGTTTGGCCTC
>Ga0335081_10003174_pt1 | contig 25819 bp, 20 predicted proteins | sample Lox_Sample_35_FD_206713 | JGI IMG/M metagenome (GOLD analysis project Ga0335081, IMG submission 206713) | Soil microbial communities from Loxahatchee National Wildlife Refuge, Florida, United States - Lox_Sample_3.5 | ecosystem: Environmental > Terrestrial > Soil > Wetlands | place: USA...
TCCCCCCGCCCGAGCGACGACCGCGGCAGCCTGGCGCTGGTGGTCGCCGCCGCCGCGTTGTTGGCCGAACGCCGGGGCGACATCCCGCGCGATTTCCTCGCCGCACTCTACGGCTATGCCGCCCCCGAGGATCTGGCGCGCTACCGGGCCGACGAGCTCGCCGCCATCGCCGAGCAGTCGTGGGCGCTGCTTGCGACGCGAAAGAGCGGCACGCCGAATATCCGTTTCGAGCCGGCCCCGGTGAAGCCGAGCATCACGGTGCTCGACATCGTCAACGACGACATGCCGTTTCTGGTCGATTCGGTCCTCGGCGAGCTCAACGAACGCGGCCTCGACATCAAGCTCTTGGTCCATCCGGTGTTCAGCGTCGAGCGCGATGCGGCGGGCAACCTCATCGCCTTCAAAGGCACGCGAAAAGCCGAGGGCGCCCGCGAAAGCTTCATCCATATCCACATCGCAGGCGTGACGGAGGCGGCGCAACGCGGCGAGATCGTCCGTGCCGTCGAGGAAATCCTTGCCGACGTGCGCGTCTGCGTCGAGGACTGGCGGCCGATGCTGGCGCGGGCGGGCGAGATCATGGCCGAATTGCGCGCCAACCCGCCGCCGCTGGCGGCGGACGAGATCGCCGAAGCCGTGCAGTTTCTCGAATGGATTGCGGGCGACAATTTCACTCTGCTCGGCGCCCGCGACTACCGCTTCACCCAAGGCGCCGAGGAGCCGCTCGCGCCGAAGTTCGAGACCGGCCTCGGTCTGTTGCGCTCGCGCGAGATGCGGCTCCTACGCCGCGGCCAGGACCTTGTGGTGTTCACCCCGGAGATCATCGAATTCCTCAAGGAGCCGAAGCTGCTCATCGTTGCCAAGACGGCGGTGCGTTCGCGCGTGCACCGGCGCGTGCATCTCGACTATATCGGGGTCAAGCGCTTCGACGCCGACGGCAAGCTCGTCGGCGAGCGCCGATTCTGCGGGCTCTTCACCTCGACCGCCTATACGCGCTCGGTCCGCAGCATCCCGTATCTGCGCCGCAAGGTCGACAACGTCATCCGCCGCGCGGGCTTCGACGCTTCGAGCCATTCCGGCAAGGCGCTGGCCAACGTGCTGGAGCACTATCCGCGCGACGAACTGTTTCAGATCGACGAAGATACGCTCTACCAGTTCGCTCTCGCCATCCTGCAGCTCGACGAGCGGCCGCGGGTGCGTGTGCTGCCGCGCGTCGACCGCTTCGACCGCTTCGTCTCGGTGCTGGTCTACATTCCGCGCGACCGCTACGACAGCGAGATCCGGGCGGCGATCGGTGCCTACCTTGCCGGCGCCTTCAACGGCCGCCTGCGCGCCTTCTATCCGTTCTTCCCCGAAGGCCCGCTAGTCCGCGTCCATTTCATCATCGGCCGCTATGAGGGCGAGACGGCGAGCGTCGAGCGCGCCGAGCTCGACCGCGCCGTCGAAGCGATCGTGCGCAGCTGGATCGACGGCCTGCGCGAAGTGCTCGCTGCCGGAGCGCAGCCGGAACAGGTGCCGGCGCTGTTTACGCGCTATCGCGAGGCTTTCCCGATCGACTATCGCGAAGTCTATCCGCCGGCGACCGCGCTCGCCGATATCGGTCTCCTCGAGGCGCTCGCTCCCGGGCGCCCGCTCGCCGTCGAGCTTTATCGCGAGGACGGCGCGACGCCGGCGTGTGCGGGGCTTAAAGTCTTCAGCCACGGCCGGCCGATTGCGCTCTCCGAGCGCGTGCCGGTGTTGGAGAATATGGGCTTTCGCGTCGTCGATGAGCGCACCTATCACCTGCGGCCGCACGACAGGGACGAGGTCTGGTTCCACGACATGGCGCTCGAAAGCGCGCTCGAGCGGCCATTCGACCTCGCCGCGCTTAAGGAACGCCTCGAGGCCTGCTTCCTCGCGGTGATGGCAGGAAGCGCCGAGAATGACGGCTACAACGCGCTCGTGCTCGCGGCCGGCCTGCCCTGGCGCGACGTCGCGCTGGTGCGCGCGCTGTCACGGTTCCTGCGGCAGATCCGCGTGCCGTTCTCGCAGGATTACATGTGGGCGACGCTGCGCAAGCATGTCGGCATCGCCGCCGAGATCGTCGCGCTGTTCCATACCCGCTTCGACCCGCGGCTCGGCGCGCCGCCGGACGAGCGCGCGGCGCGGGAGGCGGCCGCCGGCGCCGCGATCGAGACCGCGCTGCAGGCGGTTGCGAGCCTCGACGAGGACCGCATCCTGCGCCGCTTCGTCAACGCGGTTACCGCCGCGATCCGCACCAATTTCTATCAGCGCGACGGCGACGGCCGGGCCAAGGACCTGATCGCGCTCAAATTCGCCAGCGGCAAAGTCGACGGCATGCCGTTGCCGCGGCCGCTCTACGAGATCTTCGTCTATTCGCCGCGCGTCGAGGGCGTGCATCTGCGCTTCGGCAAGGTCGCGCGCGGCGGCATCCGCTGGTCGGACCGGCCGCAGGACTTCCGCACCGAGATCCTCGGCCTGGTCAAGGCGCAGAACGTCAAGAACGCGGTCATCATTCCGGTGGGCGCCAAGGGCGGCTTTGTTCCGAAGCGCCTGCCGCCGGGTGGCGCGGGCGCGGCGCGCGAAGCGATCCAGGCCGAAGGCACCGCCACCTATCGGCTCTTCATCGGCACGCTCCTCGACATCACCGACAATATCGGCGCCGGCACGCGAGGCGTCGTGCCGCCGCCGGAAGTTGTGCGCCACGACGGCGATGATCCTTATCTCGTCGTCGCCGCCGACAAGGGCACCGCGACCTTCTCCGACATCGCCAACGCGATCGCGATCGAGCACGACTTCTGGCTCGGCGACGCCTTCGCCTCCGGCGGCTCCGCGGGCTATGACCACAAGAAGATGGGGATCACCGCGCGCGGCGCCTGGGAATCGGTCAAGCGGCATTTCCGCGAGATGGACCTGAACATAGCGATCACGCCGCTCACGGTGATCGGCGTCGGCGACATGTCGGGCGACGTGTTCGGCAACGGCATGCTGCGCGAGAGGACGATCAAGCTCGTCGCCGCCTTCGATCATCGCGACATCTTCATCGATCCCGATCCAGATCCGGAGCGCAGCTTCGCCGAAAGGCAGCGCCTGTTCGAGCTGCCGCGCTCGAGCTGGCAGGATTTCGACAAATCGCTGCTGTCGAAAGGCGGCGGCGTCTATCCGCGCTCCGCCAAAGAAATCCGGCTTTCGGGAGAAGCGCAGAAGCTGCTCGGGGTCGGCGAGAAGCTCACCCCGCCGGAGCTTATTCGCGCGATCCTCAAGGCCGAGGCCGATCTCTTGTTCTTCGGCGGTATCGGCACTTATGTCCGCGCCTCCGACGAAGGCGACGAGACGGCGGGCGACCGCGCCAACGATGGCGTGCGCGTTTGCGGCCGCGACCTGCGCTGCAAGGTGATCGGCGAGGGCGCCAATCTCGGCATGACCCAGCGCGGCCGCATCGAGGCGGCGCTGCGCGGCATCCGGCTCAATACCGACGCCATCGACAATTCGGCCGGCGTCAACACCTCCGACATGGAGGTCAACATCAAGATCGCGCTCAGTATTCCGCTGCGCGCCGGACGACTGGCGCTCGCCGCGCGCAATGCGCTCCTGACCGCGATGACCGACGAGGTCGCCGCCCTGGTGCTGCGCAACAATTATCTGCAGCCGCTGGCGATATCGCTCGCCGAGCGGCGCGGCCTCGAGGATCTCGGCTTTCTGCAGCGGTTGATGCAGACGCTCGAAGCGCGCGGAGTTCTCGACCGCGCGGTCGAGTATCTGCCCGACGACACGCAGCTTGCCGAGCGCCGCCGCCGCTCGCAACCCTTCACCCGGCCGGAGCTCTGCGTGCTGCTCGCCTATGCCAAGCTCTCGCTCTACGGCGAGCTCTTGGAGTCGGCGGTGCCGGACGATCCCTATCTCGGCCGCGAGCTCGGCCGCTACTTTCCCAAGGAGATCGGCGCGCGCTTTCCCGAGGCGCTCGAGCATCATCGTCTACGTCGCGAGATCATCGCCACCCAGCTCGCCAACTCGATGATCAATCGCGGCGGGCCCTCGCTGATCGTGCGCATCGGCGACCAGACCGGCGCGGCCCCCGCCGCCATCGCCTCGGCATTCGCGGTCGTGCGCGAAAGTTACGGCATGACCCCGCTCAATACCGCCATCGACGGCCTCGACAACCGGATCCCCGGAAAGCTGCAGCTCGATCTCTACGCCGCCGTTGAGGACCTCCTGATCGACCGCATCGTCTGGTTCCTGCGCAATGTCGAGCTGAGCAAGGGTCTCGCCGACGTGGTGGCGCATTATCGCGACGGCGTCGGCGCGGTCGCCGCGGCGCTCGATCGCGTGCTGGCGCCGGAGGCGCTCGCGGCACGCGCAGCACGGCGCCGGGAGCTTGAGGCGGCCGGCGTCCCCGACGAACTCGCGCGCCGCATCGCCGATCTTGGCGCGCTCGCCGCCGCGCCCGACATCGTCTTGGTCGCCGACCGCACCGGCAAGGCCGTCGCCGAGGTGGCGGCGACCTATTTCGCCGCCGGCGCGTTCTTCCGCCTCGAGCGCATCGCCAGCGCCACGCGCAACATCCCGATCGCCGACTATTTCGACCGGCTGGCGCTCGACCGCGCCCGCGACTCGATCGGCGACGCCGAACGCAGGCTCACCGCAGCGATGGTCGGCAATGGGGGCGCCGGCACCGGCGCCGTCGATGCCTGGGTCAGCCCGCGCAAGGACGAGGTCGAGCGCATCCGCATGGCGATCCACGAGATCGCCAATTCCGGGCTTACCCTGTCGAAATTGTCGGTCGCCGCGAGCCTCCTCGGCGACCTGGTCAAGCATTAAAGCAGGGGGAAAGGCCGGATCGTGCGGAGTGCGGCCTGCGGCTAACTACGGGATACCGCTTCGCTAATCCAACCCGCTCGGCCGCAAAGAGAATGAGTGCACTGGCGACGCCGGCTGCACTCCCGTCTTTGGCCATAAAAAAGAACCCCAAGCAGACTACACGCTTGGGGTTCAGGTGTTGCCTCAAAACTTAGGCTTATTGGCCGGACGGCGGGGTGTCGGGGGATGGGGGAGCCGTCCGGTCGGCCTAATACGCGAGAGATATACTCGCGTGCAGCTATTACAATGCGTATCACGCGTTAGTGTTAGTGGGTGCGGCAAAACGCCATCGCCGCAACTCAGGCAATTCCGCCCGTAGCCGCGGACCGGGAAGGAAAAAGATTTCACGCCGGACCCATAGCGCGCTGCGCGAATTTTCATTTGCTGGCCGCGACCGCGCGACCGGTGCACGGGGACCCCTTAAGTCCCTAATATCCGTTGTCCGCCGACGTGCGGTAAGGGCACGCCTATCGCTATGATTGACGCGAACCACCGCGGAACCACGGCATGAGCGCGATCGAGGCGTTGCAGCCGGCCTACTCGATGGCCGCCTTCGTCGTCGGCATCCTGGTCGGGATGACCGGTGTCGGCGGCGGCTCGCTGATGACGCCGATCCTTATCCTGCTGTTTGGAATTCACCCGGCGACCGCGGTCGGAACCGACCTGTTGCACGCCGCGGTGACCAAGACCGCCGGCAGCGTCGTGCATGGCCGCAACCGCACCATCGAATGGCGCCTGGTGCGCCGGCTTGCCGCCGGCAGCATCCCGACGACGGTCGTAACGATCGCCGCCTTGAGCGCGATCGACATCAACGGGCCGCTGGCCCGCGACCTGATCGATGCCGTGCTGGCCGTGGCCCTGATCGTCACCGCAATGACCTTGGTGTTCCGCAACCGCATGGTCGCCCGCTACTCGCGCCGGTTTGACGCACTCGCCGACCGGCACATCGCGGCGATCACGGTCGCGGTCGGCGCCGTGATCGGCGTGCTGGTGTCGATCTCCTCAGTCGGCGCCGGCGCGATCGGCGTCACCGCCCTCGTTCTGCTCTATCCGAAGCTTCCGGCCGCGCGCGTCGTTGGCTCCGACATCGCCCACGCGGTGCCGCTCACGCTTGTCGCCGGCATCGGCCATTGGTTCCTGGGCTCGATCGACTTCGCGATCTTCGCCTCGCTGATCGTCGGCTCGGTGCCGGGAATTCTGCTCGGCAGCTACGCCGCGCTGCGCGTTCCGGAGCGGACGCTTCGCCTGGTGCTTGCGGTTACTCTGCTGGTGGTGGCGAGCAAGCTGTCATTCGGCCTGGTGCAGCCGACGTCCGACGTGGTGGCGGTCAAGGCAAGCGCGCCGCGTTGAGCACGCCCCGCTGCCGCCGTGCGCCGCGGGCGGTCCAAACGCCGAGTGACGCGGGGCGCACTATGCCGGCGCGAGTCGCGGGGCGCGGTCGCCGGCCGATTGCCGCTCGCGGACTTCCGCAACCGGTTTGGCAGCGTCCGCAGCTTCGGCCGATGCCGCCTCCCCTGCCCGCAGTTCCCGGCGCTGCAGATAAAAATTGGTGATGCGCCGGGCGGTAGCTTCGTTGAGCTTCTCGTAACGCTCGAGAGCCCGTGCCAGATCTCCCGGCTGCAGCTTGCGTTCGGCGGCGTACATCAGGAGCAATTCCCGCGCGGTCGTCCAGGAACATCCGGCGGCGCGCGCCAGAATGAGGATCATGTCCTCGCCCTTATCGACCAGCGCGCGCTCGACCAGATCGAGCGGGAAACGGCCGAATCTTGCCAACGCGATCAGCGTCCGCTCGAAGCCCTGGGTGCGGGCCGGCGCGTGAACATTGGCTTCGGCGAACCGGGTCAAATGGAAGCGGCGCTTGGCGTCGCGCATGGCGCGTGCATGCCGGCGTGACGCTTGACGGGCCTCCTGTTGCAGAGCGGTCGCCACGTCGTCGACCGTATCGCGGATGGCGGCCGCGGCCTGCGGATTGACGGCTTCAAGCCTGGCGCGCACCGAAGCCGACGCGGTCTCGAGCAGCTTGAGAAAATACTCGCGGGGCAGATCTTTGCGCCGGCCCAGCGCCAGCGCCAACGTCCGGTCGGCGCGCGACCGGATCGTAAGTCTGCCATAACCGGCAAGCGAAAAGCGCGCGCCTTTGTTTTTCACCACCTTGCGGACGACGCGGCGATCGCCACGCTCGACCAGAACGTCGGTCACCGCTTCGCTCAGCTCGATGCGCTGGGCGATGGCGAAGAGATGATCCTGGCTCTTCGTCGTCGCGCTCTCGACCAGATCGGCGTCGCTCAGCCGCGGCGAGCAAATCAGCACCGGCGCGGCCACCTCGATGGCGTCATCAAAAGCGAGCGCGCGGATAAGCCCATGCGGCGCGTTGTCGATGCGCGCGAGCCGGCCGGCAAGGCGCGCGCGCGCCTTCACTTCGATGTCAGCCGCGAGCCGCTGCAGCACGTCGCCGAACAGCGCAATCTGATCGCCGGAATAGCCGCGCGAGCCGGCCGCGAACAAGTCGGCGACGCGCTCAAGAATTCTCGCCTGCTGTTCTTCGCCGCCGGTCGCAACGGCGCTGTTGAGTTCGTCGATCAACGAGCGGCCGTGCGCGTCGCGGTGGCTTTCAATCGACAAGGCAGTGTTGGGCATGGGGCATCGCGGCCAATAGGACGTCCATAACGCGTTCACCACGTTCCCGCGTCGGCATCTCGGGGAGGGTCATCGCAACCTGTGCGCAAGCTAGCCCAAAGATGCAAAGATTTGAGGTGTCGGAGCGGACAAAAAATGGCGAAAGTTTTAAGGACAATCGCGACCAATCGGACGACGGACGGCAATTTCGGCTGCCGCCTCGTCAAAGCGAGAGCGGCAGCTCCAGATTCTGCGCGTACATCATGTCGCGGTGCGCCAACAGGATCGGATCGAGCGCCGCTTCGATCTCCCGATCGCGGCTCTCGAACGCCGCCCGCGAGCTCGCCTCCATCTTGCATTTTTCGGGCGGCAGCGGGGCGAACATCGCCATCGCGGTCGCGCTGTAGACATCAATGGCGGTCAAAGCGTCACCGACATAGTAGCGGCTCCCGGCCTGAGCTTGGGCTTGCAGGCGGGCGACCAGCATGCGCAGCAGGTCCACCACCCGCGTCGACGCGGCAGCGCCCGCTGCGGGGCTGTAGCCGTACTTCCGGCCCAGATATTTGCTGACCGGTTCGGGAAAGCCGCCGGCATGCTGCAGCCCGGCGTGCACCAGTTGCAGCCGGCGCGACCAACTAAGCCCATCTTCGCCGCAGATCTCGTGGGCGAGCCCGAAGACCAGTGCGCGCTCGGCGGGATTTGCCGGAAGCAGCGACGGGGTCGGCGCCAGGCGCTCGGCAAGGAGCAAAATCTCGGCCCAGCCGGATCGCGGACGTTCATTGTTGTAGATGGCCACCGGGCCGCTGCGCTGGCCCGCCCACTCCTTCAACGTCTCATTGTCATAAGACAGGCGCACCGCGACCCATTCGATGCCCTTGATGTGCAGAATACCCTTGGCGGCTTCGCCCCAGGGGCTCGGCACGTCGCCGACGACCACCATGCGCAAGCCGGGACGTTTGATCGCCTCTTCGACGCCGACATACTGGAAGGTCACTGCCGTCTCCCCCGCGCGCCGAACGTCGTCGTCAAGTTCTACGAGCGCGGATCGGCTGTTCCAGGCATTTGCGGCTGCCGGCCGCACGGACCGCATAGCCTAATCCGCGACCATGCATCGTGTCCCTGAGACGCCCGCCATCATTCCCGCGGCTTCCTTGCGCAGGCGCGCGAGCGACGATCCCTTCATATGCGCGTCCAGCGCCGCTTCGTCGCGATAAACCTCATAGATCACGACTTTCGTATCACCCTCGTGCGGCAGCAGGACGTCGAATTGGACCGTGCCGGGTTCCTCTTCGAGGCAACGGGCGCGGTGTGCCGCGAGCAGAGGCAAAAGCTCGGACCTGCGCCCTGGAGTGACCTCGATTGTCGCGACAATCGCAAGCTTTGGCATTTTGTACCTTTCCATTCGCCGCTGATCCCGCACTCATCGCCGCACTCATCGCCGCACTCATGGCCGCAACAGCGGAACGGCGCTCATTTGGCAGGAGACCTCGCCTTGACTCAAGCGCATCAGCCGCAAACGCCTGCCGCCTGCTTCCGATGGGGGATTATGCGAGCGACCAACGGCGGTCCCAAACGCCAGTCGATCGACGCGGGCCGGCATTATCGCGCGAAAGCTGTATCGGATGAGCATAAAAGCCAACGCTTGTGCTGCAGGTCACAGATCGCGGTTCAGGAGGAACGTAGTCAGGCCATTGCCCATGGACCGAGGCAATCGAGCACCGGTCGGCGAGGCGGCCGCGATGATCGAGACCAATCAACAGAAGAAGCGAGGCGTGGCCGAGGTCACCTGCCCTAAATGCGGATCGCACCTGGTGGTGAGCAGGGTTCCGAATCCTGCTGCGGGCGCCGACGGCAGCGAAGGCTACTTCGTTCAATGCCATGAATGCGGTACCTGGCTCACTGGCACGATCGACCCTAACGACAACGTGTTCCGGCCGCTCTGAATTTGACCGCCAGGCGCAAGGCGCGGCAACCAAGCGCCCGTAGCGGCGACGGCCGCAGCGGACGGGCGCCGACCCGGTTTCACAAGGGAATCTTGAGGGAATCTCGGCAGTTGGAAAAGCCGCCAGGCATCCGACCGCAGCCTTGATGAGCGATGTCAGCTCAACGGACAGTCCTGCAGCGACGGCGCCGGCTGGCGGGGAGCCACCGCGCTGCGACGTAAGAACGTTTCGGCGTCTATTGCCGCCATGGCCATGAGTAGCGCGTCCTGCGCCGTTTTGCAGTCTACGCCGGTCACAAATTTGTCGAACTTCGCCCGGCCGGTCACCATCAACGGCTTGCCGTCGCAGCGCTGGACGCTCGCTCGCCACTTGCCGGGTTTTCGCTCGAACGCTTTGACGATGTACTGCCTGTACTCCACGGCCAACCCCCTGATCATTCACCCGAACAGGATAGGCCAGGCAGGATTTATGCTGCGCCACCGCAGAGGGGGGATTTTCTTGAGCCCGACCTTTGGCTATGCTTTTGCCCCCCACAGCGTGAGGGGCGCGCGTCAACACGCCACCGCGGCACGTCGGCGGCACCGTGCTTCGGTAGCTGTCAGATTGTTCCATTCGCAAACCAAGCGGCGGTCGCTTGGTCGGCGCAGCCGGCGACGGCAGGATACCGACAAGGGACGAAGACCGATCCGCTTTGTTTGATTGAAGACCATCGCCAGGTGTGCGCCAGCACCATTGGCGCGCAACGCACGGCATCGAGCTATTCGACCTGGAAAGCATGGCCGACGCAGACGCCAAGTTGGATGCGACGATCACGGCCAGTCCGCCCGACGAGCATGTGCTCGTGGCAGCTTTCTCCATCATCGAGAGCATCCCGCAAATCGAGGTGGTGATCGAGAAGCTTCGCGATCTGCTGACCGTCGATCATTTGGTTTACCACTCGTCCAAGCTCGGAGCGAGCCCGTCGGTCGACCCCTATATTCGTTTGACCTACCCGGCTTCGTGGATCAAACGCTACCTGCAGATGGAATACATCTATATCGATCCCGTGGTGCGTGAAGGCTTTCGCCGCACGCTGCCGTTCCATTGGAGCGAATTGACGATCGCCAGCGCCACCGAGGCTTCGTTTTTGGCGGACGCGCTGGCGCACGGCGTCGGACCCTACGGCTTCTCGATCCCGGTCGTAAGCAAGCGCGGACACCGGGCGCTGTTTTCAATCTCGTCGTCGCGGCCGGAGCAAGAGTGGAAGGACTATGTGGCGGCCAATCAGGCCGCTCTGACCGAAATCGCCAACCGGCTTCATTCCCGGGTCATCGTCGAACTGTTCGGCGAAGATCGGCCGCACCTGACGACGAGAGAGCTCGAATGCCTGCGTTGGACCGCGCTCGGCAAGGCGGCCGGCGAGATCGCCATCATTCTGGATATTTCTCCGCTGACGGTGCGGGATTACTTGAAATCGAGCCGTTATAAGCTCGATTGTGTCACATCCGCGCAAGCCGTCAGCAAGGCGGTCAAGCTCGGCCTGCTGACCCTGTAAAATGCGTTTAGATTTCGAACCATCTCGTTGAGCTATTTCTTAGCAGTGGGCCGAATAGGCTCATGCCGCATCGAAGCACGCGGGCTCGGCACGATCCAAACTGCAGTTCTCCCACCACGGCCCGGCCTCGCGCGGATCTCTCGCATGATCGTCGTGATTGAAAAGCACAACGCGCACCGATATCCGCATCTGATCGAGGCGATGTTTCGATTGCGCGCGCGCGTCTTTTGCGACCGCCTCGGATGGGATGTCCAGGTCGCTTGCGGACAGGAGCGCGATAAGTACGACGACGAGGCGCCGGTCTATTTGATTTACGCCGACGACGAGGGGCGCGACGTCAAGGGCAGTCTGCGGCTATTGCCGACCACCGGTCCGACGCTGCTGGCGGACCTTTTTTCCGACACGGTCCCGGATGCCGTCGAGCTGAGCGCGCCGACGATCTGGGAATGCACCCGCTTTTGCCTCGATGATCGGATCCTGGACAAGGAACAAAGGCTATTTGCCTCCGCCGTCCTGATTGCTGCGCTGGGCGAGGTCGCGATCGCAGCCGGGATCGAATCGATCATCGCCAATTTTGATTCCACGATGCTTCGGCTGTACCGGCGCATCGGCTGCGAGGTCGAGGTCCTGGGCGCGACCTCGCGATACGGACGCCCGATCTATCTGGGGTTGTTTGCGGTTTCCGAGCCGACGCTGCACCGGATCAAGGCACGAATGCTGGAAGCTCGTCGCCCCGTTGCGCAGGCGCGAGCAGCGGGAGCTGCGCAATCCTTGAAGTTGGCGCCGGGCTACGCGCTTGCCAACGACTGCGGTGAGTTGTCATTGACCGTTCCAGCTTTTCCCGATTCGTAGGTGCTTGGAAGCCAATGGCGGCCGCCGGCGTCGCGCGCCGCGTCACCGGCGTTGCGGCCGGCGCCTGGATTAGGGGCTTTGGTCGAAGCCGCGAGTCGTTGCCGGCAGGCCGTAGCGGTGCAGGTCGCTGCCGTGCACGTCGAGCCATATCTTGGCGCGCTCGTGCTCCGGGCACAGGCGCCGCACCAGCCGCCAGAACCGCGGCGAATGGTTCATCTCGAGCAAGTGCGCCACCTCGTGGGCGGCGAGGTAATCGAGCACGAAGCCGGGCGCGAGAATGAGCCGCCACGAGAACGACAGGACGCCCGTCGTCGAGCACGAGCCCCAGCGGCTCGACTGGTCGCGCACCACGACGCGCTTGACCGTGACGCCGAGTTCGTTGGCGAAGCGCAAGCTCGCAACCTCGAGCTCGCGCTTGGCTTCGCGGCGCAGGAAATCGCCGATGCGACGGTCGAGATGCGGCGCGTTGCCGGCAACGCAAAGCAGCGGGTCGCCATTGTTGTCGGTGCCGGTCCATACCGTGCCGCGCACGCCGCGATAGTGCATGATCCGGTGCGCCACGCCGCGCAGCGGCACCTTGACGCCGTGCGCGAACGGCGCCGCCACCGGCAACCGGCCGAGCCGCGCCGCGATCCAGCCGCCATGCTTCTCGGCGAACTCGCGCGCCTCCTTGAGCGTGCCGCGCGGCGGAATCGTGAGCACGACTTCGCGCGTCGCCGCCTGGATCCGCAGCGTATAGCGGCGTGCCTGCCGGTGCCGGCGTACCCGCACCAGATAAATCGAGCGGTCGAACACCACTTCGATCGCTTGCGGCTCACTCGGACGGCGATAAAGCAGCGCGCGCTGCGCCATGGCGGACAATCCCGAAATCGAAGGTGGCGCCGATAGTGCCATATCCAATGCGCCGCGCAGCCCCCTTGCGGTGGGCAGCGGCGGCATACAACATCTTGCGGACGGCGCGGTGACAGGGCGCTACAGGCTGTGATTTATAAATTGAATATCGCTTCAGTTCTTCTGCGCCGGACCGTCGTCAAAATCGACCCGATTTGATTCCAGAATTCAGCCGGATTCTCAAACTGTTAGCGTGACGGACGGACCCCAGCCCGATTTCTTCAGCAAAACCGGCAATTGGGCTTTCGGGATGCGCTCGGGGGGCCGGCTAGCGCCAGCACGCGGGCCGATCAGCTTCGGGCCGCCGCGCCGCCGCCGGAGCGCCGCGTGGCGGCGCCGATCCAGCGGGTCAGGCGTCCGCTTTGTCCGGCCGTAAGCACGAAATCGGCGATGCGCGGGGCGATTTCGGAGCGGAAGCGCGAGCCGTTGAACACGCCGTAATGGCCGACGCCGGGCTGCAGCCAATGCGCCTGCCGCTCGGCGGGAATATTGACGCAGAGCCGATGCGCCGCCTCGGTCTGGCCGACGCCGGAAATGTCGTCGAGCTCGCCTTCGACGGTGAGCAGCGCGGCATGTTTGATCCGGCTCGGATCGATCGGGCGGCCGCGATGGGTCATCTCGCCCTTCGGCAGCGCGTGACGCACGAACACCGTGTCGACGGTCTGCAGGTAATATTCGGCGGCGAGATCCATCACCGCCAGATACTCGTCGTAGAACTCCTTGTGCTTTTGCGCCGAGTCGCCGTCGCCGCGGACGAGATGCAGGAACAGCTGCTTGTGCGCCTCGATGTGGCGGTCGAGATTCATCGACACGAAGCCGTTGAGCTGGAGGAAGCCCGGATAGACGTCGCGCATGAAGCCCGGATTGGGGAACGGCACCTTGGTGATGACGTGGGTCCGGAACCATGCGGTGCCGCGTTGCTCGGCAAGCGTATTGACCGCGGTCGGATTGACGCGGGTGTCGATCGGTCCGCCCATCAGCGTCATCGACAGCGGCGCGTAGGGATCGTTGTCGGCTTCCATCAGCGCGGCCGCGGCCAACACCGGCACCGCCGGCTGGCACACCGCAACCACGTGAGTATCGCCGCCGAGCGCGTGCAGGATCGAGATCACATAGTCGATGTAGTCGTCGAGATCGAAGCCGCCCTCGGTCGTCGGCACCACGCGCGCGTCCGACCAATCGGTGATGTAGACGTCGTGATTGGGCAGGAACGCCTCGACGGTGCCGCGCAACAGCGTGGCGAAGTGCCCGGACATCGGCGCGACGATCAGGAGCCGCGGCTGCGGCCGCTTCGGGCGATGCTCGAAGATGCGCTCGAAGCGCAGCACCCGGCAGAACGGCCGCTCCCAGACCGGCGAGATATTGATCGGCACGCGCTCGCCGCCGACCAGCGTCGAGTGGATGCGCCACTCCGGCCGGCCGTAGCGCCGGGTCGAGCGCTCGAACAATTCGCAGCCGGCGGCGACCGATTTTCCGAACGTGGTGTAAGACAGCGGATTGATCGGGTTCTTGAACATCAACCGCGTGGCGTCGGCCCATGCCCGCGACGGATTGAGCGCGGCGTGGCTCAGCTCGTAGAACCAATAGAGCGGCGTCGACAGCAGCAGACCGCCGCTGCCGACCGGGAGCGCTGGTGCGCCGCCGAACTCGCCGATCGCCATCGTGGAATCTTGCCCGGCTTGCTGCAGTGCAACATTGTGGCGGTTTTTCGACATGCGAGTCAACATAAAAGCAATCTTTTCCTTATTCGTTACGTATGAAGGTGAACCGATTTCCGGCCATTCTGTCGGCACATACCGCCCATCCCGAGGTTCGCCTTCCGCTCTTCCTCGCTATTCGCCGGTTTGTATCAGCGCGCCGGTGCGCCGTGCGCTCTGCAACAGCTTGAGGAAGCCGAAAGCGCCGGCGGCGAAGAACAGCGCGTTGAGCGCCAGCGCGTCGAGCATCAGCGTGGGGTGGAAGCTATGGTCGATCAGAATCCCACGCATGCCCTCGAATACGTAGGTCGGCGGCAGCGCCCAGGCGAGCGGCTGCAGCCACGCCGGCAGCGTCGTCACCGGATAGTAGACGCAGGTGAGCGGCATGAAGAAGAACATGATCGTCCAGGCGAGATTCTCGGCGCCGAGCCCGTTGCGCAGCACCAGCCCGGACACGAAGATGCCGACCGCCCAGCTGGTCAGCATCAAATTGAAGAAGAACGCCACCAGCGCCAAGCCGAGGCCGTAGAGATTGAAGCCGAAGAACGCCAGCGCGAGCAGCGTCACCGGCACGACGCCGATCAGGAGCCGCACCACGCTCATCGCCATCAGGGCGAGGATAAACTCGAACGGCCGCAGCGGGCTCATCATCAGGTTGCCGATATTGCGCGACCACATCTCCTCGAGGAACGAGATCGAGAAGCCGAGCTGGCCGCGGAACAGGATGTCCCATAGCAACACCGCGCCGATCAGCGTGCCGCCGGCGCGGGCGAAGAAGCCGGCCTTCTGCATCACGTAATATTGGATGAAGCCCCAGGTGATCATCTGCACCGTCGGCCAGTAAACGAGCTCGACGAGCCGCGGCCAGGACGAGCGCAGCAGATACCAGTAGCGCAGCATCATCGCCGCGACGCGACGCGGAGAGAACGCGATCGCGACTTCCGCGCGCGCGGTCATTGCGCCGCCTCCCGCCTGTCGCGGCCGCGGGCAACGTCGAGGAAGACTTCCTCGAGCGTGTGGCGGCCGTAATGCGCGAGCAGCCGCGCCGGCGTGTCGTCATCCTCGATGCGGCCCTGCTTCATGATGATGACCCGCTCGCACAGCCGCTCGACCTCGCTCATATTGTGCGAGGCGAGCACCACGGTGGCGTGGCGATTGCGCCGGTAGCGCTCGAGCCACGAGCGCACCCAGTCGGCGGTGTCGGGATCGAGCGAGGCGGTCGGCTCGTCGAGAAGCAAGAGCTCCGGGGTGTTGATCAGCGACTTCGCAAGCGACACCCGGGTCTTCTGCCCGGCGGAAAGCTTGCCCGCCGGTCGGTCGAGCAGTTCGGTAAGATCGAGCGCTTCGCCAAGCTCTCTGATCCGGGCGGGAATATCGGGCACGCCGTAGAGCATGCCGAACACGGTCAGGTTCTGCCGCACCGTGAGCCGCATCGGCATTTCCACGTAGGGGCTCTCGAAATTCATCCGCTGCAGCACCTGGTAACGCTGCCGCGGCATCTCCGCGCCGAGCACGGTGACACGCCCCGAGGTCGGCGCAATGAGCCCCATGATCATGGCAATGGTCGTGGTCTTGCCGGCGCCGTTGCCGCCGAGGAGGCCGACGATCGAGCCGGGCGCGATCGAAAACGATACGCCGTCAACCGCGGGTACGGTCTTGTAGATTTTGACCAGGCGCTGGGCTTCTATGGCAGGTGCTGCCGGCATGACCCGCGCAGATGTGGCGCGCTCGGGCGGTCGAGGCAAGAGGAGTGCACGCAATCGTCATGACGATCGGACTTTCCGACCGCCTTGACGATAGCCGGCGGCCGCTCGCGGTGGTGATGCCGCGCCTCGCGAAGCTGTGACGAGCTACTGCGCCGCCTCGCCGTTGCCGCGCTCGCGATCCGCCCGCAGCTCGTCGGGATGCGGCATGGCGATGACGTTGTAGCCGGAATCAACGAAATGGATGTCGCCGGTGACGCCGGTCGAGAGGTCGGAAAGCAGATAAAGGGCGGCGCCGCCGAGCTCGTCGAGCGTGACCCCGCGGCGCAGCGGCGAGTGGCGCTGCTGGAACGCGAACATCATCCGCGCGTCGCCCACGGCTGAGCCCGCAAGCGTGCGGATCGGGCCGGCGGAGATGGCGTTGACGCGAATCGCCTGGGCGCCGAAATCGACCGCGAGATAGCGCACCGAGGCCTCGAGCGCCGCCTTGGCGACGCCCATGGCATTGTAGTTGGGCATGGCACGCAGCCCGCCATTATAGGTCAGCGTGAGCATGGCGCCGCCATTGGGCATCAGCGCAGCCGCGCGTTTGGCCGCCTCGGTGAAGGCGAAGCACGAGATCAGCATGGTGCGCAAAAAATTCTCGCGCGTGGTGTCGGCATAGCGGCCGGTGAGCTGAGCCTTGTCGGTGAAGGCGATGGCGTGGACCAGAAAGTCAAGCGTGCCCCAGCTCCTCCCGACCTCGGTGAACGCCTTGTCGAGCGAGGCGACATCCTCGACGTCGCAGGGCAGCACCAGGTCGGCATCGATGGAGGCGGCAAGCGGCTTCACCCGTTTGCCTAGCGAGTCGCCCTGATAGGTGAAGGAAAGCTTGGCGCCGTGCGCGGCAAGCGTCCGGGCGATGCCCCAGGCGATCGAGTGGTCGTTGGCGACCCCCATGACCAGGCCGCGCTTGCCCTGCATCAGCCCCTGCATGCGTTACGCGTCCACTCGCTTGAGCACGATGGACGCGTTGGTGCCGCCGAAGCCGAATGAGTTCGACAGCACGCAGCCGAGGGCGATGTCGTCGCGCCGCTCACGCACGATCGGCATGTCGGCAAAGGCCGGGTCGAGGTTCTCGATATTGGCGCTCTCGCAGATGAAGCCGGAGTTCATCATCAGCAGCGAGTAGATCGCCTCATGCACGCCGGTTGCGCCCTGGGAATGCCCGGTGAGCGATTTGGTGGCCGCGATCGGCGGACATTTGTCGCCGGAGCCGAACACCTCGCGGATCGCTTCGATCTCCTTGAGGTCGCCGATCGGCGTCGAGGTAGCGTGCGGATTGATGTAGGCGACCGGCACCTTCACGTCCTTGATCGCCATACGCATGCAGCGCGCCGCGCCTTCGCCCGACGGCGCCACCATGTCGGCCCCGTCGGAAGTGGTGCCGTAGCCGGCGATCTCCCCGTAGATCTTGGCGCAGCGCGCCTTGGCGCGGTCGAGCTCCTCGAGCACCAGGACGCCGGCGCCGCCGGAGATCACAAAGCCGTCGCGGTCGGCGTCATAGGCGCGCGAGGCCTTGGCCGGCGTGTCGTTGAACTTCGACGACAGCGCGCCCATGGCGTCGAACAGCACCGACAGCGTCCAGTCGAGCTCCTCGCAGCCGCCAGCGAAGATGATGTCCTGCCGCCCGGCCTGGATGAGCTCGTAGGCGTTGCCGATGCAGTGGTTCGAGGTCGCGCAGGCCGACGAGATCGAGTAGCTCACGCCCTTGATCTTGAACCAGGTTCCGAGCGTCGCCGACGCCGTCGAGCACATCGCCTTGGGCACCGCAAACGGGCCGACGCGCTTTGGCCCCTTGCTGCGGGCGGTGTCGGCGGCCTCGACGATGGCGCGCGTCGAGGGGCCGCCCGAGCCCATGATGATGCCGGTGCGCTCGTTCGAGACCTCGTTCTCCTCGAGCCCGGCGTCGCGGATCGCCTGCTCCATGGTGACGTGGTTCCAGGCGGCGCCGCCGCCGAGGAAGCGCATCGCCCGCCGGTCAATCGACCCGCTGGGATCGAGCGTCGGCGCACCGTGCACCTGACTGCGGAAGCCCATTTCGGCGTATTCTCCGGCGCGCACGATGCCGGATTTGGCTTCGCGCAGCGACGCCAGCACTTCCTGTGCGTTGTTGCCGATGGATGAGACAATGCCCATCCCGGTGACGACCACCCGCCTCATGTTCGCCTCGTCCCCTTGGTTCGGGATCGTGCTTTCACGCGTTGTTTGTGCAGCATGACCTTGTCGGAAACCGGTCCCGAGTTTTCCGGATCATAGACTTTAATCTTTGCAGAGCCTCGTTGTGGAGCGCGATCGTGACGGAACGCCGGTTTCCAGCCTTCCGGATCGTACTCAGGCGCCGCTCACCTGTGGCGCTTGATCGCGAAACAGTCCCACTTTGATGTCGAGCACGCGACAGACCACCGAACCGTCGGCGGAGAGCCAACCGTCGGCGATGCCGAGCACCAGTTTCGAGCGCATCACGCGCTTGATGTCGATGCCGTAGACGACTTTCTTCATGGTCGGCAGCACCATGCCGCTGATCTTGACCTCGCCCACGCCCAAGGCGCGGCCGTTGCCATGGGAGCCGAGCCAGCCGAGGAAGAAACCGAGCATCTGCCACAGCGCATCTATTCCGAGGCAGCCGGGCATCACCGGGTCGCCCTTGAAGTGGCAGGGGAAGAACCAGAGATCGGGCTTAAGATCGAGCACCGCGCGCACCAGGCCGCGACCGTATTCGCCGCCAGCCTCCGCAATCTCGGAAATGCGGTCGAACATCAGCATCGGCGGCAGCGGCAATTGCGGGCCGTCGGCGAACAGCTCGCCCCGGCCGCAAGCCAGCAGGTCCTCGTATTCAAAGTTCGAACGGCGATCCAGCATCCGCGTCGATCTCCGCCGCGCCTCAGGGCCAGTCGTCTTGTGTTCCTAACATATGGGGGCAAAGCGGCAAAGCGCCCACCCGGCCCGGCGGCGATCCGGTGGAGAGCCAGCTGCCGCGGCCTCTTGGCTTGCCGGTTGCGGCTGACACAGGGCGCAGGGTATAGTGATTTCAACTGCAACGAATTGGCGAGGCCCCGCATGGGGCCTCAAGGTGCCGCAATGACAGAGCCGCGTCCAACCGTTCCCGCAGCCGTCGCGCCGTCGGCGCTGCCCGGCCGGGCAGACCTCACCGGCTGTCCCTGGCATGACGTGAAGGCGAAGCTGCGCGATGTGGGCTTGCGGCCGACGCGCCAGCGCATGGCGCTCGGCTGGATCCTGTTCGCCAAGGGCGACCGGCATGTCACCGCGGAAAAGCTCTATGAGGAGGCGACCCGCGCCAAGGTGCCGGTGTCACTGGCGACCGTCTACAATACACTCCACCAGTTCACCGAGGTCGGGCTGCTGCGCCAGGTCGCCGTCGACGGCTCGAAGGCGTATTTCGACACCAATAATTCCGAGCACCACCACTTTTTCATCGAGGATGAGAACGACCTCATGGACATTCCCGCCGCGGACGTGGTGGTCGGTAAGGCACCGATCCCACCTCAGGGCTACGAGATTGCCCGCATCGACGTCGTGGTGCGGCTGCGGCGCAAGCGCTGAGGAGCGTCATTCCGGGGCCTCGCGCACCGAGGAGCCCGGAATCCATATTCGCGCTGATCCAGGTCCACACGCCGCGCATTTGCTTTAGCGTCTGTGGCTATGGATTCCGGGCTCGCGCCATCGGCGCGCCCCGGAATGACACTATTCGACCTTCTCGTCCGGGTAGACGCCCCAGAGCCGGTTCTGCTCGATCCAGCCGTCAAAACCCTCGCCGGTGAGGCGGCACCAGGTGCCGGTGCAGTGCTTGATCGCGCCAAGCACGCCGGACTGCAGCCGCGCCTCGACCGCGCTTTGCGGGTCGGGTTTGGCGTAGAGCGGCGCGATGTCGGTCTTTGATTTCAGCCGCACCGCGGCGGTGCGCTTGCCCGACAGCATCGAGTGATAGACCCAGCCCTCGGTGCCGTCGAAATCGCGGATGCGCCGCCAATTCTCGAACTCGGCGGTGATTTCGACCGGCCATCCGATGCGGGTGTAGATCCAGGCGACGTCGTGATCCTTGTCCGGCCCGCCGCGCACATTGACCCGGTCCGCCTTGAGGCTCACGAAGCGCGGCACCGGAAGTCCGCTGGTCGCCGCATCGCCGCCGGCGCGCGCCGGGGCGAGCGCCGCCGCCCCGATCGCCAGTCCCAGCATGAACAGGGCCGCAATGGCGGCCCGTATCCGCACCATCATCGACCTGCCGCGCCGCCGTGCATCGTCGTCGCGCCGCGCCCCGATGCCCGCGCACTGCGCGATCGAGCCCGCAACCGGCGCGCTTTGTCCGGAGCGCAGCCATCTGGTAGAGAGAAATCGATGGTCCGCCTCCCCCGAGGGTCAGTGTCGGCCACGGCGGTTAAAGAGACCTCAACGGGCGGATGCGGCCAAAGGGGCGGATGCCGCCGCCGCGTTGCGGGCTCATTTTGGCCGCGAGAGAACGACCAACGTACGGCCAGAGGGACGACCCAGAGGCGTAGATGGTGTTGGGCAAAAAGCCGCTGGTCGTGGTCACCCGCAAGCTGCCGGACAGCGTCGAAACGCGCATGCGCGAATTGTTCGACGTCCGGCTCAACGCCAGCGACAAGCCGATGAGCCAAGGCGAGCTCGGCGAGGCCGCCAAACTCGCCGATGTGCTGGTGCCGACGGTGACCGATCAGATCGACCGCTCGGTGCTCAGCCACTCGGGCGAACGACTAAAGCTCATCGCCAATTTCGGCAACGGCGTCGACAACATCGACGTCGCGACCGCGCTGCAGCGCGGCATCACCGTGACCAACACGCCCGGCGTCCTCACCGAGGACACCGCCGACATGACCATGGCGCTCATCCTGGCGGTGCCGCGGCGGCTCGCCGAAGGCTCCCAGGTGCTCACCGGCGAGCACCAATGGACCGGCTGGAGCCCGACCTGGATGCTCGGCCACCGCATCTGGGGCAAACGCCTCGGCATTGTCGGCATGGGCCGCATCGGCCAGGCGGTGGCGCGCCGCGCCAAGGCGTTCGGCCTGCAGATCCACTACCACAATCGCCGCCGCGTCGCGCCCCGCATCGAGGAAGAGCTCAACGCCACCTATTGGGAGAGCCTCGACCAGATGCTGGTGCGCATGGACATCATCTCGATCAATTGCCCGCACACGCCGGCGACGTATCACCTGCTGTCGGCGCGGCGGCTCAAGCTGGTGCGGCCCGAGGCCTATATCGTCAACACCGCACGCGGCGAGGTGATCGACGAGAACGCGCTCGCCCGCCTGATCGAGGCCGGAGAGATCGGCGGCGCCGGCCTCGATGTCTTCGAGCACGAGCCGGCGGTGAGCCCGAAGCTCCTCAAGCTCGCCAAGGCCGGCAAGGTCGTGCTGCTGCCGCATCTCGGCTCCGCCACCATCGAGGGCCGCGTGGACATGGGCGAGAAGGTCATCGTCAATATCCGTACCTTCATGGACGGCCACCGCCCGCCGGACCGGGTATTGCCGTCCATGCTGTGAGGGTGTCGCGGCACTCCATGCACAAACCCGTCCTCCACAAGCTCGCCTCCCTCACGCTCATTGCCCTTCTCGCCCTGCCGCCCCTCGCCCGCGGCGAAGGGCGGCTCGACCCCGCAATCGGCCAGGCGCAGGCGGTCGTCGCCGAGCACGGCATGGTCGTGGCGCAGGAGGCGCTGGCGGCACGGGTCGGCGCCGATATTCTGCAACAGGGCGGCAATGCCATCGACGCCGCGGTCGCGGTCGGCTTCGCCATGGCGGTGACCTATCCGCGCGCCGGCAATATCGGCGGCGGCGGCTTCATGGTGATCCATCGCGCCAGCGGTGAAGACACCACGATCGATTACCGCGAAGCCGCACCGCAGGCGATCAACGAGAAATCATTCCTCGACGCGCAGGGCAACGCCGACCCGCAGAAATCGCGTGACTCGGCGCTGGCGATCGGCGTGCCCGGCACCGTCGCCGGCCTCGCCCTCGCCGAGGAGAAATATGGCTCCGGCCGGTTCACCCTCGCCGACCTGATCGCGCCGGCGATCGCGCTCGCGCGCGACGGCATCGCGGTCGCCGACGACACCGCCGATACGCTGCCGCACGATCGCACGCGGCTGGCGCGCTGGCCTTCCTCGGCGCAGATTTTTCTCAAGAGCGACGGCACGCCGCTCGCCGCCGGCGACCGGCTCGTTCAAGGCGATCTTGCCGATACGCTCGCGGCCGTCGCCAAATCCGGCCCGCGCGCCTTCTATGAAGGCCCGATCGCGGAAAAGATCGCCGCCGCCGTCAAGAGCGCCGGCGGCGTAATGACCGTCGACGATCTCAAAAGCTATCGCGCCATCGAACGCGCGGCCGTGCACGGCACCTATCGCGGTTACGACATCGTGTCGATGCCGCCGCCTTCCTCCGGCGGCGTGGTGCTGATCGAGATGCTCAACATCCTCGAAGGCTACGACCTCGCCCATGACGACGCCGCGCAGGCGCTGTTCCTGATGATCGAGGCGATGAAGCGCGCCTATGCCGACCGCGCCTTCTTCCTCGGCGATCCGGATCGCGTCGAGGTTCCGATCGCGCGGCTCACCTCGAAGGACTATGCCGGCGAATGGCGCGCCACCATCGACCCGGCGCACGCGACGCCGGCGAGCGCGATACGTCCCGGCCATCCCGTCGCGCCGGAAGGCCGCAACACCACGCATTTCTCGGTGGTCGACAGCTTCGGCAACGCGGTGTCCAACACCTATACGCTCAATTTCAGCTACGGCGTCGGCCTCGTCGCCGGCGGCACCGGCGTCGTGCTCAACAACGAGCTCGACGATTTCGCTGCCAAGCCCGAGGCGCCGAACGCCTATGGCCTGATCGGCTACGAGGCGAACGCACCCGGACCCGGCAAGCGGCCGCTCTCTTCGATGACGCCGACGATCGTGCTCAAGGACGGCAAGCCGTTCCTGGTCACCGGTTCCCCGGGCGGCAGCCTCATTATCAATGTGGTGCTGCAGGTCGTGACCGACGTGATCGACCGCGGGCTCGAGCTTGCCGCCGCGGTGTCGGCGCCGCGCGTGCATAATCAGTGGATGCCCGACCTGGTGTTCGCCGAAGCGGGACTGCCCGACGAGCTGATCGCGGCGCTGCAGGCTCGCGGCGACAAGGTCATGGTGCGCCGGCTGCCAACCTCGGCCAATTCGATCCTGGTCGGCCCGTCGGGCTTTGTCGGCGCCGCCGATCCGCGCACCCGCGGCGCGCTCGCGGTCGGATTTTAAGATCGCCAGTCACGGCCAAATTCGCGCGCCTCGTCTATGATTTCGCGGCGAGGCTCGGCCAACCGGGAAAAATTTCATGAACGGCAGCGCGCCCATCGCCAGGCTGCGGATCGGTTTGATCGGCTCCGGCTTCATCGCCAATTTCCACCTCCAGGCGCTCCTTTCGGTGCGCCACGTCAGCGTGACCGGCGTCTATAGCCCGACCGCCGCCAATCGCGAGGCGCTGGCGGCGAAGGCGAACGCGCTCGAGCTCGGGCCGTGCCGGGCGTTTGCCTCGCTCGAAGCGATGCTGATTTCGGGCGAGGTCGATGCAGTGTGGATCGGGGTGCCGAATTTCGCCCGGCTTGATACCATGCGCGAGATCCACCGGTTGGTGAAGGCCGGCTGGGCCAAGCTCGCCGGCGTCGCCTGCGAGAAGCCGCTCGGGCGCACGCTCGCCGAGGCGCGCGAGATGCTCCGCCTCGCCGAAGACGCCAAGCTCAACCATGGCTATCTGGAAAACCAGGTGTTCTCGAGCGCGGTGCAGCGCGGTAAAGACATCGTCTGGCGCCGCGCCGTGCCGGTCTGCGGCCGGCCCTATCTCGCCCGCGCCGCCGAAGAGCACAGCGGCCCACACATGCCGTGGTTCTGGCAAGGCAGCCGGCAAGGCGGCGGCGTCCTCTCCGACATGACCTGCCACAGCGTCGAGGTCGGTCGCTATCTCCTCACCAAGCCTGGCGCGCCGCGCACCGATCTCACGCTCGTCAGCGCCAGCGCGACCGTCGGCAATCTGAAATGGACGCGCCCGGAATACGCGGAGCGGCTCAAGCGGATGATGGGCGCCGAGATCGACTACACGAAGCACCCGGCCGAGGATTTTGCCCGCGGCGCGCTCGTCTTCCGCGATGCCGAGGGCCATGAGGTGATGGTCGAGGCCGCCAATTCCTGGGCCTATGTCGGGCCCGGCCTGCGTATCCTGATCGAGCTCCTCGGCCCCGAATACGCGATGGAGTTCTCCTCGCTCAACACCGGGCTCAAGGTGTTTCTGTCGCGCGACGTCACCGGCGGCCAGGGCGAGGATCTCGTCGAGAAGCAGAATGCCGAGCAGGGCCTGATGCCGGTCTTGGAGAACGAGGCCGACATTTACGGCTATGTCGGCGAGAACCGGCACATGGTGGACGCCTTTCGCCACCGCCGCCGGCCGCTCGAGACGTTCCACGACGGCGTCGCGGTGGCGCAGATGTTGATGGCGCTTTATCGTTCCGCCGAGATCGGCCAGGTGGTGACCTTGCCGGCGCCGGAACTGGAAACCTACGTGCCGCCGGTCGCGCGGGCGTGACTTATGGAAACGCGGATTGGAGCGACGATCCGGTGCCGCTATATGCCGGCGCTGCTCGGGCCACTACGGCGCGGCGGTCCTTGACGACGCCGATCACCACGCCGAGCCGCTCGATCGTCGCGACGACGCGTCCGCCGAGCATGCGGTCGCAGTTCATATGCGTCGGCGCGATGAAGAACTCGGCGCGATCGCGATCTCGCGTCCATTCGAGGCGGGCGTCGGCCTCTTTCTCGAACGGCAGCCGCTCGCCGCAGACGAAAACCAGATAATGCCGGCGCAAGCTTTTCTCGTCGGCTCGGCGCTCGGTTCGATCGAGAAAACGCTCGAGGTCGCCGACCGCCTCGGGCATGATGTTGACCCAGTAATCGGTGGCGTAGCGACGCGAGGCGCCAGCGAGGCCGCCGACCAGGGGGTTGTAGAACAGATACTCTTCCGGGTGCAGTCGATAGAGCGTCGTTGCGTTCCGACCGAAACTCATAAGGACGATCGCCAGTCCGGCCGCCGCTGCAAGCCGGCTTGCGGCTTCGAGCCGATCAAGCGCACCGTCAAATCCCAAGCCGGCCAGCACCGCGATCGGCGGGACGATGAACAGAAAGTGCCGCATCCCGGTGTCCGCCGGCCCGCGTATCGCGACATCGCAGACGAGCGGCAAGAGCGCAGTGAGAGCGATCAGCGTGACTTCCCTGCGGCGGACGCTCGCCGCCGGGGCATACCGCTCCGGGAGCATCGTGAAAAGGAGCGCCAAGCCCGCGCCGAGCAATAGCGGCAGCGTCAGCTTAATGGCGATATAGGTCGGCACATACCAGCGGGGAACGTCGGCCATCCGGTAAACGCGGCCGTCGAGGACCGTGTTGATCGGATAGTGAAACTGGGCGAATGCAGACAGCGCGCGCAGCGGATTGAGCGGCTCAAGAGCCGCCCACGGCCACGCCGCGATCATGATCGGATAGGCGATGGCGAACGCCGCCGCGAGCGGGATCGCGGAGCGGGCGGCGAAATCCAACACGCGGCGCCACATTGCCCAGCCGCCGAGCGGCGCAAAGATCGCGACCGCGAGCAACGCATAACCGATCAGAAACAGACCGAACACGCGAATCCCGAGCGCGCC
>Ga0335081_10003175_pt1 | contig 25818 bp, 16 predicted proteins | sample Lox_Sample_35_FD_206713 | JGI IMG/M metagenome (GOLD analysis project Ga0335081, IMG submission 206713) | Soil microbial communities from Loxahatchee National Wildlife Refuge, Florida, United States - Lox_Sample_3.5 | ecosystem: Environmental > Terrestrial > Soil > Wetlands | place: USA...
CCCAGTATTTATTGGTGTTTGAGTTGGCGGAAGCCAGTGGGAGTCGAACCCACCCGCGGCGGTGAGCCGCACAACGGATTTGAAGCCCGTGCCCAGCACCGGCCAAGGTTGGCTTCCAGCGCAAGTGTAGCAGATGCTCTTAATTCCAGGCCGGACATTGCCACCAAAATTCAGCCCCGACAAGGTCATTACGATGAAGGGAGTCATCCTATCTGGATGTGAAGGATGAGGAAATTGGTAAGACCACCACGTGGATGTTACCGTCTCGCCCCCCATGTTCTTTTCGCGGTAGTGACCTGACTACTCAAGCCGCAACCGTTGCCGAGCCGCGACTAAAAGGCGCGGTTCCTTCCGCACTCTTGAAATCGCCCGGATGGCCTACGAGTCATTTCAACCCAATCCTCCGCCCGTTCCTGATAAGATAACGGTCAAATCGACAGCACATCCGGAAGGAGTATTCATGGTCACAATGAACGTTAACGGTGTCCGGCGCGAGGTGCAGTCGCCCGCGGACACCCCGCTGCTCTACGTTTTGCGAAATGACCTGGAACTGTCAGGACCGCAGTTCGGCTGCGGGCTGGCTCAGTGCGGGGCTTGTTCGGTCCTGCTCGACGGCAAAGAAATCCGGTCGTGCATCACGCCGCTTTCGGCCGCTTCGGGCAAGGAAGTCACCACTCTCGAAGGCCTCCCGGCAAGATGGGCGCAGCAGAAGGGCCTCTCCAAAGCTGACGCCGAGAAGACGCTGCATCCGGTGCAGCAAGCCTGGATCGAAGAACAGACGCCACTGTGCGGCTTCTGTCAGAACGGCATGATGATCAAGGCCACGGAGTTGCTGGAGCACAACGCGACTCCCACTGTTGCCGAAATCCAGGAGGCGTTCACCACCTCCGGTCCTTCCCCGCATCTCTGCCGCTGCGGTAGCTACACAGCGATTATTGACGCCGTGCGGCGTGCTGGCACGGTCATGGCGAAAGCGAGGTAAGCGATGGCCATCACAAACGAAAAATCGGTCAACGTTTTTGGCGCCAGCCTCACTCGGCGTCAGCTAGTGAAATCCGGCGGCGCGTTGCTCGTGGGCTTCGGTCTGGTCGGGTCGGGCCTCGCGACGAAATCTGCGAGGGCCGCCACAGCGAAGAACACCCTCGACCCCACGCTGCCTGGCTCCTGGATTGAAATCCATCCCGACAACACGATTCTGATCCGCACCGGCAAGAGCGACTTCGGCCAGGGCACCACGTTCACTGCCTACCGCCAGATTGTGGCGGAAGAGCTGAGCGCGCCGTTTGAGGCCATCACCACGGTAGTGATGGGCGATACCGACCGCACGCCCGATGGCAGCGGCGCCTTCGATTTCCTCGGCCGCGGAACTCCCAACATCCGCAAAGCTGCGGCCTACACCTATCAGGCCCTGCTAGATCTGGCTTCCAAACGGATCAGCGTCCCGAAGAGTGAGCTCTCCGTCAAAGACGGCGTCGTTTCCGGACGCGGCAAGCGCATGTCGTACGGTGAGCTCGTAAAGGGCCAGCAGCTCAAGCTCACGATTCCCGTCACCGGCGACTTAACCAGCCCCATGGGATTGACCGTTACGGGCAATCCACCCATGAAGCCGGTCAGCGAATACACGATTATTGGAAAGTCGTTTAAGAACACAGTCACCGCTTCCAAAGTGAGCGCACGCGAGCAATGGGCCACCGATGTGCGGCTGCCCGGCATGCTGCACGCGCGCATGGTGCATCCGAAGACACTCGGCTCCAAGCTCGTGAGCGTTGGTGAATTGAACAAGACCCGCTTTCCCAATGCGCAGGTCGTCGTAAAAGGAAACCTGGTTGGCGTAGTCGCGCCCACGGAATGGGAGGCCATCCGCGCCGCGCAACAGGTGGCTGGCGCAACGAAATGGTCGGACTGGAAAGGCCTGCCAGGCGATCAGAACCTGTTCCAGCACCTGCGAGAAAAAGCGGACTGGAAAACCGCGCCGCTCATGAAGAGCGACAAGACCAAGGGCGACGTGGAGCCCACGATGGCGAAGGCATCCAAAACGCTCAAAGCGACCTACCAGATGCCCTTCATGAAGCATGCCCCCATCGGGCCGACCATGGCCCTGGCTGACGCTCGAGCCGATGGGACAGTCTACGTCTACACGCACAACCAAAATCCCCAGGCCCTGCGCGGCGAACTCGCGCAGATGCTCAGCACTACGATTGATCAAATCGTGGTGCGCAGCTTCGCCGGGCCGGGACACTACGGACGATCGAATGGTGGCAACGCAGGAGCGGAAGACGAAGCCGTCATTCTGTCGAAGGCCCTCGGCAAGCCCGTACGCGTTCAGTGGATGCGCGACGAGGATTTCCAGTGGTCTACGCAATCTCCGGCCGCGTTCGCGGATGTCGAAATCGGTCTCGACGCGCATGGCAAGATGATGGCCTACCAGGTGGATCACTACATGCCCGCGATGCAGGACGACCGGCCCGTCGGCGCGATCCTCGCAGGGCTGCCCACTATGGCACCGCCCAACGAAAAGGGCGACTTCATTAGCTCCACTGCCAACTCCCTTCAGGACCCGTGGATCTACGACGGCGTTGCGGTTCTGATGGAGCGCGGCCATGGCACGTACCAGGTCGGTCAGAAGGAATCGCCGCTCACCATCGGCATTCGCGATCACAGCATGCGTACGCCGGGACAGTTCCAGCAGAACTTCCCGCGCGAGCTGGCGGTCAGCGAGGCTGCAGCGCTCGCCGGCGTGGATGCCATTCAGTTTCGGATCGACCATGCCGCGGAAGATCGCGTCATCGGCGTACTCAAGGCCGTGCGTGAGGCTTCCGGATGGCAGACGCGTTCTTCGCCTGCTCGAGGCGCTGCGGCAACGGGCAGCCAGCCTGCGCGCGGCCGGGGCGTCTCCGTGATGTTCCGCTCGGGAACCTATTGGGCATGCGTTGCCCAAATCGCCGTGACTCCCGCTACTGGCGCGATCCAAATCGAAAAGTACACCATCGCGGTAGACCCCGGCATCGTCGTCAATCCGATGCAGTTGAAGCGGCAGGTGGAAGGCGGAGCCGTGATGGGAATCAGCCTTGCTTTGCTCGAGGAAGCTACCTTCGACGAGAGCGCGATCAAGGCACGCGACTGGCTCACGTACCCCATCCTGAAGATGGCCGACGTTCCTGAGATCAAGGTCGTGCTGCTCAACCGCCCGGAGGTTGGCGCATATGGTGGTGGGTCGGAGGCTGCCAATGCCCTCGCCGCGCCCGCCATCGCCGCGGCCCTCTTCGACGCAACCGGCAAGATTGCCCGGCGGCTGCCGTTGAAGCCGGAGTACGTGCAGACGCTGCTGAAGGCCTGAGGGCCATGCACGCCCGCTCCTGGTTACTTCTTATATGCGCGGCGCCGGTCTGCGCCCAATGGGTGAACTACCCAACCGCCGGTATCCCGCGTACCAAGAACGGCAAGCCGAACCTCTTAGCGCCCGCCCCGCGTGGGCGCGACGGAAAGCCGGATCTTTCCGGAATTTGGATTGTCCCCACCGGCAAATACCTCGAGAATCTGGGCGTCGATGGCGCCGAAATCTCGATGAGCCCTTGGGCCGCGAAACTGTTCGCCACGCGGCAGGAAAACTTCGGCAAGGATCGCCCCAGCGGTCGCTGCCTGCCGCATAGTGTCACCGACTTCGATGCCCTGTTCCAGCCCCGGAAAATCATTCAAACTCCGGGCGTGCTGGTTCTGCTGTTTGAGAGCTACCACTCCTACCGCCAGATCTTCACCGATGGGCGGCCGCTGCCGGCACAGCGCGATCCCGCATGGTTCGGTTACTCGGTTGGGAAATGGGATGGCGATGCGCTGGTCGTCGAGACCGTCGGCCTCAACGAGGACACTTGGCTCGACGATGCCGGCCATCCGCACAGCGACGCATTGCGGATTGTCGAACGTTTCCGCCGCCCGGACTTCGGGCACTTAAACGTCGCGATCACGATCGACGATCCGAAGGCATACACCAAGCCGTGGACCGTCACGATTCCCTGGGAATACTTACCGGACACGGAATTGTTGGACTGGGTGTGCGAGAACAACAAGGATGTGGAACACCTGGTCGGGAAATAAGAGCTCCAGGTTTTCATTTGCAAACCGCCCCCAGAACGTTGCCAGCGGGAGTTCGAGCCGCTAAGACTTCATGCAATTGAAACTTTCTTGCAACTATCATCACCGACGGTCACGTCGCTGCCCGTAGCATTCCGGCGTTATAAAACATGTGTTTTCGTTTAGAGGGGCTTTCCCGGCGCGTCATGGCGGCGGGTCAAAAAGATTGTCTGAGGAGCCAATGAATCAACGCATGAGTGTCGCTTCACGCTGCGGCGGGGCTCTTGGGCGGCCGCCCTGGTCATCGGAGCTGTGCTTGTTGGTTTCACGCTTCCATCGGTCGCGCAGCAGACCACTGACTGAACGGGAACCGTCAAGGATTCTAGCGGGCGGCTGTCCCTGGCGCTGCCGTAAAGGCACGCAAAGCACGAGTAATCTGCAACTGGCGTGCAACGCGGGTCAGTCACCAGAATGCGAATGGCTCTCCTGCCAAATCGGCGCGCGCACCTTAATTGAGACACCCTCACCCGGCCTCGACTGCACACTCAAATCCCCACCCGCGCTCCTTGCACGGGCGCGCATGCCAATCATGCCCATGCCTCGCCCATTAGTAGCAGTTGCTGCCGGTAGGCCGCGGCCGTTGTCTTCGATCGAAAGGCAGATCTGCTCGCGTTGTGTTTCGAGCTTCATGCGCACGCGCTTGGCACCTGAGTGACGCGCCACATTGGTGAGCGCTTCCTGCGCGATGCGGAACAGATGCGTCTCGGTCTCGTCGGGGAGACGGCCGGAGTAATGCGATTCCAGCTCCACGGCAATTCCGGTCCGCGTGGAAAAACCTTCGGCAAGCCAGCGGAGGGCGGCTTCCAAGCCGAAATCATCGAGGATCACGGGGCGCAAGAGCTGCGAAAGCTGGCGCACATTGCCGATGGCCTCATCCACTAAACGCCGGCAGTCGTCGAGGCGCGCGGGGGCGCCGTTGCCACCCGATTCGATGGCCGACAGATTCGTCCGGATGGCCGTGAGCGCCTGGCCTAGCTCGTCGTGCAGCTCGTGCGAGAAGCGGCGAGCGGTGGCTTCCTGATCCTCGAGCATGTGCCAGGAAACCCGGGCCAGTTCGGCCGTCTGCGACTCCAGCCGACGGATTAAGGATGAAACCAGGCGCACGGTGGATATGGCGAAGATCAGGCCGAGTAAGACGCTGGCGGAAACCACCATGTATGACGTTCGCAACAAGCTGGACGAGCGCTGTTCGATCCGTGCCTGGGCCGCATTCGCCTTGCGATAGTTGGCGGCGAGCAGGCGGCCGATCACCGAGACGAAGGCTTCGTGGTCGCGGAACAGGTCCACCGTGGCATAGGTCTCGGCGGTGTCATCGCTCAGCAGATGCCGCGCCTCGGAGGAAAAGGCCAGCGACGCCTGCTGCAAGCGCGCCCAGAGTTCGTGCTCGGCGGTATGGGCTCCCTCGGCGGAGATGCGATTGATGGTGGCGTCGGCGTCGGCGAGCTGGCGCATGAGCTGGTCGTAATCCACCGATTCGGGATCGCGGGCCAGCAGTGAAAATACTTCGCGGACGCTGGTTTGCTGGTGCTGTAACTCGTCGATCAAGCGGTTGGTTACGGCCTGCTCCTGGATGATATCTGCGGTATTCGCCTGAATGGACCGGATGCTCCGCACCCCCATCACCGCTGCCGTGAGCGACAGGAGCATGACCACGCCGAATCCGCCGAGCAGGACCCGGAAGATATTCTGATGCGTAATCGGACGATCCACCATAACCGCCGTCTTTAGTATCGCCCCACGGTACTGCTTGGGCCATCCCGAAGCCGGGCTATGGGTGAATCCTAATGAACATTAACCGTGGTGCGTCTCGTTTCGGCGGCATTCGTAGCCTACGCAGGCTATCGTGCTTTCGGGCCATCTGCCGCACCATGAGATTGTGAGCGGGCATAAGGGCCCGCCAGGGAGAAAAGGAACCATGAAAAAGACTTTACTCGCGATCGGGCTGGCCGTTGCCGCCATGCCATTGACATTTGCCGCACAGGCCCCTAGCGTGCCCCCGGCCAACACCTCGAGCGCACCGGCTAGCACCAGCAGCACTACACCTACTACCAAGAAGCATGTGAAGAAGCAGCACAAGAACAAGAAGACGCAGACTTCGACCAGCAGTACGCCAGCTTCCAAGCCAGCCTCCAAGTAACGTCCTCCCGGAGGCACGCCCCGCCGGCCTGTTAGGGGTTGGCGGGGTTTTTTGTTTACCGCAGAGACGCTGAGACGCAGAGAAAACTGAGGCTAGTGCGCGTGGTGTTTGGGGGTTTCCGGTGGTCCATGAGGTTGGCGCGCAGAGGTGGCAGAGGGAACAAGTTCTCGACGGAGCTCACGGCGAGGATCGCGAAAAAATCCGGGCTTGTGCGAGGGCCGATTCCAGCACTTGTTTCCTCTGCGACCTCTCGGCGGTGAATCCTCTACTTTGGTTCCTTCACGTTAATCGTGCCGCGGCAACTCCTCGCGCCGCAGCGGCAGGGCACGCGGTCGATTTTATCCGAAAACAGGTAGTCTACCGTCAATTCCTCGCCGGCAAGGATCATACGCCTGCTCATATACAGGATGTGGCCGCGGATGATCCGGGAGTAGAGGTTCGGGTCGCAACTGTGGTTGATGATCTCCGCCCCACTGCCACCCACCGCCCCGTCGATCGTCCAGTAATTGTCCAGCGTGAACAAATACGTGACGTTGCCCAGCCCTCGCCGCTTGGTCTCGCGCCGGCTGATCCGTTCGCCGGTGTACTCGATTACCTTGCGCCCGGCGGGGATGCGTTCGAGCGCGTAGACGCCCCACCGGTGGATACGCGACTCGCGAATCGCTAGCCCAAACGGGGTATGCCGGGGGTCGATGGAGGGAAATTTCACCAGGGCGGTTGCCATTTTTTCTCGTCATTGTAGCCGATCGAGGGGCCTCCGAGACAAGCCTATTTTGGGCCTTCCGCCCTACCAATTCTCCTGTACACAAATAAAAAAATCCAATTACGCCCATAGAAACCTTGCGTACGAAAGACTTCGCCCGCCATACGAGAATTGAGGGTATAGTAGAAGCCCAAGTTCAAGAATGGGTTCCGAGATGAAACCACTGCTAAAGCTGTGTCTGCTGACCCTTGCTACCACGCCTGCTGCCCTCTGGGCGCAGGCTAACCCCGATATTCAAGCGCGACTCACCGCCGTAGAAGCGGCCGCCAAATCTGCCCAGAGCGCTGGCGACAATGCCTGGATGCTGGCCAGCGCCGCGCTGGTGCTGTTGATGACCGGTCCCGGCCTGGCCCTGTTCTACGGTGGGCTGGTTCGCCGTAAGAATGTGTTGTCGACCATGATGCACAGCTTTGTCCTCATGGTGCTGATTACGGTGATCTGGGCTGTGGTCGGCTATAGCCTCGCGTTTGGAGGCGATGGCTCGTTTATTGGAGATCTGCGGTTTGCCCTCCTCAACAACGTCGGCGCGGCCCCTAATGCCGATTACGCGCCCACCATCCCTCAGCAGACGTTCATGATCTACCAGCTCATGTTCGCGATCATCACGCCGGCCCTAATCTCCGGCGCGTTCGCCGAGCGCATGAAGTTCAGCGCCATGCTCCTGTTTATGACGCTGTGGGCATTCATCGTTTACTTCCCCATGGCCCACATGGTTTGGGGGAAAGGCGGTTTGCTCAGTGCGTCTCTGGGAGGCAAGTTCCCCTGCTTCGATTTTGCAGGCGGCACGGTGGTCCACATCACCTCGGGGGTTTCCGCGCTAGTCTGCGCTCTCTATTTAGGAAAGCGCGTCGGATTCCCGAGCGAAGCCATGAAGCCGCACAACCTGGTGATCAGCGTGATCGGCGCGTGCCTGCTGTGGGTTGGCTGGTTCGGGTTTAACGCGGGAAGCGCGCTCAATGCTTCCCCTCTGGCCAGCAGCGCATTCGTGGCTACGCACTTCGGAGCAGCCGCGGCGGCCGGCGGGTGGATGCTGGCGGAGTGGCTGCACAATGGTAAGCCCAGCATGCTCGGCGGGATTTCGGGATGCGTGGCAGGCCTGGTGGCGATCACTCCGGCTTCCGGTTTCGTTCGCCCCTTCCCTGCTTTGGCAATTGGTTTTGCGGCCGGAATCATCTGTTTCCTGATGGTGGCCAAAGTGAAACAGATGTTCGGATACGACGATGCGTTAGATGCATTTGGCGTGCACGGAATTGGAGGAACCCTGGGGGCGATTCTCACCGGAGTCTTCGCCACCAACTCCGTAAATGACGGTTTCAAGGATAGCGCCGGAAAACTGCTTCCGTTAGGTTGGGTGGATGGGCATGCCGGCCAAATACTGAACCAACTCATCGGCGTCGCCATTTCCTGGGGATTGGCGATCGTCGGCACCATCATCATCATCAAAATCTGCGATTTGGTAATCGGGGTTCGCGTACCGAAGGAACAGGAGATTGAAGGGCTCGACGTTTCCCTGCATGGAGAAGAAGGATATATTTTAGAGTCATAACCGCTGGATGAGAGTGCGGTAGCTTAGGAGGAGCCATGAAGAAGATCGAAGCAATCATCCAGCCATTCAAACTGGACGAGGTCAAAGAAGCCCTGAAGGGCATCGGAATTGACGGCATGACGATCAGCGAAGTCCGCGGCCATGGACGCCAAAAAGGGCACAAAGAGGTTTACCGCGGGCAGGAATACAACGTGGATCTGCTGCCGAAAGTGAAAGTCGAAATGGTGGTCGCCAACACGCGCGCTGACGAGGTGATTAAGACACTGGCTGGCGCGGCGCGTACGGGGAAGATCGGCGACGGAAAGATCTTCGTGTACGAAGTGGCGGAGGCCGTTCGCATACGAAACGACGACCGTGGGGAATCCGCACTCTAGCGTTGGCCGGGTAACGATCGAGCAGGAATTCCTGGCCACAGGTGATTCGGTCCGGGCTCTGGCGCAGCGCACGGCCGAGGTCGATCGCGTGGTTACCGAATCGGCAGCCAGCCTTTTGTTTCCGGCGGCCCCGGGAGGTGTCGCTGCTCTCGCCGTGGGCGGGTACGGCCGGCGCCAGTTGTTCCCCTATTCCGATGTGGACGTCTTGCTGCTGTTCGAATCGGAGAAGCTGGCGCTCGCGAGTAAAGATGCGATCTCGGCATTTCTCCAGCGGCTCTGGGACTCGAATATGCGGATCAGCCACTCCGTGCGCACGCCCCTCGAATGCACCGAGGTACATGACCGGAATATCGAGCTGAATGTCAGCCTCCTCGACCAGCGCTATCTGGCCGGTGACCGCGGCCTATACGCACGTCTGGTGGAGAAACTGCCGCGCTTCATCACAGGCAACCGCGACGCGCTGATTCGCAACCTTTCACAGCTCACCCGGGACCGTCACAGCAAATACGCCAACACGTTCTATCATCTGGAGCCGAACGTCAAGGAGACACCCGGCGGCCTACGGGATTATCAATTGCTGTGTTGGCTGGAGCAGATGCGCAATACGCAGCCGAACCGCCTGGCCGCGGCCGAGCCGGGACCCGATTTCGAGCAGGCATTCCGTTTCCTGGCGCGGCTGCGTTGTTATCTGCACTGCGAGTCGGGCCGCGATAACAACGTGCTTTCCTTCGACGCGCAAGACGCCGCCGCCGAACAGTGGAAGCTGGCAGATGCCGCCCACTGGATGCGGGAATACTACCGGAATGCGCGCAACGTCTACCGCGCGGCCATGCGTCAACTGGAAGCCAACGAAGCTCAATCGAGCTCCCTGTTCTCGCAGTTTCGCGACTGGCGTTCGCGCCTGGCCAACGCCGATTTCAGCGTGCACCGCGAGAGGGCCCATTTCCGCTCACCGCAGACTTTGGACACGGAACCCGAGGTGCTGGTGCGTTTGTTCGAATTCGTGGCGCGGCACGGCATCCGAATCTCGCTGGAGGCGGAACAACAGATCGATGCGCGGCGCTCGAAACTGCGAGCATGGTTCGCCGAACCGCGGCCGATCTGGACGGCTCTGACCACCATATTCTCATTGCCCCACGCTCCACTCGCGATTCGCGCCATGCACGAAACCGGCACGCTGACGATTTTGTTCCCCGAACTGGAACAGATCGAGTGCCTTGTCATCCGCGATTTCTTTCACCGCTACACCGTGGACGAGCACACGCTGGTGGCGATTCAGAACCTGTGGAGCCTGCGCGATGCAGGGGAGTTGCCGCTCAAGCCTTACGGCGACCTGTTGCGCGAGATGCAGCAGCCGGGCGTGCTGGTGTTCGCCACTCTCTTTCATGACTCGGGAAAAGGATCGCACGGCGAGGGTCATGTCGATGCTTCGCTGCGGCTCGCCAAAGCCGCCATGGCCCGTATCCAGACCCCGCCGCAGCAGCGCGAAATGGTCCTGTTCCTGATTCAGCGGCATCTGGAGCTTTCTTCGGTGATGCAGTCGCGCGACCTGTTCGACCCGCAAACGGTCCGCGACGTCGCTCACCGCTTGGAGACGGTGGAACGGCTGAAGGCGCTCACATTGCTCACATACGCGGATATCAGCGCCGTGAACCCGCACGTCATGACGCCTTGGCGGGCGGAGCAACTGTGGCAGCTGTACTTGACGGTTTACAACGAACTGACGCGGGCGCTCGAGAGCGAACGCATCGAAGTGGAGGCGTCCGGTCCGCCGCAGCGGCTCGCGTTCCTGGAAGGCTTTCCCATTCGCTATCTGCGCACGCACAGCGAGACCGAAATCGATGAACACGTGGCGCTCGAAGAAAGGAGCCGAAAACGCGGGCTGGCGGTGGACATCCGAAAGTTGGAGTCGGCCTACCAATTGACCATGGTAACTACGGCTGACCGGCCAGGACTCTTCGCTGCCGTGGCCGGCACCCTTTCGAGTTTCGGCATGAACATTCTCAGGGCGGAAGCGTTCGCCAACCGGCGCGGATTGATTTTGGACACGTTTACCTTCGCCGATCCATTGCGAATGCTGGAGCTGAACCCAACCGAAATCGACCGGCTCCGGACCACCACCGAACGGGTAGTCGGCGGCAAGACCGACGTTCGGGAACTTCTGCGGAACCGGCCGAAACCCACGCTGCCTAGCCGCAACGCGCTGATCGAGACACGAGTGGTGTTCGACGGCGCGGCCAGCAGCACTTCCACTCTGGTGGAAATCGTCGCTCAGGACCGGCCCGGACTGCTGTACGAACTGGCATCCGCCTTCGCCACGAACGGATGCAACATCGAAGTGGTTCTGATCGACACACAAGCCCACAAAGCTATAGATGTGTTCTATGTGACGGCGAACGGCGGTAAGATCGACCCGCCGCAACAGGAGGCATTGGAGCAGGGGTTGCGGAGGGCCTGCGGGACCGCAGGGCAGCCGGACTAATGTCCGTTGCGGCGGCTTTGAATGTCGATAAGCCGCTGGAGCTTTTTCTCAGTGGCCTTTTGCGCGGCCGCCAATTCCTTCAATTCGGCAGCGGTGACCTTTTGGGACTCCTGGACGTTGACTAGCAATCGCATTCCTTGCCCCAGTAGTTTAGTGATGCCATTGAGACGCTTGTCGATGGCATCCATGCGGGCTTCATGCCGGAGCTGTGACGCGGCCTGCTTCGCTTGAGCATCCAGGATGAACTCCATTGTCCGTTCGACGTTCATAGTTGCCGTTCAAATTATAGCTGGCTTGGTTACCGGACCACTACCTTATCGGCGCCTTGATTGTCGTAGTCGTCAGCCACCCGAACGGCAACGGTGTGTTCTCCGCCTGCGGCATCGACACTCAAGTCGTAGTCGAGTTCTTGTGAGTCGGACAATCCGCCGCCTGGAGCCACCACCGTCCAATCCCCGCCGTCTAAAGAGAACTCAGCCTGCGCAATATCGTTCAAAGCATCGGCAGCGTGCCAGCGGATCTGGAGCTTTCCCCCGCTACGCGTTGCCGTCAGGCCCGTGATCTTGGGCGGGGTGTTATCGATGAGGAACGGCTCGCTTTCCAAGCTGGCTGTCAGTGCCTGCCCCGGGGGATTGGATGGCGCATCCGACGCGGTAATGCGGAGCCGGTATTCGCCATCCGGAAAAGCTGTCGAATCCCAGGAGAAGTACTTCTCCGCTACTTTGTCCTTCAGCGGCTTCCATTCGGTTTCGGTAACACCGCGAATCTCTATGGTGTAGATCAGGCTATCGTCGTTAGGGTCCCAGGCTACCCACCGAGCGCCCAGAAAACCCTTGGCGGGTTGCATGGCCGGGCTGATTGTGGCTGGCGACTCAATGGCAGCGCTGCGGGCTTCATTGCGTTGCGGCCTCCCTGTCAGAGGCGGCAAAGACAGAGTGTCGCTCTTCGAAGAGATCGAGGGCGCCGGAAATTTATAGTTGGCTTGCGTGATCTCTATCTGCTCCACTCGAGGTTCCACGTTCTTCGGTAGATACGCCACGCTGATAGATTCGAGCTGGGGGGAAGCCCCTGCTGCCGCGGTCAACGTGGCTCGCCATTGCACGAACCGCGCTGCGGGCGACGCAATGCGGCCGCCCTTCGGCGCTGTGATCGCGTCCGACCACGGGCTCCAGTTCTTCTGTGGCTGATCGAGGTTGCCGGTCCGTGTCTCGATGGCAATGCGACCGCCGTTTGGCTTGCCTTCGTAGCTCACACGCCCCCATTGCGTGTACATTCCCGCATCGAACACATCGCTCTCGATGGTCCCTTGTGGTTCTAGCGCCGAATCGATTTCGTACACCTTGCCGATATTCCCCGTGACCGCGTAGAGGCGCCCCTCGGCGCCAGGCTGGAAAGCAGTGATCTGGGTGACGGGCAGAGTCAGCAGGTTGGTATAGGTAGTGGGCGACTCAATGCGGAAGATGTTGCCGCGGTTGCCGGCGCCCAGCAGTACGCGGCCGGCGTTATCGAAGGCAATCGCATAAACAATGTCCTGACCGCTGGTCCAGATGCGCCGGGGCCCCTTGGCCGAATCGATACGGTACACGTCACTGCCGCCGACGATCCGGATCGGAGCAGTGGCAACGGGCTGCGGGGCCGTGGGCCGGGCCGCGGCTGACGCGCCCCCGACGGTCACGGTCAATTGGGTGGGGGGCGCCGGGGCTGCCACCGGCTGCGGGAGCACCGCCCCTGGCTGCCTCGATCCCACGCCTGCGGCGTAGACTGCGCCGTCGCTGCCCAGGGCAACCGCCGTCACTTCCTGTTTCGACACTTGGTACAACACGAATCCCTCGCCCGCAGGCGAAACGCGCAACACCAGACCGCTGGGGGCCGTGCCGATGATTACGCCGCCGTTGGAGTCAAGGGCCAGGGAACGAACATGGGTTTCCTCGCATTGGAAGAAGACCCTGCCTTTGCCGTCGGGAGCCACACGGTGGATCTCGCCGGGATCGCCGGTGGCAATGAACAGGTTGTCCTGGCGATCGAACGCCAGCGCCCAAATGTACTTGGTCTTCGGGTCATAGTAGACTTCGGCCTTGCCGTTGCCAGAAATTCGATAGACTTTGCCGTCGGGCGCCGTAGCCGCGTATACGCGGTCCTTCGAATCGATGGCGATGGCGTGTATCTCGAGACCATCCAGTTCTGTTAATACCTTGCCCTTCCCATCGGTGCCGATGCGGTAGAGCTTGGCGTTGCTTCCGCCACCGGTGTACAGGTTACCTTTGGAGTCGCGCGCAATGCTCCAAAGATACATGGCTGAAGAATCGTAGTACTCCTTGAAGCGGGGCGCCAGGTTCAACACTCCGTCGCTGCGCAGAGAGAGGTTTTTGATGGTGCCTTTTTGGAAGCTGGCATAGTCGTCTTCCGACCAGGTGCGCGTCTGGCCCGCGAAAATCAACGAGGAGAGAGCGCAGGCTAACAGCGCGCGTCGTGATAACAAAACGAAATTCATAATCGTTATGTGGGGCAGACGATCGTTTTCCGTCGTCTGCCAAGCGCGCCGCTGGCGCGAGACAGACCGCAAACAACGACGGTCTATCTTACCGAAAACAAGAAGATCGGGTGTGCAATTTGCGAACCACACTTCTAATTCACGTGGATGCGGAGCGAGTAGCTGCCGGTTACCACGTAATCGAATGGCAGCGCCATCTGCTCGGTGGCCGTTTCCGGCGAAGTCACAATGCTCCGGTTGGAAACGCGCCCGGCTTGCATGACGTTCAGCACGGACGAAGGCAGGCTCGGAAGCGTCTTGTCATCCAGATAAGCCGTGGGATTCGGTTCTACCAGCGAGACATATAGTTTGTTATTGGAGCGCTCCTGGTTGATCAGCGAAACCGTTTCCGGCAGATCGAGGAAGTGATTGGCGGCGCCGGCGATGCTCTGCAGCCGATTTACCGTGTCGGCATCGCTCAACAAAATTCGGTGATCCCCACGCGCAATCCCCGAAGGGATACGGACCTTGAATTCGCGCTGGATCGTATCGCCGCGATAGGGGCGCAGAAAGACTTTCACCGGGACCTCCTCGCCGGGTTGTACCTCGGGATTGCCCACCCACGCATTTTCGATGGTGGCCACGCGGCGTTCCGGAATCAGATCGACGGTCACACTCACGCGCTTGATGTCCGGCGTTTTTACGTTGTTCAGATAAAGGCGGTTGAACTTGTCGCCCCACCAATTCGCCAGCGCCATGGGCGCCGGTACAGGAAGTTCCCCGGAGGCCTGCATGGTGGATAGCGAGAGGTCGGTCCCGCCTTTCATTTCGACCTTTCCAGCGAGCCGGTACGTAGCCTCGTCGGCGAATTCGTTCAGCTCGGAAAGCGTGTTCGCCATCGTCAGCATCATCAGGCTGGGGGTCCACTTCTGCTGCACAAACACGTTGAAGTGGAAATTCTTCTCGCGGGCCACGCTGGCGTTTTCGTTGAGCGCGCGGACGGTTACGGTCACCGGAATCATATCCGATTGCGCTCCCAGGATGCCCATAATGCCGCTATGCCGATCCTGGTGCAGCGCACCGACAATTTCGGTGGCGTTAGCCATTTTGTTGGGCTGATACTGCGAAGCCAGGGTCATCAGCACTTCGCCCTTGCTCATGGGCATGTCCACCGGACCCAGGTTGAAGAACGAGTGGCCAAAAGCCAACACACGATGGCCGTCGTTGTAAGTAACCGTTCCGAGCCCGGTCAGGCTCATATCGCCATCCACGAGAACGCCGGCAACCGATTCACCGGGATTCAGCGAGTGCTCCCACCCCGGCGCGGGCTTATTGGTATGGAGCGCGCTTCCGGCTCCGCCGGTCTGCACCGTCGTGATGCCCAGTTGCTGAAGCACCGGTGTATATTCCCGCAGCACGTTTTCGTGGAAGCCGGAAAACGTAAGAGGCGCCTCAATGGGCACCATCACGGGGTTCTCAAGAATGGCGTTCCCGAGCGATGCGGGAGCCGCACCGGAATTGGCCGCAACCAGTTTGTCCGGAGTCCTTGCTTCCTGCGGGCGCGATTGATCGAATTCGTTGATCTCGAGCATCTCCTCAATCGGCGTAATGCCGCAGATGGCATCCGGCGAAAAGGTGCTCAGACGCAGCGCGATGGCTCCCACCAGTTTTCCGTCGATGTAGACCGGGCTTCCGCTCATACCACCCGCGACGTTGGTGCGGATGGCTTTGCCGCCCATCTTGCAGATCAGAATGTCCTGATCCGGTCCCCACTGGTTCTTCCAGCGGCCGACGATTTCGATGGGAACCGGTTCCGGCTCGGTGCCCTGGAAAACCGTCCAGGCAGTAGCTTTCGCACCGGGTTTCACATCCTTGAGACGCATGATCTCGACCTTGCCGGCTTTGGGACGAGAGGGCGGTGAATCGGCCGCGAAAAGTGGCAGCGCAGCAGCCGCGAAACCGATCAGAATCGCGGCAGTTCGCAATTTCATGGGGTGTACAGCTCCAGTTCTTAACATTGTACAACGCGGCTGGTCACCAACATTTCACAAAAGTCATATCTCTGATTCGCAATGAATTAAGCTCCGCACGGGACGTCGAGTCATCAACCGGGCGGGTACCATGCCGTTGTGGAACGCGTCACCAAGGCCGATCATGCATGTGCGATTGCGGCGGCTGCCGCACACGATTTCAACGACGAGCTGACTGTCATTCTCAGCAGCGTCCATAGTTCGATCACGGCGCTCGAGCCCGGACATCCCGCCCGCCCTCATCTGCTCCATCTGCAAGATGCCGCGCAACGCTGCGCGCGCAAGACCTCTGGCCTGCTGAGCTTTGGCCTGAGCGGGGGCGCCCGCGCCGCGCGGGGACCGCTCGAAAAACTACTGACACCCGAATAAGCGCGCTACCGTAGGAGAAGTGCGTGTTCTCGGAATTGAATCCTCGTGCGACGAAACTGCCGCAGCCGTGGTCGAGGATGGCGAAGTGGTGCTCTCGTCGGTGGTTGCGTCGCAAATGAGCACGCACGGGAAATACGGCGGCGTCGTCCCGGAGTTGGCTTCGCGGGAGCATTTACGGGCCATCGTGCCGGTGGTGCGTGAGGCTCTCGATCGCTCCGGCTCCCAGTGGCAGGATCTCTCCGCGATCGCGGCCACGGTGGGGCCGGGATTGGTCGGGTCTCTCTTAGTGGGCCTGACCTACGCCAAATCGCTCTGCTTCGCCCGTGGGCTGAGGCTCATCGCCGTAAACCATATCGAAGGCCATATCTATGCGGTGATCCTGGAGGCTAAGGCCGCCGGCACGCCGGTGGAATTCCCTGCCCTGGCACTCGTCGTGAGTGGAGGCCACACCCATCTGTTTGAGGTCCTCGAGGGCTTTCACTACCGGCTGCTGGGAAAAACTCGCGATGACGCGGCCGGCGAAGCCTTTGACAAAGTCGCCAAGCTGCTCGGATTCGGATATCCCGGCGGGCCCGTGATCGATCTGCTGGCGCCTTACGGGAATCCGCAAGCGGTGCGCTTCACCTTTGCCAAGATGAAGGGCAACGCGCTCGACTTCAGCTTTAGCGGGTTGAAAACGGCCGTCCTGCGCTGGGTGGAAGACCGCGACATGGCCGCGGAAATCGGCGCACGCCGGGCCCTACTCGGTGACGTACCGCGCCCCAGCGCTGAGGATTGGCTGGCGGCCACGCCGCAGCGCACCATCGATCTTTTGGCTTCCTTTCAACACGCCGTAATTACGGAATTGCTCACGCGCGCAGCTGCACCGGCGGAAGAGATCGGCGCCCGTTCGCTGATTGTTTCCGGCGGTGTTGCCTGTAATGGCGGTTTGCGCGCAGCAGCGCGAGAGGCTCATCTGCCATTCCCGGTACACTTTCCGTCACCTGCCCTCTCCACCGACAATGCGGCCATGATCGCCGCAGCGGCGTTCCCGAAACTGCTGCGCGGCGAATTTGCCGGGCTGGACGTTCTCGCGCAGGCTAATCTACCTTTGGCGTAGGGCGCTCGCCCAGACGCAGAGTCCGATTCGGCGGCATAAAGCATGGGCACATGGCGAGCTCCTCCAATTCAGCCTCGCTCAGGTCGGAGACCGCCCACCAATCCATTCCGTAGGCGCGCCAACTCACTACATGGAAGCCATCCGCCACCCGGCTCACTGGCGCGCGCTCGGCGTCGCCGGGAGTCGGCCGGACAAAGATATTCACAATGTGGGGGCCAAGGCGATACACGAGGGCCGCGACGGCCCGGCCACCCAGGTAGTCGAGACGCGCGCCGGCAAGCTCGAATCCGCGCCACGGACCGCCTTCGAGAACGGGCGTGTAGTCGAGCTTGCCGGCAAACCAGGGCTGAATCTGTTGACGGGCAGGCACGTCGAGCAGATGGTCCGCGAGCAGCGAGCGAACGTGATCCTCGACCACTTCCTTTGTGAACCGGTCTGCTCCTCGCGACGGAAGGTAGTGACCGATGAGAACGCCGCCCACCGCCAACGCCGCCGCCATAAACACCCAAGGCGCCACTCGCAAGGAGTTCCGCGAGTGATGCCCCAGCCTGCGCCGCAATTCTCCCGGGGCACCATAGCGCGGCGCTCCGGATATCGCCGCCGACAAATCCTGAAGACCCCTTAACTCGCGCGCGCATTCCGGACATCTTTCGAAATGCGCTTCTAAGTCGAGGCTGCCAACCAGGTCGAGCTCGCCATCGAGGTACGCTCCCAGAAAGGGCCATACGTCCTGACAATTCATGTGGTCTCCTTGCGCTCAGTGGGCGCCAGCATCTGCCGCAAGCGGCGGCGGCCGCGAGCCAGGCGCGACATCACTGTTCCGATGGGAACCTCCGTGATACGAGCGATCTGACGGTAAGACATGCCTTCCATTTCACGCAACACCAGAGCTTCCCGGAATTCGGCCGGTAACGACTCCAAGCATTGCTGGAGATTCATGCGGTCAACCTCCTGTAAATGGGAGACTTCTGGGTCCTGGCCGAGATCCGGCGCAAGTTCCATTTCGCGAGCGGATGGAGCGCTCTCCGGACTACTTCGATGTTTGCGCAGCCATGCGTAGCAGGTATTCCGAACGATGGCCAAAAGCCACGCCCGTCCATCCTCGCCGTGGAAACTGTCGAAATAGGTGAGCGCGCGGACGTAGGAATCCTGCACGGCATCTTCGGCATCCTGGGAGTTGCCGAGCAGCCAGCGAGCCAGGTTATGCGCCGCATCCAGGTGCGGCAGCAGGACCGCTTCGAACCGGGCCAGCCGCATGCGTTCGTCCAGATGGCGCCCCTCTAGATGAGTATCACGGAGACCGCCGAATTATTCCCGCATGGTTGGCAGGCACTTACAAACACTTTGTCTCGAATATGTACGCAGCGTCAGGTATACTGGCATCATCCTGTCATCCTGTCAGGCACGCACACTCTAGAGGCACGGAGTGTAGGAGAAGCTATCGTTCATGAGTCCGGGACTGCCAGTGCAATGTCCCAAATGCGGTCAGAGCAACCCGGAAGGGTCGTTACGCTGCTCCAAATGCGACAGCGTGGTCTCGTCTGACGAGAACGTCACCGTTACGCATTTCGGCTGGACTCAGGATCCCGAAGCCGCTCCAGCGGCGGCAGCCAGTCAATCGCTCGCGCCGGGCATGTTAATGGCAGGGCGCTACGAAATCATCAAGCTGTTGGGGCAGGGCGGCATGGGGGCAGTCTACAAGGCGCGGGACATCGAACTAGACCGGCCGGTCGCGCTCAAGGTGATTCGCGCGGAACTGGCCGGCGAATCAAAAACGCTCGCCCGCTTCAAGCAGGAATTGATCCTGGCCCGCCAGGTGACGCATAAGAACGTCATCCGCATCTTCGATCTGGGGGCGCATGAGGGCGTGCGCTTCATCACCATGGAATTCGTCGAGGGGAAGGACCTCTCGGCACTCCTCGAGAAACAGAAATTCACCCCCGAGGAGAGCGCGCGCCTGGTGCGGCAAGTGTGCCTGGCACTCGAAGCCGCCCACGCTGAGAAAGTGATTCATCGCGACCTGAAACCGCAAAACGTGATGGTCGACAGCGCGGGCGTCGTGCGAGTGATGGATTTCGGGCTGGCGCGTTCGGTGGAACTCTCCGGCCTGACTCAAACCGGAGCCATCCTCGGGACCCCCGCTTATATGTCCCCGGAACAGGCGAAGGGCGCGCCCGTGGACGAGCGATCCGACCTGTTCTCGCTCGGCATCATCCTCTACGAACTCTTGACGGGCGAGGTCCCGTTCAAGGCGGACACCACGTGGGGAACGCTGATCAAGCGGACACAGACTCCGGCGGAGCCCGCCGTTGGTATCAACCCCGGCGTGCCCCAGGCTCTGAGTGACATCGCTGCGCGCTGCCTGGCGATCGACCCGGCGGAACGATACCAAAGCGCATCCGAAGTTGCGGCCGATCTAACGGCCTGGTTGGGCGATGCCTCCATGCCGAGCAGAGTCATGGCGCCTCCGAAGCGCATCGTGACTCCTCGCATGGCCATGATGGCCGAATCGAGCGCTTGGAAGTGGATCGCGCTCTCGGTGACGGCTACTCTGCTGGTGCTGGGAGGAGCGTACCTTCTATTACGGCCACGGACCCCGGCCGCGCCTCCAGCCCCAATGACGGTGCTGGTTGCCGATTTCAACAACCACACGGGCGATGAAGTCTTCACTGGCACCCTGGAGTCGACGCTGAAGCTGGCGCTCGAGGGAGCCTCGTTTGTGAGCGCATTCGACCGCACCCGAATTCGCGATCTGGGCCTAAAGGCGATCTCCGGAACGCTCGATGATGCCAAAGCCCAGGAGATCGCCGCCAGCCAGGGGCTGAATGTGGTGGTTTCAGGCGCAATCGACCGGCGCGGTTCGGAATACCAACTTTCCGCGCGCGCGGTTCAGACGGTTACCGGCAAAGTGCTCACCACCACCGATGCCACCGCACCCAATAAAGACCAGATCCTTTTTGCTGTCACCAAGCTGGGAACCGCGATCCGCAAGGCGCTAGGCGACGCGACTTCGGAATCCGACCAGCGTTTATCAATGGAGACGCTCAGCGCAGTATCTCTCGAAGCAGTCCACGAATATGCGGCCGGGTTGGATGCGCTCTCAGCCGGCAAATTCGAAGAGACGCTGCAGCACGGGTCTCGGGCGGTAGATCTCGACCCCAACTTCGGCATGGCCTATTCGATCATGGCCAGCGCGGATCGCAACCTGGGCCGGTTCCAGGACGCCGAAAACTACATTCGGGAAGCCCTCAAACATATTGACCACATGACGGAGCGCGAACGGTATCGTACGCGCGCCTACCTGTATCTGCTGACAGGCGATCAACAGAAGTGCGTGGACGAATACAGCGCGCTCCTGGCGAAATACCCGTCCGACACCGGCGGGTACACGAATGTCTCCATCTGCCAACTTCATTTGCACAATGTGCCCAAGGCCGTTGACGCAGCGCGGAGGGCGGTGGCAATCCTGCCCAAACGCGCCATCTACCATGCCAATCTCGCGCTTGCTTTGGCGTATGCAGGCGATGCGGATGGTACTGCCAAAGAGGCTGCCGAGGCCTTGAAACTCGGCTATACAAATGGATATCTCCACCAGGCTTACGCCGCTTTGCTTCAGGACCAGCCGTCGCAAGCCGCCGAAGCGTACCAGAAGTTCGAGAAGGTCAACTCTTCCGACGCGGCTACCGCGTTAGGCGATCTCGCTGTCTATGAAGGCCGTTTCTCGGATGCCGTCAATATTCTCGAGAAAGGCGCCGCCGCGGACATGGGCGGAAACAAGCCGGACCCGGAAGCCGCGGCCACGAAATATTGGGCCCTCGCTTATGTGCAGCAGTTGCGCGGTCAAAAGGCCCCGGCGCTGGCGGCAGCCAAGCGCGCGCTCGATCTGAACAAGGCATTCCAGACCAGGTTCGCGGCCGCCCAGGTTTATGTTGCGCTGGGCGAAGTGGCCAAGGCTCGAGAACTGGCCAGCGGTCTTTCTTCCGAGCTACAGGTGGAACCTCAGGCCTATGGCAAATTGATCGAAGGCGAGGCGGCTCTTAAAGAGGGCGACGGCCGCAGCGCTGTCAAGCTCTTCACCGATGCCAACAATCTTCTCGATACGTGGCCGGGCCGTTTCGATCTGGGCCGGGCATATTTGGAAATCGGGGCCTTCGCCGAGGCCGATTCGGAATTTGACCGATGCGTGAAACGGCGCGGCGAAGCACTCACGTTGTTTGTAGATCTGCCGACCTATGGCTACTTCCCGCCTGTCTATTACTACCAGGGGCGCGCTCGCGAGGGCATGAAGAGCGCGGGCTTCGCGGAATCTTACAAGAAGTACTTGAGCATTCGCGGCAAGGCCGGCGAGGACCCGCTAACGGCCGATGTCCGCCGTAGAATCGGCCAGTAACAGTGCGGCCGCTGCGCCTATCCGATACCACATTTCATCCATCCGTACTACCGGTACCAACTACACAAAAGACTCAGAACGTAACAAAAGTAGCCGTCTGAATGTACAATTATCCGCCTACGATGCTAGATTTGGTGAAACGGTTCACGGTTGTATCGTCACCTAGGGTTGAGCCAATAGCCTGAAGCCCAAGGGCACTGGCGGATGCCTAAAGGAAGCATGGCTGGTAAACCGATGACGAGACGCCGTTGCGATTTCATGCGCAGATGCGCAAGCCTCCTCCACTCAGCCCCCGCGGCGAGGACGGGGACAGCAGCAGGAGTGGCCGTGCAAAGAATTCGTCGTGGATGTCTTTGTTGGGACGGTCTGGTCACGAGGTCTGCCTCGATCTTTGCTCTGGTGTTGCTCGCTCAGCTGGCGCCAGTGGCGCACGCCCAGGCGCTCAATTTTTTCAACAATTGGTTCGTCACGGGCGACGACACCGTCGCGGGTGTCGGGCTGGCCAATACAGGCGGAGTTGGCGTCATCAACATGACCGGCGTCCCGTGCACGAGTGGCATGGGTCCAGCGGCCGCGATCGTGCCTTGCAGCACGGTTGGAGCAGTGCCTGCCACTCCGATCGCAGCATTTCTCTATTGGCAAACCGTGGAGAGTACTCAGGCGCCAGCCGCGGTGAACGGCACCTTCAACGGATTTCCCATTGCTGGCACGATGCTGGGAAGCGACTCTTCGTCATCGTGCTGGGTCTCGCAAAACCAACGGCAAACGCTGCGAGTCTACCGCGCCGATGTCCTCAGATTCCTGCCTGCCGCCGGCGGTATTCTCCTGGGCAATGCCAAACACACAGTTGCGCTTGGGCAAGGCGTGAGCGGAAATAACGGAGTGCTCATTACGGAAGGCGCCAGCCTGGTGGTGATCTACCGGGCCTTTGTGCCGGGAAAGCCGCTGATCATGCCCTACCGCTCGGTGGTGATTTACGACGGCGAATTCACGCTGACCAAAAGACAGCCCATGATGTCCCAGACAGTCGCCGGGTTTTATCAGGCCGCCAGCCACCCGGCGGGCACCATGACTCAGATCGTGGCTAATGGGCGGGGATCTCCTGCCAACCTGGAAGTGAACGGCCAAAGCGTAGCTGGGGTCAACTACCCGCCTTTCGTTGGCGCACAAGGCGCTAGCTGGGACAATCTGACATTCCCGATCGCGCTTCAGCCGAATGCTTCGTCAGTGGCGACCACCTCACAAGATCTGGGCGGTGGTTTCTCGTGTGCGTCTTGGGCATCGATCGTAACCAGCACCAACGTCCAGGACTCGGACAACGACGGCCTTCTCGACGCTTGGGAGGCGGGGGGATTACACCGAAATACCCAGGTCTCGCCGGCTACTTTCGGCAAGTGCGCAGATTACCCACAAGACCCCTGCGTAGATCTGCCGGCCATGGGAGCCAAGAACGGCGTACAGGACATTTTCGTCCAAATCGATTGGGGGCACGGCAACGGCGACGGTATAGGCGGCGCCAACGGAAATGGCTATCACGACCACATGCCCAACCTGAACGCGTTGGGCATGGTGGCGAATGCGTTTGCCGCCCACAATATCGCAGTGCATTTTGACGTCGGGAATAACTATCAGGGGTTGGGCCTGGCCTACATCGTTCCGTACAAGAAGGGTTCTGAAGTGTTGGCTCAGGGGGGATCGGACCTCGACGAATCAACGCTCGTGTGCCACGATACGGGAACCCAAATTTGCGACTATCACGAACCGTATCCCGTGCTGAGCTTCAAGCTCGGCTTTCAGTCGGTGAGGGACGGGAACAGCTTGTTGAACCTGCCGGGACATTTCGCGGTGAACCGGAAAGACACCCACCATTACATGTTCATTGGCCACGCCCTGGGAGGTCCCTTCGATCTGACGGGCAAACCGTTAAACGCAAACCCTCTGAGTATCTCGGGAATTGCGGATCGGCCAGGCGGGGACATCATGATCACGCTGGGCCTGTGGAATTCCCCAATTCCCGCCAACGATCAGGTGGGCGGGCTCACCCAGCAGGCCGGAACGTTTATGCACGAACTGGGTCACAACCTGGGTTTGTCGCATGGCGGCTGGACCAGCTTGCCACAATGCATGCCCAACTATCCCAGCGTGATGAGCTACCTGTACCAGACGCAGGGATTGACGGACGTCAATGGTGCGCCGCAGATCGATTATTCGAACGGGGTACTCGGGCCGCTGATTAAGGGTTCCCTCTACGCGGGCCAACCCCTGGGAACGCTGAAATACCGCCTGAAATATTACGCCCCTCCGATTTCCACCGATTCGCCAGGCCAGGTGAATAATGCTTCTCATTGCGACGGTTCGCCGCTCAACGGCGAGAGCGGCATGATTCGCAAGGAAGGCTCAGGCCTCACCGTCCCCGATTGGAGCGACGGGACCATCAAGCCTCTGGGAACCGTGTTTTCGCAGGATGTGAATTTCGACGGCAATATCGGCGAGACCCTCTACGACCAGCCCGACTGGGCCAGCCTCAACCTCCAGCAGGTCGGAAGCCGGTTGAATTTTGGTTCGGTATCCAATGGGAGCGCCGCGACGGACATAGGGAGCGCCGCGACGGACATAGGGAGCGCGGCAACGGACTTAGGCAGCGCGGCAACAGACTTGGGGAGCACGGCAACAGACCTGGGGAGCGCAGCGACGGATCTAGGGAGCGCAGCCACCGACCTCGGTGATATTGACTACGAAACACTGATTCGGACGAGCCCGGACGGGATTCCCACTCCGCAGCAATGCGCGGGCTGCGGGTTGGCGGCTACCAACGGCATCAGTTCCATCACTCTGAGTTGGACCCCTCCCGCTACGGGCACCAACCCGACCTACAATATTTACCGCTGTGCGGGAGTAGGGTGCAACCCGGCCGACCCTACCAACAGGATCTCTACGGGTTTTATGCCGGCTTCTCAATCGGCGCCTACCTTCACGGACAACGTCTCCAGCCCCTATTCCAGTGCGACTTGCACGACCTGCTACAACGTCACCTACACGTATTCGGTGACTGCGGTGCCCTCAGGAGGTAGCGAGAGCGGGTATTCGAATACTGCGACGAGCGAAATCACGCATCTGTTCGTGGTGGCCGACAATCAGTCGATCGTCTATGGTTCGGCGAACCCGACGCCGACCTTCAAGGTTTACGGCGACGTCGCAGGATCGCTGAGCGGTGTGAGTTGCTACTATACGCCCACGACCCCGCGCAATGCGGCTCCAGGAGGAGCGGTCTACCCGATCACGTGCACCGGCCCGGCGACCACTTCGACTACTGATGGCGTCACGTACAATACCGCCTACCTGACTTATGTACCGGGCACGCTGACGATTGCGCAGCGGCCGATCACGGTGACGGCAGCCTACAGCAGCAAGACTTATGACCGCACCACCACTTCCATGGCCACGCCGACAATCACGTCGGCCGTCGGCCTGGCATACTCCGACAGCGTGGCGTGGACAGAGAGTTACGACAACTGGAACGTAGGCACCACGCACGTCATGACGCCTGCGGGAACCGTGAACGATCTTAACAGCGGCAGCAACTACCAGGTGACGTTCGTCAACATCAACACTGGAGTGATCAAGACAGCGCCGCTCACCATCACGGCCCAGCCGAATACCAAGACCTACGACGGCACGACCAGTGCAGCGGCCATACCCACGTTCTCGGGAAACATCGCCCCCGATTCGGTGACCGGACTGGTGGAGGCGTACCTAGATCCCAATACAGGCAACGGCAAGACGCTCAAGGTTACCGCTTACACGGTGATTGATGGTAACAACGGTGGCAATTACACAGTTTCGACAGCCACCAACACCATGGGTATCATCAACAAGGCGAACGCGACTGTTGTGGTGACGCCGTACAACGTGACCTACGACGGCGTCGCCCACAGCGCCACCGTGGTCTCAATCACCGGCGTCAACGGCGAGACGGGCAGCACGGTAGGCACGGTCGACGTCAGCCAGACCACCCACACCAACGCCGGCA
>Ga0335081_10003176_pt1 | contig 25814 bp, 21 predicted proteins | sample Lox_Sample_35_FD_206713 | JGI IMG/M metagenome (GOLD analysis project Ga0335081, IMG submission 206713) | Soil microbial communities from Loxahatchee National Wildlife Refuge, Florida, United States - Lox_Sample_3.5 | ecosystem: Environmental > Terrestrial > Soil > Wetlands | place: USA...
TGGCCAAGCTCGCCGGCGGCGTCGCGGTGATCCGCGTCGGCGGCGCCACCGAGGTCGAGGTCAAGGAGCGCAAGGATCGCGTCGACGACGCGATGCATGCGACCCGCGCCGCGGTCGAGGAAGGCATTCTGCCGGGCGGCGGCGTCGCGCTGTTGCGCGCCACCGAGGCGCTCAAGAAGGTGCGCACGCACAACGAAGACCAGAAGCACGGCGTCGACATCGTGCGGAAGGCGTTGTCGGCTCCGGCCCGCCAGATCGCGGTCAATGCCGGTGAGGACGGCTCCGTCATCGTCGGCAAGATCCTGGAAAGCGCCGGCTACAGCCACGGCTTTGACGCACAGCACGGCGAGTACGTCGACATGGTGAAGAAGGGCATCATCGATCCGACCAAGGTGGTGCGTCAGGCACTGCAGGGCTCGGCGTCGGTTGCCGGCCTGCTCATCACCACCGAGGCGATGGTCGCCGAACTGCCGAAGAAGAAGGACGCCATGCCGGCCATGCCGCCGGGTGGCGGGATGGACTTCTAAGTCCCACGTCAGGCGATGTGAAAGCGAAGGCCCGGGAGCGATCCCGGGCCTTTTGCTTAGGCGAATGCGTAAGCCTGATCGATCAGCCGCACCGCGCGCAGGCAATCCTCCACGCCGATCGGCGGTGCCTTGCCGGCCTGCCAGTGATCGAGCGCGTCGCGCACGGCGGTGAAATACGGTGCGGTGGTGTCGGTGCCGGGGAAAACTTCGTCGCCTTTGCCAGTGGCGAGCTTCACGACGTTGTCTTTCATGGTGAGGATGGCGTCGCGCCCGGCGATCTTCCACTCGCCGTCGGTGCCGTCGCGCGGGAATGTATTGCCGACCTCGACGGTGCCGAGAATGCCGCTTGCCGAGCGTAAGAGCACCGAAGCGTAGTCCTCCACCGCATTGCCATGCGCGCGGCTGCTGAATTGCGCGCCGACCACCTGCGCGTCCTCTCCCGTGAGATGAAGAAACATATCCAGGCCATGCGGGCCGAGATTGCGCAGGGCGCCGCCGCCGGCTTCCGCCGGATCCATCATCCACGCACAGTCCCACGCCGCATAACGCGGCGGTGCCGGGCGGTTCACGCGCACATAGATATGCGACAGCGGCCCCAAGCGATTGCCTGCGAGCAGTTCGCGGGCGCGCTTGGCGAAGGCGCCGTAGCGTTGCGCCAAGGGAACGGCGACGAACGCATTCTGTTTCGCCGCCTTCGCCGCGACCGCCTCGACTTCCGCGGCGCTCACGCCCATCGGCTTTTCCATCAGGAAGGGATAGCCGGCGTCGATCAGATCATGTGCGATGGCGGCCATCCGGCTGTGCCGGCCGAGCGCGACAACGAAGTCGGGGCGAAGCTTGTCCAGCATTGCGTGATAATCGGTAAAGGTCGGCGGGTTGCCGACCTCGCCCGCGCGCTTGGCAACGAGGGTGGCGTCGGCATCCTGAACAGCGATCAACTCGACGTCCGGCATGGCGTGGAGATGACGCAGATAGGCGGCGTCGTTGAGTGCGTGCCAATGGCTGACCTCGATTGCGGCGACGCGAATGGCCATTGGTGCTTCCCCTCGTGCCCTGCTTTTGTTGGGTTATAGCCGGCCCGATCCGTGCTGTCCCGGTACTGCCGCGTGCTATTGGCCGCGCAGCCAGGAAAACTGCGGCGCGGCCACGGGCGCGAGCGCGCGCGCTCCCGCGATCGACAGATGGCCGCTGTCCGAATAGGCGATCACGCCGCCGCGTGCCGGCATGCAGGTTTCCGCATTACAGAGGAAATCGAGCGGATCCCAGATGCGGACATTGTCATAGCCGGCGACGATTTCGTCGAGCGCGCCGACAAGGGGCGCGCGGCGCCGCTCGACGATGGTCCGGCTGACGCCGCATTGCGCGGCTGAAGCATGCGCCAGGCACTGCGGAAGCGGCGGAGGCAAGTATGGGATTGGAGCCTGGAGCAGCACACGCAGGTTATTGTCGCGCGCGCTGGCAAAAATTGTGCGCCAGCCGGATTGCCATGCCGTGAGCACTTCCCGAGGGGCATGCGGACTGGGATAGCCGAAGCCCCTGGACGCCATGACGATGCCGGTGAGACCGGATTGCGCCAGCGACGGCAGTTGCGATTGCACCGCATGATCGAAAGCGCGGCAGGCCGCGGCCAAGTCGCCTTTCCAATGTGAGGGCACCACCTGCGGGCAGCTGCTCATCGACCAGATAGCGGCGGCATAGCCGGCCTGCTTGCCGTCTTTCTGCAGCAGTGGCGCAAGCTGTTCGGCCTGCGAGTCGCCCCAGACCAGAACGCGCGGCGGCGCGCCCGGCGCACCGACGAGACATTCCTCCGCCGGCGCCAATGCCGAGAAATACTGCGGCATGTTGCAGCCCGGCTTCTGCGGCAATTTCCGTGCGGCGGCGGCAATGGCGGCGAGCCGGGGGGCGCGCCGCACTTGCGCATTGGCCTGAAGGTAGAGTCCCGCCGCCAGTACCGCGACCGCAAGCGACAGCATGGCGCCCGCCGCGAGCGCTTGACGCGGTTCCAAGAACGGCCATGGGCGGCGCCGCCTAATCGGATTCTCGACAGCGACGTAAGTGAATGCCGCCAGCACGAGCGCGCCGAACGCGACCAGCAGCGAACGGGCGAGGTTTGCTTCGCCGGGTGCTGCCATACGAGTGAACACCAGCAAGGGCCAATGCCACAGATACCAGGAATAGGAACACTTGCCGATGAAGACGAGCGGGCGTGCCCGCAAAACGCGAACGGGCGCCGCGGCGGGCGCCAGGGCAATGCCCATGAGGATACCCGCGGTGCCGAACGCCGCGACGACAACGCCCCAGAACAAGCGGTAGCCAAGTAACACCACAGCGGCCGCGATGCCGGCAAGACCGAGCGTCACCGCAACGCCGCCGCTGCGGGGCGTACCGTTCAAGCGGCCCGATCCAAGCGCCAGCGCGCCGCCCAGTGCGAATTCCCAGACCCGCGTCGGCGTCAGATAGAACGCCGCCGTCGGCCTGTGCCGGGTGCCCCACCAGAAGAGCGCGAGCGACACGACCATTAATACTGCGAGCGCTGGCGTTGCAATCTCTGCCCAGGATCGCCCTGCCCGGCGTCCGAGCCATGCCGCCAACAGCAACGATGCAGGCCACAGCAGGTAAAACTGCTCTTCGACCGATAATGTCCACCTGTTCAAGAGTGGAAGCCAGTCGGCCGGCGGCGCGAAATAAGTGGCCTCGGCGTGCCAGAAATACACGTTGGCGACGAAACTCATTGTCGCGATCGCGGAGTTCGACAATTCCGGCCGCTCCAGCGCCGCGCTGAGGATGACGGTGCCGAGCACGAGCACGGCCACAACGACAGTCGCCAAGGCGGGAAACAAACGGCGGACGCGCCGCGCATAAAAGTCGGCAAGTGCAACCGAGCCGGTCGCACCGAGCTCGGCGACTAGGAGCCGGGTGATGAGAAAGCCTGACAGCACGAAAAAGACGTCGACGCCGACATAACCGCCGCGAAGCCCGGGCACGCCGGTATGGAACAGCACCACGGGCGTGATCGCGACGGCACGCAGCCCGTCGATCTCCGGCTGATAGCGCTCGGGCGGCATTCCGCGTTCCCTCATCGCCTCGTGGACGAGGCTAAAGGTGAAGCGGTTTCGGCTCAATCCGCTGGGCTTCGCCGCGGCCGCGTCGGGAATTCGTTACGTTCGATTGAGCCCCAGAATCTGCCGCGCCTCTGCCGGCGTGGCGACATGATCGCCCAAAACCTCGACGATCTTTGCCGCCTTTTCGACCAAAGCGGCGTTGCTCGGCGCGAGCTTGCCTCTCTCGAGATAAAGATTGTCCTCGAGCCCGACGCGCGGATGGCCGCCGAGCAGCACGGCTTGCGCTACCATAGGGAACTGATGCAGCGAAATGCCGAAGGCGAACCAGGGTGAGTCCGGTGGCAACAGGTTGCGCATATAGGTCATTGCCTCCGGCGTCGCCGGCTGGCCCCAGGAAATCCCCAGGCAGATCTGGAACATGCCGGGCGGCTTGACGTAGCCCTGCTCGAGAAAGCGCTTGGCGAGGAGAAGATGGCCGGTCTCGAAGACTTCAAGCTCCGGCATCACGCCTGCGGTCTTGATCGCCTCCGCCATCGCCTGCAAATGCGAGGGCGTATTGACGAAGACCCGGTCGCCCATATTCAAGCTGCCCATGTCGAGGCTGCAGATGTCCGGCTTGAGCTCGACGACATGGCGCACGCGATCCGCCGGCGCCTTGAGCGAGCTGCCGGGCCCCGGCTTCGACGGATCGTTTTCGTCATGCGTGAAGCGCGCGCCGGGACCGGTGGTCAGGTTGATCAACACATCGCCGTTCTTCGCCCTGATGCGCTCCATCGCCTCGCGGTAATGCGCGGTGTCCATGCTGGGCTTGGTCGTCTTCGGATCGCGAACATGAATGTGCACGATCGCGGCACCGGCCTTGGCGGCGTCGAGCGCCGAATTGGCGATCTGTTCCGGCGTCACCGGCACCGCCGGGTTTCGCCCGGGCGTGTCGGCCGAACCGGTAACCGCGCACGAAATGATGACCTTGCGCTGCATATCCTCCCCCAAACTCCCCGGCCGTCTCTGCCAGCACTGTCGAGGCCGCGGCGCCGAGGCCTCGAAAATTTATAACGGGGCCGCGCCGCGATGTCGCCCTGCCCCCGGTGAGCTCCCAATCCAACGATGACAACGACGGCCAGGCGCCAGCCTTGCACCTCGCGGAAATTGAAATCGGCCCTATGTAATGGACGCGCGCCTTTCGCATTTTGACCATCAATCTTCCAGCATGAATCACGCTCTCGTCAACGCATTGCCGGAATGGCTGACGCAGGCCGGCTTGGCCGGAACCTCCGAGCCCGACATCGTTTCCGGTTTCTGCGAGCGCTGTGTTGCCGCCGGCCTTCCGCTCGGCCGCGCCCAGGTATTTATCGATACGCTGCATCCCGTCCATGAAGGCCGGTTGTTCCGTTGGGGACACGACCCAAGCGAAGCGCCCTTGATGGATTATGGCCGCACCAGCCCCGATCCGCTCGCCCCATCGGGGTCGTACCCGCTCGACCCGGTGGCCGCGGAACGCTGGCGGTTAAGCCCATTCTACAAAATGCTGCAAATCGGCGAGTTGATGCTGCGCCGGCGCGTCTCCGCCGCGACCACGGCTGAATTCGTGGTGCTGCCCGAACTATTGGCGGCCGGCATGACCGATTATGTGGCGATGATCACCCGCTTCGCCGCCGACGGCGTCATCGGCGAGATGGACGGGGTCTATTCGTCATGGGCGACGCGGGCGCCGGAAGGCTTCACCGAAGCCCACCTTGCCGCTCTCGAAGGCATCGTGCCGTACCTCGCTCTTGCCATCAAATCAGTTTCGCTGGCGCGCATGACCGAAACGCTGATGGAGACCTATCTCGGCCGCGACGCCGGCCGCCGCGTGCTGTCCGGCAAGATCGTTCGCGGCAATGCCGAACGCATCGACGCCGTTGTCTGGTTCAGCGATCTGCGCGGCTTCACCCGCATCACCGACACGACGCCCGAACAAGTGATCCCGCTGCTCAACGACTATTTCGACGTAATCGTGTCGGCGATCAAAAAACACGGCGGCGACGTCCTCAAACTGATCGGCGACGGCACGCTCGCCATCTTCGCCGCGGCGGACCGCGCAGCCGCCTGCGATATGGCCCTCACCGCAGCGATCGCGGCACGCCAGGACATCGCCGACCTGAAGAAGCTGCGCGCGCAAGCCGGCAAGCCCGTTACCGACATGTATCTCGGCTTGCATGCTGGCGAAGTCTTCTTCGGCAATGTCGGCAGCCGCGAGCGGCTGGACTTCACCGTCATCGGCCCGGCCGTGAACGAAGCGAGCCGGATCGCGGCGATGTGCCGCTCTTTGGACCAGCCTGTTCTGATGTCGGCGGCATTCGCCGAAGTCGGAGATTTGAAACAGCGACTCGTCTCGGTCGGCCGATATGCGCTGCGCGGCGTCTCTCACGCCCAGGAATTGTTCACGATCGATCCCGATGCGTGACAGCGATCGAAAAGCCACGGCAAAACCATCGCCGAGCGAGAAACGACCACATGCGGGCGCGCGTACATCCGGCGTCGCCTACAGTGGCCGTTACGGCGATGAGGAACTAAACAAGGATCACCGCCTAAGCATTTGAATCTTATCATTCCTTGGTGACAGTCCCATGAATCCGAAAAAGCCTTCAGATCAGACCTCGAAAGGCGGCAAGATATACGTCGGCATCGGCGGTTGGACCTTCGAGCCATGGCGCGGCGTGTTTTATCCGGAGGGCCTGCCCCACGCGAAGGAGCTTTCATACGCCGCCGAGCGGCTGACTTCGATCGAGGTCAACGGCACCTTCTACCGCACGCAGAACCCGGCGACGTTTCGCAAATGGGCGAGCGAGGTGCCGGCAGGCTTCGTCTTCGCGCTCAAAGGGCCGCGCTACGCTGTAAACCGGCGCGTGCTCAAAGAGGCCGGTGATTCGATCAAGCGCTTTCTCGATTCCGGTATCACCGAGCTGGGCGACCATCTCGGTCCCCTGCTCTGGCAATTTGCCCCGACAAAAAAATTCGATGCCGCGGACTTCGGCGGCTTTCTCGAGTTATTGCCGAAGGAATTCGACGGCCGTGCGCTCCGCCACGTCATCGAGGTTCGGCACGATAGCTTCTGTGTGCCGGAATTCATTGCGCTGATGCGGAAATTCAAGATGCCGATCGTATTCACAGACCATGCAAAATATCCGAACATCGCCGATGTCACCGGCGGCCTCGTCTATGCCCGGCTGCAGCGCGGCAAGGACATCATTGCAACGGCCTATCCGCCGAAGGAGATCGCCGCCTGGGCTGCCCGACTGTCACAATGGGCGAAAGGCGATGAGCCCGACGACCTGCCCCGCGTCGAGGCGGCGGCAAAGGACAAGCACGGTCGGCGCGAGGTTTTTGCCTATGTCATCCACGAAGGCAAAGTCCGTGCGCCCGCGGGTGCGATGGCACTGATCGAGCAATTGCGCGGCTAGCCGGGAAGCCGATCCCGATGGGGGATTGGTTAACTTCGGATGAAATGGGTTTGTTTCGGTTGGAAATGGCAACGGCCACATGTTCCGAACGGGGCGCGCGTACATCCGGCGTCGCCCAAGTCGCAACAGTGGCCGTCCTGCGATGGAACCCGAGAGCTCAACATCACAATCGCTAGATAAGCGGTCGAAGGTCATTATGCAAGGGTCGCATTTATGCGACACTATGTTCCCGGTCTCGTTCTCGTGTGCGTTTGCTTAGCCGAGCGCCGTAAGCCATTTTCGGGTCTGACGGCCGAATTTTGAGGGAGACGATTATGAGCTTGGATCAACCGACCAACAGCCAAGAATTCAGACGCGAAGTCGTGAGTGCAATCCACGCCCATTGGGGTCTGTTCCTGTTCGAAGGCGTTGTGCTTGTCCTGCTCGGCTTCGCGGCCATCGTTCTCCCGGTCGTCGCGACACTGGCGTTCACTCTGGTGATCGGCTGGCTGTTCTTGATTTCCGGCGGCGTGGGTCTCGTGACCACATTCTGGATGCGCAATGCACCCGGCTTCTGGTGGGCGCTGCTGTCCGCAATCATCGCGCTCGCGGCCGGCGTGATCCTCATTCTGTGGCCGATCAGCGGCACGGTATCGCTCACTCTCGTGCTGATCGCTTTCTTTATTGTCGAAGGCATCGCCACGCTGATGTACGCCTTCGAGCATCGCGCGCAACTTTCCGGCCGCTGGGGCTGGATGCTGGCGTCAGGCATCGTCGATCTCATTCTCGCCGGCATCATCTTCGCCGGCCTGCCGGGCACGGCGGCCTGGGCGCTCGGACTCCTCGTCGGCATCAACATGCTGTTCGGCGGCACCGCGATGATCGGCATGGCGCTGGCGGCGCGCAATCCGGGATGATCGTAGGGGCGGCCCTCGCGGTCGCCCTGCCGTCGCCGCCCGTGCCGTGCTCGGCCCCCTACTCGGCCGGTACCGCTTGCTCGATGCGCGCCTTTTCGACGCCGTTGGCGATCACCGTGATCGCCAGCACGGCGACGAGGAAGCCCAGCGCAATCAGCGCCGTGATGCTGAGGACGAGGCCAAAGCCGCCGCGGCCGTAGAGCACCGCGATCATCGACACCGCGAGGCCGGACACCATGAAGGTGAGGAAATAGCGCACCGCATAGACGCGGCCGCGCCAGGCATCAGCCGTATAACGGGCGATGACGAGATCGTTCACGGTGATCTGGCCGTAGATCGCCGCCATGGTGAAGGCGAGCGCAAACAACAATGTCACGCCGCTGGCATAGGCCGCCCACACCACGCCGCCGAATTGCATGATCGCCAGCGCCCCAAACAGGATGTGCAACGGAAAACGCTCCACCAGCCGGCCGACGGTGATTTGCGCGATCGCACCACACAGAAACACCGCCGTGGTCAGGCCGCCGACCGCAACCAGCGAAATGTCATTGCCGACGCGCTCATCGACGATCTTCGGCAGCGATACCGAGATGGTGTTGAAGACGAGCCCCGCGCTGAGCGCGACCACGATGAAAAGCCCGAAAATCGTCGCGGCAAGCAGCGGCGACAAGGCGACGTCGGGTGCCTTCGAGCGCGCGGCGGCATGGCCTTCCTTCTCGTCGGGAACGAGCCACAAATAGACCGCGCCGGTGGCGATGCAGATCACGCCGGGTATGAGAAAGGCCCCGCGCCATGACAAAGCCGCGGTCAGGGTCGCGGTGATGCCGGCCGCGAGCGACACGCCGAAATTGCCGCAGACACCGTTGAACGCCAGCGTGCGGCCCCGCTGGGTGGCCTTTTCGATGATCATCGCGGTGCCGACCGGATGATAGATGGCGGCGAACACGCCGAGCGAAAACAGCGCCAAGCCAAGCACGTAAAGCGACGGCGCCAGAGCGGCGGCGATCAGCGATACGCCGCAGCCGACGTAAAAGGCGAACATCAGGTTGCGCCGGCTCCAGCGATCGCCGAGCCAGCCCGCCGGCAGCGAGAACAAGCCGAAAGCGACGAAAGACGCGGTCGAGAGCCAGATCAGGCTCGAATAAGACCGGCCATAGACGGCTTCGAGCTCGATGACCACGGTCGGGTAGATCAGAATGACGAAATGATCGAGCGCGTGTGCCCAATTCATAAAGCCGATCGCAAGCCGGCGCCGCGATTGGTCCGCGGCGGGTTCGTCCGTCACTCCCGATGGTAGCGTCGTTGAAATCGTCATCGCCCCGATTCCCGGCTGGCCTTGAAGATTATCCCAGGGGATATAGGCGAACAAATCGCATTCTTGCAGGGCAGATCGGCCAAGCGCTCGAGACCAGCGCTCGTTGCCGCCTTTGCCAGCCAGCCGCGGCCGCGACCGTGATAGCGGGTCTCCGCTTGCTGCCATCGATTCAACTTGAGAGTTTTCCACAGGCTGATTGCACGCAATCAGGCCCGTCTTGGCAAATTACACCATAGCTATAACCTAAGGTTGTTCGCGGGGCGGTTGTTGGGGGCCCTCGGTGTGCGCGTGGCGCGGTGTCGCGATGGCGGTCGCTGTCGTGGGGTTGCTTTTGTGTAATCGCGTGGGACGCGCGCAAACCGCTGCCCCCGATAAGCCTTCGTTTGCGCTTTTCGGCGGCACCGACCTTTGGCGCTACGGCGCATTCCTTTATGGCGGGACGCTGTGGGCGCCCGCCGGGCTTGATGCGGACGGCTTCACCGGCCCTACGTAGCAAATGCAGGAAAGCGGTCATAACGGATTAAATTCCTCATACCTGAACAAAACGTCCCTTTATCAAGATGGCCCCTTGTCTCAAACGCCGCAACCCGGGCAGATGGCACGGCCATCGTCTGGCCAGCGAAGCTTCCGAAACATCTCATAAAATAAGCTGGCGCGGGGAAAATTCACGGCGGTCTTTTTAGCCAATGCCAAGCTTTCCGGCGAAATAGAAATTGATGGTATGTACACGGGCGGCGTGATCCGTCCGGCAAATCTCAAAGAGAACCGAATTGATCGCCGTCTAGCTCCAAACCAGACTGGCGCGCGTCGCGTCGTCATTGCCCTACGTCAACGCAAAGGCCGTACCCGTACGTTTGTTGGTAAGCATGAACCAGAGGGCATTGAAATTGTCCGCCGCATAGTTCTGCGAGGCAGCACAATAGTTGCCGATGAGGCTCCGCATTGGGACATATTGCCAGTCCACTACGCGACACAGCGGATCAATCACAGCATCGCGTATTCTCTGGATGGCGTTTCAACTAATCAGGTGGAAAGTTTTTTCTCACGCCTTCGCCGGATGATCGAGGGCCAGCATCATTTCGTGAGCCCGCAATATCTTCACCAATACGCCGCACACGCCGCTTGGCTTGAAGATCATCGCAAAATGGACAACGGCGCAATGACGCATCGTGCGCTTGGCTTATCCCTCAATCATCCGAAAAGCACCGATTGGTGCGGTTATTGGCAACGGAGCGCGAAGCGATGAGAACCAGCACGGAAACTTACGAGCACACAATCAATGGGCTGCGCCAGCGTCGCGCCGAATTGATGCAGGAAATCGCCGTGCTTCAAGAGAAGCTTGGCGTTCTGGCGAACGATCTTGACGCGATCAATCATGTTCTGACGCGGTTCGGCGATACGCAGAAGATTGACGTGACAACGCGCGTACCGCGGATCGTTCTATTCTATCGAGGCCAATTGCAGCCATTTTTGCTGACAGAATTGCGGGAACGAGGACCGGCCACGACGCGTGATCTCTGCGAACGGCTTGTTCAGCTAGAGAACAAGGACAAACGCGACCAACGCATGATGGCCGACATCATAAGTCGCGTCGGGAAGGCGCTTCGCCGGATGCACAACAATAGCCTGATAATCGGGATCAAGACCAAAACGATGGGGCAATATCTATGGCGAATCGCAGACTAGGGCAGCGGGAAATCAAGCCCTTGCTTGGTAAAACATTCTTGGAATCTCTTTTGCTGATCTTCATTTAACGATCCGCAAATTAGCCTTTGATTGCGAACGTATCCTTGCGTTACGAAGTATTCTTCTGCCCACGGCATGGGACGCCGATTTCCCAAATCAAGCTGAAAAATAGTCGGTTTATGGAGACCAAGAGCTCGAAATTCCCCGTTAGAAATCAAGAGATGCTTTGTGCTATCAAATTTTCTAATGTTGTCGGCCCCCGTGCCGTAGGCGGCCGTTATTGCTGCCCACTCGTTGCCGTCCGCATCCTCCATAAGCCTGGAATCAAGAACAAGCGAACCCATGGGCCTGGCTGACCCGGATTTTCGCGGGTGGGGAACTTACACCACACCACATCATATGGCTTGGGAGCCGTCTCGGGATCGTAAAGCTTCACTCCACCCCCCTTACTGGAGGGGAAGTATCACAATTCCCGTCTAGCGCGAAACAGGTTTGCTACGTTTAAATAAGGCGTCCGCCTCAGAATCTGGCTGGGCGATCTCCTTCGGCGTGAGAAGCGAGTAATCCGCATAGTATTCGCCAACGCGGAATACCTCGCCGTTGCCGGGTGGATCGGCTTTGGCCGGAGCAGCGGCCGCGAATCGGCCTATGGCCTTTTCGGCGTAGTCGAAAGCGGCCGTTGTCATCGCTTCCGCAAATCCGAACATCGGCGCAAACGGCGAAACCTCCGTTCGGGTAACGGGCTCATCTTCCTCGATTTTCTTTGGTAGCGGCATTTTAGGTAATCCCTCCGGCCCTAGACTCGGGGCCTTACCTTGTTCCCGCTTTGCAAAACTGACGGAATCACGGGGAGGTGTCCATATCTATGGTTAGTGCATGGTTAATTCGGCAACTGTGTGACTCCATTGCCACAGCTTTCTACCAGTGATCCGTCAACGCATCATAAAGCGGTAAGTTGCCAGATAGGTCAATAGCTATGACCTATTTTCGACCTTACAACTATCAGTCAGCCTAAATTTTCGCAAGTTCAAGCAAGCCAGCAATGATCTAGATCAATTATCTGCGACATTTTGAAAGGCGCTTTCCTGCATTTGCTACGTAGGGCCGGGCTTCACGCTGAAGCTCCTCGTGAACGGGGGCCGCTACAACTACAATTCAAGCGCGCTCCAGCGCACCGTCGACGGCACCATGATGTCCGGTGCGGCGCTGCCGGGTTTCCGCTTCTCGCGCGAGACTCTCACCCTCGCGCTCTTCGCCGGCGCGGTGGTGCAGGATTATCGGCTGTCGCCCTATGACCCCGGCAGCCGGTTGCATGGGCTTTACGTCGGCGCGCAAGTCGCGACCGATATCTGGTATCAACCGGCGGCGAAAATCATGGCCGCGTTGAACGGCTCGCTGGTCTCGATCGGCCCAACCGGATATCTGCGCGGCGCGCTCGGCTATCGCGTCTTCGACGCAGCCTTCGTCGGGCCGGAAACCGCGATGCTATGGTGCGCCGATTTCCGGCAGCTCGAAGTCGGCGCGCATCTGACCGCTTTACACGTCGGAAGAAGCGAATGGTCGGCCGGCGCCGGCTGGTCGATGGATTCCGACCGCCGCAGCGGGCCCTATTTGCGGCTTTCCGTCAGCGCCAAATATTGAAAGCGATCTAGCCCTTCTCGTCGCAGGCCCAGGCGCGCACCATGCATTGGCGGCCGCCGAACTGCGAGCAGCGCTGCATCGAGATGTTCTCGGCGTTGCCGAGGTGGGAATTGAGAGCCCAGCCAAAGGCGCCACAGGGGTTTCTGGCGTCGACCGCCATCGCCGCGCAGCCTTTGCGGATGACACCGACGACCCGGCAATGGCCGCCGGTGCATTTGCCGAGCGCCGCCGCGCGGGCATCCGCCACTTTGCTGAAATCGAAGCCGTAGCCGTAGGCGCCGCAGGTACCCACGGCGAGCGCGCCGGCCGCATTGGCGGCGCCTATCGCGGCAACAAGGAATGCGACGCCCGCCGCTGCGAGCGCAAGTTTTCGCGCGATTGCGATCATGGAAAGCCCCTCCCCCGAGGATACGAAATGCTAACGGGGAAGGGTTGCGAGTTGGTGAATACCGCCGGTGCGGTTACTGCGCCGCTTCGACGTTGTCGGGGGATACTTTGGGCGGCTCGGCCATGACCTTGGTGATGACCTCTTGCGACTGTGGCAACAGATCGGCCGCCTTGGCACCGATGGCCGCTTCGATGCGGCCCTCGATGCCATGCCAGAAGGAGAAACTGTTAAAGCGCGTGCCTTCGAGGCTTGCCAGAATGACCGCGGCCAGAAACGGCAGGCACTGCACCACAAGAACGCAGGCGAAGATATTGATCTCGTGGACCTGCTTGTAATTGGTGATTACCAGCGTTGCGGCGCCGAGAAGGAGGAGTGCGGCGATCACCGCCTCCCAGAACGCGGGGAAATCGGGGCCCTTGCGTGCGACGCCGCCCTTGGCCGTGCGCAGAAACGGCATGCGCTCATGGACGATGCCGAGCCCGACCGAGCGCGCCACGGTCCATTGCAGCGACATCGCGGCGCAAACCGCGCCGAGCATCTGGCCGGGCGTGGCACGCACCCGCAGCCGGTACAGCGTGACGAAATGAGCGACCGAGACGCTAAAGGCGGCGATGATCGGAATGGTGAGGATGCGGTCCGGCACCGCGATATTGGCAAAGGCGACGAACGGCACCCAGAGAATGTTGAGCAGCGCGACCACAACGCCGATGGCGTCGGAGCCGAGCCAATTGAGCCAGCCGATGCCGTATTCGCGTTTCTGCTCGCGCGTAAGCCCAACCGCCCCCGGCAACAGCCGACGCCAGTGCTTGCGCACCAGTTGGAAGCCGCCGAACGCCCAGCGGTGGCGCTGGCGCTTGTAGGCTTCGAACGTGTCAGGCAGCAGTCCATGCCCGTAGCGGCGGTTGGTGTAATGCGCGATCCAGCCGCGTTCGAGAATGCTCAAGCCCAGATCGGTGTCCTCGACGATGGTTTGCGACGACCAGCCGCCGGCGTCTGCGATCGCGGCGCGGCGGATGAGGCACATCGTGCCGTGCATGACGACGCCGTTGAATTCGTTCCGCTGCACCATGCCGATGTCGAAGAATCCGGCATATTCGGCGTTCATCGCGGCGTGCATCAAGGAGCGGGCGCCATCGCGATGATCCTGCGGCGATTGCACGAAGCCGACGCGCGGATCGACAAACAAAGGCGCCAAGTCCTTCAGCCAGTCGGGATCGAGCACGTAGTCGGCATCGATACTGCCGATGATCTCGGCGTCGGGCGCGGTGTGCGACAGCGCAAGCCGCAGCGCGCCGGCCTTATAGCCTTCGAGGTTCTCGACCCGGACGAATTTGAAGCGCTCGCCAAGCGTCCGGCAATGCTCTTCGACCGGCCGCCAGAGCGCCGGATCCGGGGTGTTGTTGATTACCACCACGCATTCGAAATTCGGATAAGCAAGCCGCGCCACCGCATCGAGCGTGCTGTTGAGCATGTCAGGCGGTTCGCAGCAGGCCGGAATATGGATCGACACTTTGGGCGTGGCGGCGTCGGGAACGAGAGGCGGCGCATGGGCAAGCCGGCGCGGCGGCCGGCCGAAGGCGATCGCCGCGATCTCTTCCAGTCGCGCCAGCGCGATGGCGACGAGCGGCACCAAAAGCAGGATGCCGAGACCGAGCGCAAAGGCGGCGCCCGGCACAAAATAATGGCCCTTCCAGAATGCAACGATGGCCGAAAACCAGGCGCCCACCGCATTGGCAGATACCGCCAGCATCATGGCCTGGGTGAAGCTCACCCCCGCCATGGCCAGGATCGGCAAGGACAGGAGCAGCCCGAACAGCACCGCGAGGCCGGCGCGCTTGCCGTAATCGGGATCGGTGATCGGACCGGTCCAGGAGAATTTCGGCTGCCGCGCGGCGTCGAAAAGGCCCCAATAGGGTCCAACGCCGCCCTCCATCGTCTTCCAAGGCTGATCGATGGCTTCGACGATGTTGTAGTCGATGCCGTAGGATTGGGCCCGCGTTACAAAATCGCGCAAGACCTCGGCCTGCTCCATGCGGCCCGGATCGGCTTTGTGGAAGTTATAGCCCCCGCTCGGCCAGCCGAATTCAGCGATCACGATGCGCTTGCCGGGGTGCATCTGGCGGAGCTTGTCGTAGAACTCGATGGTGTGATCGACAGCCGTCGAGGCGCTAAAGCCCTCCCAATAGGGCAGGATGTGCGCGGCGATGAAGTCCACGGCCGAGGCCAGTTCCGGATGGTCCATCCAGACGGTCCAAATTTCGCCGGTGGTGACAGGCACCGGGCTCGACCGCTTCACCCTTTGGATGAGCTTGATCAACTCGGGCACGGTCATTTCGGCGCGCAACGTCGTCTCGTTGCCGACTACGATGGCATCGACATTGCTGTAGTGCCTGGCGAGATTGAGAGCGGAGGCGATTTCCCGCTCGTTGCGTGCCTGGTCCTTGTCGATCCAGGCGCCGACCGTGACTTTGAGCCCAAACTCAGCCGCGATCGGCGGAATAAGTTCCGCGCCCCCGGTTGCCGAATAGGTGCGGATGGCCCGGGTAAAAGGCGCGATCGCCGCGAGATCGGCGCGGATTTGCTCAGGCGTCGGCCGCGGGCCGGAGTCCGGATGCGAGGAGTCCTTGAACGGCGAGTATGAGACGCTGGCAAGCTGACCGGTAAAGTCGGGAGCCGAACCTTCGGGCCTCAGCAACGCCCAGATGCCGGCATGCACGCACGCTACGAGCGCGAGCACGGCAACAACGGTGCGCATGGACTCATACCAAGCGGGGCGAACGACACGGGCCCGAACCTGCCCCCAGGTTCGACGATGGTCGTAAGGACGAGGCTACCTTGCGAGCGGCACGTTTAAACTAACGTCGGGTAATGGCAAATTCAAGACAGCAAGGCGCGAGCAACAACACCTCGGAGCAAAAAAATAGTGGTTTGACCTGATGTGCGCGCCTTAGCGCGGCGTGGCCGGGGCCGCAGCCGCGGCAGGCGGCGCGGCGGCAGCCGGTCCCGGCATGACTTGAAGCGAGGGATTGATCCAGCAGGCCAGCACCCGGCTGTTCAGGCTGTCGGGGACCTTCGGATCGATGCTGTTGGAATGCAGTATCAGGCAGCGAAATGCCGCTTGAATATGACCACTCGGACAGCCAAAACGGTCGTAAAGGTCGAGATGGCGGAAGGCGGTGTCGAGATCGTCACGCCAGAGCAGGTTAACAACACGCCGGCCGAGCCACACGCATTCGGGATTGCCGGCCGGTCCAGTGATGGCGTGCTGGGCTTCGGCATATTCGTCGATCTTCTGGGGCTCCTTGGACTCCTTGGCGGTGTTCTGACCGGCCGGGGCCTGCTGCGAGGCCGGGTTCGGGTTGCCGCTTTGCGCCAAAGCGGGATGAACAAGGGGGCTAACAGGAACGACGAGCCATGCGGCAAGAATTATTCCGCCGACGACACTGAATACGCGTTGCGACATGGTTCCCTTGGATAGTTGGGCCAATATAGCCGACGGACGGACGTCCCCCTTAACCAATTCGGCCGCTGGCTCGGCACTTCTTTGACGCCGGTGAAACGCCTTTTGACCCTTTTTGGCCACCCGATTGGGCCGCCATTGCGGCGGCCCTCCGAATGTCCGGCAAGAGAACACCCTAACTGGGTTCGTTTGTCCAGCGCGCCCGGCGGCGAACGGCACAAGCGGCGGCAGGCATGCCGACGTGCGCTTGGCATCGCGTCCGTGCAAGGCTAATGCGAAAGCCGTGAGCGACCCTCTCGACCGCAATTTCTCCGGCGCAGCGCTGGCGCATTTTGCGCTTACGGCGCTGGCGATCACCGCGGCATGGTGGTGGCTCGGCGCGCCGATCCGTTTGCCGCCCTCCCCGCTCGCCAATGGCGGCAAGCTTTACTGCGTATCCTACGCGCCTTTCCGCGACGGTCAGGACCCCTTGAGCGAGAACGTACAGGTCAGCGCCAAAAAAATCGACGAGGATCTGACCCTGTTGTCGCGCTACACCGACTGCGTGCGCACCTATTCCGTCGAATACGGCCAGGATCAAATCCCCGGTATCGCACAGCGCCACGGCATGAAGGTGCTGCAGGGGATTTGGTTGTCCAACAAGGCTGAAAGAAATCAGCGGCAGATTGCCACCGCCGTTGCGCTCGCCAAGAAATATCCGGATGTCATCCGCGCGATCATCGTCGGCAATGAGGTGCTGTTGCGCGGCGATCTGTCGTTGACGGATCTCGAATCCGCGATCCGCGAGGTCAAAGCGCAGGTGTCGCAGCCGGTCACTTACGCCGACGTCTGGGAATTTTGGCTGCGCTACAGCGATCTGCATAACTTCGTCGACTTCGTCACCATTCACATCCTGCCGTATTGGGAGGATTTCCCGCTGCCGGCGTCGCTCGCCGCCGCCCATGTCGACGCGATCCGCAAGAAGGTCGCCGCGGCCATTCCGAACAAGGAGATCATGATCGGCGAAGTCGGTTGGCCGAGCCAAGGCCGGATGCGCGAGGACGCCCTTCCCTCGCCGGCGAACCAGGCGCGTGTGATCGAGGAAACCGTCGCCTTGGCGCAGCGCGAGAATTTTCGCGTCAACGTCATCGAGGCATTCGATCAGCCTTGGAAGCGCCAGCTCGAGGGCGCGACCGGCGGTTACTGGGGGATATTCGATCGGGTGACAGGGGGCCCGAAATTCAGTTTCGACGATGGCGTATCGAACCACCCGCATTGGCTCATGCAGGCGCTCGCCGGTATCGGGCTTGCCGCCTGTGGGTTTGCCGCCGCCGTCGCCGGCCGCGGCAAGAACGCGTCAGCTTGGTTGTGGCCGCGGATTGCAGCGCTGACCTTCCTGCCCGCCGTGCTGTTCGGATGGACCCTTGAAAGATTGCCGATCGACAGTTTCACGGCCGGCGGCTGGCTGCGCTCGCTTGCGTTCGCCGCAACTGCCGCGGCGGCGCCGATAGCCTGCGCCGCGGCCTGCGCGGCGGGCCAGGGGGCGCCGACATTCGCTTCGGTGCTGTCGCGTGCGGGCGGAGCACGGGGCAAATTGAGCCTTGCGGTCGGATTGAGCCTGATCGTCCTGACGGTGCTCTCGCTGCAATCGGCGCTCGGCCTCGTCTTCGACCCGCGCTATCGCGACATTCCATTTGCGCCGCAAAGCGGCGCTGTCCTGCCTTTTCTGGTGTTGATGTTGTCGACGCGACGGCTGACCGGACCGCGCGCAATGGCGGAAACCGTCGCCGCCGCCCTGCTGGCGTTGTCGGCCGGTTACATCGCTTTCAACGAGACATTTGCCAATTGGCAGGCGATTTGGCTCTGCGCCGGTTTCCTCGGCCTTGCCGTCACTCTGCTGCAGGTGCGGGACGCGCCAAGCTGAGGACCAAGAGGCCGGCGGCCAGCGCCGACAGATCGGCATTGTGCAGGACAATGCCGAAGCCGGCGGCCGCGAGCGCGAGCGACATCAGCACAATCGACGGCCGAACAAGATTGAGAAGCGCGGCGGCCACGGCGACGCCGCCGAACACATCGTGATTGAAAAGAACGATGGAGACCCGGAACGTGCTGCAGAGCCAGGTGTTCAACCCGGCCTGACAGGCGAGCTCGACGTTCGTATTCTCGATCGCCATGTAGCGGATGTAGAGCGCCTCGCCGATCGACAAGAAACCGACGATCAGGAGCCAGTTGGTCTGGCGTGCGGTCGGCAGAAACAGGGGGCGGCGCATTTAAAGCATGATCCCGAAAAGTGGAAACCGGTTTTCGGATAAGACCAGCCTCAAATCAACTTGTCCTTTCGAGCTCGGCCTTTACGGCTTCAAACGCCTCCGGCGTATCGATATCGGTCAGCGCGGCGGTGCCGGTTAACGGGACTTCGATGACGGCCTCGGCATAGCGGCCGATCAGATAGCGCGCGCCGACGTCGCCCTCGACCGCCATGAGGTCGGGGAAGAACCGGCGCGACCACACCACCGGATTGCCGCGCTTGCCATCGATGGTCGGTACCACGACCAGCGCGCCTTTGTCGGGATCGAGCGCGCCGATCAGCCGGTCGATCAGGCCGGCATCGACCTGCGGCATGTCGCCAAGGCAGACGAGGGCGCCGTCAACGTCGGCTGGCAATGCGGCGATGCCGGTCTTGAGCGAGGTGCCCAAACCCTCGGCAAAATCAGGATTGTGCGCAAAAGTGACCGGCAGGCCGGCAAGCGACGCCTCGACCCGCTCGCGCTGATGTCCGGTGACGACAATGACCGGGCGCGCGCGCGAGACGAGTGCCGCTTCGACGACGATGCGCACCAGCGGCTTGCCGCCGATTTCGGCCACGAGCTTGTTCGGGCCGCCCATGCGGCTCGACCGGCCGGCGGCGAGCACGATCGCGGCGATCGGACGGCCGCGTGACACCGGCTCCTCGCGCGGCTGCGGCCGCGTGACGATTTCCATGAGCAAGCCGCCGACGCCAAGGCCGGTAATATCCTCCCGCGGCACCGGCAGACCGGCCAGTAACCGCATGAGCACCCAATCGAAACCGTTCTCCTTGGGGCTTCTGGCGCAGCCCGGCGCGCCGATCACCGGACGGGCATCGACGGCGCCGATCAAGAGCAGATTGCCGGGATCGACCGGCATGCCGAAATGCTCGATGTGCCCGCCGATCTGTTCCAAGGCGGCCGGAATAACGTCGCGGCGGTCGGCAATCGCGGAGGCGCCGAAGACAATGACAAGCTCAGATCCTGCTTTAAGGACTTCATCCAATGCGTGAGCGAGCGCGGCGGCCTCGTGCGGCACGCGGCGCTCGGCGACGATCGTGGCGCCCGCCGGCGCGAGGCGCGCGGCCGTGATCTTCAGCGTCTTTTCGATGACTTTGCCCGCGAGTCCGGGGAGCACGGTCGACACCACGCCGACTTTGCGGATGCGATAGGGCGCGACCCGCAGCAACGGCTTCGTCACGACTTTAAGCGCCGCATCATGCGCCTGCTTGCCGACGGCAAAGGGAATGATCTTCACCGTCGCGATCATCTCGCCGGCAACGACAGGCTTATAGGCTGGCAGCGTGGCAAAGGTGATCGCCTCGTCGATCCGGTTAAGCCGGTCGATCGTGTCTTTGTCGACCACCAGGACTCCGGCCTCTTGCGCGAACAGATTGGCGCGGCCGGTGAAAGCGCGGTCGACATGGACGCCCTCCCCGGACACCGCCTTGGCGATCGCGGCCGCCGCGACATCCTCCGAAACGTCGCCCTGCTCGAGCCGCGCCACGACAATGTCCTTGATTCCCGCCGCCTGAAGCGCCGTGACCTCAGCGGGTCCAATCAGGGTCCCCTTCTTGAGCACCAGCGCACCCTGACGGATGGTGTGCACGGCAGTCGCGCCGAGCGCGTCTTTGGGCGCGACCGCACCGAATTTCATGACACGGCTTTGATCGGCGCCGGTTCGGCGTCGACTTCCTCGCGGAGCCGTTCGGTGATCTGCGCCATGATGGCAACAGCAATCTCGGCCGGCGACACCGCGCCGATATCCAGCCCGACCGGCGCGGCAATGCGCGCGATGGCGGCGTCGCTGACGCCTTGCGCTTTGAGCCGCTCGACGCGGCGCGCATGGGTCTTCCGCGAGCCGAGCGCGCCGACGTAGAAGCAATCGCGGGCAAGCGCGTGCAAGAGCGCCGGATCGTCGATTTTCGGATCGTGGGTGAGCGCGACGAAAGCGGTGTATCGGTCGACATTGAGCGGCGGCAACGCTTTGTCCGGCCACTCCGCGATCACCTTGACGTCGGGAAAGCGTTCGGGCGACGCGAAAGCGGTGCGCGGGTCAACGATGGTCACGTCGTAGCCAAGGAGCTTGCCGATCGGCGCCAGCGCCTGGCTGATGTGCACGGCGCCGGTGATGACAAGTTGCGGCGCCGGCACATAGACGGTGAGGAAGACCTTGCCTTCGGCGGTCTCTTCCATGCCGCTTTTGCTGGTGCGCAAATGCTCGGCAAGCAGCGGCCGCAACGCGTCTTTGGCAATGTCGGCGGCCTTGATCAAACGCTGGTTGCCGCTCTCGACATTGGTGACGACGACGGCGGCGCGCCGCGCGGCACGTTCCGCATTGAGCGCGATGAGGATGTCGAGTTTCATGACGCGGCGACCTACTCCACCTTTTCTACGAACACTCTAATAGTGCCGCCGCAGGACAGCCCGACTTTCCAGGCCGTCTCGTCGGCGACGCCGAACTCCAGCATTTTCGGCTCGCCGCTCTCGATGACGTCGAGCGCCTCGGTAACGACGGCGCCTTCGACGCAGCCGCCCGATACCGAGCCAAGGAAGTTGCCCTCGCCATCGATCACCAGGTTCGAGCCGACCGGACGCGGCGCCGAGCCCCAGGTTTCGACGACGGTGGCGAGCGCGACCTGGCGGCCGTCTTTGCGCCAGTCCTCTGCGGCTTTGAGGATGTCGTTATCGGTTGAGAGCATGGGCCTCTCCATTTCCTCGCTATATCCAATCGAATATAGCGTATTCATTTTGAGTTATATAGGGCTCTACGCCACCCTTTGCAGCCACGCTTTCGGGTCGGCGGAGCCGCCGCCTTTGCTCAGCGCGGCCACCAGTTCGCCCATCGACTCAAGATTGTGAATCGGCCGAAATTCGTCGACATGCGGCAGCATGGTCCGAATGCCGCGGGCGCGCGCTTCGAAGCCCTCGAAGCGCAGCAGCGGATTGAGCCAAATCAGCCGCCGGGCCGAGCGGTGCAGCCGGTCGATCTCGAAAGCAAGCGTGTCGTCGGCGTCGCGTTCCAGTCCATCGGTGATGAGGAGCACGATCGCCCCCTGGGTGAGCACGCGGCGCGCCCAGTGTTTGTTGAAAGCGCGCAGCGACGAGGCGATGCGGGTGCCGCCCGACCAGTCCGGCACCGCGGCCGAGCAGGCGGCCAGCGCATCGTCCGGATCGCGCTCGCGCAAGCTGCGCGTGACATTGGACAACCGCGTGCCGAAAAGGAAAGTGCTCACGCGCTTTCGCGCGTCGGTGAGCGCGTGGAGGAAGTGGAGGAAAATGCGGCTGTAATGGCTCATCGAGCCGGAAATGTCGAGCAGCGCCACGATCGGCGGCGGCTTGGTCTTCGGCCCGATGAAGCGCAGATCGATGAAATCGCCGCCGCCTTTCATGCTGGCACGCAAGGTGCGGCGAATATCGATGAGATGACCGTGCATGTGCGGCGCCAAGCGGCGGGTGCGCACTTCGGCGAGCGGCATGACAAGCCGCTGCATCGCCGTTTTCGCCGCGGCGATTTCGGCGCTGGTCATTTGCGCAAAATCCTTGCGCTGCAGCACCTCGCGGTCGGACACCGTCATGCGGGCGTCGAGCTCGATCTCGCGCTCTTTTTTCAGCTTATCGTCGAGCCCGGAATAGAGCGCCTCATGCACGCGCGTCGCGCCGGCCTGCGGGGCTTGCGGCGCCGTTGCCGGCGCCTGCGGCATCATCATCGCCATGAGCTGATCGATATAGCCGCGGCGGCGAAAGAAGATGCGGAACGCCTGATCGAACAGGATGGTATGCTCGTGGCGCTTCACGAACACCGCGTGCAGCGTCCAGTAAAAATCCTCCCGCGTGCCGACGCCGGCGGTTTTCAGCGCTTCGAGCGCATCGAGCACGGCGCCGGGCCCGACCGGGATGCCGGCGGCGCGCAGCGCGCGGGCGAAGTAGAGGATGTTTTCGGCGAGACGCCCAGGCTGCTCCCTCTCCTCGGACGGGAAGGGGTTGGGGTGAGGAGGTTCGGGCTTATCGGTCATATCTCTGAGATTTTTCTGCGCCGCCCGAGCCCCTCACCCGGCGCGCTATGCGCGCCGACCTCTCCCTAAGGGAGAGGGGAAATTACTCCGCCGCGCGCAGCTCCGACTTCACCTCATCGAGCAGCTCCTTGACCTTGGAGCCTTCGAGCTTGGCGATATCGTCCTGGTACTTGAGTAGCACGCCGAGCGTATCGGAAACGGTCGCCGGATCGAGCGCGACGACGTCGAGCTCGGACAAGGCGGCGGCCCAATCCAGCGTCTCGGCGACGCCCGGCGATTTGAACAGGTCCTGCTTGCGCAAGGCTTGCACGAAACCGACCACCTGCTCGGACAGCTTCTTGCCGACGCCCGGCACTTTGGTGCGCACGATGGCGAGTTCGCGCTCGGCGGACGGATAGCCGACCCAGTGATAAAGGCAGCGGCGCTTGAGCGCATCGTGGACTTCGCGGGTGCGGTTCGAGGTGATGACCACGATTGGCGGATGCTCGGCCTTCACCGTTCCCATTTCCGGAATGGTGATCTGGAAGTCGGCCAGGACTTCGAGGAGATAGGCCTCGAAGGCCTCGTCGGTGCGGTCAATCTCGTCGATCAGCAGCACCGGCGCACCGGCGGTATCGGGCTCCAGCGCCTGGAGGAGCGGCCGCTTGATCAGGAAGCGCTCGGAGAACACGTCATGCTCCAGGCGGGCGCGGTCGTGCTCGCCTTCGGCCTCGGCGACGCGAATGGCGATCATCTGGGCGGCGTAATTCCACTCATAGACGGCAGCGGCGACGTCGAGGCCCTCGTAGCATTGCAACCGGATCAGCCGGCGGCCGAGGGTGGACGACAGCACCTTGGCGATCTCGGTCTTGCCGACGCCGGCCTCGCCCTCGAGAAAGATCGGCCGACCCATTTTCAGCGCCAGATAAAGCACGGTGCCGAGCGAGCGGTCGGCGAGATAGTCCGCTTCGGCCAAGAGGTTGACCGTGCCGTCAATGGAGGCGGGAAGTGGACGGGGGGAAGGCTTATTCATTTTTTCAATTTAACCCGCCATGGCCGGGCTTGTCCCGGCAATTGACGTCTTCTTGCCATGTAAAGACGTGGATGCCCGGCGACAAGTTTACGCTCGGGCGCGCGCAAGCGCGGCCCGGGTGGCCGGGCATGACGAACTGGAAGCCACGTCGTTAATGCGAATCAAGGGACCGGTTTGCCGATCGCCTCGGCGACCGCGCGGCGCGCCAGCACGCCGACGAGATGCGCGCGGTACTCGGCGCTGCCGTGGATGTCGGAGTTCATGCCGTCGGCGGGGATGGTCATGCCTTCCAGCGATTTCGGCGCGAAACGCTTCTTCAGCGCCTCCTCGAACGATTTCACCCGGAACACGCCATTCGACCCCGCGCCGGTGACGGCGACGCGGATCTCGCTGCCGCGCTTCGACACGAACACGCCGACCAGCGCGAAGCGCGAGGCCTGGTTGCGGAATTTCTGGTAGGCCGCCTTCTTCGGCAGCGGGAAAATCACCTTGGTGATGATCTCGGCCGGCTCCAGCACGGTCGAGAACATGCCGGTGAAGAAATCGTCGGCCTTGATACGGCGCTTGTTGGTGACGATGGTGGCGCCGAGGCCGAGACAGGCGGCCGGATAATCGGCGTTCGGGTCATTGTTGGCGATCGAGCCGCCGATGGTGCCGCGATGGCGCACTGCGGGATCGCCGATCATGCCGGCGAGCTTGGCCAAGACCGGGGCGGCCTGCTGCACCACCGGCGAGGTGTTGACTTCGTTATGCGTCGTCATCGCGCCGATGGTCAACGTGCGGCCAGACTGCTCGATGCCGCTCATGCCCTCGATCAGCGTCATGTCGACGATCTGCGGCGGGCCGGCGAGGCGGAGCTTCATGGTCGGCAGCAGCGTCTGGCCGCCGGCGAGCAATTTGGCGTCACCGTTCTTGGTCAGAAGACCGGCGGCCTGGCGTACCGTTTGCGGACGATGAAAAGTGAAGGCGTACATCGAAGTCCTCCGTTATGCCGCGCGCGGCATGCCTGTTTTCTGAAGCGCCGCCCATACCGTCGCCGGCGTAGCGGGCATTGCGAGATGTTCGGTGCCGATCGCATTGGTGATGGCGTTGATGACGGCCGCCGGCGCGGCGATGGCGCCGGCCTCGCCGCAGCCCTTGATGCCGAGCGGATTGGACGGGCACTTGGTCACCGTGGTGTCGACCTTGAGCGGCGGGAAATAATCGGCGCGCGGCATCGTATAGTCCATGAACGAGCCGGTCACGAGCTGGCCGTCCTTGTCGTAGACCGCACCCTCGTAAAGCGCCTGGCCGACGCCCTGGGCGATGCCGCCATGGACCTGGCCCTCGACGATCATCGGATTGACCACGATCCCGAAATCGTCGACGGCGGTCCAGGCCACGACCTCGGTATTGCCGGTCTCGGTGTCGACCTCGACCTCGCAGATGTGGCAGCCGGCCGGGAAAGTGAAATTGGTCGGATCGTAGAACGCGCCTTCCTTCAGGCCGGGCTCGAGCTCGGCGCCGGAAAATTTGTGCGCGATATAGGCATTGAGCGAAACGTCGCCCCAAGCAGCCGACTTGTCGGTGCCGGCAACCGAGAATTTTCCATCCTTGAACTCGATGTCGCCTTCGGCGGCTTCCAGGAGATGGGCGGCGACTTTCTTGGCCTTGGCTTCGACCTTGTCGAGCGCCTTGACCAAAGCCGACATGCCGACAGCGCCGGAGCGCGAGCCATAGGTGCCCATGCCGAACTGCACTTTGTCGGTGTCGCCGTGCACGACCGAGACGTTGTCAATCGGAATGCCGAGCCGCTCGGACACGACTTGCGCAAAGGTCGTCTCGTGGCCCTGGCCGTGGGCATGCGTGCCGGTGAGAATTTCGACCGAACCGGTCGGATTGACCCGCACCTCGGCGGATTCCCACAAGCCCACGCCGCAGCCGAGCGAGCCCACCGCTTGCGACGGCGCGATGCCGCAGGCCTCGATGTAAGTGGAGAAACCGATGCCGCGCAGCTTGCCGTGGCGCGCAGACTCGCGCTTGCGCTTGGCGAAACCCTTGTAGTCGGCAAGCTCCATCGCCTTCTTCAGCGAGGCGTTATAGTCGCCGGCATCGTAGGCCATGATCA
>Ga0335081_10003177_pt1 | contig 25812 bp, 23 predicted proteins | sample Lox_Sample_35_FD_206713 | JGI IMG/M metagenome (GOLD analysis project Ga0335081, IMG submission 206713) | Soil microbial communities from Loxahatchee National Wildlife Refuge, Florida, United States - Lox_Sample_3.5 | ecosystem: Environmental > Terrestrial > Soil > Wetlands | place: USA...
GAGAGTCGTTGTCTGCCCGCTTGTGAAGTTAGGCGACTCGAAAGTATAGGTCACCGAGCCGGCGTAGCTCAAGGCGCCAAAGATGATGAGAGCGATCGCAGCAATTCGCACTTGGTTTCCTCCTTAACCAACGCCAACTTGCCTCAACTCTGGCTTTATTGTACTCGCCTTAACGTTACAGACGCAACTTGGTCTCGCTCTAACGCCCGGCGGTTGATTAATATGGGCGGTATGAAGAAGTGGCTCCTGCTGCTCGCGCCCGTCGTTTTTGCGGCCTCGCCGAACGTCGAAGATGCGCGGAAATTTCTCGACAAAGCCGAAAAAACGCTGCTCGATCTTTCCGTCGCCGCGGGCCACGCCGATTGGGTCGAGGCGAATTTCATTTCCTACGACACCGACATCCTTTCCTCCGATGCGGACGATCGCGTGCTCGCCGAGCAGATTCGCCTGGCCAAAGAAGCCACGCGCTTTGACCGGCTGAAGCTGCCGCCGGAGATGGCGCGGAAAATGATGCTGCTGAAGCTCGGCCTGACGCTGGCCGCGCCGTCCGATCCTTCACGGCGCGCGGAAGTCTCGCGTCTCGGCGTGGAGCTGCAAGGGCTCTACGGAAAAGGCAAATGGTGCCCTCCGGAAAAACAGTGCCGGGATATCGAGGACATCACGCGCATCATGGCCACCAGCACCAATCCGCGCGAGCTACTGGACGCATGGCTCGGCTGGCGCACCGTTTCGCCGCCCATGCGCAAGGACTTCGCGCGGCTGGTGGAGTTGTCGAACCAGGGCGCCCGCGAGCTGGGATTCAAAGACACCGGCGCCATGTGGCGCACCAAATACGACATGCCCCCGGACGAATTCGCGCGCGAACTGGACCGGCTGTGGGAGCAGGTGCGGCCGCTGTATGTCTCGCTGCATGCGTATGTGCGCTGGAAACTGCGCGAAAAATATGGCGATATTGTCCCAGCCAACGGACCCATTCCGGCGCATTTGCTGGGCAACATCTGGGCGCAGGACTGGACCAACATTTACAAGCTGATCGCGCCGGCCGATGCGGATCCCGGCTACGATTTGACCGAAATTCTCAAATCGCGTCACGTGGACCAGGTGGGGATGGCGCATTATGCCGAAAATTTTTTCAAATCGCTGGGATTCGCCCCGCTGCCGCGCACGTTTTGGGAGCGCAGCCTGTTCGTCAAACCGCGCGACCGGGACGTGGTGTGCCACGCAAGCGCTTGGGACATCGACTACGTCGAAGATGTGCGGTTAAAAGCCTGCCTGGACATCACCGGCGAGGATTTTTACACGGTCCATCATGAAGAAGGGCACAACTTTTACCAGCGCGCCTACGACCGGCAGCCGTTCCTGTTCCGCGACAGCGCCAACGATGGTTTTCACGAAGCCATCGGCGATACGATTGCGCTCTCTGTCACGCCTGCTTATCTGGTGAAACTCGGATTTATTTCACAACAGCCGGACGCGTCGAAAGATGTCGGCCTGCTGTTGAACAAGGCGCTCGACAAGGTCGCGTTTTTGCCGTTTGGGCTGCTGATCGACCAGTGGCGCTGGAAGGTTTTTTCGGGCGAGATCCCGCCGGAGAAATACAACCAGGCCTGGTGGGACCTGCGGCTGAAATACCAGGGCATCGCGCCGCCGATCGCGCGCAGCGAAGCCGATTTCGACCCCGGCGCGAAGTATCACGTGGCGGCCAACGTACCGTACATGCGCTATTTTCTCGCCGATATTCTGCAATTCCAGTTTCACCGCGCGCTCTCGAAGATTGCCGGGTGCACGGACCCGCTCAATCGCTGTTCAATTTATGGAAATCGCGAGGCGGGGCGGAGATTGAACGCGATGCTTGAATTGGGATTGAGCCGTCCCTGGCAGGACGCGCTGTTCGAGCTCACCGGGCAGCGGGAGATGGATGCGACCGCCATTCGCGACTATTTCGCCCCCCTGCAGAAGTGGCTGGATGAACAGAACCGCGGCAAGCCGGTGGGCTGGTAGTCGCATTTATAATCGGCCTCATTCCTGAAATTTCATTGACAGGCCAGAGGGAATCTGGTAAATCCAATTAGATCGGGTTTGTTGCGGCCTGTTCGCAGGGGAAAGGGGTAATTTTTCGATGATCGGACGTCTCCTTGTTTGCGCACTATTCGTGTGCGGCTGCGCGAGTTTGTTCGGGCAAAGTACTTCGCTCACCGGCACAGTGACGGATCCAACCGGCGCAGTGATTCCCGGTGCGACCATTACCATCGTCAACATCGACACGGCCGCGCAGCGCGACGCCACGTCGGATGCCAAAGGCAACTACACGATCCAGCAAATCGCGCCGGGCAACTACCGGCTGACGGCGAAAGCGGGCGGATTCGTCGACGTGGTGGTCGACAGGATGGAATTGCTGGTGAACGCTCCCGCCACGGTGCCGATCGTGTTCGCAAAGCTCGGCAGCACCACCCAGTCGGTGCAAGTGGAGGCCGCGGCGGTGCAGGTGAACACCACGGACGCGTCGCTGGGCAACGCGATCAACAGCAACGCGATTATCCAGTTGCCAACCTACGTGCGCAACATCACGGGGTTGCTGGGGTTGCAGGCGGGCGTCACCAGCTTCGGGACGCCGGGGCAGAGCGCAGGATTGCCGGGCGCGCCGGATTACCGCAGCGGGGCGGTGAACGGCGGCCATTCCGACCAGGGCAACATCACGCTCGACGGCGCGGACGTGAACGAGCAGAATGCGCGCACGGCATTCACCAGCGTGCTGCCGGTGACGCCGGATTCGGTGGAGGAGTTTCGCACCACCACGGGCAACGGCGACAACTCGGCGGGTCGCGGATCGGGCGCGGACATCACGCTGGTGACCAAGTCGGGCACCAACGAATTTCACGGATCGCTGTACGAATACTGGCGCGGGACGGATTTCGCGTCGAACACCTTCTTCAACAACCAGGCCGGGATTCCGATCGCGCCGCTGCTGATCAACAACTACGGCGGAACGGGCGGCGGCAAGATCATCAAGAACAAGCTGTTTTATTTCCTCAACTATGAAGGCCGGCGCGACGCGAGCTCGGTGGCCGCGGGGCCGCGCACGGTTCCCACCCAGAATCTGCGGAACGGAATCGTCGGGTACGTGAACTCCTCGGGCCAGACGGTGGAGCTATCGCCGGCGCAGGTTCAGCAGATCGATCCGGGCGGAATCGGGGTGAACCAGGCGGCACTGAAGGCGATGCAGTCCATGCCGCTGCCCAACAACAACCAGGTCGGCGACGGACTGAACACCCAGGGCTACATCTTCAACTCGCCCGGCAAGAATGTCCAGAATACGTACATTGCGAAATTCGACTGGCGCCCGGATGACGCCGGCAAGCACTCGTTGTTCCTTCGCGGCGAGCTTCTGAACCTGTGGTCGGACAATCTTACGGCGGATGCTCCGGAGTTTCCGGGCTTGCCGCCGAACGAGGTCAATCTTAACAACAGCAAAGGACTGGCATCGGGCTGGACTTACGTGATATCGCCCAACCTGGTCAGCACGTTCCATTACGGGTTCACGCGCGAGGGAACGCAGAACACCGGCGTTCTGGACAGCGGATATGAATGGTTCCGCGGCATCAGCACGCCCTACGGGACCAGCACGGGGATCACGCGAATCATCCCGGTGCATACGTTTTCCGAGGATATGTCCTGGAACCACGGCTCGCACGACATCCGTTTCGGCGCGGTGGTGCGGCTGATCTCGAACATGTCGAGCAGCTATGCGAGCTCCTACAGCAGCGCCAGCTCGAATCCGTCCTGGCTGGCGGGGTCGGGAGCCGATCTGAGTCCGGCTTCTTTGGCATCCTCGAATGGATTCGCGCAGAACCTGCAATATGCGATGGCGGCAGTGCTCGGGCTGGAGGCGCAGGGAACCGCCCACGACAATTACCTGGTCAATGGGACGGTGCTGCCGGTGGGGGCGCCGGTGGTGCGCGATTTCGCCAACGACGAAGGCGAGATGTACATTCAGGACACTTGGAAAGCCACGCGCAACTTTACGGTCACCGCGGGAATCCGCCTGTCGCTCGAGCCGCCGGTGCACGAGGTCAACGGGCAACAGGCTTCGACCAATGTGCCGCTGGCCGCGTGGCTGGGCGAACGCGCCAATTTCGCCAACACGGGCTTGACGCAGCAGGATGCGGGATTGATTCAGTTTATCCCGGCGAGCGAAGGCACGGGCTTGTACCCGTTCCACAAGAACTGGGCGCCGCGCCTGGGCCTGGCCTATTCCCCAACGGCGGACAGCGGATTTTCCAAGTGGCTGTTCGGCGGGCCGGGCAAGACCTCGATTCGGGCGGGCGCGGGGATGTACTACGACCTGGTCGGACAGCCGCTGGCGCAGACCTTCAGCGCCGACACGCCCGGGCTTTCGTCGAGCTTTTCCAACCCGGCGAACATTCTGGGCGTAGCGCAGGTTCCGCGCTATACGACGTTCAACGCCCTTCCGAGCGTGCTGGTTCCGCCTCCGCCCCCCGGCGGCCTGCCACTGGTTTATCCCTACGGCGCGGGGCAATCCGGGGCCTTCGCCATCACCAACAGTATCGATCAGCAACTGGCGGCGCCGTACGCCATCAATCTGGATTTCAGCATCGGGCGCGAATTCGGCCACGGATTTTTCGTGCAGGGGTCCTACGTGGGCCGGCTGGGACGTCACGAATTGATGGAGCGCGACCTCGCCATGCCCACCAACCTGGTGGATCCGGCTTCGGGCCAGACGTATTTCCAAGCGATGGATCAGTTGATGAACTACATCAACTTCCAGGGACTGCAACCGAACCAGGTGCCCAACATTCCGTTCTTCCAGAACATGTGGGCATCGGCGGCGGGCAATGGCTTGACGGCCACGCAGGTGTGGGCCAACGATTTTCTCCACAACAGCCAGCCCGGCGACGCCACCAACACGTTGAACAACGCGGATAACGCCGCGAATTGCAGCACCACCGGCACCAAGTTCAATTCGAAGGGCAACGTCGCCGAACCCGGCATGGCTTGTGGCGTGCAAGGCCCGTGGATGCTGTTCAATCCGCAATTTTCGGCCCTGTCAGCCTGGAGCTCGCTCGGTTTGAGCGATTATCACGCGATGCAGTGGACCGTCCGCAAGCGCTACAGCTACGGTTTGCAGTTCGACGTGAACTACACCTGGTCGAAATCGATCGACCTCGGCTCGAACGTGGAAGCGGCGGGGACTTACGCGAGCAACTCGTTCGCGATCAACACCTGGAACCTGAACCAGATGCGCGCGGTCTCCTCCTACGACACGACGCAGCAGATCAACTTCTCCGGCGTCTACGAGCTTCCGTTCGGGCGCGGGCGGCACTTCGGCAACAACATGAACAAAGTGGTGGATGCGATCGTGGGCGGATGGCAGGTCAGCGGAATTTATCGCCAGACCTCGGGTCTGCCGTTCTATCTCATCAACGGCCAGCGCTGGCCCACCAACTGGAACGAAGACGCCTACGCCACTCCGGGAGGAGCGGTTCCGGTTTCGGAAACGCAGAACGCGATCGCGACGGGTTCCATCGGCAAGGGCGGTGGGCCGAACCTGTTCTCGAATCCAGCGGCGATCGTCACTGCGGCGGGCGAGCCTTCCGGGCAGAACGGACTGTTCACCGAAACGCTCGCCGGGCAATCCGGATTGCGCAACAACTTCCGCGGAAACGGGCTGTTCAATATCGACACCGGCGTGTACAAGGTTTTCAGGATCCCGCGCAGGGAGCACGATCAGCTCCAGCTTCGCTGGGAAACCTATAACCTCACCAACTCGGTGATTTTCGATCCGCAGACGAGCAACGACAGCGTGATTTCATCGACCAATTTCGGGAAGCTGACCAGCACGCTGACCGCGCCGCGGCAGATGCAGTTTGCGGGACGCTACACCTGGTAATCCGTTCGTAGTTCGTAGTTCGTAGTTCGTAGTGAGTAGTTCGTCGTCGGTTGTGGAAAATTCACGTTCTCGCACTCCCACGACGAACTACGAACCACGAACTCCGCACTCATTTTCACGCGGGCAATTCCTGGGGCGTCGGGTAGTGATGCTGCTCGCGGCCGATATCGCCGTCGTACTTGGTGGTGCTTTTGTACAGCTCGAAGCGGCCGTGAGCGGCGAATTGCCTGGCGCGATCGCGGAAAGTCGACATCTCCTGGGCATTCATGGGCTGAAAGTTGCGCGCGACGGCGAGATGCTGGTCGCGCGGGAACGTGACGAGCTGGAGCGTGATGCGCGCGAAGAGGTTTTCGATGACTTGCCGGATTTTTTATTTTTTGTTGCCATAGAACATGCCGATGTGCAATTCCTCTTCCTTTTCCGGGCAAATACTCGGCTCGCGATCGATGCACATGATACGGTATTTACTGAACGCGGCTTCCGGATGTAAGGCGCTCGTCAAAATGGGGCTGGGCGGGGGGATTTTGGGTTTACGGCGATATCTCGTATTTCTGTGCTGGAGCCCGATTTTTGGTCAGGTCGTCACCGCAGGCTTCACGGCGGGCGTGCCGGTAACAGAGACGTTCGAGAGTGGATACAGTTTTTGCGAGTCCGGACTGACAGCTCGGACGGTTCGGTACACGATCGGTCCTGCTTTGGATTTTCGGGTGTTCGGTCCACTGCGCGGAGAAATTGATGCGCTGTACCAGCCGTTTTCCTTTCAAACCCAAATTGTGGATTGCGCACCCGCGCCTACTTATATTCACACCCACGGAAGCCTCTGGCAGTTCCCAGTGCTATTGAAACTGCGCATTCCCGCACCCGTAGTGAAGCCGTTCATTGAGGCGGGAATATCGGTCCAGCTTGCGGCGGGTGTCACTGAATCGCAGTACAACTTGGTCCAGCGAACCCCCGTTACCTACCACTTGGAACCAAACGCCGTCCCGGGGTTCGTCGCAGGCGGCGGCGTTGAGTTTCACTTTCGGTCTCTGATCTTTGCCCCGGAGATCCGTTACACGCGATGGTTCGATCAGAATTTTGCTCCGCTGGGTGAGCCCCCGCCCGGCAGCAATTTGAACCAGCTGCAAATTCTACTCTCGATCCGTGTCCCGCCCCAGCATCTTTGAGCGCAACGTCGAACCCGCGACTGGACGCATCGAAGGAGCCTCTTCGGTCCGCCAGCCCGATGTGACTCGTTGAATTTCTTTAATGGGATCGTACTTGCAATTTCGCGCGGAGATGTGGGGCATTCCCGTGGCGGGACGTGGAAGCCGCATTCAACCGCTGGCGTTTTTTCTAAGGAACTGCTTCCGGTGGGCAGCCGCCACGACCCGGACGGCCGCGAAGGGCCGCGCGCGGTGAGCGAATACCTGATCGAGCGGATGCTGCGAGCGGGCGTGGATAAGTTCTGCGTGGTGATCTCGCCAGGGAAATCGGACATCCTCGAATATTACGGCGGGAGCATCGGCGCGGTGGAGGTGTGCTACGTGGTGCAGTCGGCGCCCGGCGGGTTTGTGCGACGCGCTGTTTCGCGCGCCCGCTGATTCATCCCGACGATTCGATCGTGGTCGGATTGCCGGACACGATTTGGTTCCCCGCCGAGGGGTTGGCGATGCTTCCCGAGGGAGTCCTGTCATTTCGACTTTTCCCGGTGTGCCATCCGGAACTTTTTGACGCGGTTTTGACGGGCGAGCTCGGCGCGGTGGAATCGATGGAAGTGAAGCGGCAGGGAGTGGCGACCAACTGGATCTGGGGCGCATTCAAGCTGCCGGGCCGGGTGTACTTCGCGCCGGAGCGCATTTGGCGGGAGCGCGGGTCCATCGACGAATATTTTGGAACGCTGGTGAACGCGTACCTGGAGCATGGCGGAAAAGCGACCGCGTCGCGCGGCGGCGAGGTGTATGTCCACGTGGGAACCGTGCATGGATATCGCGAAGCGTTGCAGGCGCTCGAATGGGCGCGGGACGGCGAATATGAACATCTCACCGGAGCCGCGGCGCGGTCTGAATGTCGGACACGTGATGGGGTTCGATTGCGTAAAGGCGCACCTCAGGTACGGGCAGAGCCAATCGCATGGTTGAAGCGGTGATGGTGTGGAATGAGCCCAACGATCTCTTGCACTGGGATTTCGAGCTGGACCCGGACTGGTCGATCTTCACGCGGATGCTGAAAACGGCCTGGCAGGCGATCCGGGCGGAACGCGCATCGGTGGCGCGGGTGCTGGGGCGGGATCTCGCCGATCGATCCGGCGTTCATCGAGAATCGCCATAAAACGCTACTCCTTTTAAGGCTTGTTGAAAAAGGGGACTTCTCATTCGCCCTCGATTTCACTCATCAGTCGTTTAACTTGGTGGACGTAGCTGAAGTTCGGATTATATGCGTGCAATTTTTGATCGAGTGTTTTGCCGCGATACACGCGGCCGAAGGCGAGCTCGTGGGCAATGTAGTGGATGCCGCGCGTGACGGATTCGAATCCGGTTCGGGCGGAGTCCCATCCCCAGCGGTTGTTCATGCGCGCGTAGCGTCCGCACGTGCTTTCGCGGACCGAGAGCGCGGGAAGAATGCGGTAATCGAGGCCGTTCTGATCCGCGGCGCGGAGGTAGTCGTGAACGTGATAAGGCGCCGGGCAGTTGTGCGTCTCAAAGAAAACTTCGAGGCGGACGGCGCGGATATCGGGCGTGTTCACCGGCAGCCGGTCGGAGGCGGAGAGAGCGGCTGGGACCAGCGCGAGCAGCGCGCAGGTTCGGACACAGGTCGGGTACTGAATAATAAAGTCGGCCATGTCGATTTTAAAGGCTCAAGCGTCAAGCTTGGCAGAGCTGATTTCCGGCCTGGACTTTGATCCACGAGTAGATGTGGTATTTCGAAAAATCCGCGTGATGATTGGCATCTGTCTGGACGGCCGCGAACGAAAAAAGACATATCCCCAAGAGGAAGGCGGTAAATACGGACCGATTTTTTTCTTCACTTTTGTTTTTCTCCTGCTTGAATTTCAGGGACGGCAGCGCACGATTTTGAGCCGTCCCTCTGGCGTTAGACTATGGGTCGGGTGTGCTGTTTCGCGGCTACATCGCCTGGTACCTTGCATAGCGCGCGACCCTATCCAGGATCGCAGTCAGAATCGCACTGACAATTCTGTTGGTTGCGGAGGAAACGTAACAACGTAACATTGTCCGCAAGCACGACGAATTAACTGTTAGGGAGCAACGCTTGCGCCGAAGGTAGTACACTGTTCGGCATGAAGCTGTCCCTTTGCTCTATTGTACTCGCTTTCGCTCCGGCGTTTGCGGCGCCGGCGAGCGTGCATCTGTTGCAGAAACCGGCGATGAGCAAGACGGAAATCGTCTTCTCCTACGCCGGCGATCTGTGGACGGTGAGCCGTCAAGGCGGCGTGGCCACGCGTTTGACCTCGGGAGTGGGATTCGAGACGGAAGCCGCATATTCTCCCGATGGATCGGCCATCGCGTTCACGGGCGAGTACGATGGCAACGTCGACGTGTTCACGATCGCGGCCAGCGGAGGCGTGCCCAAGCGCATCACGTATCATCCCGACGCGGATCGCGTGGTGGGGTGGACGCCGGACGGCAAGCGCATCGTGTTCCGTTCGAATCGCGACAGCTTTTCGCGCTACACGCAGCTCTACACGGCGCCGGCCGAGGGCGGATTCGCCGAGGTGCTGCCGCTTCCGATGGCGTGCACCGGCGCGTATTCGCCGGACGGCGCGCGCATGGTTTACGCGCCGCTCGACGGTGGCCAGTTCGCGCCGGGATTCGCCAATTTCGTTTCTTGGAAGCGCTATCGCGGCGGCGAAGCGAGCTATCTGTGGATCGTCAACTTTTCCGATCTGAGCACGGTGAAAGTGCCGCGCACCGATTCGAACGACATCAATCCCATGTGGATCGGCGACAAGGTTTATTTTCTGTCGGACCGCTCCGGCCCGATGACCTTATATATGTGGGACGGGCACAGCCGTGAGCCGAAAAAGCTGATCGAGAACACGGGCAAGGACATCGTCAGCGCGAGCGCGGGACCGGGCGGAATCGTGTATGAGCAGTTCGGCGGGATCTACATTTATAACCTGGCCACGCAGAAGAGTGCGAAGGTGGACATTCAGATTGCGACGGACCTTGCCGAAGTCCGGCCGCATTTCCAGAATGTTTCCCGGGAGGTGCGGAATCCGGCGATTTCGCCGAATGGGGTGCGCGCGGTGTTCGAGGCGCACGGCGAAATCCTCACCGTGCCGGCGGAAAAGGGCGATATTCGCGATGTGACCAATACGCCGGGGGTGATGGAGCGCACGCCGGCGTGGTCTCCGGACGGAAAATCGATCGCGTATTTTTCCGATGAATCGGGAGAGTATGCGCTGCATATCAAATCCCAATCCGGCGAAAGTGACACGAAAAAAATCGCGCTTGACGGAAAATCGGCGTTCTATTTCAACCCGAAATGGTCGCCGGACAGCAAGCACATCGCGTTCAACGACAATGAGCTGAACTTGTGGGATGTGGAGGCCGGGTCGGGGAAAGTCACGAAAATCGATAGCGACACTATGTATTCACTGGATCGGGATATCGCCTGGTCGGGTGATTCGAAATGGATCGCGTTTACAAAATTCCTGCCCAATCATTTCCACGCGATTGCCGTTTATTCGCTGGACACGGGAAATTCCACGCAGATTACCGATGGAATGAGCGATGCGCGTTACCCCGCGTTCGATCGCGACGGGCAGTATCTTTATTTCACCGCGAGCACCAATTACGGCCCGACCATCAGCGGCCTGGACATGAGCAGCGACGAGCATGACGTCACCCGCGGCGTGTACCTGTTCGTTCTGCCGAACGATGTCGCGTCGCCGTTCGCGCCGGAAAGCGATGAAGAAAAGCCCGGAGTTGCGGCTAATGAGGGTCGCGGTGGGCGCGGGCGTGGCGGACGCGGCGGAGGAGGAGAAAGCGCGCAACCCGAAGCGCCGCCGAAGGCCGTGCGGATCGATTTCGACCGGCTGACCGAGCGCGTCGTGCCGGTGCCGGTTCCCGCGCGCAGCTATGTCCATCTGGAAGCGGGCAAAGCCGGGATGTTTTATTTGTTGGAGCCGACGGGCGGCGCGGGATTCCGCGGAGGGGCCGGCAACGGGCTGACGCTCTCAAAGTACGATATGAAAGCGCGCAAGCTCGAAAAGCTGTCGGATAATGTGCAGGGATTCCAACTGGCCGCGAACGGCGACAAGATGCTGCTACGCATGGGCGGCGCGGGCGGCGGGCGCGGAGGGCGTGGCGGGGCCGAGGGTCCGGCGGCGCCGCAGTACGTGATCGTTTCGGCGAACGCTCCCGTGAAGGCGGGCGAAGGCGCGCTGCATATGGCCGATATCGAGGTGCACGTCGATCCGTTGGCTGAATGGAAACAGATGTACCACGAAGTGTGGCGCATCGAACGCAGCTACTTCTACGATCCCAACCTGCACGGCGTGAACTCGGCCGATGCGGAGAAGGAATACGAAAAATATCTGGACGGCCTCTCCTCGCGCGCTGATTTGAACTACATCATTCATGAATTCCTGAGCGAATTCACGGTAGGTCACCTGCGTGGCGGCGGAGGCACGATTCCCGAGCCCAAACGCGTGACCGGCGGACTGCTCGGCGCCGATTACGAGATCGCCAACGGGCGTTACAGGATCGCGAAAATCTACACGGCGGGCGAATGGAATCCCCAACTTCACGCGCCGCTCGCGGAGCCCGGGATGAACGTGAAGGCTGGCGATTACGTGCTCACCATCGGCGGGCAGGATCTGAAAGCGACCGACGATATTTCGCGATTGCTCGAAGGGACCGCGAATAAGAGCGTGGTGGTGCGCATCGGAAGCGATCCTTCGGGCGCGGGGTCGCGCGAAATCACCGTGGTGCCGGTCGCCAATGAGCAGCAGTTGCGGCACGATGCGTGGGTGGAAGCGAATCGCAAGAAGGTGGACGAACTTTCAGGCGGGAAGCTCGCCTACGTTTACATGCCGGACACGGCGCAGGGCGGATTGACGTCGTTCACGCGTTATTATTTCGCGCAAACCGACAAGCAGGGGGCGATCATCGATGAGCGCTTCAACAGCGGCGGACAGGTGGCGGATTACGTGATCAACGTGCTCGATCGTCCGCTGATGGGGTGGTGGCAGCCGCGCTGGGGCCAGATTTATCGCACGCCCGCTGCGCAGGTGTTCGGACCGAAGGTGATGATCATCAATGAATTCGCCGGCTCGGGCGGCGACATGATGCCGTGGATGTTCCGGCACACCAAAACCGGAACTCTGGTGGGCAAACGGACCTGGGGCGGGTTGGTGGGCATCGGGCAATATCCGCCGCTGATGGATGGCGGCAACGTGACCGCGCCGAGCTTCGGATTTTTCAATCCGGATGGGCAGTGGGACGTGGAGAATCACGGCATCCCGCCGGACGTGCAGGTGGACCTGGATCCCAAGGCGGTGCACGAAGGCCACGATCCGCAGCTTGAGCGGGCGGTCCAGGTCGCGCTGGAACAGATGAAGTCGAATCCGGTGCCGCAGCCGCATCGTCCGCCGTTCCCGAATTATCAGAACCCGCAGCAGCGGCCATCGACGTCGACGAGCGCGCCGGCGCGGCAGTAGGGCGTCCAGAGAACGCGCGGCCTGAAGGCCCGCGCCTCAAGCGAGGCATTTTTTTGCGGGCAGCGTCGGTGGGCTTGTCGAGGCGCGACCTTCAGATCGCGCGTTGCCGCCATCGTCTAGCGCGGAGGAGCGAGAAGATCGTCGGTCGACGTGCTGCTCTGGCCGTAGCGCGGCTGGATGTATTTTTCGAGAAACGCGAGCTGGCGCCGCCACGCGTCCAAACGGTGCTCGCGCTGCGAGAATCCATGCAGCTCGTTGGGGTAGGTGAAGTAGTAATAAACTTTGCCGTGCTCCTTGAGAGCGCGGACGAATTGCGCCGACTCATACGGCGGCACCTGCGGATCGTTTTCCCCGTGCATCACCAGCAGCGGAGTCTTGATTTTGTCCACCTCGGCGAGCGTGTCCGCTTTCCGATACACCTCCGGCTTTTCCCGCGGCGTTCCGCCCATCTTCATCGCCCAGCGGATGGCTGAATTACGATTGGTGCGCTCATTGAACGTCGCGCGGTCCACCACGCCGTAAAGCTCGATGGCGCAGGCGAACAGGTCGGGATACTTGGTCACCGCGTAGCCGACCATCGTGCCGCCGTGGCTTCCACCTCCGATCGCCAGGCGCTTGGGATCGGCGATGCCGTGGTCGACAAGGTACTGCGCGCCCGCGGCGACGTCGTCCATCTCGCCTCCGCCTGAATCCTCGACGTTCAGGTTGCGGAATTTTTCACCGTACCCGGTGCTGCCGCGATAATTCGGCTCGAGCACCACGTATCCGGACTGCGCCAGGTACTGCGCCCAGGTGTCGAAGCGGAAGGTGTCCTGGCCCTCCGGACCGCCGTGAATCCACAGCACCGCGGGATTTTTTCCGCCGGGATTGAGTGGGCGCGGCTGGTACAACAGCGCGGAAATGCGCGTGCCGTCCTTGCTAATGTAATGAATCAGCTCGGGCATGACGATCGCCTCGCCGCTGAAATTGAGCGGCGTGGTGTGCGTGAGCGCTTTCGAATCTCCCTGAAGCGGCGCTTCCACCAAGTCGGTGGAGGATAGCGGCGTGTTGTGGTGAAAATAAATTTTGTCGCCGCCGGGCGACCACTGCGGCGCCGAATCCATGCCCGGCGCACTGGTGGGATCGTGCACAGGCCGGGCTTCGCCGCTGAGCGAAACAATGTAGATATGCGAGTCCTCCGGCGTTCCACGATTGCTGACGATCGCCAGCGATTTTCCGTCGGGCGAAAACACGGGACCCGCATCTTCCCAGTCGCCGTGCGTCAGCGCTTTCGGCTCGCCTCCGGCCGCGGGAATCAGGTAGACGTTATTCCAGCCGCTCTGCTGCAAAATCACGGCGAGCGTGCGGCTGTCAGGCGACCAGTGCGCCTTCCCGATCGACCATCCGCCGCCGCGATCGTTGGGCGCGGTGTAGAGCGTGCGCGGATCGCCCGCGGCCTGACCGGTTGCCGGGTCGAACTTCAACACGTTCAGCTTTCCGCTGAAATACTGCGGCGTGCGCTCGGTGTAAGAGACGCTCGCGCCATCGGGCGACCAGGACGCGCCATCTTCGTCGGCATTGGCCTCGGTCAGGTAATCGGTAGCCGCGCCGTCGTCGCTCACCACCATCATGTTGTTGTGGCCGCGGCGGCCGGTTTCAAATAAAATCCAGCGGCCCTTGGGATTGTACTGTGGCTGCCGATCGCCGGCCTGGCGCGGATCGCCGGGACCCGCGGCTGCGTGCGTGAGCCGTCGCGGCGCGCCGCCCGCGGCCGATACGACCCAGATGCTGCCCTGGCTCGCGTAGGCGATGCGCCGCCCATCGGGCGACCAGCTCAATCCCGATTTTCCACCCGCCGTGCTGGTGAGCGTCACCAGCCATCCGCCCTCGGCCGGCATCAAAACAATCTGGCCGTTGCGCGTCATGGCGAACGTCTTGCCGTCGGGAGAAAGCGCGGTTTCGCCGACCGGCTCGACGGAAACCAGGTCCTCTAGCGTGAGCCGGTGCGTCTGCGCGAATGCCGCACTGCAAATGAGAAACAAAATCAATCGCCGCATTTGACCGCGATTTTATCAGCTTCGTGCCGTTCCCGGCCGTGCGTTCGTTGTTACAATCGTCTTTCCCGCATGAACATCTCCGTCAAAGGCGAGTATGCGTTGCACGCGATTTTCGACCTGGCGACGCAGCCGCAGGGCGAGCCGGTAAAGATCGCTGAGATTGCGCGGCGCCAGAAGATTCCGCAAAAATTTTTGGAGCTGATTCTGGCAGGCCTGAAACAGGGCGGATTTGTCGAATCGCGGCGCGGAGCCGAGGGCGGATATCGCCTCGCGCGCACCGCCGACCAGATCACCGTGGGCGACGTGCTTGCTTACATCGAAGGCACGCGCAAGAGGAAGCGCGGAAGCGCGGATGCATTCGGCGACCTGTGGAAGCGCGTGGACGCCGCGGTTTCCTCCATCGTCGACCACACCACCTTCGCGGAGTTGGCGCGGCAATGGAAAGAATCGCAGACGCGCTACGTGCCCAACTGGGAGATCTGATGGCGTACGCCGACAATTCGCTGAGCATCGGACGAACGCCGCTGGTGCGTCTGAACAAAGTGACCGCCGGCGCGCGCGCCACCGTGCTGGCGAAAGTGGAAGGCCGCAATCCGGCGTACTCGGTGAAGGACCGCATCGGCGCGTCGATGATCTGGGACGCGGAGCGGCGCGGAATTCTCAAGCCCGGAAAAGAGCTGATCGAGCCGACCAGCGGCAACACGGGAATCGCGCTCGCCTATGTCGCGGCGGCGCGCGGATATCCGGTCACGCTGCTGATGCCGGAGACGATGTCGATGGAGCGCCGAAAAGTTTTGAAAGCGCTGGGCGCGAAGTTGATCCTCACCGACGGCGCGCTGGGGATGGGCGCCTCGATCGAGCGCGCCGAGGAGATGGTCGCCTCCAACCCCGGCCGCTACGTGCTGTTGCAGCAGTTTCAGAATCCGGCCAATCCGGAGATCCACGTGAAAACCACCGGTCCGGAGATTTGGGACGAGACGCAAGGCAAAGTGGACGCGCTGGTCGCGGGAATCGGAACCGGTGGAACCATCACGGGAGTGTCGCGCTATTTCAAGCTGGAGCGCAAGAAGCCGATCATGTCGGTCGGAGTGGAGCCGGAGGGAAGCGCGGTGATCACCCAGACGCTGCGCGGGGAGACGCCGCGTCCGGGGCCGCACGGCATTCAGGGAATCGGCGCGGGATTCATTCCGGCGACGCTCGATTTGAAGATGGTGGATCGCATCGAGCTGGCGGGCGACGATGAATCGATCGAGATGGCGCGGCGCCTCGCGCGGGAGGAAGGAATTCTGTCGGGGATTTCCTGCGGCGCGGCGGTTGCGGCGGCGGTGCGTGTCGCACGCGAACCGGATGCGGGCGAGCGGTATTTGAGCTCGGTTCTGTTCGACGAGTAGCGCGTTGGTCGGGTGGCCTCGATCTTGGCGGGCGGCTCGACGCCGAACCACGCGTGGGCTAGTGCTTCACGAAAACGATTTTGAAGCCGCCCGCGTCGTTCCCGCCCGCGGTAATCTTATCGTTTTCGATGAGCGTCTTGCCGCCGGATGAAAGCGTAATGTTGCTGGTCACCACCACGTCGGTTCCTGCCGCATTCAGTTTGCCGATGATCACCAGCGCGTCGCCGTCCCAGTGCGCGGCGCTTTTTACTTCGCTGCCCATCCATTGATAGGTGGTCTCGGAACCGTCGGTGGTGTATTTGCGGATGGCTTTGTCGTTGCCCGCGCCGCTCATCTGCTCGTCGGTGAAGGTGACCGATGGACCGCTCTGCTCGATCTTGCGCGTGAGCGAATCGGGAGCCGGCGCTCCGCCGAAATCGCTTTGACCGGCGTCCATTTCCCAGTTGCCGGAGAAGTCAGGTTTATCGGCGGCGAAGCTCAGAACGGCCAGCGCGAAAATCGCGAGCAGGGGTTTGTTCATTACTCAGAATTGTAGCTGGTATGATTCGGGAATGGATGTCTTGAGGAGGATCAAGGCGTGGCTGAAGCGGCGGAAAAAAGATCCGGATGCTCCTTTTGCGCTGGTCGGAGCTCCCCAGAAGCCGCGGCCGCCACAGCGGACACTCACAGCGAAAGCCAAGCCGGAGTAAAACGCCGCGCTTGATCCTGACACTCGAGCGTTTCGGTGAGCTGGCGGGAGTCGAGCACGGCTTCGGCACGCGCCACGACCATATTGAGCAGCGCGGCATGGCGAGCCTGCGGCAGATTCACTCGAATCGTGTACTGCTGGCGCAGGGGACTGGGTGCGCGGGCGAAGGAGACGCGCTGATCACACAAGCGCCCGGACTGGCGCTGTCGATCCGCACCGCGGATTGTTTCCCGATTCTGCTCGCCGATCTGCGCGTGGGCGCGGTCGCGGCGATTCATGCCGGGTGGCGCGGTACCGTCGCGGGGATCGCTCCAGAAACCGTGCGGCGAATGGGCGCGGAATTCGGAACGGATCCGTCGGATTTATTCGCGGCGATCGGGCCGGGAATCGGCGTGTGCTGTTATGAGGTCGGTGATGAAGTCGCGCGGCGTTTCGGCCAGCCCGGGAAAGGAAAGGTCGATCTGGCCGAAACCAATCGCGCGCAGTTGCTCGAATGCGGCGTGAGAGCCGAGCGCATCGAATCGATCGGCCGCTGCACCGTCTGCGAGCCGGAAATTTTCTATTCTTATCGCCGCCAAGGCGAGAAAGCGGGACGGATGGTTTCCTTCATCCGGTGTTCACACACACCAAGGGCGCGGACCGCGTAGCCACCCTGCGACCCGCGCCCTTGATTTAGAGACCGGGTTAGGCTGCGTTGACCAGCAACTCGTCGAGGCTGTCGGAGCCGTCGCCCTGGTTGCGGTCCGCGATCTCCTGGCACTGGATGCAGAAGGGAGCCCAGGGCACGGCGGCAAGCCGTTTGGGGCTGATCTCCTCCTCACAGTGCAGGCACACTCCGAAGGTTCCTTCGTCGATACGCCGCAGGGCCGCGCGCACGTTGCGCAGCAGGTTCGATTCACGGTCCAGGTTGCGAATGGCCAACTCGCGCTCGGCTGCGTGCTGCACTTCGTCCAGCGCATCGGGACTCTTTTCGATCGCGATGCCCTCACGGTTGCGGACAAACTGGGCCAGTTCGGCCTGCTTGGCTTCCAATATATTTCTAAACTTGTTCAACTCACTCTTGGTCATGACTGCCTCTCCTGTCTCTTTCTCTCTTTTTTCTTTTTTCGGTAACTATCTTCTTGCTCTCATACCGTCCCGCATCACATGGCATTAGACGCAAAGTGACGCGAAAAGGTTCAAAGGTCCAAATCGATTTGTAACTCACCAGAACTGCGGGTTGCAGTGTGGATATTAAGCCTCTGCGCGAGCGGCACTGCCGCGCGGCAGATCCCGAACGTTCGCGGTGCGCTTCCGCCCCCGCGTCCCGGGCCTTCGATAAAGACTTTCCACACGATAGCATATCTGTCTGCGCTATGCAAGCAATTTTGCTGCCAGGATTCCAGGCCTGGACATCGCCACGCTTCTCCTTGCGCTTTCCGCCTCTCATATCCGCTCTTTATCGGCCGATGCCATAGAATTCATTACGGCGCGACCACGTCTGCCGGATTAGCCGGCTTAATTCCCTTGACGTATACTGTGTTGTCAGCCGGTAAAAAATCTCAAACTTCTTTTCGTGACGAATCTTAGCACACGTTTTCGAGTTTTCTGCGCCATCGCGGCGTCCCTCCTGTTCTTTCTGCTGGGCGCGTCGCTCGCCCCTTTCGCGGGAATTCAGGAAGACGAAGCGCTTTTTGCGGTTCCCCTTTATTTATACAATCCAAAGGAGTTATACCTCAGGCTCTGGCATTGGCATATTCCTTTGATGGTCATGTCCTATGTGGGGACTCTGAAGACCTTTCTGTACTTCTTTATTTTTCAAATCTGGCATGTGACTGTTTGGTCGGTGCGCCTGCCGATGGTCTGCGCCGGAGCACTAACTGTTTTTCTTTTCTACAGGTTTACGACGAGAGTCGGGGGCTCTTTCGCGGGCCTTTGCGCAGCCTTCCTGCTTGCCACCGATCCGATCTTCCTGGTTACCAACACCTTCGACTGGGGTCCGGTTGCGCTGGGCCACCTCTTATTAGTGGCCGGCTGCCTTTCCTTGCTTCGATTTGGCCAGCACGACCATACGATGCGCGTTTTGGCGCAAGGATTCTTTTTCCTGGGACTCGGATTGTGGAACAAGGCGCTGATGTTCTGGATTTTGGGCGGGTTGATTTGCGGAGTGACGATCTTCTGGCCGGAAGTTCGACAGTTGCTGACGTTCCGGCGGATAGGCGCCGCTGCGGCGGCATTTCTGATCGGCGCGCTGCCGTTTGTCATTTTCAACCTTAAGCACCGCAATGCGACCCTGGGCGAGAACTTTCGGTTCGAGCCGGCCTCGATATCCCAGATCGTCGTGGGCAAGGGACATATGGTGCAGGGGGCGATGAACGGCTCAGGACTGCTGGGATTCCTTCCCGCGCCGGATTGGGACGGCTATCAGCGCCCGGCGTCGACGAGGCGGGGAAAAATCGCCGATTGGATTCGGAATCATTTGGGCGATCATCGGCGGACGGGCTTCGATTTCGTGTTCCTCGCCGCGCTCGCCGCCGTGCCGTGGTGGTGGCGCAAGCGCGGACCCTGGTTCGCGCTGATTTTCATGCTGGTGACGTGGATGGGCATGGCGATCACGCGTGGGGCGGGTGCGGCGATTCATCACGCCGTGCTGCTGTGGCCCTTTCCGCAGTTCTTCGTGGCGCTGGTGCTCGCGGCATTGCGGTGGAGACGCGCGGCGACGGCGGCTGCCGTCGCGATGGTCGCGATGAACCTGCTGGTGGTGAACCAGTACCTGGTGGAGTTCGACCGCGACGGCGCCTTCGGTAACTTCACCGACGCGATATACCGGCTTTCTACGGCGATGCCCGAGAATCACAAGACTATTTATGCGATCGACTGGGGCATGGTGAACTCATTGGCGCTCCTGCACCAGGGGCGGCTCACGATTTACGCCGTGATGGGCTTGTTCGACCATGACCATCCGGACGAAACCGAGCGCGCCGTCATAAAGCGGATCATGGAAGATCCGGACGGTATCTTTATCGGTCACGTGGCAGGCCGGGAGGTTTTTAAGGGCGTGAACGAGCGCGCCGATCAAGCCGCAGCCAGCCTGGGGTTCAAGAAGGAGACGATCCAGGTCATCCAGGATTCTCACGGGCGGCCTGTATTTGAGATTTTCCGTTTCGGGCGAGTGTGACGGGATGTCTCAAGCGACGTGTCGAAGCTCCACAAAAGGCCTCTGATCTTGCAGGCCAAGTAACGTCACATCAAACACTTAACGCTGGAATGTAAGTTGCTTAACTTTGAACGTTCCATGCGCGCCGGACCAATTGTCGCCTGCCTCATGTCCAGCCTTGGCTGGGCGACGACCCTGCAACTGCTGTCGACCGACCAGATGATCCGGCAATCCACGGCGGTTGTTCGGGTTAAGGTCGCGGGATCGACGGCGACTTTGCGCGGGCGCAACATATATACGGTTTATCAGTTGACTGTGCTCGAAACGCTCAAAAACGGCCCGGACACGAGCTCGGTGGCGATTCCGGGAGGGACGGCGGGAGCAATCCGGCAGATGGTGGCAGGCGCGCCAACACTCATCGCCGGCCAGGAGTACGTCATCTTCCTGTGGACCAGCCGCACGGGGCTGACGCAGATTATCGGATTATCGCAAGGGCTGTTCAGCGTGGGGCAGGACGCCTCGGGCAACGCGGTGCTGACGCGCCCAGCCGCGGCGGGAGTGGTCGTGAACCCAGGCGGCGCGCCAGTGCCGGCCTCGGCGGTGACGATGACGCTGGCCGCGCTGCGCAGTGAGATCCAGAAGGTGCTCCAGTAATGCTGAAGTGGCGGATTGCGGCGATGCTGGCGGCGGCAGCCGCGCTCGCGCCGGTCGCTTCGGCGTATTATTACTGGATCTACTTCGCCGGCAACGCCGCTCCGTTCACGCCCGTGCCGGTGAAGTTCGATCAGAACCCCGCCGATCCCTATGGGCTTCAGAACAACACGGCGCCCTACGTGATCGCGGAAGGGGGCCCGAGCGCGCTGATGCCGGGCGACAGCTTTCAGGCGATCGTCAGTGAGATCCGCGCGGCGGCGAACGTGTGGAACTCGGTGAATACGGCGGCGGTGAAGCTGCAGTTCGACGGAGTGTCCCCGATGACCACGCCGGAAGCGTCGCCGGGCGTGGACGTGGTGTTCAGCGACGAGATTCCGCCCGGGCTTCTGGCGCAGACCTTCGTTACGACGGTTGCCAATCCGGCAGTGTACCTGGCCAACGGGGCGACATTTCTGCCGCTCGTGCATTCCCAGATCCAGCTTCAAAGCGACCTGACGCTGAACCAGCAATCCAGCTATTCGGACGCGTTTTTCGTGACGCTGGTGCACGAGTTCGGGCACTCGCTGGGGCTGCAGCACACGGAAACGTCGAGTGTGATGTCGACGCAGGTAACCCGCGCGTCGACCAAGGCCTCGCCCCTCGCCGCTGATGATATCGCCGGCGTGTCGCTGCTGTATCCGGCCAACGGATTTCCAACGGGCACGGGCAGCATCAGCGGATCGGTGACGCTAGGCGGAAACGGCGTCAATATGGCCAGCGTGGTGGCGCTGTCGCTGAACGGGACTGCGGTGAGCGGGATTACGAATCCCGACGGAAGCTACACGATCGGCGGCATTGCGCCGGGGCAATATCTTGTGTACGCGGCGCCGCTGCCTCCGCCGGCCCAGGGCGAAGCGTATCCAGACAATTTATTTCCACCGATCGGGCCTGGGGGCAACGCGTTTTCGGCTTATACGTCGTTCGGTACACAGTTTTTTGGCGGGACGACGGACTGGACGCAGTCGCAGCCGGTGACGGTGACCGCGGCGAACAACGCGGGCGGAGTGAACTTCAGCGTTCCGCCGCGGCCCAATGGACCTGCCGTCTCGGCGATGACGACATACGGATATCCGGGTGCGGGAAACGTCGCGGTGAGTCAGCCTCCCATCCAGAATTACGGCTGGCTGGTGTTCAAGGCGAATGGTGTGGCAGTGAACGGGAATCAAGTCGCGCCGGGATTGAGCCTTGGCTTGATCGGAGGAGCGGCGCAACTGGTTCCCTCCACACTTGCCTACTACACGACGGTCACGCAGGCGGGCGCGCCGCCGGAGCAGTTCCTGATCATCGAAGTGGTCCCCAACGCGGTGGGGGCGCCGACACCGGTCGCGCTCACCGCGACGCTGAACGGGGACATCTATGTGCTGCCGTCCGCGTTCCGGGTGGTGAATTCGGGGCCGCCGGCGATCACCGCGGTCTCGGGCACGACCGACGGGCAGGGAAACACGACGGTGAACATCACCGGCTCGAACCTGGCGGGGACGCGAATCGTGTTCGACAGCCTTCCTGCGATTTCGGCGACGAACAATCCGGACGGATCGATTACCGCGGTGGCGCCTCCGGCGACCAACGGGTACCAGACGTCGGTGGAAGCGCTGGCTTCCGACAGCCAGACGTCCTGGGAGACGCTGGCTCCGGGGACCATTCCGGTTCAATTCACTTACGGCGGTCCTGCATTTCCCTCGATCACCGTGAGTCCGGCGAGCGCCGCGGCGGGAACCAGCCAGATGGTGGCGATCACGGGATACAGCACGGATTTCGTCAGCGGGCAGACGGTGGTGGGATTCGGCACGAGCGACGTGGTGGTGACCGGGGTGTGGGTGGTGAATCCCGGGTTGGCGTACGCGAATATTTCGGTGAATCCCAACGCGGCCGCGCAGAGCGTCACGGTGAGCGTGCAGAGCGGTCTGGGTCTGACCACGATGGACACAGCGTTTCAGGTCACACCCGCCGTAGCGGGGCAGGCGACGCTGCTGACGCCGATCGTGAACCAGGCAACCGGGCTCGACGGAGTGCCGGCCGGCGGGGTTGCGGTGATCAACACCGCGGGGCTGCCGGCGAACCTGTCAGGGTACGTGCTGACGATCGCGAACCAGGTGACTACGTTCGCGGTGGGTCCCAATAATCAACTGCTGGCGCAGGTGCCGGGCGGCGCGCTGGCCGGTCCCGCCGTGGTGCGGTTGTTCACACCCGCTGGGGTGAGCCTGGCGCCCGTGGTGATCCAAGTCGACGTACCGCCGCCGATGATCGTGGCGGCTTCGAGCGCGTCGGGAGCGGCGGTGAGCGCGAACTCGCCTGTGACGGGCGGGACCACGGTTGCGCTGACCATCGCCGGGCTGCCGGATCAGAGCGGATTGCTGCCGGCGCTCGGGGACATCCAGATCACGGTCGGAGGGGTGCTCACCACGGCAGTGGCGGTGACATCGTCCGGACAGAATCTGAGCGTAGTGGATTTCGTGGTGCCGGCGGGCCTGGGCTCCGGTCCGGAAAGCGTCACGCTGCAGGTGGGCACACGGGTCGCGGCAGCGTACACTCTCAGCCTTCAATAGCCGCGGCGGCGGATTCTCGCGCGCATTCCTTCGGCTGCGCTTTTGTTACTCTGAAAATCGATGAGTGAAAATTTCCGGCGTTTCGAAGCAGGTCCCGATCCGTTCGGCAGGACCTGGGAGGTGGAGTTCCGGTGGCTGCAGACCGGGATTTCGATCCGGCACGCCGACACGGTGGACGTGAAATTCGTGATCTGGACGCGCGACGAGCCCAAACAGGAGCGGGTGATTGCGCTCGCGCATCCGCTGCTGCTGGCGCTGGGCGAGGAGACCGGGCACGCGCTGACCGATGCCTGGTGCCTGAAGATCGCGGCGCAACATTTGCAATACATGATCGAGACGGGCGAGGACCTGGAAAAAACGCTGGTCACGCCGGGAGTGTCAGAGATGAGACGCGCGCTAGCGGCGCACGGCGAACGCGCGGGTCAGCCGGTATAGTCTCGGCTTCAGCGGCATCGTGGTAAAAATAGGTTTGAAGAGAGGCGGTAACCTATGCGCCTGGTGGAGGAAGTGATGGTCAACTGTCCAATGTGCGACGCCGTGATCGATGTGGACGAAGAAGAACTGGACGAAGGCGATTCGCTGATCTGTGAAGACTGTGGAGCGAACCTGAGCGTCAGCAGCGTGAGCCCGCTCGAACTGACGCCCGACGCCGAAGACGGCGATGACGACGAAGACGAAGACGAGGATCTCGACGAAGACGACGATTTCGAGGATGACGACGAAGACCTGGAAGAAGACGAGGACGAACAGGACGATGAATGGAAGTAGGATCGCCGGCGCGATCTTATTTTGCGCTTTGGCATTCGGGCAGAAAAACGCATCGTATTCGATCATTGAGGGAGCGGTGTTTCGCGATCCGGGGCTGGCTCTCGCTGACGCGAAGGTGGTGCTCCAGGCCAAGGACAATCCCAAGGCGAAAAAGCGGGAAACCACCACGAATTTCCGCGGCGAGTTCGAATTTCGGGTGCCGGCGGTCGAGGCGGTGTACGTGTTGAAGGCGACCATGAAGGGATTCCGCGCGGACCAGAAAGAGGCGCAGGTGGCGGGCGGCGGCGTTCCCGGGTCGGAGCGCGTGGAAGTGAACCTGGTGCTTTCGCCGGAGTCGAAGTGAGGTACGGGAAATGATGCGATGGATCGCGTTCGTCGCGCTGGCCGCGGCTGTCGCGCCGGCGCAGCAGACCAAGGCCGAGAAGAAGCTCGCAAAGACCGAGCGGACGGTGCAGGGCACGGTTAGCGACGCCGACGGCAAAGCGATCGATGGCGCGGTGGTGCAGTTGAAGGACGAACGGACGCTGCAGGTGCGGTCGTTCATTACGGAGAAGGAAGGCGCGTACCATTTCGCGGGGCTGAAGATCGACAACGATTATCAGCTCGAGGCGCGCTACAACGGCATGACGAGCGGGTGGAAGACGCTCAGCGTTTTCGACACGCGCAAGCAGCCGGTGGTGAATCTGAAGCTCGACAAGCAGGAGAAACCGGAAAAGAAGCCATGAAATACATGATCGCGGTGTGCGCGCTGGCGGCGCTGGGGTTCGGACAAAACCTCACGCCTGTTGACGACGCGGGATATTCCAAGCTGATCGCGGCGCACAAGGGGAAAGTGGTGCTGGTGAATTTCTGGGCGACGTACTGCAAGCCGTGCCGCGCGGAGATGCCGGCGCTTGAAAAGCTGGCGGCGAAGCTCAAAGCGCGGGGCTTCGATCTGATCACCATTTCCAACGACGAGGCGGACAAGCAGGGACTGGCGGTGAAGGCGCTCGCCGAATATGGAGTCGCGGGTCAGACCTACTGGCGCAAAACCGCGGATGAAGACAAGTTCTGCGACGCGATCGATCCGAACTGGGGCGGCGCGCTGCCGGCGCTGTTTTTGTACAATCGCGCGGGGAAGAAAGTGAAGGCGTTCATCGGGGAAACGCCGATTCCCACCATTGAAGCGGCGATCGATAAACTTCTGTAGAGCGCGCGGGGTGGTCCGGCGCGCGCTTTTCTGGCTGTTCGCGTCTTCGCTGGGCGCGCAATCCATCGTCATCCGGCAGGTGCGCATCATCGATGCGACCGGCGCGCCCGCGACCAAACCGCTGAGCGTCGCCATCGACGGCGATCGCATCGCGCAGATCGCCAAAAAAATCCCGCACGTTCCGCGCACCGCGACCATCGTCGACGGAAAGGGAAAATTTCTGATCCCCGGGTTGTGGGACATGCACATTCACCTGGGACCTCCCGAAATTTTTTTCCCGCTGCTGGTGGCGAACGGGATCACCGGCGTGCGCGAGATGTTCACGGGGATTCCCATGCCGGTAATCCGGCAATGGCGAGCGCGGCCCGACGTGCCCAGGATTTTCGCGCCCGGATTTCTGGATGGTCCACCCATGCTGTGGAGCGGTCCGGCGCCGCCGGGAGCCTTCGCGGTGGCGACGGCGGAGCAGGGACGCGACGCGGTGATCGCGCTGGCGCGCAGCGGCGTCGATTTCCTGAAAATCTATTCGAGCGTTCCGCGCGAGGCGTACTTCGCGATCGTCGAAGAGGCGCATGCGATCGGAATTCCGTTCGCGGGGCACGTGCCGGAGACGGTGAGTCCGCTCGAAGCGTCGGATGCGGGACAGCGCAGCGAGGAGCATCTGAACGGAATTCTGCTGGCGTGCTCGACGCAGGAGGAGCAACTGCGCAAGGAGCGCGTGGCAATGATGCTCGACCGGAGCATGCCGCCGGAGGAGCGGATGCGCGAACTGGCGTGGCCCGATTCGAAGATG
>Ga0335081_10003179_pt1 | contig 25808 bp, 24 predicted proteins | sample Lox_Sample_35_FD_206713 | JGI IMG/M metagenome (GOLD analysis project Ga0335081, IMG submission 206713) | Soil microbial communities from Loxahatchee National Wildlife Refuge, Florida, United States - Lox_Sample_3.5 | ecosystem: Environmental > Terrestrial > Soil > Wetlands | place: USA...
TGGGAGTCGAACCCACCTGCGACACGAAAGTACCGCACGACGGGTTTGAAGCCCGCGCCGGGCACCGGCCAAGACTAGCTTCCTCGCCGATTCTAGCAGATCATTTGCGCGGACTCGTTCGTGAACGTTACACTGGAATCGCCCGCCCATTTTCCCCGGTCGTCTAATGGTAGGACAGCGGCCTTTGGAGCCGTGAATCGTGGTTCGAATCCATGCCGGGGAGCCACTACCTTTCTGCCCCAAATCCGAGTGGCTGTTTTGTTGACAACAGCGCCCCGCGCCTCCCTCGCCCGTATTTCCAACATTCCGCACGTTTTTCTTTGCGGCGCGTTCTCGCCGGTTGGAAGAGAGGCATCGCGGGGGTCCAAGCTCAACCCCCAGGGTTGAGGTCGAACCCCACGTTTTCACTTGCGAATTCTCCGGTTTCTCCGGTTGACAGTGAGCTTTTGTTGACGGCCTCGTCCAGAGCGGTGTGCCAGGAATGGCATGCAATTGGTGTAGCTGCGGATTCAAAGAAACTCAACTCTGCCGAGACTGATTTCACTGCCCCGTACACTCGTTTTGGAGCCTGTCTGCTTCGCTTGGGTACCGGACTTGTCGGGAGCGCCGCGCCGGTCCAGGTCCAAGGGCATGGACAGAGCGGCGTTTACGGAAATCGCTGGCGCGTGGCCCGCGCAGACCGAGCGTCGCTCCTGTTTCATCAGCTTGCGAGCAGGATGGCCTGATTCGCGTCACGTATGCACGCTGAACGGCAAAAAGAACGGCGTGAAGTGCGGTCGCCTTCGAAGACATCAAAATTGGTGAGGAGTTCTGCCCGCGCATCGACGGCGCGATCTTCAGAGTGATATCGGAGAGGCTAGGGTCAAGACAACCCTGAGCACTCTATCCAGTTCCTCGGCTACTTTACCGGTCAATACGACGCCCAGTTCCATCCGAGACCGGAGGCTTGAAACGGTCATGTTGGCACTACCAAGGTACGCTCGCGTCCCGCGATCTGCGCTGATGGCTTTGAAGTGGAAGGTCTGAGTGTCGTTTCCACTCCCTTCGAACCAGGACAGGATGGAGCAGTTGGGGTCCTTGGCGATCTTCCGAAGTTCAGCACGGACTGGAACAGGCAAATCCCGGCTGAATCGGCCAAGGATCGTGACGCTCACGCCGCCCCCTAGCCTCTTCTTGGCGAGCGTAGCGATTTCTTCGCTTGTTCCCGCATCCCAGAATGGAGAAGCGATGAGTAACGACTCCTGAGCGCCTACGATTACGTCCAACATGCCACTGCGCAAATCGGTTGAGCTTTCGCGGATAACATGCTGGGCGGCGGGAGCCAACGTCGGCGGGAGCGAGACACAAAGATGTGCGCCTGCACTGGTGCTCTGTGATTCGTCCGCAAGAATTGCGATGGCGGACTTAATCCCTTCACGAAGCTGCTGCGTTTCGAACCACCGCTGCTTGTCGAGATCATACCGCGCGCCACGACGCTTCACGACTCCGAGGTCGCAAAGGGCGTTTAGCGCGATCAGCGCTTCACTGTCCGCTACGGGGCGGCCCGTTGAGGTCAGCAGTCCCCGGAACAACCTGTACCCATCGTCGGTAGCTTCATCTGGCAGATTGGCCACAGCGGATTCAATCGCATCGAAGAGCCAGGGGTAGTTCCTCACCGCATGTACGTAATCCTTCATGTGGTGCGCCCTACGACTTCCCAGAAACCCACCGTTGTGGTGTCAATCGATGCGTCGGCCCATGGTGTATGGCCGCCCGTGAGGAAGGCTCTTGAAAGACCGTGATTGAAAGTACGACAGGAAATTTCGGGGGAATGAAGGCACCCATGACACGCGCCGCTGTGATCGGTGCAGTCGGGGTCATAGAGACATTCCACGGCTTCGTTGGAGATGTTCTGCAGGAATGCGGCAAGATGGTCCCGAACGAGCGTCGCGATGCCCCCGAGCTTGAAACTGCTGGAGTTGTCGTACACGACGAAGCCCAGCAGCGGCAGGAAAATGTATTCAGCGACGGATGTGCGGTCTATGCCGGCGTAACGGGTGATGGCGCGCATCGCCGCATGCGAGAGGCTATGAATGAGTCCGTAGACGAGTCGCCGAATCGGCAGGGCCCAGATGTCATCCAGGAAGCGATCATGTTCCACGGGCTCGAGCGCAGCGATGATGCGGGCGATGCCCGGAAGTTCAGGATTGGGAAGCGCGATGCCATTTGCCTCGAGCCAACGAATGACGACGTCGGGACCCAGGGAGAGAAATATGCCTTCATGCTCGCCTTCGCGGGCGAGAATCGGAATCGTGCCGACGAGATCCGCACGGCCCAAGGCCTGCGCTGCGAATTTCTGAACAGCCGGGAAGGAGCGTATTTCGACAGGGAGGTTTCTAGCGTTGAGTTCCTCGTAGGTCGGTTCGAAGTGACGCCGCGTGTATCCGTAAGTTGCGGTGATCACCGGCAGGTCGTCAACGTACAGGACTTCGTCCAATCCCAACGCAGTTTTCAGTCGCTGGATTTCGGGGATGACCGTTTGGACCTTTTCTTCGACGGGTACCGTGGTCACCGTGCCGCGAAATGCAAGGCTCTCTTTGATGGCCTTCTCGGTGTCGGGCGAGACGTTGTGCAAGAGTCCCTGCTCGGACGGCGAAGGGGCGGAGACCTTGCCCATAGCGATATCGACGATCCGCTTCTGCAACCGTTGCTGTTCGTCGCGGTCCCCAATGGCCTCGGCTGCCTTGAGCCGATCGGTCAGGGCCTTGATGCTGTCCGCCGCCGAAACATTCGCATCGGGGCGGCGTGAAGGAGGAAGCATTTTGAAAAGCGTCGATGAGAGTTGATCGTCCGCGGTTCTAAGCTGCGGGCGGTCGAGGCGGAGAATAGACAACGTCTGTGGATAGTAGGTGTCGCTTGCGCTATAGCGGGCTAGGCGCATCGCAAGCGCTGCTACGATGGTCCCCGTCCGCCCGTGCGCCAACTCCGGGGGTTCCTTGTTGAAGCGCTTCAAGCAGCGATGGCAACGGCATGTAAATCGGTCCAGGACGAGAATGTTGCACTTGCGGCAGAGGACTTTCATGTCCTTCACACGTTCAGAACGTCCGGGAATGAAGAGGTGATCGCCGCTATGGCACTGGGAGCACCGAATCGGGTGGCTTGTCGGCGCCAGCGGCCCGCCAGCAGGATCCTGTTTGGTCGCGGGAATCCACTCGGTGATGGGCACGAGTTCTCCGCAACCGTGCACGAACACGAAGGGCATTTGGTGGACACGCGAACTTTGGCACTCCGAGTTGGTACAGCGAACGGCACCGGGTCCACCGTATTTCTTTTGAAAGAGAATTTGGCCGCAGCGCTGGCAAATCAGCGCGGCTTGCATGACCGACGCATCGATTTCGGCGGGGGCACCCACCGTGAATCGTTCGCTCTCGTGTACCGCAGGGAACGCGGGATCGACACGCCCGCCGCGCGCCTGCCAGCGATGGAAGGCCTCTCCGATCTCCTTGAGTAGTGTGGTCTTTCGATCTTCTTCCCACACACTCGAAAGCCGCACGTTGCCGAGCTGCACGATCGCGAGACCATCCTCCCAATCGACCGTCCGGTAAGGCAGGTAGTTAAAAAGGAGTTGCGACACCCCGCGCTGCATCTTGAGTGAGCGTTCCGAACTCTGCTCGCCGTCGTGGTGTTGCTCCGGTGGGGTCGGGTGGCTAGCCATCGATCAACCTCTTGAGTGCTTTGGCTTCGTCTGAGTTAGCAATCCGAATGAACGCGGGCTCATCGACATCGCGCAAACTATTCATTGCCTCCAGGTGCATGTTGAGCGGCTTGAACCTCCCGCGCTGAGGAGGCACGTTGACGACGGAGCTATACGCATTCTTAACCGCGCGCTCGAGCTGTTCGCGGTATTGAGCCGATGGCGCGAATTCACAGCCATACGCACCCAGCATCCACTTCACGACGGCATCTTGCGTCAGTGCTTCACCATTCGCATCGCCCTGGGAGTCGCGTACAGCCTCCACGGTGGACAGGGGCTTTCCGAGTGAGGCGGCGGCAACACCCATCAGGTAACCGCACAACAGTCCTGGCATAGTGCGGCGCATGGCGGGAAGCGGCCAGCGCGTGACGGCGGCTGGATCGACGAGGCGGTCGAGGTATTGGTGGAACTTGGCAAAGCGACCGAAGATGCTTCGATCCCGCTCACTTTGGGGTGTGGGCACAAAAATCGAGATCCCCGGAAAACGTCGTCCAACGCGAGCCGACGCCTGAATATATTCGGCAACGAGGCGGGTGAAGCCGGCGAACAAGATCACGTTAAAACGGTCCACATCGACGCCGTGGCCAATGATATTCGTCGTAACCACACCCCGGATACGGGTACTAGGATCGCCGTCGCTCGTCATCGCCTTGAGCTCATCCATCGCCGTGATCATGTGCGAGACATCCACTCCGCCGTTGAACATTTCGAGGAGTAACTCGCCGTGCTGCGGGCAGGTGTCTTGCAGTTCCCGCCGGACCCTCGATTCGATCGCTTCGGCCACTTGATCAGAGCCTTTTCGGGTGAGCACATACGTGAGCGCGAGTTCGTACAGATACAGGAGGTGGTCGGTCTCCTGCTTTGTGAGTCCAGCGGTGCCGTAGATTCTCGCCGCTGCGGCGGGATCACGAACGATCAGTTCACGTGCCTTTTGTACTTCTTGGTAGAAGATAGACAGGGCCTTGGTAACGGCAGGCGTGTGCTTTCGCCCTACACCGAGCAGCCCGACGAAAATGCGCCCACAGCGCTCTGGGTTGGGGTGGTAGTAGAACGAATCGTCAGAAGCGGGCCCATGCGCCGGGAACTGACGTGACCCTCGCAAGTAGAGTTCCCAGGCCTGGCGGTTGAAATCCTGTATCGTTGCGGTCGCACCAATCACCTTCCAGGGAGCAGCGTTCAAGCTCTTGAAAAGGGCGATGACGCCGGTTTCATAGTGGGCATCAAACGTGCCAAGCTCCTCATTGAGCAGGTGCAACTCGTCTTGCACGAGTATAGCGGGCGCCGGATCGTGAAACGGCGGGTAGAAGACGCCCGTCCCCGCACACATTTTCGGACGCTCCCCGCGGCTGAAGGCGGCCGCGGCTTCGCACAGTTCGTTGGTCTTCCCGAAGCTGGCACCATGCTTGCCACAGATCAGGTCCACCCGCCCAAACAGGTTTGAAAAGCGCTGGTTCTGACCAAGGAGCGCCAGCTTATCGACCGTAGAGACGATGACCGTCGGAAGATAGCGATAAATGTCTTGGTCGGTGACATAGACGGGCAACCGTTCGGCGGAGGCAGAGCAGTTTGCGGAGGCGCAGTGATGCTCAATGAGCTTCAACGGTTCGTTATAGGCGATAGTGACCGGCCCGCCGCAGAGTGGGCAGGCAAAGATTCGTTTGTACTTGGGGTCAACGCCCTGACGGCTAAAGCGCTTGTGCATATCGTCATCGATCCTGTTCGGCGTCACGGTTCCGCCGACAAGATATCCGATACTGAAGCGCGCACCTTTGAGCCCGGCGTTCTTCCTCACCACGTCCGCGCATGCCAGTGTCCGCCCCAGTCGCTGTAATTGCTGGAAGGTCAGCAGACGGAGCGGAAACCGAACAAATGCGGTGTTGCCGAAGCGTTTCCCGCGTAGGCGATCAAAAAACGACTGCCAGAGAATAATGCCCATGAAGGCTTCGGTCTTGCCGCCGCCCGCCGCAAACCATAGGAGATCTACCCGACCATCGTCTTCCCGCTTCAGCGCGGGATACTCCCGCGAAGCCAGCTCCGGCAGCAGCGAAACGATGAACGCAATCTGAAAGAGACGCCAGCGCTGATGGGCCTTGTTCGCCGTGCGCATGGACTCATTCATCAGGCAGAATGCGCGGAGCACATCGGGGTAGGTGCCATTCCTTAGCAACGTGACGCCGCGTCTGTAGCGCGCGATCTCGCCTCGGAACTCCTGTCTGGATTGATTACCTTCGGCGCGTTCGAGACCGGAGAGGGTCGCGACTCTTGCGGCCCACTGCTCGCGGTCGTACGTATCCATGTGACGCGCCAGTGCATCGAGCACGGGAAGTGGATCAATCATGAGGTCAGCGAACGTCGGGTCGGCATCGGAGAATTCGCGTGCCTCAAGCCGGGGAGTTTCCGTGACCGGCACACTTTCCGCGATCAGATGTACGACGGAATCCTTTTCACTCGATTCAACGTGGGCATTGATTCCGACGCCTGGCATCAAGCGGTCGTATCTGAAACTGGCGGGAAGTTCCTGAAAGACGGTGGGCCTATGCACGGTGCCGGGAACACCCACGGATATCCGGACGCCGTACAGATTGGGATCAACAAAATCGACTTGTGCCCGCCCCGGCGCTGCCGTCTCGTTGATGACGCGGACGGCCAAACGCACCTGATTCGGCTCGGTCGGCACGTTGATTAACCGAACGTCCACCGATGCGCTCCAAGCGGATGTGAATGCGTGCGGATGAGCGCGAGTGGTCGCTGCGCTAAAGGCTACTTCTGTCGCAAGCTCAGCCTCGGTAGCGTGAATAGCGTGGTGAGCAGAATAGAGGGAGTGGTCGGCAGACTCGGTAGCGGAGAGCCGAATCTGGGGCGACACATCGATGCGCTGGCGCTTGATACGCAGCACGTCTGCCACCGTCACGGTCACGTCAAACGGAGCGATCTGAAACCGCCGCCAAGCGGCGACGAGCGCCTGGGACTTCGTCGTGGGTGCTTGCCCGGGTGCGGGTGCGCGGTCTCGTTGCCATGTGCCGAATTGTTTCTGCTCCGACCATGTGGGAACGACGCGCACATACACGTTCAGTTCGAGCGTCACGGAGAGAGCCGTCTGCGCTGCAAGCGACGCCCGGTCCGCCATAAACTCCAGCCCGAGGGAGGTCAATTCGAAGGCAGAGTCTTTCGGAAGATCATCGATTTCGGCATCGGCTTCGGTGTCATCCGCGCGCGGCGGGGGGGGCGGAACATCATGAGGCGTCAGGAAACCGGAGAGGACATGTTCCTGCGGCCGGGTGCTCACGATGCGGGCGCTATCGTCGTCGATCCCCTTCGCCCGCGAGCGAATGCTTTCGGCGAGAGCACGGGCAAAACGGTTATAGACTTGATCGTCGATCACGTTGCCTCACTGGGTAAAGGGTAAGACATCATCTACAACGGCAACTCGCGCCGCTTCAAGCAGCATCTTCGCTTGAAGTCCCCACTCCCGTTCCATGCGTGCAAGCGTGACGGGATCAAGTCGGCTCAGGTAAGCACCACGGATAGCCCTGGCGAGTTGCCTGCCGATCTTGCGGTGATCCACACGCAGGCGATGGATGTCGGCAAACCACTGCTTCAGAGTGTCCTGAGGTAAAGCAATGCCAAGGGCAGAGGCAAAGGCGAGGAATACCGGGAGCGTCTCCGGTATCCCGCAGTCGTCTTCGGCAGTGGACGGAAGCCACGAGTTCACCGTGGTGACATGGACACATACGCCTGCGTCTTCGAGCTTCCTCTTGATCGCCGTAGCCGAGATAGAGGTTTGAGCGCGAACCAGACGGATGACACTCAGCCACGAGGATCGCGTGCTGCTTCCTTTGAGAAATTTACCCTGGTCGAGAAGGTGCAGCAACTTCTCGGAGAAGGCTGCGCGTTCATCGTCGTGAAGCAGTACCACCTGATCACCGGCAGAAAGATCCTTTGCGGTTACACTCTGAAGCTGAAGCCGCTTCCTGCCCAACACCTCGAAGCGGGAGTTGGCTGGAACCTGGCGGGTAGAGCCATCTGCAAAACAAATGCACACGTGGAGTGGCTTGCCTGAAGACTCCGAGTGCGTTGCCGGCGTGGCCGACGAGGGACGCTCCGGGAAGAGGGACGACAAAGAAATGGGATCACTCGATGGACAGGCATGGGGTTCCAGCATCCGTGTCAAGGTGCGCAGTGACTCAAGCGCTCCGGGCGGCAAGTCCGATACCGTGCAGAAGCGCCGCTCACTGTCCCACACAGCGACGCGTGCCTCAATCGGATCGATGATGAGCTTTCGCTTCTTGGCTCGGCTCGCAAAGAGCATGTCGATCGTATTGGTGCCGAAATACCCAGCGGCTATGCAGGTGTCGTAGGCTGTGGTCGGCCAGGGGCCGAAGACATTCACGAGGTGAATGCCAAGCTGCGCGAGTTCCGGCACATCGACTCCGAGTTCGGTCGCAATCGAGAGGCGAAGGCCGTCCGCTGAAGCGTCAGTACGCACGATGATGAGTACGGTGCGAGATCCACCATCATGCAAGGCGGCATCGACGACGGCCTGACGGCGTTCCTGTCTGTGTTCAAAGGCTGCGGATTCCTCTGCGATCAAGTGTCTGACTTCAGACAACAGCTCCAGTTCCTCGCCTGGAAGGCGTGAGGTCATGTCGGCGCATAACGCCTCGAACGCCACTGCCTCCCTCGGTACCTCATGGGAGAGTGATTGCCGCGTTGCCCACCACGTTCGTTTAGCTTGAACCACCAGTCGTTCGAGCAACTGGGAACGGGTTTCCAAACCGTCGAGCGCGAAGCAGAGTTGGCGTTCACGCTGCGGGCGGTCCCGATTGACCGCCTTCACCTCGAAGGACGAGGGTGGGATCGGGGTCGAGAAGACGGTGGTTTTTGCCGATGGCGGACTGAGCGCTCCCGTCAGCACCAGGTCTGCGGGGCTTGAAGCCAGAATCAACATGGGGACCGAGGGCGAGATGTGCGACAGAAAATACTCCACGGACCGCGTCAGGTGTCGTCCGCGAATATTTTGAACATTCACTAGAACCAGATCCAGATTGTCAAATTCCCGAACCAGTTCGCGTGTTACTTCTGCTTTGGCAGGTACAAGAATATGCGGGCGAGGTGCATTCCGTGGAGCAAACTTGCCAATGGTGCTTCGGTTCCCCGCTTTGATCTGTCCGGTTTCGGTTACCCGGTCAATCGAGAGGAAGGATGACGCTGGCAAGATCAATGAACCGATCTTGTTCCTGCGGCGATCCAGTGCTTGTTCCCAGTCCTGATAGAGATCGCTTCTGTTGCTGGGCCCGCCGGCAGCATTGTGGCGCCGTGCTCGCGCTTTCTGTCGCTCGGTTTGGGCTCCCTGAGCCTCGTAGAGAGGTTGCGATAACAACTCAAAATCGGTGCCAAAGAACGGGAACAATCCGATGCGCGGTGTTATCGGTAGCGAATTCACTCGACCGGGCCATTTCAGGTGCAAGTGAGAGGCTAGCAGGGCAACCGACGGAACGTGGGTCCATAACGATAAGACCGGGATTCGGGAGCGGCTCGAAACCGCACGCTCCGCGATGTCGAGTAGTTGCGAGAGAACAGCGTCGTCAGGGGAGTCGGTTCGGGACTCCGTTCCCGGCAATTGCGCCCTTGCTGCTTGCGACATATCAGGCAGCACCGTCCCTCACCTTCAAGGTTTCTTTGGGGCGACGTACGACTGACACGTCGGCAATCGCTGTCGCAGCGGCTGCGTCGCCCGACAGTAGCAATGTGACCGCCCGATGATAGGCCTCGCGGGAGCGTGCGATGCGGTTCGGGGGCAACAACTGCAACTCTGAGATGTCGTGTGGTTCTAACTTTGCGAGTCCATCCGGATAACACCTGAGCGTGGCCCGGACCTGACGGCGAGTCTCGCTCGACAAGAGCGACAAGGCCCAGGCCGCCTGTTCATCGATGGTCATCGCTTCATTCGCGGAGATGACGTACAGCGTGTTTGTGGCGGCAAGGCCGCGCATGCTCCGAAGTGACAACCAAGGACCGACGCTGGTCATGCCGCTCATAAACCCTAAGCCAAACCGGATTCCCGGAACTTCGTACCAAGGATCTCTGTTGCGGAGCTTATAGCCATCAAGGTTGCAGACGTTTTCGCCGTGGCTCAAATAGGCACGCACGGCTCTGTTCTCCTTTGCATGATCGTCCGGGCTAAAGAGCCATACCCGCTCGTTCGCGCGCCTCAGGCGGTCCCACATCACCTTCGTTATCTGGGACGCCACGAGATGGCGCGCTTTGGAGACCACGGGCCGAAGAGCACTGGTGGGCAGATCGTGCTCAAGCCGCTGGGATTCTGTCAGCAGGAAGTAGTTCACGTCTCCTGTCACACACCCGATACCAACCGAAAAAAGATCGCCGAACCGCGTGCCGGAGGCATCGCACGCAGTGGACGCGTAGGACTCGGCCCTAGCGGTCTGTGGAATGGGACGGCAGAGTGCTGCGATTAACGAGGTCGCTGTCGGATGGTCAATACGACCGGCGTGCTCCGGTGTCTGCAAATATCCTTTGGCCAGGAGCACCACTCTGCCTTCCCTTACTTCAGGAAACAGCGGCTCGAGCGATCGATGGACTTCCACCGACTTGAATGACGAGAGCACTCGTTCGCGGAGTTCACGAGCATAAAGAGCGTAGTCCCAAGCGGCCGGCAGAACAAAAGCAAGGCTGCCATCCGGCTTCAGCAGGCCTAAGCAGGCGGACAGGAAGGCGCACCAGTAGTTCGAGCGCAATGCAAAGGACGGGTCCTGCGAGTCGTGGAACTGCTGCACACTCTTTTGGAGATCAGCTCCCAGTTTGCAGAGCGCGACATACGGTGGATTGGCGACGACCTTCGTAAAGCGCTTCTTCGTCGAAGCACACCAGTCGAAGAAATCGACGCCACGGATGGTAGTCGCCGCTTCGTCCTCCGCACTCGGACTGGCGTCAATATCTACGCCAACGATGCGCTTCTTGGTGAGGCCGTTATTGCGGAGCGCCGAGATAAACGCCCCTGGGCCCATACACGGATCCAGCCAGAGATCGTCTGGCTGGGGGTTGATGGCGCAGACCATCGCGTCTGCGAGAAGTTGTGGTGTATAGACTTTGCATTCTTGCGGTGGAAGAGAGCGAGCCGCGGTCGGTCGTGAGAAAACACGGGCTCGAGTGCCCCGACTCGCAAGGGCTAACGCACCTGTTTTAAGTGATCGTAGCGACCGCTCATTCATTTCGTACGTCTTTCCTTCATCAGGCGAAATGACTCCTGAAGGAGGGACACCATGCTCATCCCGTGCTGGACCGCGTAAAGCTTGAACTCGCGATGAAAGTGGGGGGAGACGCGGAAGTTCATCGGCGTGAGTCCTGCCGTTCCCTGCTTATTCAGAATGGGGAGTGAGATGACGGAAGTCTGGGCATCAGCCTTCTTCCTTCGGGATGGTGCTTTGGGCATGGCGCTCGTGACCTCTCGCTGCATGTTCCTGTTTAGCTTATAGTCAATTGACGAAAGAACGCAATAACGAAACTCCGATCTCTGCTCCCAAACTGCTCCATTAAGCGGAGCCTTGGAGCAGGCCCGTGAAAACACGGTGTTTTCTATCGCCTATCATTGACACCTGCAGACGCTAAAGTCTCTCTTTTCAATCCACGGTCGGTTTCTCGAGATGGGCGAGATGGCGCCTCCTCGGGGCAACTTGATCTCTTATGTCGGGATTGGCTTGGCTTTTTAAGCAAGGGGACCACCCGCATCAAGAGGCATACCAGCCCCACAGGTCAGGCTCCGATACTGTTCAAAGAGAACGCCGGCGGGCGGGACGATGTCGGTTGACAGCCCCGTTCAGCGCGCCAACCAAAGTGCACATCTTCCAACTTGCCTGAGTATTAGTTGACAGGGAGCGCGAACGCGCCCCGGAACACCAGACAGCGGGCAGGCCGCCAAGCGGGACTCGTTGTGGGTGCTGGACATTGGGTCGAGCAACCACGGCGGCCATACGCCTATTTGTCCACGCCCACATCACGCTCGCCAGGCTGCACGCCCTTGGAGGCGAACACATGCAGCGCGGCGAAGAACCCAAGGTTGACGATGCCATCAAGGAAATCGCAGCGTTACTGGCTGCGGCGTATGAGCGGCGCGCCAGCATCCGGCTTGTTCACAAAACTTCCGAGCCGCTCCCGTCAACAGAAGGACTTGATAATGCGGGTGAAACGAGCCCTCATGAACTGAAGTTGACGGGTCGGAGAAAGGAGTCGACACAGTAATGAGGAAACAAGACGGGCTGGCGCAGATCGCAGATCTGCCTAAAATGAGCGCAGCACAACTGCAGGCCGTACACCGGAAATTGTTCGGGGCCCAGCATCCGATTGCGAACTGCCAGCACCTTAGGCGGAAGATCGCCTGGCACTTGCAGGCGGCGAAAGACGGCGGCCTTCCGGAGTCGGTCCGGCAATACGCCATCGCCATCGCGCGCGGAACAGAGTTGCGATTGCGCATCTCGGAGAACGCTTCCCGCCGGCAGGCTGGAGGCCCTTTGGAGCAGACGGCGACGACTACGGTGGTTCAGACACGGGATTCGCGCCTCCCAATGCCGGGGTGCTTGATCGTAAAGAAGTACAAGGACCAGACCCTCGTGGTGAAGGTTCTCAACGAAGGGTTTGAATACGATGGCCGTCGATTCGCCTCGCTCAGTGCGATCGCGGGCGAGGTAACCGGCACGCGCTGGAATGGCTTTGCGTTCTTCGGACTGGAGAAAGAGGCACGTCGTGCGCGGTGAAAGGGGTCCGAAGGAAAACGTCACCGGCCCGGCGCGGGCGGGTGTCCGCTGCGGGATCTACACACGGAAATCGACAGAGGAAGGTCTCGACCAGGCCTTCAACACTCTGGACGCGCAACGCGAGGCGGCGGAATCGTTCATCAACAGCCAGCGCCAGGAAGGTTGGACGGCGTTACCTCAGAAGTACGACGACGGCGGGTATACCGGTGCCAACATGGACCGCCCGGCACTGAAGCGGCTGCTTGCCGATGTCCAATCCGGCACCGTCAACTGCGTGGTGGTCTACAAGGTGGACCGGCTATCGAGATCCCTTCTCGATTTTGCGCGGATCATGGAGATCCTGGATAAGCACGGCGCGACCTTTGTATCGGTGACACAGCAGTTCAACACCACCAGTTCCATGGGCCGCCTGACCCTGAACGTACTGCTCTCGTTCGCCCAATTTGAGCGGGAGATGATCTCTGAGCGTACGCGCGACAAGATGAGCGCCGCGCGGCGCAAAGGCAAATGGGTTGGTGGCAATCCGGTGATAGGCTATGACGTCGCCCCGCAAGGTGGCTCCTTGTTGGTGAATCAGGAGGAGGCGCAGCGCGTGCGAGAGATTTTCGCGCTCTATCTCGAGTTGGGATCGCTGATTCCGGTGGTGGAAGAACTCGACCGCCGTGGCTGGCGGATGAAATCCTGGACGACGCGCGAGGGCCGGCAGGCGGGTGGAAAGCCGATCCCCAAGAACAGCCTCTACAATCTGCTTACGAACATGATCTACGTGGGAAAGGTCGAGCACCGCGGACAGGTTTATGAAGGCGAACATGATCGCATCATTGACGACGAGACCTGGAACAAGGTCCAGAGTGCTCTCAACCGGAATGGCCGACGCGGCGGCCGCAACATTGGCAACAAGTACTCCGCCCTGCTCAAAGGACTGGTACGGTGCGGTAGCTGCGACGTCGGCATGGTGCACACCTACGTCAACAAGAAGGATCGGCTGTACCGTTACTACGTGTGCGTGAAGGCCCACCAACGGGGTTGGGCGCAATGCGAAACGCGATCCGTCTCTGCTCCCGCCCTGGAGAGCGCCGTCTTGGAGCAACTCCGGGGCGTCGCGCGGAATCCCGCAATGCTGCGCGAGGTCATGCGGCAACTCAATGAGCATCGACAGAAAGACTCGGCGGAGATCGAAAGGGAGCGAACGGACATTGAGAGCGAACTTAAGAAGATCGCGCAAGAGATGAAGGCGACCGTTTCGATGGTCGGCAAAGCGGGTCCCGAGGCAGATCTCGCCACCGACCGCTTGGCCGAACTCCAGGATCGAGTGTCGCACCTCGAAAGCCGGCTGGCCGAGATCCGCCAGCAAGGGGCCGCAATCGAAGCAGAAGGCGTCGACACCAAAGACGTTGAGGAGGCGCTCCATGAGTTCGAGTCGCTTTGGGAGCAGTTGTCTGCGTGGGAGCAGGAGCGGTTCATCCGCACGCTGGTTGAGCACGTCCGCTATGACGGCAAGACCGGGACGGTGACCCTTGGTTTTCGTTCACGGGGAATCAAAGAGTTTTGCAGTTGGGCGCCAGCCCTGACGGAGAAGCATGAGCATGCCAAACAGCACAGTTGAGATCCAGTTCCGCTTGCACGCCACGGGACGGCCGTCGGGAGGACCGGGGCCGTCGGACGTGCCACTGCCACGGAACGGGCGTCTGCCGCGAGTCACGCAGGTTGTGGCGCTGGCCATTCAGTTCCAGGACATGATCCAGAGAGGCGAGGCGAGAGACTACGCCGATCTGGCCCGGCTGGGCTGTTTAACTCGGGAGCGTATGAGTCAGATCATGGAACTGGTCTGGCTCGCCCCGGACATTCAAAAGGAGATCCTACACCTCGGCCCGCAGACGGGAGGTCGCTACCCGATCAGCGAATGTGCTGTTCGCCAAATCGCGAGTCTGCTGGCGTGGGACGATCAGAGAGCAGAGTGGAACACGCTGAAGAAAAACCGGCTTGGCACGTGGGTGGACTCGGACCAATAGCCGACCGGCCTCTCCTGAAGTCAAAACAATTCAGACTGTTCGTGTCGTAACAAATTCTTAACACAAACGACATGATTTCGTCTTTTCTTCCCGCTATGATGCGGGCATGTCGGCAATTTCTTCGTGCTGTGCAGGACTCGTGGCCAAGCCCCTTGGCCATCCAGGGGAATTGAGACAACCGCCCGCTGCCGACCGTTAGCGGGCCCCACCGGAAGCCCTCGCCAGGAAAAGGGGGGCTTTGTGTCTCAACCGTACAATCCGCGCGTCGTCGTTGAAAAAACGCCGAACGCACTCCTTCAACGCTTCTTCTCCCACTACCACACATTTTCGGACGTCAATTGGAAGACTCTCGCCGAGAACGACGCGGAAGCGATTCTGCAACGCGTACGCAGACTAGATGAAACTGACCGACGATTGATTGGCGTCAGGTTCCGGCAAGTACACGCACTGGCTGATTCCCGCGGGACAACTGTACTGATCGCCACGGCCGGCGCAAAGGGCCCCGACATCGCGGCGCACTTGCAGGCCATGAGGAACGCCTACGAGCGGGCTTTTTGGTGTCTGGTCGAGCACCCAAAACTGTTCGACAGCGAAGCGGTTTATGCCTACGCCTATTCCATTCGCAAGGCTTCCCGAGAAACCCGTGTCGGATTCCCCGAGGGAAAGCTGGTCATCAACGAAGCCATGATCGAAAAGCTGAAGGAGCACATCCAGGCTACATTCAGGCCGGAGGAACGCGGCCTGAAATGCAAGATCGACCACCGGGAACAGGATGGCATCCACCTGTTTCATGCCTATCCCTCCGACTACAGCGATGAAATCGACTCCTACGGCCCGGACGATCAGATCATCGGAGTAGCGGTCCTGCCACCGTTTCCGGTCGTCTATTACCTAGACGAATCCGCGGGCGGTGTCACCGTGCTGACCAAGGGAGGCGCCCACAAAGTGGAGGCGCTGTTTGACGGATTCGGGAAAGCTATATTCAACGCTTCGGCGCCTCCGAAAGCGGGCAAGAAGACATACGACCTGAGCGTCTTCAAGAACCCCAATTTCGAGTACAAAACCGACCCTGCAGACCAACTCCAGCAGCTTAGGGTAACAGCGATAAAGATCCACTTCCCAGGCGAGCCAGACCACAAGGCAAGGTTCGAAGTGAATCCGGATGACCGGCACGATAACATCTATGCTGTGCTCCGATCCGAACTGCGGGGCGAACTCAGCAAGCTCGTGCGCTCAACGATCCTCAGTGTTGATCTGCAAGCGATCTTCGGAGGAACAGGCGGCACCGAAGAAGTCATTGACTTCAAGATCACTGCGCCGAGATGGTGCACACTGGGGTTCGACGGCCGCGACGGCACGCTCCGGCGATACCTCCGGCTCTGGAGGATCGAACACGATGGAAAGCGCGTGGCAGCTCTTCCTAAGTCGGCTCGCGTCGCCTGACTTCGCTTTCGGGTACGACGATGTCTGCGGCTGGACCGCCGATGAATTCGATGCTCTGACCGGGGAAGGCCTCCTCAGCGAGATTGCCCAGGCAACGCGCGTGGTCTGTGACGCTTGCCCGAAAGGACATCGGGAGCGCGTCCGGTGGAGCGAGGATCGCAGGACCGCATTCATCACCTGCCCTTTAGCGGGCATTGTGGGTGTTGAGCCCGAACGGCTGCGTCGGTGGCGAGCCCATGCTGGGCAACTATCTGCCCTTCTCTCCACAGCGATCACTCCTCCAGGCCAAGTCCATCCACTGCCCGCCTGCCAGATTTGGTTTCTGGGACGGCGACGGGTTGGGGGCTTCACTCCGTACTTCTTCTTCGCCGCTATCGGGCCGGATCAACTGTCCCCGGCTACGGATGCCGTGCACGCGGCTTACGGACGGGTTAATTCCGTTGTGTTGGTTCCGTTCTCCCCGCCCAGTTCTCTACCGGACGCAAAGCTGCGGATCATCGACGTTGCCAAAGTCGCCACCCTGCAGAATCGGCGCCTCAGCATCGATCTGTCCCTGATCGAAGCGCAATTTGGCGACGAAGAATCGCCGAAAAAACTCGCTAAGCCCCCGAAGAAGTCCCTCAAGGAGCATCGCATGTCGATTCTACGCTCCTACATGCCGAGCGCCGGCGTCCACGATATGAGTGGACTTGCAACGCACCTCCGGATTGATCGCAGCGTCATCTACGGGATTGTCCGCGGCGACCGACGCAAATACGGGGAAAGCACACTGTCAGCAATGCTGAACATGATCGGCTGTCCGCGAGCGAAATGGGATCGTGCCCCCAGTCCGGTCAGCCGCGCGTAATCTCCACGATTTTCTCCACAGTCCTCCACGTTCTCCACATCAGGCTTGACTTATAAACGCTTCGCCGTGGAGACGAACACGTGGCAGCACTAACAAGTCAATCCGCACAGTGCGAGAACGACCTGTTGACAGAGATCCAGGCCCGCGAACAGGAATTGCCCATGTCGTTGGCTTGGTTTCGACGTACGCGAGTGCACGGCGGCGGGCCACCCTTCATCCGCGTCTCTAACCGCATCTTCTATCGTCGAGCAGACCTTCGACGATGGATTGCCGAGCGGGCGACTCCCGACGCCGCGGGCATGCGGACTCGCGGGGAGGAACTAAACGATGGCCGCTCCTGAGCGATTCACGCAACTTTCTGCTCCCTGGCAAGCCCTGGTCCGGCTGTTCCAATCGATCAACTTCGGTCAAGTCCTCGGGATAGTCGTTCAGAACGGTGATCCGGTGTTCCATCCCGAACCCACCGTGCTGCTCGACGTGAAGCTGGATGCCGAGGAAGGCATCCGGCAGGAGGCGGGCCTGCCCGACTTCGCTCTCCGCGACGAGGTGCGCAGGCTGATTGCGCGCCTGGAAGGAATTAAGCAGGGCCGAATCGAACGGATCGAGGTTCGATCCGGCATTCCGCGCCGCGTGGTCATCGAACGCCCCCTGATGGAGACATCCCTATGACGGCGGTCGATCCTTATGTGGCTGAGCAGGCGGCCTGTCGGGCGAGTTTGTTGGTCGCTTCTGCCGGCTTCAGATCCGACGACTGGGATGATTTGCACCAGGAAATCGTCCTCGACTGCCTGCGCCGCGCTCCGAAGTTCGACGCGGAACGCGGCGACTGGCACGGTTTTGTGCGCGGTGTCACGCGGAATTGCGCCACCGTCCTTGTCTTGCGCGAACGCCGGCGGGCGCCGGAAATTCTCAGTGAGGACCTCCCCACCTCTGAGGCTGTCGGCGACGCGGACATGCTGGACCTGCTCGATAGTCACCCTTCCCCACGCAGCGCGTGCGCATTGGACCTCAGTCTTGACGTGCGCCGGGTGATCGAGGGCCTCCCGAGGCACCTGCAGTTGCTGGCGGAGATGCTCGGGCAGATGCCCGTGCAGGACGTTTGCCGGCGACTCGGCAAGTCGCGTTCGCGAGTCTACCAGATGACCAGGCAGTTGAGAGATGCCTTCGTGCGTGCGGGTTTTCAGCCTTGCCGTCCTCGAAAAGCCCCGGTGCGGACGATGAAGTCCGTCTCGGTCGGAGGGAAACGATGAGCACGAAGAAAGCCGCTCACGCGAAATCCGCTCGATATCTTCAGCATCACCTTCCCTGGGATCGCTTCTCCAAACCGGCGCCGAGATTGTTAGTCACGCCGAAGCCCTCGATCGCCGCCAACAATCCCAACCTGGACGACCTTGCCTGCCAGGTATGGCGTCACCTGAAGGACCTCAACACTCCCCATTTCCTGTTCCGGCGCGATGGAAGACTCTGCCGCGTCGAGGCGGATGATACGGGAGCCCCAGTGCCCGTCAGCGTTGACGTTCAGCGAATGCTGTTCCTCCTGGTGGAACTGTTCGATTGGAGCGAGACGAAAACATCGAAAGACGCCGATGGCAACCCTGTCGAGGAGGACGTGAATGTTCGGCCTCCGAAAGACCTGGCGCCCCATCTCGTGGCTGATCCCGACCCTCCAGTGCCAACTCTGCGACGAATCGTGACCGCACCGGTTTTCGCGGCCGGCGGTCAACTGCTCAGGAAACCAGGCGAATACGCCGATGGCCTTCTCTACCTGCCGCCTAGGTCATTCCGTTTGCCGAGACTCCCACGTTGCCCGAGCAAGGGAGACATCCGGTCGGCCGTGAACTTCATCGAGAGGAATCTGCTGGCGGATTTCAATTTTGTGGGCGAGCCCGAAAAGGCGAACTGCTTCGCGGCGCTTCTGACGCCGCTCGTGCGCGAAATGGTCAACGGGCCGACTCCGCTGTTCTGGGTCGACAAGTCCACCGGGGGCAGCGGCGGCACTCTCTTGTCCAGCGTCATCGCCGCACCGCACCTCGGGGCGCCGCCGTCCGGCGTCACAGCACCGCGCGACGAGGCCGAGTGGAATCGCGTGATTCTGTCCACCCTGCTGCGCTCGCCGAATGTGTTTTTTATCGACAATTGCAACGAGCATCTCTCTTCGGAGGCGCTTGCGCACGCGATCACCGCGTCGCGATACGAGGGGAGGATCATTGGCTCCTCCAAGAACGAAGCCGCCGATGTGCGGTGCCTGTGGATCATCAACGGCAACAACCTGCGATTCGGATGGGAACTTGCGCGTCGCGTCGTTAGAATCCGGATCGACGCCCATATTGGCGGCCGGAAGTTCGTCCACACCAACCTGCTTCCCTGGATATTCCAGAATCGGGCAGGGGTCATCTACAATCTTCTGATCCTCGTGCGGGCCTGGCAGACTCGGGGGCAATTGCAGCCGGCCACCAACACACCGGACTTTGGCAGCTTCGATTCGTGGCGCAGTGTGGTGGGCGGCATCCTGAACGCGTGCGGAATAGCCGGCTTTCTGCTCAACCTGGAAGATGCCCGGAGAGAGGCAGACCAGGAGTCTGCAGTCATTCGCGCCTTTCTTGAGGCGTGGCGGACGGAACGAGGGCCTGGGCCGGTCACCGCCACTGATTTGCTGGTGATCGGCCAGCGGTTCTTCGAATTGCCGAAGTCTGTTCACCCGGCGTCTATCCGGCTCGGCCTGATCCTCAGTAAGTACGAGAACCAGGTTCACGATGGCTGGCGCATTCAGCGACTGCCGCCATCGAAGGGCAAGACGCAGTGGCAACTGCAGGTGGTGTCGCTGCCATGATCCTTCACACCCCACAAAACACCCTGCAGTGCAAACGATTGAAAACACAATCCCAGAAGGATGTGAAGGATGTTGAGGATGTTGCACTGGTGTTTTGGTTCGGAGTAACTGCGATTAGCTGGAGTCTGGTGTACGTGAAGGCTTGCTGCTTGGAAAACACCCTTCACACCCTTCACATCCATCTAGCCGTTTTTTTTCATGGGCTTGCCGAAGGGGATGTACGTAATCCAACTCCCTTCGCGTTCCCTATCTCCTCCACAATCGCCGAATCCTCGGAGCCTCGATGACGGGCCGATTCAACGAGATTGTCTCTGTGTTGGGGGGCCGGCGCTCAGGTTCGAGTTGGATGGCCAAATGTCCGGTGCACGAAGATCGCAACCCTTCCCTGAGCATTCGTTCCGGGCGCGATGGGCAGGTCCTGGTACACTGCCATGCCGGCTGTGATCAGGAAGACGTGATCGCCGCGCTGCGGGATCGGGGCCTGTGGCGGGATGGCAGCAAGACCGAGTCGTTAATCACTGCGACGTACGATTACACGGACGAGGCAGGGCGGCTCCTTTATCAGGTCGTTCGCAAAGAACCGAAGCAGTTTCTCCAGCGTCACCCCGATGGCGCGGGCGGTTGGATCTGGAGGAAGGGTGCTCGGCAGGTGCTTTACAGGCTCCCCGAAGTGCTTGAGTCACCCATCGTGTTCGTGGTCGAAGGCGAGAAGGACGCCGAGCGCCTGCGCGACAACGGTTTCGTCGCCACTACGAACTCGGGCGGGGCATCGGCCGCTTGGCTGCCGGACCATACTGACGCGCTTCGCGGCCGCGAAGTCATCCTGATCCCGGATAATGACCCGCCAGGGCGGCAGCGTGTTCTCAGAATCGCACGGGCATTGCTCGGGGCTGCGGCGAAGCTTAGCATCCTTGAGCTTGAAGGGGCGAAAGACGTCTCGGAGTGGTTCGACCAGGGGCACTCCGAACTCGAACTCATTCATCAAATCGAGGCCGAGCATGCGCTATGACGTCACCACCGCCGATGATGTAGTGGTCACCGAGCGGAAGTTTAAGGAGGCGGGCAAATTGGAGGCTGCGTCGGGAAGGGACCGCACCGCAGCGGCTCTCCCTCGGGTTCACAGCGCAGCCGAACTCTACAACGGCGCGATCCAAGAGTTGCGGCCTTTGGTCGACGGCCTCTTGTACGACGGCCTCACGATGCTGGTCGCCAAACCCAAGGACGGCAAATCCTGGCTCGCATTGCAGTTGTCGGTCGCGATTGCCGGTGGAAGGGCGATTGACGGAATCGAGCCTCGCGAAACGGGGCTCGTTCTCTTTGTGGCTCTTGAGGAGCCGGCTGCGCGCACGGCAAACCGGCTCCGGAAGTTAGCTCTGCCGGGACCGTGGCTCGAACGCCTGACCTTCGTCTATCAGTTGCTCCCGCTGATGGGCGGCGGCGCAGAACAACTCGCCGAGCTGATTCGCCAGCACACTCCCCGATTCGTTGTCGTTGACACGCTCACTGCCCTGGTCAGGGCTGCCAAACGGGAGACCGATGTGTTCCGCGGCCAGTACGAAGAGATCAACCGCCTTCGTCAGATTTGTGCGGACGCCAGAATCTGCTGTCTGCTGATTCACCATACGCGCAAGGGCGTCTCTGACGGGCCGGTCGAAGCCGTCGCTGGGACCGGGGGAATAGCCGCAGCCGTGGACGCAATCTGGCACCTTCGGCGTAGACCAGGAAACGACGCCACACTCGAGGTCCTGGGTCGGGAAGTGGAAGAGCGCAGTTTCGCGTTGCACTTCGAACGCGAGACTCCATTCGGCTGGCGATTCGTCGGCGACGGCCAGGAGGCGGTCCTGAGTGCCGAGCGCGAGGAGATCCTGGAACTCCTGCAGCATGAAGCGCCCCTTACTCCGGCGAAGATCGCTTTGATGCTGAGAAAAAACGCCAACACGATTCGAAGCCTGGTTCACCGCCTCCACAAGGACGGGCACGTGAGCCGCAACAGCAAAGGCGGCTACTCTCTCAGTAGCAGCGGTAGATCTGTAGATCACTCACTCAACCGTGTAAACAGCGTAAACGCGAGTGAAAAAAGGAATGAGGAATGAGACGGTTACGGCGTTGTTTACGCCTACGCACGCGGATGGCGTTCCGACCGTTTACGCCGTTCACGGTGTTGCGGGTGTTTATACCGTTGCGGGCTGTTGGCGGGTGATGCTGGATGGGCGGCTGAAGAATGACAGCATTCAGGGTGCACATCTGAGCAAGCCGCTGAGTATTAGATTGTAGAAGCCAGTTCGATCGCGCGGCGCCCGGCGCACCGATCGGAGGGATTTCGGTCTGTCTCACGATGGACTGAGCGCCGGGACGCTCTCGAATCCATTCCCGCAGATTCTCCCATTACTCCACGTGTGTCCAAACTCATGAATGCTTTGATTCCCGTCTACAATGCCGATGGCAGCCTCTATGCCTGCGCGTCCGAGCAGCGGTTCGCGCGGCTTCAATCTGCGGGATTGATCGCGCGCGTGGTACGGCAGCGAACGGGGCGCATTCGTCGAGCGATCCTCTTCCTGCGGCCTGGCGAGCCGAAGCCGATGTCTGTAAATAGCGTGGCGGGTACCAGATACAGCTTCAAAGAACTGCTGGAGGGCGGGCCGGCCTGGGAACTGAAGCATCTTGGCGGCGACCGCGCCGGAAAGACTTATGCACCGCCGGAGGCGCGACCGGCGTTCTTCCAAGTGGTAGCTGGGTGCACGATTCCGTGAAGGGCTACCGGCGACAGATCGGCGGTCGATATCTGGCCAGGGTGCGGGGCGCCTTCATCGACAGAAGCAAGCGGGTGGCCCAGAGAAGGAAAGCTCATGCAGGCAGGGTCGTTCGGTAAGATTGCGGTCGCCACTCCGGGCACTCCCGTTCGGGTCACGACGAATACTGATCTGCGGGCATCGCGTCTCCGTTTCACAGCCGTTATCGGCGAGACCGGGCGTGTATTCCTCGGCGTCGCTGGGATGAACAAGGCGAACGGGACCGGCGTGATCAAAGAGTTCTGGCCGACGGGCGCAGGCGGTGGAGTTGCGGACGCGCTCGAGGTCTGGGCCACCGACGACCGTCACCTGCTGTCGCCTTCCGACTACTTCGTGGACGCGAACAACGGTGGCGAGGGGTTGATTGTCGCCTACTGGGGCCGATGAACTCATAGGTACTTCCGGGCGATTGTCAGCGGCGCGTTGCACGATTGCACCATTTCGCTACCGTCAGACGAAAAAAGAGGTGGTCGGTGGTCACCCCGGCGCGCCCCGTGGCGGCCGCCGCCGGCCTGGTAGGACAGGCCAACCCACCGCGACCGGGCGCAACGTGGGCCAACAGTGCGCGAATGGGTGGCCAATGACGGCTCCCGCGAAGTAGTTCAACCGTGACTCCCGTGATCCAAGAACCCGTTTCCATTACGCCGGCGTTGGCGCGGCGCATCGAAATCTGGTCCGTGGACCGTGTGGTGCCGTACTCCAAGAACGCGCGCACGCACTCGCCGGAACAGGTGGCCCAGATTGCGGCGTCGATTGCCGAGTTTGGCTTCAACGCGCCGATTCTGGTGGACAGCAACGCCGGAATCGTCGCTGGCCATGGCCGTCTGCTGGCGGCACGCAAGTTGGGCCTGGCGGAAGTCCCGGTAGTGGTGCTGGACCACCTGACCGAAACCCAGCGGCGGGCTTACATCATCGCCGACAACAAACTGGCAGAGAACGCGGGCTGGAACGAGGAAGTCCTGGCCGCGGAGCTGGCCGACCTGGAGCGCGATGGCCTCGATCTCAAGCTCGTCGGATTCTCCGACGACGAGTTGGAGGCGTTGCTCGCAAGTGCCGACGACAATCCGGAGCCGGAAGAGGAAGAACCGTTTGCCGAACCGCCGCGCCAGCCGATCACGCAGCCTGGCGATGTGTGGTTGATCGGACCGCACCGCCTGATCTGCGGCGACTGCCGCGACTTCAATGTGATCGAGAAGCTGCTGGACGGGAAGCACGCCAACGTCGTGGTCACATCGCCACCCTACGCTACGCAGCGCGAATACGATCCCACCAGCGGCTTCCAACCCGTGCCTCCGGACGAGTATTGCGAGTGGTTCCGCGTCGTCGCCACCAACATTCAGACGATTCTGGCACTCGATGGCTCCTACTTCTTGAACATCAAAGCCCACGCCGACGAGGGCGAGCGGAATTTGTACGTGATGGACCTCGTGCTGGCGCACAGACGGCAGTGGGGCTGGCGCTTCGTCGATGAGTTTTGCTGGCGCAAGACCGACAACGGCGTGCCGGGCGGGTGGGGCAATCGATTCAAGAACGCCTGGGAGCCGGTGTTCCACTTCTGCCGGCAACCCGATATCAAGTTCCGGCCGAAAGCGGTCGGTCACGTCTCGGAGGATTGCTTCGACTACTCGCCAAACAACCCGAAATCGACCTCCGGCAGCGGATTGTTAGGTACGGGTGCGCGCGGAACCGCCGCCGAGAAGCCGGGGGCGGCAGATGATGATGGACGGTTCCGTGGCGTCGCGCGCCCGAGCAACGTCATCGAGGCGAGGACGGAGTCCAACCAGGGATCGCATTCGGCTCCCTTCCCGCGTGGCTTGGCCGAGTTCTTCGTCAAGGCGTTCTCGGACGAAGGCGACATCGTGTTCGATCCGTTCCTAGGTAGCGGCACCACGATAGCCGCCGCGGAGGTATTGGACCGGACCGGATTGGGTTGCGAGATCAGTCCGTCGTATTGCGACGTGATCCTGCGGCGGATCTCTAACCTGAGCGGTGAGGTTCCGATTCTGCTAGCCACCGGCCAGACGATCACCGAAGTCGCGGCAGCGCGCGATGTCCCGATCGAACAGGTCGACAACCCGCGCGCGCGGGATGCCCGGCGCATTCAACACAACGGGCCGGCACCGTTTTACGGAAGCCGCCGGAGGGTTTCCTGAGCCATGAAGACCGAAGTCCAGGTGCAGCAGTGGTCGGTTGAGAAACTGATTCCCTATGCGCGCAACGCCCGCACCCACTCCGAAGAGCAAGTGGCGCAGGTCGCGGCCAGCATCGTCGAGTTCGGTTGGACGAATCCGATTCTGGTTGGCGCAGATGGCGTGATTATCGCCGGCCACGCACGTTTGGCAGCAGCCAGGAAGCTGAAGCTGGCCGAGGTTCCGGTCATCGTCCTGGATCATCTGACTCCGACGCAACGTCGGGCCCTGGTGCTCGCGGACAACCGGCTGGCTCTGAACGCCGGATGGGACGAAGAGATGCTGCGCGTGGAGTTGGAGTCCCTCGAGGAGGAAGGTTTCGACCTCGATCTGGTGGGTTTCACCGACGATGAGGTTGAGGAACTCCTGCGCGATCCGGAGGAGTCCAATGTTGGACTGACCGACGACGACGCGATTCCTGAAGAGGAGGACCACGCGGTTACCGTGCGCGGAGACGTCTGGCTGATGGGCGAGCACCGGCTGCTGTGCGGCGATGCGACCAGCATGGATGCGGTCCAGGCCGTTCTCTCCGGCGGCTTGGCCGACATGGTATTCACGGACCCGCCATACAACGTCGATTACGAAGGCAAGACCGCCAAGAAGCTCAAGATCGGCAACGATACGCTGGGCGGCAAGTTTTATGAGTTCCTGCGCGATGCGTGCACGAACGTGCTGGCGGTAACGAAGGGCGCCATCTACATCTGCATGTCGTCGTCGGAGCTGCACACGCTCCACCAGGCATTCACCGATGCCGGCGGCTATTGGTCCACGTTCGTGATCTGGGCGAAGCACCATTTCACGCTGGGTCGGTCGGACTACCAGCGGCAGTACGAACCGATTCTCTACGGCTGGCGAAAGGGCACGGATCACTTCTGGTGCGGTGCACGGGACCAGGGGGATATCTGGTTCATCAAGAGGCCAGCGTCAAGCCAAGCCCATCCGACCATGAAGCCGGTGGAATTGGTGGAGCGCGCGATCCGCAACAGCAGCAAGACGCGTGATACGATCCTCGATCCGTTCGGCGGATCGGGCACGACCATGATCGCGTGTGAGAAGTCCGGACGGCAGGCCCGGCTGATCGAGTTGGAACCAAAGTATTGCGATGTGATTGTTCGTCGCTGGCAAGCGTTCACGGGACGAGAAGCGAAGCTTGAGTCCGACGGGAAGAGCTACCGCGAGGTCGCCGGAGCGCGAAGC
>Ga0335081_10003182_pt1 | contig 25790 bp, 21 predicted proteins | sample Lox_Sample_35_FD_206713 | JGI IMG/M metagenome (GOLD analysis project Ga0335081, IMG submission 206713) | Soil microbial communities from Loxahatchee National Wildlife Refuge, Florida, United States - Lox_Sample_3.5 | ecosystem: Environmental > Terrestrial > Soil > Wetlands | place: USA...
GCCAATAAAATTAACGTCTTTTTCATAGGTTCAAAATTTTAATTGTTGGAGTAAGAGACACCAATCTACGAAATCGCGTTCAAAAGTCAACGCGGTGTTCGATGACCATTTCTTGTAGGAGACGAGGTAACGAGTCTCAGATTCCAAACGGCAATCAAGAGTCAGAGCCCCCTTCCGCCTTCGCTTCGCTACAGCGCGACAAGCACGTCGGCTCCTGCAATATCATTTTGCCGCCCGGTCGAGTACGTCCAGCACGATGCCCGGTGTCAAAACCGCCGGCAATACAATCGGCTGGGTATCGGGGTTTTTGGGATAAACCAAAACCAATGGCACGCCGGCGCGGTCGTAGCGGTTCAATTCGGTCGTGATGGCGTCCGGGAAATGCGTGTAATCGCCGACCAGTGCAACGGCGTTGAGGTCCTTCAGCTTTTTGCGGACAGACGGGATTTCGATGGCGATTTTTTTGTTCACCTGACAGGTCAGGCACCAGTCGGCGGTGAAATCCACCAGGACCGGTTTTCCGGCGGCGCGCGCCTGCGCGACAGCTTCCGGACTCCACGGCTGCCAGTCAATGCCGTCCGGTGATGCCTTCAACGGACCTGCGGTCGTGGTGATAATCGGCTCCCGCCAATGCAACTGTTCTTCCAGCGCAAACGCATAACCGCCGATGACCAGAATTAAAACCATGATGAGTGCAATACCTTTGCCGGCACGCCCGCGTTGGACGAACGCGCCGAAAAGCCACGCTGCAAATGCGATCAGCACGAGAAAGATGCCGAGCCACAGGACATTCGTGCCGTAATCGTCAGCCGCCAGATTGAAAAGCCAGACGGCCGTGAGCAACATCGGAAAACCCATGGCGATTTTGAATTTCTCCATCCACGCGCCGGGCCTGGGCAGAAATTTCAGCCAGACCGGGTTCCAGCTCAACACGACATACGGCGAGGCGAGGCCGAAACCGACGAACAAAAAAATCAAAATAATCACCGACGAGCTTTGGGCAAAGGCAAACCCCAGCGCTGGCGCCAGAAAAGGCGCGGTGCAGGGTGTCGCCAATGCTGTCGCCAGCAAACCGTTAAAAAACGCGCCCGCCGCGCCTTGTTTTGATGCGAGTTGTCCCGCAGCGCTCAACGTGCTTCCGCCAAGGGTGACTTCGAACACGCCGAACAAATTCAGTGCCACGAGCGTAATGAGCGTGGTCAACAGGACGATGAATTCCGGGCTGCCGAATTGCATGCCCCAACCGGCGTGATGTCCGGCGGCTTTGACGCCGATGACGACGGCGGCGAGCGCGAGGAATGACACCAGCACGCCAAGTGCGTAAATCAGTCCGAGCGCGCGGACGCGGCGCGGTTCGTGTTGGGCGTGATTGATGAAGCCGAGGATTTTCAGCGCGATGACCGGCAGGACGCATGGCATGATGTTCAGAATCAACCCGCCGATGAAGGCATAGAGCAGCATGAGCCCAAGCGGCTGCGAAGGTGGCGCAAGCGTCCCACCTGTCTCACTCTCCGACGACGTTTGCGCAGAGATTGTTTTAACGGCCGGGGATTGGTCACTGACAGGTAACTTAATTTCAATCCCACCAGGAGGTGATTTAGTCCATGAAAGACTTGTCCCAAGCACGAGGACACCTGAAATTTCTTTTGGCCAATTACCGGAAAATATTTTTACGTCCTTTCGAAAACAAAAAAGAGCTTTTGCACCAGAAATCTTTTCAGTTGCGCCTTGAATTTCAAAGTTGTCATTGGCATCAGGAAAAAAATCAAATTTTTCTGGCAAAATCCCGGCTATGTCTCCGCGAAAATCGCCTTCAATAATTAATGGTCTCGTATCGCCATTTGGTGGCTTTTCCCACCACGCGCGGACTAACCAATCTTCTTCAGGTTTCGGCACTTTCTTCTCCCACGATTCAATGAGCGCAGCATCGGCGGAAGGTTTGGTTTCACTGCCAATGTTCAAAGTGGCCGCGATATCGCCGCTGCCGGGAATGCACGCTTCCTTGCATTCGAGCCAGGAAACTTTCGCTTTCAAATCGAGCAGACCAGCCGGGAGGTTCGTCGCCAGCTTCAGCGGGACGATGAGCATGACCTCGTCGCTGTAACCGTAAGTGGTGACTTCAGCGGGCGGCAATTTTTCCGGCAACGGCCATTGGATTTCGCTGGCGGTGACGCCGGGCGGCAATTGCCATTCGATTTTGGTGGCCATGCCCGCTTCGCCGGGATTTTTCCAGTACGTGTGCCAGCCCGGTTCCATTTTCATGTCCACGCCGGCCAGCATGGTGTCGCCGGGCCGCGCGGTGTCGGCGGACAAAATCAGCCGCACCTGGGTGTGCGCGGCATTCGCAGTGAATGCCGCGAGGCAAAGGCAGGCTGCCAGAAGGATTCCGGTGCGTCGCACACGGATTAGATGCCAGATTCGGAGAAATGTTTGAAGAGAATTTCTTGTGTCGTTTGGCCGCATTCCTGCGGAGATGGGGAATCATTCGCAGTTTCCTTGAAAATCCGCGCGACTGGATTTGCCGGAGGGTCAATCGAATCACTGAAACCGTGATTGTTAAATCCCTCTCCTGGGGAGAAGACAAAAGGTGAGGGCAAACGTAAAACAGAAAATTAGTTTCACGCACCACCTCACCCCGACCCTCTCCCCCAACTCCGTTGGCGGAGAGGGAGAAAACACTCGCTGTCTCCTTGAAAATTCGTGCGACCGAATTTGCCGGACGTCAATTATTTTGGCCAGTATCAAGCTTGCCAATCTGGCTCCGGTGAAGGTATTGATGGGTGCCCACAAAATGAAAATTGCCATCCCACTCGCACTTATCGCCGGCCTGACCGCGGCCACGCTTCAAACCATCAACGCTCAGGAGACCACTCAGACGAACAGTTATCATCGTTGGTGGCAGGACCGTCCTTTTGGCAAAACTTTCAGAAGTGAGACGACGAATCAACTCCCGCGGATTTGCGTGCAGGGAAACAAATTTGTTGATCCCGATGGCAAGCCTGTTCTCTTTCACGGAGTATCCATCGGCGATCCCGACAAAATCGAGCACGAGGGCCATTGGAACAAACATCATTTCGAGGAAGTGCAGGCGATGGGCGCGACGCTTGTTCGTATTCCGGTTCATCCCATCGCCTGGCGCGAGCGCGGTCCGCGGGAATATCTCAAGCTGCTGGACCAGGCCGTGGAATGGTGCACCGAACTGGGCATCTATGTGGACATTGACTGGCACAGCATCGGCAACCTGAAGATGGAACTTTTCCAGGACCCAATGTATGACACCACGCAAAAGGAAACGTTCCAGTTCTGGCGCGCCATCGCCCAGCATTATCACGGAACCAGCTCCGTCGCTTTCTACGAATTGTTCAACGAACCGACCATTTACCGCGGACAACTCGGCAGTATCTCGTGGAGCGAGTGGAAAAAGCTCAATGAAGACATGATCAGCCTGATTCGCGCGTATGACACGAACACCATTCCGTTGGTGGCCGGTTTCGATTGGGCCTACGACCTGACGCCGCTGAATCTTGAACCGATTCAGGCGGAAGGCATCGGCTACGTGACCCATCCTTACCCGAACAAACGGTCCAAACCGTGGGAGCCGAAATGGGAAGAGGATTTCGGGTTCGCCGCGGGCCGCTATCCGGTCATCGCGACCGAAATCGGATTTTCCGTCCGCAAAGGGACCGTGCTCAAGGACGACGATTACGGACCGGTCATCGTGAATTATCTGGAGGGCAGGGGCATCAGTTGGGTGGCCTGGTGTTTCGATCCGGAGTGGGGGCCGACCTTGCTGCAATCCTGGAATTATGATCTCACCGGCGCGGGCGAATTTTTCAGGACCGCCATGCATAAGGCTGACGGGAAAGAAAAGCCATAAAGTTGGTTTTAGCGAAATCAAGAAGGTAGGGCGGCGCTGCCGCGCCGCCGGGCCGGGCGGCAGCTCGGCCCTACCAGGTTCATGAGGTGTCCGCAGGACAGGTGAGGGGTTTGTTTTATCGCGGTTGTTTGCTGATTCGCCGTTTTGCGCTAACGTAAGGCATGGAGTGGCTCAATATTCTGCTCGGGCTGGCATTGCTGCTTTTGGGCCGCAAGCTGTTCTGGCTGTTTGTTGGTTGCGTCGGTTTTATTGTCGGGGCTGAGTTCGCAGGCGAAATGTTGCGCGGGCAGCCTGAATGGCTGATTCTGCTCATCGCGTTGGGCCTGGGTTTGCTCGGCGCGCTTGTGTCCATCTTTCTGCAACGTGTCGTCATCGGCATCGCCGGATTTTTCGCCGGCGGATACTGCCTGTCCACGCTGGCGACGGCAATGCTCCACACAAAATATGAGGGCATGCCATGGATCGCGTATATCGTGGGCGGAGTGTTCGGCGCGATCTTGATTATCGCATTATTGGATCCGGCGCTGATTGTCGTGTCCTCGCTCGCCGGGGCCACGGCAGTCTCGCAAAATGTTCCGCTCGCCCCGTCAGCGAAATCGCTGCTTTTTGTCGTGCTGCTGATCTTTGGAATCGTGGTCCAAACCGGGCAATATGCGCGGGAAAAGAAATCACGACGCCCGGAACAGACGGAGCGAAGTGATTCATCCGGGTGAACTTGGTGGGGTCCGTGATGCGTCTCATTTCGCGTTGGAGTTCACGTTTCGGCGTATCGCCTGCGGCCCGGAGCAAGCTTAAAGCTTGAACTCCAACTTCAGCCGTAGCGCGAGCGTAAATTCCATTCATTCAGCAGACCGCGGGGAATTTCCGACAGAAATCGGGATGGGCGTTGCATTCCGTCGCCGCCCGAATTGCTGAAGCTGGCGCGCATCAGCGGGTAGCTCAGGTAAAGCTCGGTCTTCGCCCGGGTGATGGCCACGTAAAACAGCCGCCGTTCCTCCTCTTCGCCTTCGTCGCTTTCCATCGAGCGCGAGGACGGGAACAGGCCGTCACACAGCATAATGACGAAGACCGCGTCGAACTCCAGACCCTTCGCCTGATGAATCGTCGAGAGCCGGATTTTTTCCGTGTCGTCTTTGGCTGCCTGGCCGTCTTCGGCTTCAACGTTGGTGAGCAGGGCCAATTGCGTTAAAAAGTCCTCGAGGGAATTGAATTGACAGGCGAACACAGCGAGTTGTTCGAGGTCTTCCAGCCGGGTCCGGTAATTGGCAAAGTTTTCCTTGAGATAATCATCGTAGCCCGCGTCAATCACCAGCCGCAACATTTTCGCCGCGCTCTGGCGGACGGTTTCGTCCTCAAGCTGGGAAATGGTGTCAACGAATTGTTTCCACGCAGTGGCGGCTTTTGCCGGAACGGATTGGGAACAGGCCTGAAGGGCCGGTCCAATGCGGAACGCGGAGTGTGGAGTGCGGAATGAATCCGCCGCGGCACCCTTTTCGGCCAACCTGCGTAGCGCAGCCGTCCCGACTGCGGGGTGTAGCGGCGTCGCGCCGCCAGTCGGGACACCCGGCGGGATGCCCGGTGAACCCGCAGGCGGGGACGCCTGCGCTACGTTCATCTTCGCCGAAAAAATCTGCCAGATTCTTTCCGCGCCTTTCGCCGCGATGCCCGGCAGCAGTTGCACCAGCCGTTTGAAGGCGAGTTCGTCCTGCGGATTCGCAACGAGCCGGAGATACGCGGTCGCATCCTTGATGTGCGCCTGCTCGAAAAAGCGGATGCCGCTGGTAATGGAGAAAGGGATGTTGCGTTTGGTGAGTTCGAGCTGCAGTTCGAGGGCGTGAAAATGCGAACGATAAAGCACGGCAATCTGGTTCATGCTCACGCCTTCCTCGTGCAATTCCACGACGCGCTGCGCAATGAACGCGGATTGTTGCGCGGCGTCCATGCACGCGACCAGCGCCGGTTTCAGGCCGGATTTGCGCGCGGGCGTGAGCGTCTTGGTGAACTGATTCCGGTTGGCGGCGATGGCGGCATTGGCGACTTTCAAAATTTCCGGGGTGCTGCGGTAGTTGGTTTCAATTTTAAAAACCTTTGCGTCGGGGAACCGTTTCGGGAATTGCAGGATGTTGGCGAAATTCGCGCCGCGCCAGGCGTAGATGCTCTGCGCGTCATCGCCCACGACCATGACGTTGTGGTGCCGCGCGGCCAGCAAATCAATCAGGTCGCTCTGGAGCCGGTTCGTGTCCTGGTATTCGTCCACGAGCACAAACTGGAAGCGGCGCTGGTAATGTTCGCGCACTTCGGCGTGCTCGCGCAACAGCCGGAGCCAGAGCGCGAGCAAATCGTCGAAGTCCATGGCATTCATCGCGCGTTTTCGGGCGGTGTAACGCTTCTGCACGTCAGCGACCAGCCGGGTGATTTTCTCGAAGTAATCGAATTGCCGTTCCAGAATCTCCGCGGTGGTCGTGTGGGTGTTGACCGCGAGTGAAAAAATTTCGCAGAGGACCTCAGGTTTCGGGAAATGCGCGCCTTTGGTTTCGATGCCCGCTTCGGCGATGCAGGCTTTAATCAAATCCTTCGCATCGTCGCGGTCGAGGATGGTGAAATCGCGCCGGTAACCGAGCCGGTCGGCGTGCTGACGCAAAATCCGCGCGCCGATGGAATGAAACGTGCCACCCCAAAGCGACGCGAGTTCCTTCCCGAGCAAGGCGGCGACGCGGCGCATCATTTCGCCGGCGGCCTTGTTCGTGAACGTCAGCAGCAGGACGCGGTCGGCGGGGATGCCTTGTTCGAGCAGGTAGGCGACGCGATAGGTGAGCGTGCGCGTCTTACCCGAGCCGGCACCGGCGATGACGAGCGCCGGGCCGGGCGGCGCGGTGACGGCGGCGAGTTGCTGCAAATTCAGTTCGCGCGGGTAGTCAATCTGGAGATTGACCTCGGGCCGGAACGGTTCCAGAACGTAATCACGCGACATAGCGCGAAATTGAAATGGCAAATGACGGCCGGCGAAAGGAAAATTTCAATTTTTCCGCCCGGCTGGCTTTTCGTGCCAGGTGAGAAATAAGAGCACCGCCGTGAGGACACCCGTAAGACCGACACAAACCGGCGCGAGATACCGGTCCAGCGGCACTGACCCTTTTGACAACAAAGGCAATTCCGCAGCGATGATGTCATCACTGCCCGGAAACGGAGCTTGGGCGATTACTTCGCCATCCCAAGAAACCGCCTGCGAGATGCCGGAACTGGCCAGGCGAAAGATCGGGATGCCGTATTCGGCCGCGCGCACCGGCGCGACGCGGGCATGAAGTTCGTGTTCGTGCCGGCCCCATTCCTGAACGTCCATGGTCGGCACGATGAGCAATTGCGCGCCCTGCCGCACCAGTTCGTCGGTGACGCGCGTGTAACTCAGATCGTAACAGACGCAGAACCCGATTTTGCCCCACGGCGAATTCCAGACTTTTTGTTCCTTTGCCGGCAGGCCGTCCTTGAAGAATTGAATCGGGACACATTTGACCTGCTGGAAAACAATCTCGCCGTTCGTTCCGACGACAAAGGCCGTGTCGTAGAAATTGGTGGTGCCGAGCAGTTCTTCCCCGCCGACGACGAGAAAGCGCGAGTGCTCGCGGCACCAATTCTTGAGCGAATCCGGCACCGGCCCTTCCAGCGTGTATTCGCTCAAGACGAAAAGTGGCGCGTCGGGATTTTTAGCCAATGCGTGATTGAGGACTTTGGGAAGGATATTTGCGTTCGGGAACTCCAATTGGACGCCGACGATTCCAGGGAAAGAATGAATTTCTCGAAGGCCGACGACAGATAAGGAGGAAAGAACCAGCAAAATCACAATAACGACTATCCATTCGAGCAGCGTCATCTTGAACAGAAACTTGTATGGGTAAGCGGCCGCGACGAGAAAAACAACAAACCCGATGCCATACATTCCGAGATGATACGGGCCGATGCCGCTGAAATACCCCGGCAACGCATACCCGATGTTCAGCCACGAAAATTTCAGGATATAGAGTTCGCTGCGAAAGTATTCCACACCCGTCCACACGGCTGGAATCAGCCACAGGACTTTTGCCCTACCCCAGCGCCGGATGGCACCGCAGACAATCGCCGTGAACAGCCCGACCCAGAACGCCAGCACGATCCACAACACGATCGCCGCCGGACCGAAAAGGTCCCCAATGAAATACAGTTGCGGCGCGTAGCAGAGAAAGCCCGTCGCCAGCCCGAAATAAAATGCGCGACGGACGGTGGGCTGGTCGGCCAGCCGGACCAGTCCCAGGGCATAGCCGAAGATAAGCAGGCGGGCCGCCGGATGCCGGATTGAGGCATAAGCCGCGTGGAAACATGCGACCGCAATGATCAGCCACAGAAACGATTTTCCCCAGCCGACGGCCTTCGCGGATGGCTTCTGAATATTCATCGCGCGGTGAATTGACTTCATTAAAGGCGTTCGCCAAAAATTATGCCATGCAAAAAAGCAAGATTCTGCTCGCGTTCCTGGACGACGTTTATGAGGACCTGGAACTGTGGTATCCGAAGTTGCGGCTGGAAGAGGCGGGCTACGCATTGAAATGCGCCGCACCGGAGATTAAAAACTACACCGGCAAACACGGCTATCCGGCGCAACCGGATTTGCTGTTGAAGGACGCGCGCAGCAGGGATTTTTGCGGGTTGCTGGTGCCGGGCGGTTTCATGCCGGACAAATTGCGGCGTGACACAAAGGTGCTGTCGCTCACGCGCGAATTTTTCGGGCGAGGCAAACTGGTGGCGTTCATTTGTCACGGCGGCTGGATTCCGGTTTCCGCCGGAATCCTGAAAGGCAAGCGCGCCACCGGTTCGCGCGGCATCAAGGATGACCTGGAAAACGCCGGCGCCATCTGGGCAGACGAACCGGTGGTCGTGGATGGCAATTTAATTTCCAGCCGCACGCCGCGCGACCTCGCGCCATTTGCCGCGGCTATGATCAAGTTCCTTGACAAACACGTGCGATGAACGAACCCGGCAAATTTCTCGTAATTGCCGGGCTGCTGCTGGTGGCGGTTGGTGTGCTGCTGTGGTCGGGCTTTGGCAGGGGCTGGCTTGGGCGTTTGCCCGGCGACCTCCATTACGCCAAAGGCGACTTCCATTTTTATTTTCCCATCGTGACCTGCCTGCTTTTGAGCGCATTGTTGACGCTGCTGCTGTGGCTGTTCCGGAAATAAGGCGAGTAACCAGCCACCGACGACTTATCGTTGGGGAAAATTATTTTCCAGCGGAGACAAAGGATTTGAAAAGCGGGCTTTGACGGAGTAATTTACGGGCCAAACTCACGACAGACCAATTGGCCCGGGTGAAATTCTATCTTTGTCTCGCCACATGTTTGACCGGAATGGCCGCGTATGCGCAAACGCCGGTCTGGTCGCAACTGCCCCAATCGCCCGGCCCGAACAACGTCCGCCACGACGACGTTTATTTCACCGACCCGACGAATGGCTGGGCGTCGCAGAACAATTATATTTATCGCACGACCAACGGCGGAGTGACGTGGACGACAAATCTTATCCTGCCCGGCACACATTTCCGCTCGGTCAGTTTTGCCAATCCGCTGGTCGGTTTCGCCGGAAATCTCGGCGTCGGCTCTTATGACGGCGCAGTTTCCAACACGAACATCATGTATCGCTCGTTCGACGGCGGTGTGACGTGGTCGAACGTGCCGGGCTTTCCCGAGGCGGGCATGAAAGGGTTGTGCGTTTTCTATGTTTTGGACTCGCAGCATGTTTATGGCGCCGGACGTGTGCGCGGGCCGGCCTTCGTCATCAAGAGCAGCGACGGCGGCACGAACTGGAGCCTGCAAAACCTGACGGCGTCGAACGTGATGAACGGCATCATGGACATTTATTTCCGCGACACAAACACCGGATGGGTTGTGGGCATGGACACGAATGCATACGCCTCGCCGCCTTATTACGGACGCATTGCGCGCACGACGAATGGCGGCGCTTCCTGGCAAACGCAGGTCACCACCAGCATTTCCAATTGCTATTTTTGGAAGATGTCGTGGCCATCCACAAACATCGGCTATGTTTCCCTCCAGCAAAACGGAGCGTACAGCAACATCGTTTTCTACAAAACCACTGACGGAGGCGAGACCTGGGTTTCCAACGGCATACCCGAGACATCGGTCGGCCTTTACACGAACGGCTACAATTTTTATCTGCAAGGCATCGGATTTGTCAGCACGAATGAGGGCTGGATCGGCGGTGCCTCCGGTTTTCCGTCTTCCCTTTACGGCAGCAGCTTTCTGCACACCACCAACGGCGGCGAAACGTGGTCGCCGGCCGGTTACGACGACACGTTTTACATCAATCGCATCCGCTTTTTGAGTCCCACGCTGGGGTTTGCCTCTGGCGGAAACCTGCATTTTTATAGCGTGCCGCTCGGCATCACCGGGCAGCCGCAAAGCCAGACGGTCATCGGTCCGACCAATGTGACGTTCTCCGTTGCCGCGGTCGGCAATCCGCCGATCAGTTATCAATGGTTCATCAACGGCACCAACGCGCCCGGCGCAACCGGCCGGACGTTGACCCTGCCTGCCGTGTTGCGGACGGACGCCGGAACTTATTCGGTCTTTGTGGCCAACGGGTTTTCAAACCTGCAAAGCAGCAACGCCGTGTTGCGTGTATTCCTGTCCGAACGCTTTGGCCAGCCGATGGTTTTGCCCGGCAACCGGATTCAACTGCTGTTCAACGACGCCGACGGCGGCGCGATGCTCGCCTCGAACGATGTCGCCACGTTCCATGTGTTCGCCAGTACCAATCTCCTCAACTGGTTTTCGATCACCAACGCGCTCACCTTGACCAACGGCTCGATCATTTTTCGGGATTCCATCACCAATGCGCCTCAGCGATATTACAAAGTGCTGGAACAATAAACGGCGGAAGCGGGTCGCGGACCTGGTGGTAGCGTCCTGACTTGCTTGGAGTTCCGCCTTCAGGCGGCCCGGAACCGCGTAACCGCGTAACTCCATACTTCAAATCAGCACACTCCCGACTTGGCCTTGGCGGATTTCACTTCTATAATTCCCGCGTGCTCGACATCAAATCAATCCGGGAAAACCCCGATTTTGTCCGACAACGGCTCGCTACGCGTGGGGCAGGAGATGAAGCCCGGATTGATGAATTGCTCAAGCTCGACGAACAACGGCGCAAAATCCTGGCGGAAGTCGAAGTACTGAAATCCCAACGCAATCGCGTCTCGAAGGAGATCGGCGCGCTGATGGGCCGGAAGAAAACGGCCGAGGCCGAGGCGAAAAAGGCGGAGACGCGCGAATTGGGCGACCGCATCGCCGGGTTCGACAAACAGGCCACCGAAGTCGAAGCCGCGCGCAACGCGCTCATGCTGCAACTGCCCAACCTGCCACACAAATCGGTTCCCGAAGGTGAAACCGCCGAAGGCAATCGTGAAATACGCATCCACGGTGAAAAGCCGGCTTTTGCCTTCAAACCCAAATCGCACATTGAACTTTGCGAGTCACTCAAGCTCGTGGATTTCGCCCGCGGGGCAAAGCTTTCCGGCAGCGGTTTCATTCTTTACACGAATTGGGGCGCGCGGCTGGAACGGGCGTTGATCCAGTGTTTGCTGGATTTGCACATCAGCGAACACGGTTACACCGAGGTGTCGCCGCCGTTCATCGTCGGGCCGCAATGCCTTGAAGGCGTCGGGCAATTCCCGAAATTCAAGGACCAGTATTACGGCGTGGCCGAGGGCGACGACAGGGAGAAGCTCGGCAAACTGTATCTGGTACCAACCGCGGAGACGCCGGTGGCCAACATCCACCGCGAGGAAATTTTGGCGGAGAAGCAGTTGCCCATTTACTACTGCGCCTACACGCCGTGTTTTCGCGGCGAGGCCGGCGCGGCCGGCGTCGGCACGCGGGGCATGATTCGCGTCCACCAATTCGACAAGGTCGAACTGATCAAAATTGTGAAGCCAGAGGCCGGCTACGACGAATTGGAGAAGATGGTGGCCAACGCGGAAAAGGTTTTGCAACTGCTTGGCCTGCATTATCGCGTCCTCTTGCTGTGCACGGGCGACATGGGATTTGCGAGCGCGAAAACTTATGACATCGAAGTCTGGGCGCCGGGGCAGGGGAATTATCTCGAAGTTTCGAGCTGCTCGAATTGTGAGGATTTTCAGGCGCGCCGGATGAACCTGCGCTTCAAAAGCGAAACCGGCGAGAACAAATTTCCGCACATCCTCAACGGCAGCGGCACGGCGCTGGCCCGGCTGTTCGTGGCGCTGATTGAAACGCACCAGCAGGCGGATGGCAGTGTGCTGGTTCCGAAGCCACTCCAGCCGTATTTGAAAACGGAACGGATATCCCCGTGACAGATTTCTTCTTCATTTACGATTTACGATTGACGATTGACGTGTTTCCCGTCATCCGGTGCGTAAATCGCAAATCGTAAATCGGCAATGCACATTCTCCTGGCCAGCAGCGAAGTTCATCCGTTCTCCAAGACCGGTGGTCTGGCCGATATGGTGGGGGCGCTGGGCAAAGCGCTGGCGCGCGCGGGTCACGAAGCGCGGATCGTCACGCCGCTGTACCGGGGCATTCGCGAAAGGTATCCGCAAATCCGGCGCGTGGATTGGACGTTTGATTTGCCGCTGGGCACGCGGCGCGTGCAGGCGGAATTGTGGTCGCTGGAAGTCAAAGAAGCTGAGACGGTTTATTTCATCCATCAGCCGGAATTTTATGAGCGCGCCGGATTGTACCAGGAGGATGACTTCAGTTATGCCGACAACGCGGAGCGGTTCATCTTTTTTTCAAAGTGCATTGTCCATCTCGCGCGCTATTTGTCGTGGCGGCCGGACGTGGTCCACATCAACGACTGGCAGACCGGCTTTGTGCCGGCGTTGATTTTGCAGCAACGGCGCGCGGGAGAGTGGATGAATCCGCCGGCAATCTGCCTGACCATTCACAATCTGGCGTACCAGGGCATTTTCCCGCCAGCCGCGTTTGCGCTGACCAACCTGCCGGAGGAATTTTTCAGGATGGAAAGCGCGGAATTCTACGGACAATTGAATTGTCTCAAGGCGGGAATAGTTTTTGCCGACGCCATCACCACGGTCAGCCCGCGCTATGCCCGCGAAATCATGACCGAAGAGTGCGGCTGCGCCCTCGATGGCCTGCTGCGCCAGAGGCAGGACCGGCTTTTTGGAATTCTTAACGGCGTTGACCACGAGGAATGGGACCCGGCGACCGACCCGCTGCTGCCGCAGACGTATTCAGTCCGACATCCGGCGGGGAAGACTGCCTGCAAACTGGCGTTGCAGAACGAAATGGGTCTGCCGGAAACCGCGGACACGCCGTTGTTCGGCACGATTTCCCGGCTGGCCGAGCAAAAAGGCGTGGACATCCAGCTCGGCGCGCTCGAGGAAATGTTGCGGGCGGACCTCCAGTTCGTCCAACTCGGCAGCGGCTCGTGGACATATGAACGGGGTTATTACGAACTCGCGCGGCGGTTTCCCGCCAAGGTCGCGGTGCGGGTGGGTTATGACGAAGGCCTGGCGCACCGCATCGAGGCTGGTTGTGATTTCTACCTGATGCCCTCCCGTTTCGAACCGAGCGGCCTGAACCAGATGTACAGCCTGTGTTATGGAACGATTCCGATTGTACGGGCGGTAGGTGGCCTCGACGACAGCGTGATTGACTTTGCGCAGAACGCGGCGCGCGCCAACGGAATCAAGTTTCACGAATATTCCTCGCGGGCCCTGGCCAAGGCGATCCGCAAGGCCCTGGCACTCTACCAGCATCCTGACTTGCTGCGACAATTCCGCCGCAATGCGATGAAGTCGGATTTTTCCTGGAACCAGACCGTCGGCGAATACCTGAAAGTCTATGCGACGATCAAACGTCAGCGTTGAATCAGATTGGAGAAACGGCGGGCGCGTTCGGTGACGGTAGCGCTGGGGTGGTCCACCTGCCACGGCGCGTTCCACAGGACGTAAAATTCGAAGTCCGTCGGCAGGCGTTGATGCGACACTTTGAACTCCTCAATGCGCGGGAGCATGATCTGTTGCGCTGCGGCCAATGCGATCCTGGCGTTTGTCGGATTGCCGCCCGGCCAAAGTTCGGGCCGGATTTGAAAGCGGGAAATTTCGCCGCCCGGCCCGATGGCACGGTCATTATTGCCGCTTTCAATCATGGAAAGCGCGGCCCACCGGTCCATGGCACGCACACTTATTGCCAGACACAAAACCATCAATATGAGAACAGGCAGACGAATTCTCATGCTTGAAAATAAAGCTTGCAACAGGCCAATCGTCAATGGAGTTGTTCACAGTTTTAAACATTTCGGGTAGATTTCTCCGCTGTGAATAACCCTGTGAATTACTCGTATAAGTCATTTTGCGCCAAGTTGTTGAGCTGTGGTATAAGGTTCGTTTTCTTCTAGGACACCGTCTGATTGGTGAGCCATGCCAGGAAGCATTTTCGTCATTATGCAAGTCACTGGTGCGGGTCGGTGCCGTCTTCGTTTGGTGTCGGACCCTGCCGGGAAGAAATCGCCGCGTACACGAAGCATGCGAGCAATGCCAACAGCGAAACCACCGCGCCGGTTTCAAATGCGCGGTCCCGGTACATCAACTGCAGGCGATGCGGTCCCTCCGGGATTTCAACTGCCTGAAACGCATGGTTCGCCCGCAACAGCCGCGCCGGCTTGCCATCCACCTCCGCGCGCCAGTCGTGATACCATGCCTGTGCCACCACGACAAGCGACGGTGCCTCGGCGACGATTTCGATGTCCGCACTCTGCGTTCCGAAACGCGATTTAAGCACGCGGGCGGCGGTCTGATTCGTGACCGTTACAAACGGTTCTGTGTCCGGCGGCAGGAAAACCACTTTGCTTCCATCAAAATCCGGCCGGGTCAACGCGCGCAGCGCATCGGCATCGTCGAGGAAGACCGGTTTTTGTCCGGCGGTTGCCAGCGGCAGAAAATTTGTGCGTGCCTGCCATTTGAACATTTCGCCCGGCGCGGTGATTTGTGACACTCCGAGGAAATCCTCCAGTTGCGGGAAATCAGCGTTGGTGGTGGAGTAGAACAGCGACAGCAGGTCGTCGCTCTCGCGCGGCGTGAGCGAAAAGAATCCATCCACCTTCGGCACGGCATCGAGCAGGTTAACATTGGCGCAATAACCGGCCCGCTTCGCCAGGTAGTTGCGCTTCGGGTCGCCGGACGCGAAATGGATGAAGGCGTCCGCGGCCATCGGCGAAACCATGGCGCGGGAGCCGCCGAGGTCGGGTTGAGGATCCATTTGGAGGTCGGCGCGTGCCAGGTTCAGTTCATACACGCTCGGCGGCACGGTCGGGTTTTGCCTTGGTTCGTGGGTGAAGACGTCAAGCCACGCCACCACAATCAGGAGGAGCGGCGCGAAGCGGCGCAATCCTCGTCCGGTTTCTCGCGTCAGGAGCAACAGCAGTCCGCCCGTCACCAGCAGAAAAAATGCGCGCGACAGCCCATTGAGCAAAGTGGCGCGGACAGCATCGCCCGGAAACGGAAAGCGCCAGGTCCAGAACAGGATTCCCGCGATCAGCGCCAGCAAAATGGTTCCGGCGAAAATGATGCGCTTCCTGAAATGCACCCCGCTGCCGCTCTCCAAATTCTGCAGGCGGGCGAGGCTGAACGCGGCCAGCAAAGGCACCAGGAATGCCACGAGCGTCACGTATTTGATCGGATAAGTCACAAAGCTGAGCTGCGGAATGATTCTGCGGAAGGCGGGATAGACGAAGGTATTTTCGCCCAGGGCAAAAATCAGCGCGAGAATCGCAGCTCCGCCGAGCAGCCAGACGCGACGTTCGTCCACGGTCCGCGGCCGTCCGGCTGCGGAGGACCGGCGCCCCGGGCAAAGCGCGAGCAACCCCAGCCACAACGCCCCGATGCCGAGGTAATAGGACGATGTCCACGATTGTCCGTATTGGAAAAAGACGCCTTCCGTCCGCGTGCTGCCATGCGCCATCGGCACGAGCAAATTCATCCAACCCCAACCGGGCATCGACCAGCGTGTGTCCGCGTAACCGATGCTGCGCTGCGAATGCGCAGAGAGGTCGAGGAACGGCAGCAGTTGCGCCGCCGTGAGTGCCATCACCAGCAGCACGACCAGCAAAAAGCGCCCGCACATCGGAGCCCGTGGCGATTCGCCACGGATGAATTGTTGAATCCAGAGCACGAGCAGCAGGAGCCAGGCGAGCAGAATGATTTCCGGTCCGCCGGCGAGCATTTGCATGGCGCCCACCAGCGCCGCCAGGATGATTTTTTGTCCGCCCTCACGCCAGGCCAATTCCACCGCGAGCACGACCCAAGGCATCCAACCGAACGTGGCCATGTGACTCGGCCACATGAGCAGATTGAGCGACAGCCCGTTGAATGAAAACGCGACGCCCGCAAAGGCCGCCGCGAAATTGCTTCCCGTCCAACGCCGCGCGAGAAAATACATGCCCACGCCGGCGAACCACAGGTGCAAGAGGCAGAAAAAGCTCAGCGACCACGTCAACGGCAGCAGCAGATAAATCAAGGACAGTGGGTAGAGCGGCATGGTGTTCCATTGGGCGAGGAAGGGCACGCCGCAATTGTTGTATGGGTCCCAGAACGGCAGTTCGCCGTGGTGGAAACATTCCTGTTGAAAGTGGGCCAGCGGGTAGGCGAAGAAACCGTAGTCGCGCACGACGAAGGTTTGCAGTCCGAGCAGGACCTGCGGGAACGCGGCGAAGATGAGCAGCGCGAGCAGGATTCCGAAACGCAGCGGCGTAAACCGGTTGAACGCGCGAAATTCGGATGTCTCGCTCATGAGCTCAGGACCGGAGTCTATTCCTGAAGTGAAATCGGCGGCAAGTATTCACCGATGAATTCGCGCTTCCACCAGGCGCCGGTCGCGCGGCGTTCGGCGAAATTCGTGAAATGATAGTCGTAGAATTCGGCGCGGATATAGCGCGGGGGATGATTCGGAAACGGGTTGCTTTCGAGCAAGGCCAGAGTTTCGGGCGAGCCTTGCAACAGCCGTTCGCAGAAATTCACGAACCACGGATTTTGCCGGTAATCCCCCAACGCGGCGAACCACATCTGCCAGTCTAATCGCGGTTGATGCGGGGCGACAAATGCCGGCCGCCGATTCACGTCGCCGGGTTTGTATTTGAATTCGTAAGGCAACCAGTTCACGCCATCATCACTGCCTTCGACGATGATTTCGCGGCGTTCCGTGGTCATCACGGCGAAAAGGCCGTAACCGTTGAACGTGCGGAAGGGCTGGAGCCAGGCGTCCGTCTTCAACACCGGAAACAGCCACGCAGGCCGCGCGCCGAGCGTCAGGCTCACCTGAAACACGCAAAGAACCGTTACCAGGACGGCAAGCGGGACGGTAATGACGCGGCGAAGGCTGAGCGTTGACGGTTGAAGCGTGAGAGTAAAGGCACGGCACAGAACGGCGGGCGCGACTTTTGCCAGTACGAAATCATCGAGCAGCAACAGGCACAAGGCCAGCGTCAGCCAGTTGAAGAAGGTGTAATTGCCGGTAAGCAGGATGAGGATCTGGAGAAATGCGATGGCTGCCCCGCCGCAAAATCGCAGCCGGCGTGGTGCAAAAACCAGGAATGGCGCGCCCAGCTCGATGCCGAACATCGCGGCGCAGGATGTCTTTTCAAACCACAATGGCAGTTGGTTTGCATACCAGGCAATCCACGTTGGCAACGGCTGGGTCTGATAATGAAACGTGAGCGCGGTGAGATTGCGCCAGTTCGAGTCACCGCTGAGCAGTTTCACGGAGCCGGACGAGAACATTAATTTGAACAATAACAGCCGCAGCAGCCATAGAACCAGCCGTGAGGGGGGTGTTTCGCCGGAAGGTCGAGGTAAAAATTGCAGCGGCGCGAAGAAAATGGCGAGGAATCCCGCCTCGAGCAGCAGGTTGTCCCATTGAAACCCGAGAAAGTCCCGGCCGACGGTCGCCAGCGAAAGGTAAAACAGCCAGAGCAAGACGAGACTTGGGACGGGCGCAATTCCTGCAATCAGGAGCATCGCCAGGACCGAACCCGCGGCGCACTGAAAATTCAGGGAAGCGTCGGACGCGTCGAACCAGCAGAACGTTGGCAGAAGGTGGTATCGTTCCATGCCAATTCCGTGTGCGTTGCATTGCTGCCGCACCGCCGTCATGAACTGGTCCGTTGGCAAAATACCGTTATGGCCAATCAGGCCGCTGATTTGCGTCCACAATGATACAAACGCGATGAGGTAAATCATCCCCAGCGCGCGCAGGAAAATCCAGCGCGTGAGAAAATACTTCGGCTGTTCGACATGCCGCCCCCAGAACCAACGCGTCACAAGTGAGAAGAACGTCCGGTTTTCAGCGACGAGGCGATACGCCCATTCGGTGAGGTTGGTGAAAGGCGTTGATTTTTCATACCAGCGCAACGGCCATTGGCGGTTTGGATTGTGCGCCAGCGCGCGAAACACTGCCTCCGCGCCGGAAAAAACCGCGCCGTCGGGTTCGATGAATTGAACCGCGGTATCGAACTGTTCGCGGGGAATTTCGGGGAATTGCGCGGCGATGCGCGGATCCTGCGCGGGCAGGTAATCCACGCGGTCGCCGGTCATTTGCTGCCAGCGGCGGATCCACAGCGTGCAGAAATTGCAGTCGCCGTCGAAAACCATGAGTGGTTTCGGCGGTGGCATAGCGACGCGAATGCCGCTGGTCATGGCGGGACGTTAAACCAGTGACAACCTGGAATGCAACCGCGGCCCGAGGCGCGTGAGGACTGGTTTGCTGTCCGCAAGACTCCCGGCGGGGAGCTTTAATCGTTTGATAATGACAGATTTGTCATGCAGAAATCTTTGCGTTTCTGCAACCGTCTGTTTAGAGTACTTGGCTCGAAGTGCGCCCCGGTTTATCTCGGCACACAATAGTTTTAGTGATTCATGCAACGCCTTTTAAAAATACCAATCGTCGCCGCAGCCATCATCCTTCTGGTTCTTGTCTTTGCAGTTTGGTGGTGGCACGCGCGGGATAATTCCAAATTGTCCTTCCTCACGGCGGCCGTGAAACGCGGCGACGTCGCGGCCACCATCAGCTCCAGCGGAACCATTGAACCGAGTGAAACGGTGGACGTGGGCGCACAAGTCGCCGGGCGAATCATAGCTTTCGGCACAGACATCAATGGCCAGACCATTGATTACAACTCGGTCGTGGAGCAGGGGGCCGTGCTGGCAAGGATTGACGACTCGGTTTATGCCGCCGATCTCTCGGTTGCCAAGGCCGAAGCGTTGACCGCCACCGCGAATCTCGAACAGATGAACGCGAAGCTCGACCAGACAGCGGCGGAATGGAAGCGCGCGGAGGATTTATACGCCAACAAATTGATTGCGCAGGTGGATTATGACACCGACAAGGCGAATTATGAAGTCGCCAAGGCCAATGTCTCGGTGGCCAGGGCGAGCATCGCGCAGGCGCAGGCCGATTTGGACAAAGCGCAGCGAAATCTGGATTTCTGCACTATCAAATCGCCGGTCACAGGGGTCATCATTGACCGCCGCGTGAATATCGGCCAGACCGTCGTGTCCAGCCTCAACGCGCCGAGCCTGTTCCTCATCGCCCGGGATCTGACAAAGATGCAAATCTGGGTGGCGGTGAACGAGGCGGACGTCGCGCGGATCAAGCCCGACGCACCGGTCACCTTCACCTGCGACGCTTTTCCGGGCCGGCAATTCGAGGGCACAGTTGGCAAAGTGCGCCTGAATGCCACCATGACGCAAAACGTGGTGATGTACACCGTGGTGGTGAATACGGAAAATCCGGACAAAGTTTTGCTGCCTTACCTGACCGCAAACGTGAATTTCGCCGTGAGCAGACAAACCAATGCTTTGCTGGTCCCCAATTCGGCGTTGAGCTGGTCGCCTTCGTCGCCCGGCGAGGTAGTGGCCGAAGCGCGTTCGCGAATCCCGTTTGATCCGATAGCTGACAAATCCTCCGGCGCCAAAGGCGCAAACGGAAATCAGGGCGTCATCTGGTTGAAGGACGGCGAATTCGTCCGGCCCGTCGTTGTGAAGGTGGGAACTTCGGACGGTTCCAACACCGCCGTCGTCGCCGATGATTTAAAGGAGGGCGAAGAAGTCGTCAAAGGCGAAACGACGGGACCGGAGCAGGGTGCAACGCGGAACCCGTTCTTGCCAAACTTTCGCAGGCACTAGACTTGCATGAATACTTTTCACGGAACGTTGCGGATGGCCTTGCGCGCCTTGCGCCGCAATGTCATGCGCTCGATTCTGACCTGTCTGGGCATCATCATCGGCATCGCCGCCGTTATCGCCATGATGGAGATCGGCCGCGGTTCTTCTTATTCCATCGAACAGACCATCGCCAGCCTGGGCGCCAATGTCATCCAGATGGATCCCGCGCACATGACCATTGCCGGCGTCAACTCCGGCGCCGGCGGGCGGCCGACCCTCACGCCCATGGATGCGGATGCCATTCGCCAGAATTGCAGTGCGATCAAATACGTTGCCCCCAGCGTGGATTGCCGTGCGCAGATCATTTACGGCAATCGCAATTGGAATCCGGGCCGCATTCTCGGCACGACACCAGATTACCTGATCGTTCGAAACTGGCCGCTTTCGGCCGGAACCTGTTTCACCGGACAGGACGTGCGTAGCGCGGCGGCCGTCTGCATCATCGGGCAGACCATCGCCAGGCAGTTGTTCGGAGGCGAATCTCCCCTCGGCAGAGAAATTCGCGTCAAAGATGTCGGGATGAAAATCGTCGGTGTCTTGAGCCGCAAAGGGCCAAACATGTGGGGGCAGGATCAGGACGACTTCCTCGCTGCCCCCTGGACCACCATCAAGTTTCGCGTGACCGGCGTCCGAGAAAACGGCCAGGTCGCAGGCGCCGCCGCCGCGTCCAGCGGGGTCAATTCCCTCAACCAGCTTTATCCGAATCAATCGGTGCAGCTTTATCCGCAGCAATCGGCGGTTCAGGCCGCCGACACGCCGCAGGTCACGCGGTTCTCAGACATCGACGACGTCTGGATGTCCGCTGACTCACCGCAAGACATCCCAAAGGCCGTGCGCCAGGTCACTGTCCTGATGCGCGAACGGCATCATATCCAAGCCAGCGAACTGGACAATCAGCCCGGTACGCTCGACGATTTTCGGGTGCACAATCTGACTGAAATCTCGCAGGCGCTCGCCTCCACCAGCGGCGTGATGACCAACCTCCTGCTGATCGTGGCGCTGATTTCGCTCGTGGTCGGCGGCGTCGGCATCATGAACATCATGCTGGTATCCGTCACCGAGCGGACGCGGGAGATCGGATTACGAATGGCCGTCGGTGCGCGGTCGAGCGACATCCTGCGGCAATTTCTCGTTGAAGCGGTAGTGCTGTGTCTGGCGGGAGGCATTGCCGGGATTCTGGTGGGACGCGGCGTCTCCATCGCAGTCACGGCGCTGCTGGGCTGGCCAACCATGCCCTCAGTGCCCGCCATCGTAGCCGCCGTAGCGGTGTCGGTCAGCGTCGGAATTGTCTTCGGTTTTTATCCCGCGTGGAAAGCGTCGCGGCTCGACCCGATTGATGCGCTTCGATATGAGTGATCACCCTGGCGTCGCCACAGTTAAGGCATCAGCACGGCGGCCCCTTGGAGTTTGCCCGTTCGCAAGCGAGCCAGTGCTTCATTCGCTTCAGCAAGTCGGAAAGTTTGCACCGTCGTGTGCACCGGCACCTGCGGTGCCAGCGTGAAGAATTCCTCGCCATCGCGCCGCGTGAGATTGGCCACGGAACACAGTGTCCGCTCGTGCCAAAGCCATTCGTAAGGAAACGAAGGGATGTCGCTCATGTGGATGCCGCCGCAAACCACCGTGCCGCCCTTGGCCACCGCTTTGAGCGCGAGTGGCACGAGCGGGCCGACCGGCGCAAAGATGATCGCGGCGTCCAGCGGAGTTGGCGGCGGAGTTTCAGAATCGCCCGCCCAGACTGCGCCCAGCGATTTGGCGAACGCTTGCGCATCCAAATCGCCGCGCCGGGTGAAGGCAAAGATTTCGCGCCCTTGGAATTTTGCCACTTGCGCGATGATGTGAGCTGCGGCGCCAAAGCCGTAAATGCCAAGACGTTTTGCATTGCGGGTTTTGACGAGGGAACGGTAGCCAATGAGCCCGGCGCAGAGCAGGGGAGCGGCCTCTGCGTCGGAATAATTTGAAGGAATAGGGAAACAAAATCGTTCATCGGCCACGACAAATTCGGCGTAACCGCCATCCAGCGTGTAACCGGTGAAACGCGCGCGGTCACATAGATTTTCGCGTCCGCTACGGCAGAAGTCACATTCGCCGCAGGTCCAGCCCAGCCACGGAATCCCCACCCGGTCGCCGATTTTGAATCGCTCAACCATTTTGCCTTTTTCGGCGATGACACCGACAATTTCATGGCCGGGCACCAACGGCAATTTGAGGTCGGGCAGTTCGCCGTCCACGACATGCAAATCCGTGCGGCAGACGGCGCAGGCGGCGACCTTCACCAGGACCTGCGTCGCCGTCGGCCGTGGAGCCGGAATGTCGGTCACTCGCAGCAGTTGCCGCGGTGCTTCAAGAACCATTGCACGCATCTTCAGTTGGTGGTTGGCGGTTGCTCCGGCGGTTTTCCCGGGGACATCAAGAGTCTGCAAAGAAGATGAAAGACAACAACACCGAGACAGGCCAGTGAACAGATCAACAAACTGCTTCGGTCTGGAGGGAACAACAAAATGAACCCCCTGCCTTTTATCAGGCCCGAGTAGCTCGAAACGCAGAACGGAATCAGAAAAAGGCGGAAAGCAGTCCAGAAGTCGGTTTTTTGATCTGGTTGTCGCGTGGCCAGAATTAGTGCAATGCCAATAAAAAAACTGAGCCCGATGGAAGAAATCCAGAGTGCGGCCGGAGCCTCAAAAAACAAACATACGACCGCGATATACCAGGCAAGGTAACACCAGAGAACCAATTTTGAAACGCTCAGCCGGGCAAAATACTTGATCATGGTAATGACACCTTGCATTCAGGCCGGCCACTAACTCGGCGACCGGTCAATCGGAAGGCTACGATAGTCAAATTTCCCGGTCCGGTCAAAACGGAAGAACGCCCGGTAATGTCCCAATTTGAAAACCGAACAGCTGAAACGGAGCGCGAGTTGTCCCAACTCGCAGCATCCTTGACCAGTCCAGCCCCTGCGGATTGGGGACAATCCGCGCTCCAGTCAAATTGGGATGCCACCGAACGCCCTCGCCGTCGCAGGCTGGAAAATCCAGAGCTGGCGTGCCATCTTGCGGCACGTTTTAATTTATGAAAATCGCCATTGGCTCGGATCATGCCGGATTTCGATACAAGGAAAGGATCAAGGAACTGCTCCGAAGTTTACACCACGAGATTGCGGACTTCGGGACAAATTCGAGTGAGCCCGTGGACTATCCGCTCTTCATCCGGCCCGTGGCCGAGGCGGTGGCGCGCGGCGAATTTGAGCGCGGTATCGTGCTGGGTGGCTCCGGCAACGGCGAAGCCATTACAGCTAACCGCGTCAGAGGTATCCGTTGTGCGTTGTGCTGGAACATCGAGTCCGCAAAACTGGCGCGCGAACACAACAATGCGAACGTGCTTTCCCTGGGCGAACGCATGATGCCATTGGAAACAGCGCTGGAAATCGTCCGCGTTTGGCTGGACACGCCATTCGAGGGCGGGAGACATCAACAGCGGATTGACTTGATTGACGCCCTGCAGAACAAATCGTAGTTTCAAGTGATTATGTCTGAATTGCAAAATTCCCTGCTTGAATTGATCCGGCGCACCTCGGCGGAAATCCCTGACGACGTGCAAAAGGTGATTCTCGATTCATTGGAACAGGAAAAGAAAGGCACGATTGCCGAGAACGCGCTGAAAATCATCGAGCGCAACGTGGAGTTGGCCAAACAAAAATCGCAGCCGATTTGCCAGGACACCGGAAGCATTTTGTTTTACGTGGATTGCCCGGTCGGGTTTGACCAGATCACGTTCGAGGAAACGGCCAAGGAAGCCGTGAAACTGGCGACGAAGAAAGGCTTTCTGCGCCAGAATTCTGTGGATTCGCTCACGGGCAGGAACGACGGCACGAACGTCGGACCGGGTGCGCCCACGTTTCACTTTCATCAGCATCGTTCGCCGGAAGTCAGCGTGCGCCTGGTGCTGAAAGGCGGCGGCTGCGAAAACGTCGGCGCGCAATATTCGTTGCCCAACGAGAAGCTCCAGGCGAACCGCGATCTCGACGGCTGCCGCAAGGCGATTCTGGACGGGGTGTTGCAGGCGCAGGGCAAGGGCTGCGGCCCGGGCATCCTGGGCGTGTGCATCGGCGGCGACCGCGCGACCGGTTATGAGATGAGCAAGACGCAATTTCTCAGAACAATCCCCGACCGCAATCCAAATCCCGAACTGGACAAACTGGAGCAGGACATTCTGAAAACAGCAAACGAATTGGGTATCGGCCCGATGGGATTTGGCGGCAAGACGACATTGTTGGGCGTGAAAATTTGCGCGGCGAACCGTTTGCCGGCGTCCTATTTCGTCAGCATCAGCTACATGTGCTGGGCGTATCGGCGTCAGGGCGTGATACTGGATGCGGAGGGAAACATCCAAAAGTGGCTGTATTAAGGAGACGGCAAAATGATTAACATTTCCTTTCCCTTCACCGAAGAAAAAATCCGGGCGCTGAACGTCGGCGAAGGGGTGCCGATTTCCAGCGTCGTGTTCACCGGACCTGATGTGGTGAAGCTTGCCAGCAACTTTCAATGGCGATAGATTACTGGCATGAGCGCTACGGAAATTCGGGAAGAGGTAAGCCGGCTGACCCGGGCCGAGCAGGAAGCCCTGCGCGACTGGCTGGAACACCTGCTCGAAGACCGGCTTGAATTGAAAGAGGAACTCAAGGCGGAGATCGAATCCGGTAAAAAGGACATTGCCGAAGGCCGTTATCGCGTTCGCAAGACGAAAGTCTCAACCCAACTGGAGGTCGGTCGGGATGTCATGCGTCGCTATCGCCACACGCTGCGTGAACTGGCAAAATGAAGACGCCAGTCTGGGTTCTGCGCGAAACGGTGCTTGCGGTGCATGAGCAAGCACTGGCGGAATTCGGCGGGGCGGCAGGCATCCGCGACAGAGGCCTGCTCGACTCGGCCTTGGCTAACCCCCCAAAATCTTTTTGCCTACAGGAAACCGAACCTATTCGAACTGGCTGCCAATTATGGCTTTGGTCTGGTGAAGAATCACCCGTTTGTTGACGGCAACAAACGGGTAGGTTTTATTGTGGCTGTCGTTTTTTTGGAACTAAACGGTTATCATTTTGCGGCGACTGAGGCCGAAGCCGCCGTGCGCACTCTCGCGCTGGCCGCCGGCAAGATGTCCGAAGCGGAATACGCCGCATGGTTGAAGGCAAATTCACGCAAGGTGTGATGGACTTTTGAACGAGTTTGGGGTGAAATACAAATTATGACCAGACTGACTTTTCCCTTCACCGAAGAAAAAATCCGGGCGCTCAAGGTCGGCGACGAGGTGCTGATTTCCGGCGACGTGTTCACCGGGCGCGATGCGGTCCACAAATATCTACACGAAGGCGGCAAGCTGCCGCCGGGCGTGAACCTGCGCGACGGCATCCTGTATCATTGCGGCCCGGTCGTGATGAAACAGGATGACGGCACCTGGAAAGCCACCGCTGCCGGCCCGACCACGTCCATCCGCGAAGAGCCGTATCAGGCGCAAATCATCAAGGACTTCGGCATCCGTGGCGTCATCGGCAAAGGCGGCATGGGCGATAAAACGCTGGCGGCCTGCAAGGAATTCGGCTGCGTTTATTTACACGCGGTGGGCGGCGCGGCGCAAGTGCTCGCCGAGTGCATCAAAAACG
>Ga0335081_10003183_pt1 | contig 25785 bp, 28 predicted proteins | sample Lox_Sample_35_FD_206713 | JGI IMG/M metagenome (GOLD analysis project Ga0335081, IMG submission 206713) | Soil microbial communities from Loxahatchee National Wildlife Refuge, Florida, United States - Lox_Sample_3.5 | ecosystem: Environmental > Terrestrial > Soil > Wetlands | place: USA...
AGGAGACCGGCAAGTACGAGCACATGTGGGGCATCGGCCGCCACGTGCTCGGCAGCCAGGTCTACGACTACTGGGCCGATCCGTGGGGCCGCGTCCACGAGCACTGGGCCGACAGCGACCGGCTCAACCTCGCCAACGGCTCCAATCTGATCGCCGCCGAGGAGGCGCTGCGCTCGCAATGGGGCGAGCGGCCGCCGGAGAAGTTCATCGGTCACTGCAGCGTTTGAGGCAGCGGAGCGCAACAGCATGCCGAAGCAGAAAATCACCGGCTCGTTCGTCGCCCTGATCACGCCGTTCAACAAGGACGGCTCGGTCGACTTCGCGGCGTTCAAGAGCCTGCTCGCCTTCCAGGAGCAGCACGGCACCAAGGCCGTGCTGATCATGGGCTCGACCGGCGAGACCTCCATGCTGTCGCCCGAAGAGAAGAAGAAGATCATCGTCGAGACAGCGAAGATGAAGTCGGCGAAGCTGCCGCTGTTCTACGGCTGCACCGGCAACAACACCGAGGCGACCATCGCCAATGTGCGGTTCGCCCAAGCCAACGGCGCCGACGGTGCGATCCTGGCGGCGCCGGCCTATATCTGCGCGCCGGAGGCCGACATCGAGCGGTTCTTCCTCGACGTCGCCGACTCAACCGACCTGCCGCTCGGCATCTACAATAATCCGCCGCGGGTGAAGAGCGACCTGCACTGGGACCATCTGATCCGCATCTTCAAGCATCCGCACTACGTGGTGCACAAGGAATCCACCGCACGCGTCGGCCAGGTGGCGCAGGTGCTGGCGGCGCGGCCCGACGTTTCGGTGATGTGCTGTGACAGCCCCAATCTTGGCCTCGTGGTGCCGACCATGTCGCTCGGCGGCCATGGCACCGCCAACATGACCGGTAATATCGCGCCGGCCGAGCTCGCTACCATCTCCACACCGTGGGCGAGCTACAGCGAAGCCGAGAACTTCAAGCGCGAATATCTGCGGCTGTTGCCGCTCTTGCACTTCACCTATTCGGCGATCAATCCGGTGGCGGTGAAGTCGTTGATGAAGGCGCTCGGCATGCCGGCCGGCGATCTGCGTAAGCCGCTCACCGCCCTCGACGCCGAGGCGCTCGCCAAGGGCTTGCGCATCATCGCCGACCTCGGCCTCGACAAGGCCTACGGGTACAAGCTCAAGCCGCTCGCGGCCGTGGCGGCCTGACCGCCGCGACGCCACAGTGGATTTCGGCATCAGGGGCAAGACCGCGCTTGTTTGCGGCGCGAGCCGCGGGCTCGGCAAGGCCTGCGCTTTGGCGCTGGCACACGAGGGCGTCAACCTCGTCATCGTGGCGCGGACGCGCGACGTGCTCGAGCGCACCCGCGCCGAGATCGCTCAGGCGACCGGAGTCAAAGTCACGACCGTCGCCGCCGATCTCACCACGCCGTCCGGCCGCGCTGCGGCGGTCGCCGCCTGTCCGCGGCCCGATATTCTGGTCACCAATTCGCAAGGCCCGCTGCCCGGCGATTTCCATGCCTGGACGCGCGATGACTGGATCGCGGCGCTCGACGACATGATGCTCGGGCCGATCGAGATGATCCGGCTCACGCTCGACGGCATGACGGCGCGCGGCTTCGGCCGTATCGTCAACATCGTGTCGCGCAGCGTGAAAATCCCCCAGGCCGAGCTTGGCCTGTCCAACGGCGCTCGGGCCGGTTTGGTCGGCTTTGCCGCCGGGCTGTCGCGGCAGACGGCGGCGCGCAACGTCACCATCAACAATCTCTTGCCCGGCATTTTCGACAGCGACGCCCAGCACCGCCACATCCGCGGCATGCTGCCCGGCGGCGGCAAGACCTTCGAGCAGGTGTTCCGCGAGCGCGCCGAAGCCAGCACGGCCAAGCGCTACGGCGATCCGGCCGAGCTTGGCGCGCTGTGCGCCTTTCTCTGCTCGGTCCATGCCGGCTATATCACCGGGCAGAGCCTGCTGATCGACGGCGGCAGCTATCCGGGAGCGTTCTAGAACGGTGTTTCCCGGATGCGGTGCAGCGCGCAGCGGTGCACCGCTGTTCCGGGATCGTCGCAGACTGGGCAGTCTCAGCTTGTGACGATCCCGGGTCTGCAGCGCATCACTACGCTGCGCTTCGTGCTGCGCAGCGGCCGGGAAACAGGTAGTGTGATGTCGCGGGAGGCGAACATAATGGCTTTGAGATTTGACGCATTAGTAGGCGCAGCGCTCGCGCTTTTGGCCATCGTACCAATCGCAGCGCTGGCCCAAGACTATCCCGCCCGCACGGTGGCGGTGATCGTGCCGTTTCCGCCCGGCGGCTCGGTCGACGGCGTCGCGCGCATCATCGTCGACCGGCTCAATCAGAGCGTCGGTCCGCATTTCATCGTCGAAAACCGCGCCGGCGGTGCGTCGGGCAATGTCGGCGCCAATGTGGTCGCCAAGGCCGATCCGGACGGCTACACGCTGCTCCTCACCGCCTCGCTCCACGTCGTCAATCCGTTCCTCTACAAGAACGTGCCGTTCGACGTGGTGAAGGATTTCACGCCGGTGACCCTGATCGCCAAGGGGCCGCTGATCGTCTCGACGACGCCGAGCGTGCCGGCCGGCAATCTGAAGGACTTCTTCGATCTCGTCCGCAAGGACCCGCAGAAATATACCTTCGGCACCACCAGCATCGGCTCGGCCAGCCATCTGGTGATCGAGCTGCTGAAACGCGAGGCGCATGTCGACACCCTGGTGGTCGCCTACAAGGGCACCGGGCCGGCGCTGACCGATCTGATGAGCGGGCAAATTCAGTTGCTGGCCGATCCCATGCTGTCGTCGCTGCCGCAGGTGCAGGGCGGCCGCATCAAGGCGCTTGCCATCACCAGCCTCAAGCGCCAGCCGGCGGCGCCGGACATCCCGACCGTCGAAGAATCCGGCCTGCCGGGCTTCGAATTCGTATCGTGGTACGGCCTGTGGGGGCCGAAGGACCTGCCGGCGGCGGTCACCGCGAAGCTGCAGACCGCCGTCGCCGCCGTGCTGGCGGAGCCCGAGGTGAAGGCGCGGCTGACCACGCTTGGCTTCGAGGCGATCGGCTCCACGCCTGACGCGTTTGCCGCCTACATCGCCAGCGAAATGGCGAAGTACGGCAAGATCATTCGCGACGCCAACATCAAGGCCGAGTAGCGGCCTTAAAGCTTGGTCACGCGGGCGTGCAGCAGCGCGGCGCGGCCGGCACGCACCTCTTTCAGGCAGCGCGCAATGGCAGCCGGCACCTCGGCCGGATCGGACACTTCCTCGCCGTAGGCGCCGAACGCCTCGCCGACCTTGGTGAAGGCGACCCTGGGTGCGAGGTTCGACTCGAACTCGTTGCCCTGCTTGGCTTCGCCCTCGGGATAGACCCGCAGCGTCGACTGCTTCACCGCGTTCCAGCCGGTATTGTCCATGACGATGGAGAAGATCGGCAGCTTGTATTGCTGCGCCACCGCGAACACCGAGCTCGGATTGCCGAAATAGAAGCCGCCGTCGCCGGAGATTTGCACCATCATCCGGTCCGGCGCCGCAAGCTTGGCGCCGAGCGCGACGCCGCCGGACCAGCCAAGCCCGCCGCCGCCGGAGCGCATGGTGGTGTTGGGCCGCTTGCGCGGGATTTGCATCAGCACCGCGCCGGCATTGGTGACGCCTTCGTTGAAGATGATGGCGTCGTCGTCGATCGCCTTGCCGAGCTCCGCCATCAGGTAGTGCGGATTGATGGCGCCGGGCTTGCCCTTGTCGGCGGCGAGTTTTTGCGCACGCGCGATGCGTTCGTCGCGCAGCGCCTTGATACGGGTCAGCCGCTCGGCCGCGGCCGCCTTGAAGCGCGGCGTCGCCTTCGTCTTCAGCTCGTCCAGCACCTGCTCGAGGATGCGGCCGGAATCGCCCTGCATGCGCAGGTTGCCCGGGAAGGTCCACATCGGCGAGCCGGGCTTGAGCGTATCGATGTCGATATGCGCCCAGAACGACTTCTCTCCCGGCTTCACGTCGCTCGGGAACCACGGCACGTCGACGTCCACCAGAATGCCGACGTCGGCATTCGGCACCGCCTTGTCGGGCGAGAAGCCGACGAAGCACGGGCTGTCGTGGGAGATGTTGTTGGTGACGTTGCCTTCATAGACGGCGATGCCGGCAAATTGCGCCAGTGCATCGATGGCCGCCGACGCGTGGTCGTGGCGCCCGGCATAGCCGGTGACCAGGACCGGGTTGTCCGCGGTCAGCAGCTTGTCGGCCAGCGTCGCGACGAGCTTCGGGTCGGCGCCGCCGGCCGAGGTCGCGGCAAAGCGGTCGCCGCCGTAGCGGCGGATCTCGTCGGCGGGCCACTGCTGGGTCAGGGTCTCGCGCTGCATCATCAGATAGACCGGGCCGCACGGCTCGCTCTGCATGATGGAATGCGCCCGGCGCAGCGCCTCTTTGACCACGACGCCCGACGGCAGCGTCCATTCCCATTTCAGATAAGGGCGCACCAGGCTCGCCTGGTCGAACGGCTCCTGGATGAAATGCACGTAGGTGTCGCGCGAGCCGACCAGCTCGTCATTGGCGGTGTAGGGCGCCTTGCCGGCCATCAAGAGCACCGGCAGCCGGCTGCGATAGAGATTGTGCATGGCGTTGGCGGTGTTGGCGGTGCCGACGTCGACATGGACCAGCACGCCCTGGCCGCGGCCGGTGACGAAGGCGTAGCCGGCCGCCATGTGGGCCGCGGTGTTCTCATGCGGGCAGCGGATCACGCCCGGCATCGCCTCGCCGCGTTGCCGCCGGTGCGCCATCTCATTGATGATCGGGGCGTGGTCGGTGCCGAAATTGCAGAACAGATAATCGACGCCGATCTCGCTCAGGCCTTCGAGGAAATAATAGGCCGTGGTGAAGTCGGGGACGTTGGCGCGGCGCGCGGCGGACGTGGACATGGGAACACTCGTTGCTGGGTTTCTGAGAACCGGATGAAGATTGATGTGTAGGTGTCAGGCCACCTTGCGCCCGGCCGCTAGGCCGTCGAGATGGGCCAACACTTCTTCGATATGCATCACGTCGGCATATTTGTGATGCAGGTCGAACAGATTGACCTTGTGACTGATCGTCGAGCGGTCGTAGGTGCATTCCTCGACCACGACGTTGTGAAAGCCGTAGGAGTAGGCGTCGACCGTCGAGGCGCGCACGCAGCCCGAGGTGCTCTCGCCGCAGATGATCAGCGAATTGACGCGCAGCTGCTGCAAGTGCGCGATCAGCGGCGTGCCGAAAAAGCCCGAGGCGCGCTCCTTGTAGATGACGAGCTCGCCGGGTTGCGGCGCCAGTTCGTCCTTGATGGCGTAGATGTCGCTGCGCTGGCGGCCCATGTTGCGGTTGGTCGATTGCACGCCGCCGGTGTCGACGTGGCGGGTGGTGTAGATGATCGGGACGCCGGCGCGGCGCGCGGCGGCGAACAGCTTTTGCGTCGGCGGCAGTGCCCGCCACGCGTTCTCGCCGCAGGAGCCGGAAAATTCGCGGTCGACCTCGCGCACCGGCCGGTTCCCGCCCTGATAGGCCTTGTTGTAGAGGTCGATGGCGAGCACGGCGGGATTGTCGCCGACGTAAATCTTGCGCCGATAGGCCTGGTAGATCTCGACGGTGTCGGCGTCGATGAGATCCTTCCAGCAATGATCCTCGAAGTCCCGCGCCATGTTCCCTGTTCCTGCTCCGCTCAATCGCGGTTCCCTTATAGCATCCCTTTTTGCCCGCGTCCGCGCATCGGCGAGGCCGCCGAACGGGCCTCGCCCGTGCAGTACTGCGCTGCAATGGAACCCGATGCGTGAGGCAAAATGCAACAGCACAAAAAGAGCACGATACTCGGCAGGTGCGATAGGAATTTCTCGAAGTCCTGCCATAATGCGTGGACAGGGTGGCGAACGATTGAACGGGGAGAGGGTCAACAATGAAGTACCGCGTTGCGTTGGTCGGCGCGCTGGCGTCGGCTGTCGTCGGCTTTGCGCTGTCGGCAATGACCGCGTCGCCGGCGGCAGCGGAGGTTCGCATCGTCGGCGATCCCGGCGGCGAAGTCGCGTCTTATGTTCGCAAGTACGAAGCGATGCGCGCGTCAGGCGAGCGCGTCGTCATCGACGGTCCGTGCCTGTCGGCCTGTACCTTGCTGCTCGGCATCGTGCCGCCGGACCACATCTGCGTTACCCGTCAGGCGGTGCTGGGGTTCCATGCGGCGTCCTACTACGACGATGCGTCGCGCTCGCTGGTGCCGACGCGGGAGGGCAGCCGGCTGGTGATGCAGGTCTACCCGCCGCGGATCCGCTCCTGGATCGTCCACCACGGCGGGTTGCGGCCGACCTTGATCGAATTGCGCGGCCGCGAACTGGCGCAGATGTATCCGGCCTGCCGCTAACCGCCGTCAAAGCGTCGCGGCGGCCGGTGTTGTGACCGGGCCGGTTCCATCCTATCTACGGCTGGAACCGGAAAGAAGCCGATGCCCGAGACCACTGCGTCACCGTCGATGCGATCGCTATGGCTGGTGGGCGGCCTCATCACGCTGGCGGCGATCGCCGGCACTTTGATGCTTTGGGTCTATTACGGCACGGCCGTGTTCTTCGAGACGATCCGCGCCGGCTTTGTCGCCTGTTTCGGCTGAGCGGAGGACCGGCCGGTGAACGAGAAAAGCTCCCGTGTCATGCTGGTGCTGGCCGCTTTCCTCAGCGGCCTCGTGCTGTTCTTCGGCGCGATCCTATTCATCAGCGGACGCGCGTCGTCGCCGATCGGTCAGGCGGTTGCCGGCGTCGGCGGGCCGTTTCACCTGGAAGATCAGAACGGCAAGCCGGTCAGCGATCAGGACATGAAAGGGCGGCCGTTCCTGGTGTTCTTCGGCTTCACCCATTGCCCGGATGTTTGCCCGACCACGCTGTTCGACATGTCGCAGGTGCTGCGCAAGCTCGGCCCCGACGCCGACCGTACCGGAGCGCTGTTCATCACCGTCGATCCGGAGCGCGACACGCCGCCGGTGATGAAGGACTACCTGTCCAATTTCGATCCGCATCTGCGCGGGCTGACCGGCGATCGGGCGTCGATCGATGCCGCGATCAGGGCCTATCGGGTTTACGCCAAGAAGGTTCCGCTGCCGGACGGCGATTACACCATGGACCACACCGCGGTGGTCTACTTGATGGACAAGAACGGCCGGTTCGTCGCGCCGTTCGATCTCAAGCGCACGCCTGAGGTCGCCGCCGCGGACTTGCGCCGCTACTTCTGAATGCTATGCGCAATTCGTCTACCCAGCCGTAGCAAATTACCTGCGACTGGCGATTGTAGTATGTGATAATACAATTATGTATCGGCCGGCTAGGCAAGAAAGAGCCGGCGTCGCGGCGGCATCTGAACAGAATTCCCGAGACCTAATCTACATCCTGTTCCCAGGGAATTATTTTTGCGACGGGATAACCCGCAACCGGGGATTGCCTATGGCGCCGAAAAGGGACAGGAACAAGCAAACGGGCAAATTGCCCCGGAGTTTATTCGCAATGTCTACCAAGTTTCCCAATCCGACCGATAAATATGTTGGCAGCCGCGTCCGGATGCGGCGCCTGATGTTGCACATGAGCCAGGAGCGGCTGGCCGATCAACTCGGGCTGACGTTCCAGCAGGTGCAGAAGTACGAGAAGGGCACCAATCGCATCAGCGCCAGCCGCTTGCAGCAGATCTCGCACATCCTCGAAGTCCCGGTGCCGTTCTTTTTCGAGGGCGCGCCGCAAACGGGCGCTGGCGGTAGCCGGAGCAAAGAGGAGAGCCCGTCGCTGTCCTACATCACCGACTTTCTCGGCAACGCCGACGGCCATGCGCTGGTCAAGGCGTTCATGAAGATCAAGGATGCCGGGCTGCGGCGCGCCATCGTGCGCATGGTCGAGGCGATCGTCGTCAAGGACTAAAGGCGCTACGCGCCACCCCACGCTCGAAGAGAACTGGGCGAACGCGTTGGCGTTCGCCGTTTTTCTGGTTGTTCACAGTACAGCTTCCTGTCGAGTCGGCGGCCAGCTTGCCGGGCTTTCACTGACTGTCCCTTCCGCTGCAACTGATGTAAATCCCTGCTCGGCGATGACTGCGGGCATCGTCGCGCCGCAAGCGCGGCCGGCTCTTCGACAAGCAAGTGCGCACGAAAAATGACCGGTCGCGAGCCACGATCGCGCGCAACAGTCCGGAAAGTCCGGACTTGCCTCGGGGCGGGCCGGGTGAGGGGAGAGGGAGACCATGCATCGACGGCATGCCAAGAAAAACATACCCATCGAGCTGCTCAGGGCGCTGGTCACCATCGTCGATACCGGCAGCTACACCAAGGCCGCCGACGCCCTCAATCTGACCCAGTCGGCGATCAGCTCCCAGATCGCCCGCCTCGGCCAGCTCCTGGGCGGCAGCGTCTTCGCCCGGGGGCACGGCAACATCACTCCGACCAGCCGCGGCACGCTCGCCCTGCAATATGCCCGCCGCATGCTCACCATCAACGACGAGCTGTTGGCCTTCGCCGGGCCCAATGCGCCGCCGCGGCAGCTGGTGATCGGCCTGCCGGCCTGGCTTGAACAGCACCGGCTGATCGAGATTTTCGGCCGCTGCTCGACCACGCCGACCGGCGAGCAGGTAAGCTTCCGCTGCGACCGCGTCGAGCGCTTGCTCGGCGACCTCAATGTCGGCTCCATCGACATCGCCTATTTGTGCAACGTGATGGATCCGCCGCGCACCGCCGTCGCGCGATGGTCGGAAGAAACGGTCTGGGTCAAGTCGCCGAAGCTCGCGCTCGGTCCCGGCGCGCCGATCCCGCTGATCAGCTGGCCGGGCACGACCAGCGACCGGGCCGCGGTGGAATTGCTGCAACAAAACAGCATGCGGTTCTTTGTGTCGTTTTCGGCGCCGGATTTCTCGGCCCGGCTCGCCGCCGTTGCGGCCGGGCTCGGCGTGCTGGCGGTATCGGTGCGCAACATCATTCCGGGGATCGAGATCATACGCGACGTCATGCCCAAGCTGCCGGAAAATAAAGCCGGCGTCTTCGTGCGCGAGGGCCTCGATCATCAGCGGCTCATGCCGCTGTTGCAGGATCTGGTTGCCATGCTGGCGCCGCAGCCGCTGCCGGCGCTCACGCCGGTCGAATCGACGGTCAAAAAGTTGCCGCGCCGACCGCGCGTCAAGGAGCCAGCGAGGCCGCCGGCCTTGCGCCGGGTCGGCTGATCTTCTTTTTTCGCTCGACGGTAGCGCTGATCGTTTTTGATAAAACATCAAAAAGAAAAATATTCCGAGCCAGTACAAATCGGCCGCCGCTCATGCAATATAGCGGCGGTATTCGCGTCCCGAATATGCCGGCCCGTCCGGGTTGTCCGGGGCGCCCATGGTGGCTCACATGGACATGCTGCGCGTCATACCGGCCGATGACGACGACAAGCCGCGGGCGGCCGCGCAATACATCGGCGCGCTGACGCGAGAGCTGGCCCAGCTCGCCCGCATCGACGGCTGCGAGACCTTGTCGTATCTGCTGGAGCTCGCCGTCATCGAGGCCGAGCTGGTCGGCGGCAGCCCCGAAGGCCAGCGTCTTTCGTAAAAACGCGACCTTTCGTCTTCACCGGTCTCTTCCGCCGCGGCGTTGCCAAAATCGCCGGCTTCCCCTTTCGCCGCGCATGCTCTAAGCCCCGCTCTGCGCGCTCATCGCGCCCCAACGCCGGCGCTGCCGCGGCTCGTCCCCCGGCACAATGCGGAAGGACAATGGCCCGACGTCGCCCCATTTGCCCACTGGTCCCGCTCGGCGCCCTGTGTCTCGCCGGCGCGCTTTCGCTCCTCTTGGGCGGTGCGCTCCCGGCGGCGGCCCAAGGCAGTACTCAAAACAGTGCCCAGGACGGCGTCCAAAACGGTGCTCAAGCCGGCGCGGCCCTGCAGCCGCGGGCGGTCGCCGTTCCCGGATTCTGGGACCCGCGGCGGCGGCCGGAACGGCCGGACCTGTCGCGGCTGCAGACCATCCGGTTCCTCACCGAGATGGACTATCCGCCGTTCGACTACGCCGGGCCGGACGGCAATCCGGCCGGCTTCAATGTCGACCTGGCGCGGCTGCTCTGCGACGAGATCAAGGCGGCCTGCACCATCCAGGCCCGCCGTTTCGATACCCTGCTCGATGCGCTCAACGACAATCGCGGCGATGCGGTGATCGCCTCCATCGCGCCGACCGCCGAAGCGCGTCGCCGCGCCGATTTCACCGATCCGTACTACCGCACGCCGGCGCGCTTCGTCGCCCGCATCGACAGCCCGATCGGCGACGTGCTGCCGGAACTGCTCGAGGGCAAGAAGATCGCCGTGGTCGCGGGCACCGCGCACGAGGCCTATCTCAAGCAGATGTTCACCGAGGCCGAGGTGCGGCCCTATCCCAATGCGGAGGCCGCCCGCGCGGCGCTGCGCAACAAGGAGGTCGACCTGCTGTTCGGCGACGGCATTGCGCTCGCATTCTGGCTCAACGGCACCGATTCGGGCGGCTGCTGCGCCTTTCGCGGCGGTCCGTTCCTGGAGAGCCGGTTCTTCGGCGAGGGCATCGGCATTGCGGTCAAGCGCGGTAACGATTTGTTGCGCCAAGCCCTGAACTGGGCGCTGTTCCGGCAATGGGAGAAGGGCAGCTTCACCGACCTGTGGCTGCGCTATTTTCCCATCAGCCCGTTTTGAGCAGCGGCAATTTGGCGCTATACCGCGCGCTTGCCGGCGCCCGTGCGCGGCCGGAGCAAGCGACAAGACCGACGCCAAAGAACCGCGCCATGACCACCGTAGACGCCACCGCCGCGGATTTACGCGAAATCGCCGAGCTCTCGCACGCCTGGCCGTTCGAGGAGGCGCGCAAGATCGTGGCGCGGCTGAAGAAAAAGCCGAAGGACGAGGTGATCTTCGAGACCGGCTACGGCCCGTCCGGCCTGCCCCATATTGGCACTTTCGGCGAAGTGGCGCGCACCACCATGGTGCGCCATGCCTTCCGCGTGCTCACCGACGACAAGATCAAGACCCGGCTGATCGCGTTCTCCGACGATATGGACGGCTTGCGCAAAGTCCCCGACAACATCCCCAACAAGGAGATGGTGCAAAAACATCTCGGCAAGCCGCTGACCCAGGTGCCCGATCCGTTCGGCACTCACGATAGCTTCGCCGCCCACAACAATGCGCGGCTGCGCGCCTTCCTCGATCAGTTCGGCTTCGACTACGAGTTCATGTCGTCGACCGCCTGCTACACCGAAGGCCGGTTCGACGAGGCGCTGCTCAAGGTGCTGTCGCGCTTTGTCGAGGTCATGAACATCATGATTCCGTCGCTGCGCGAGGAGCGCGCCGAGACCTATTCGCCGTTTCTGCCGATCTCGCCGCGCACCGGCGTCGTGCTGCAGGTGCCGGTGGTCGCCCACGATGCGGCCGCCGGCACCATCACCTACGAGGATCCCGACACCAAGGAGCGCGTCGTGACGCCGGTCACCGGCGGCCGTTGCAAGCTGCAATGGAAGCCGGATTGGGCGATGCGCTGGGTGGCGCTCGGCGTCGACTACGAAATGGCCGGCAAGGATTTGATCGACTCGGTCAAGCTCTCCGGCCAGATCTGCCGCGCGCTCGGCGGCGCGCCGCCGGAAGGCTTTAATTACGAGCTGTTCCTCGATGAAAACGGCCAGAAAATCTCGAAATCGAAAGGCAACGGGCTCACCATCGAGGAATGGCTGCGCTACGCCAGCCCGGAAAGCCTGTCGCTGTTCATGTATCGCGAGCCGAAGGCGGCGAAGCGGCTGTACTTCGACGTCATCCCGCGACACGTCGACGAATACTTTCAGTTCCTCGACGCCTATCCGCGCCAGGGGCCGAAGGAGCAGCTCGGCAATCCGGTCTGGCACATCCACGGCGGCGCGCCGCCGCGGATCGACAATCCGGTGCCGTTCGCGATGCTGATCTCGCTGGTCACGGCATCGAACGCCGAGAACGCCGAGACGCTGTGGGGCTTCATCGGCCGCTACCGGCCGGGCGTGACACCGCAAAGCCATCCGCATCTCGCCAGGTTGGTCGAGTACGCTATCCATTACTTCCGCGATTTCGTGCAGCCGGCGAAACGGTTCCGCGAGCCGGGCGCGGCCGAGCGCGCCGCCTTGATCGACCTGCGCGACGCGCTGTCGCAATTGCCGGCCGACGCAACGGCGGAGGCCATTCAAGACGTGGTCTACGAGGTCGGCCGCCGCGAGCCGTTCCTCGACCCGAAGAGGAAGGGCAAGGACGGCAAGCCCGGCGTCGCGCTCGACTGGTTCAACATGCTCTATCAGGTGCTGCTCGGCGAGGACAAAGGCCCGCGCTTCGGCTCGTTCGTCGCCGCCTACGGCATCAAGAATACCATCGACATGATCGACGGTGCGCTGGCACGCTCGGCGTGATGACCGCCGCCAGTCTCGGCATTCTTGCCCTTACCATCGTTCTGAGCTCGTTCATCTCCGGCGTGTTCGGCATGGCCGGCGGCATGATCCTGCTCGGCGTGCTGCTCAGCTATTTCGACGTCGCCTCGGCGATGATCCTGTTCTCGATCATCCAGTTTTTTGCCAATGGCTGGCGCGCGTTCCAATGGCGCCGCTACGTGCGCTGGCCGATCGTCGGCGCATACGTCGTCGGCGCCGCCGTTGCCTTTGCCGCCATGTATGCCGTCAAGTTCGTGCCGAACAAGATGATGGTGTACTTAAGCCTCGGGCTGATGCCGTTCGCCATCGAGGCGTTGCCGAAGGCATGGCGGCCCAACATCGAATGGCGCGGCGTGCCGTTCGTCACCGGCGTGCTCACCACCGTCATCCAGGTGCTGGCCGGCGTCGGCGGCTTATTCCTCGACATCTTCTTTCAGAAGAGCATGCTCGACCGCAAGACCACCAACGCCACCAAGGCGACGGTGCAAACGCTCAGTCACATCGTACGCATCGCCTATTTCGGCGCGGTGTCGGGCATGGCGAACGCGCCGAGATGGCTGCTCGCTCCCGCCGTCGCACTCGCCATCGCCGCGACCTCGCTGGCGCCGTTCGTCATCGAGCGCATGACCGATCACGGCTTTCGGCAATGGACGCGGCGCATCATCTTCGCGGTGAGCGCCGTCTATCTGTTCCGCGGGGGGTTGCTGTGGTGGCGGGGTTGACACTCTTGTTTCCCGGATGCGGTGCACCACTTCGCTCCGCTGCGCCCGGGAAACCAGAGCGTCCTACTGGCTCGCCCACAGGATGCGCGCCATCCACAGCACGTCGGCCGCGGCCAGCGTGCGGTCGGGATGCGCGGCGTTGAGCGACTTCAGCTCGATCGATTTTGCGCTCTGGCGCTTGAGCTCCTTCGCCATCACCTCGCCGGAGCGGGTCTTGACCACGACGCGGTCGCCGCGGCGCACCGGCGCCGCCGGCGAGACGATGATGATGTCGCCGTGGCGATAGGCCGGCTCCATGGATTGGCCGGACACCTCCAGCGCATAGGCGTGCTCGTCGTTGACCGCGGGGAACGCGAGCTCATCCCAGCCGGCGCCGGCCGGGAAGCCGCCGTCGTCGAAATAGCCGCCGGCGCCGGCCTCGGCGAAGCCGATCAACGGCACGCCACGCGCCGGCGCGCTGTCGCCGTTATGCGTAAGCGCGACGAAGCTCTCCATGGTGGTGCCGGTCGCCGCCAGCGCCTTGGCGATCGATTCCGTGGACGGCCAGCGGGCGCGGCCGGACGGCGTGATGCGCTTCGATCTGTTGAAAGTGGTGGGATCGAGGCCGGCGCGGCGGGCGAGCCCCGATGCCGAAAGCCCGGCCCGCGCGGCAAGGCGATCGATCGCCGACCAGACCTGCGCGTGCGTCAGCATGGTTACCCCTTAAAACCCTTTTGATAATAGGAATTATTGCCTCAAGGCTCAAGGGCCGATAGGGTCGCGCCGCGCCAACCGCCCATGGGAACGCCGTGACGACGATCTACAAAATCTGCAGCCGGACGGAGTGGGGTGCGGCCGAGGCCCAAGGCGCGTTCCGCGGCTCGGCGGTCGATCTGCGCGACGGCTTCATCCATTTCTCGGCCGCGGCGCAATTGGCCGAGACCGCCGCCAAGCATTTTGCCGGACAAAAGGACTTGATGCTGATCGCGGTCGATGCCGAGCCGCTCGGCTCGGCGCTGAAATGGGAGCGCTCGCGCAATGACGAGCTGTTCCCCCATCTCCACGGCGGGTTGCCGCTCGCCGCAGTGCGCTGGGTGTTGCCGCTGCCCGACGAAGTCGGTGGCAAGCGGCAAATTCCGGAGCTCGCGCCGTGATCGGCGTCCTTGATCGCCTCGCCCGGCCGCTTCTCCATGCGCTCGACCCGGAGGACGCCCACGGGCTTGCGATCAAGATGCTGAAGTTCGCGCCGCTGCCGCCGGCGGCGCCTGACGATCCGCGCTTGGGGCTGCGCATGTTCGGGCTGAACTTTCCCAATCCGGTCGGCATGGCGGCGGGCTTCGACAAGAATGCCGAGGTGCCGGACGCACTCCTTCACCTCGGCTTCGGCTTTGTCGAGGTCGGCACTATCACGCCGGAGCCGCAGCCCGGCAATCCGCGGCCGCGGCTGTTCCGGCTCGATGCCGACCATGGCGTCATCAACCGGCTCGGCTTTAATTCGCAAGGCGCCGACGCCGCCTTGCGGCGCTTGGCTGCACGGGCCGGCTCAGGCGGCATCGTCGGCATCAATGTCGGCGCCAACAAGGATTCGGCCGATCGCGTCGCCGACTATGTGCGGCTGATCGAGCGCTTTGCCGCGGTGGCGAGCTACGTCACCGTCAATATTTCCTCGCCCAACACGCCGGGCCTGCGCGATCTGCAGCAGGCCGCCGTCCTCGACGATCTGCTTGCCCGCGTGGTCGATGCCCGCGAGCGCGTGTCGCCGCGGTCGGGGCCGACGCCGGTGCTGCTCAAGATCGCGCCGGATCTGGCGCTCGGCGATCTCGACGACGTCGTCGGCATCGCCCGCGCCCGCCGCGTCGACGGCATGATCGTCGGCAACACCACGGTGACGCGGCCGCCGAGCCTGCACGACACCAAGACGGCGAAGGAGGCCGGCGGCCTGTCGGGCCGGCCGCTCTATGCGCTGGCCAACCGCATGCTGGCGGAGACCTATGTGCGGGTCGAGGACGCCTTCCCCCTCGTCGGCGCCGGCGGCATCGATTCCGGCGCCACCGCGCTTAACAAAATCCGCGCCGGCGCGAGCCTCGTTCAGCTCTATTCCGGCCTGGTGTTCGGCGGCGTCGGTCTGGTCGGCGAGATCAAACAGGCGCTGCTTGCGGCGCTCGACCGTGACGGCCGCAGCAGTCTCAGCGATTATGTCGGCGCCGACGCCGCGGCCGTGACCGCGGAGCGCTGGCCGCAGTGAAGCTTGTAGGCACGCTCAGGGTGGCGCAATGGTGCGATTGCTGAAGCGTTTCCTGCAGCGCCTGTTGGTATTTTTGCTGGGCGTTTTCAGCGTCTGGCTCATCGTCTTTGTCGTTTTCGACACCGCCGACAATCGGCTGCCCTGGATCGTGGCCGTGGTGCTGACTTATGGCATCGCCGCCTACGTGATCCTGCCGCGCGTCGTCCGAGTGGGCCTGAGGATCCTGCAGCGCCGGCGCGTGCCGCGCTACTGCACCACCGGCGACGGCTTGCCGGGCGATCCCGTCAATCTGGTGCTGATCGGCACGCTCAAGCAGTTGCGCGCGGCCTTCGCCGCCGCGGGCTGGTCGGAAGCCGACCGGCTCAGCTTGAGAAGCTCGTGGCGCATGGCCCGCGCCTTCGTCTTCAACGCGCCCTATCCGACGGCGCCATTCAGCACGCTGTATCTGTTCGGCCGCGGCCAGGACATCGGCTTTCAAAAGGCCATCGATAACAGCCCGCGCAAACGCCATCATGTCCGGTTCTGGGCCCTGAGCTTCGAGCGCGCCGGAGCGACGCTCGGCACCGCAAGCCTGTGGCGCGACACCGACCGTCCGCCGGACGACGCCCGCGTTTTCTTCGTCGGCGCCGGCACCAAAGATACCGGCTTCTCCCTGACGCAGCTCACGTTCCAGATCACCCACGCCACCGATGCCGACACCAATACCGAGCGCGATCACATCGTCGCCGAGCTGAGCAAGTACGGCGTCATCGGCGAGGTCACGTCCTATCAGGCCCGCCAATTCCTCGCCGTCGAGCGCGTCAACCGCTACATCACCGACGGCGCCATCACTGCGGCGACGCTGGTGTGACAAGCGCGCCGGTGCAAGGCATACTGATCTGCGGAACCGTGGCGTTGGGGAGGATGGAATGATCGATTGCTACACCTGGATCACCGACAACGGCTACAAGCCGCGCGTGATGCTCGAAGAGACCGGCTTGCCGCACAAAATCATTCCGGTCGATCTGCGCAAGAAGGCGCAGATGGAGCCGGATTTCATGAAGATCAGCCCCGGCCACAAGATCCCGGCCATCGTCGACCATGACGGGCCCGACGGCGCGACGGTGACGCTGTGCGAATCCGGCGCGATCCTGAAATACCTCGGGGAAAAATCCGGCAAGTTCTACCCGAGCGATGCCGCTGCCCGCGCCAAGGTCGATCAGTGGCTGTTCTACGGCTCGGCCACGTTTACCACCTTGGCGCAGCAGTTTGGCCATTGGACCATCCGCTCGCCGATCAAGGCGCCGCCGGCGCAACAGCACTACGAGGCCAACCTGCGCGACATGCTCGGCATCCTCGACCGGCATCTGGCGTCGCACGCCTATGTGGCCGACGATTACTCGATCGCCGACATGACGATGTATTCCGACGTGCACATCCACGGCGTCCGCGACATCGGGCTTGGTGATTATCCCAATGTGCAGCGCTGGCACGACGCCATCGCCGCGCGTCCGGCGGTGCAGCGCGCCTGGGTGCCGTTCGCGTCGTGAATTTTGGTTTGCGCATGATCTTATCCGAAAACCGGTTTCCACTTTTCGGGATCATGCGCTAACGCGCCGGACGTTGCGGCGCCGCTATTCGACCTTGAAGTCGAGGTCGTGAATGAGTCGGGCGTAAAGCTCGGCCTGGCGCCGCAGATGCGCATCGAAGTCGGCGCCGCATTTGGGATTGGGATAGAGCGCCTGAGCCACCAGCTTGGCCTTGACCTCGGGCGCCACCACGGCCGCCTTGAACCAATCGATCAGCTGCGCGACGGTATCGGGCGGCGTCTTGGCCGGCGCCGCGATGCCGAACCAGACGTCGGTCTCGAAATCGGGATAGCCGGATTCGGCGACCGTCGGCAGGTTCGGCAGCGGTTCGATGCGCTGCGGCGCCATGGTGGCGAGCGCGCGCGCCTTGCCGGCCAGAATGTGCTCGCCGATCTCTGACCAGTTCAGCACCGCCACCGTGATGTGGCCGCCGAGCAGCGCGTTGATGGTGGTGGCGCCACCCGGATAGGGCACGTAAGTCAGGTTCACGCCGGCGAGCCGCTTCAGGCGCTCGATGCCGATATGCTGGGTCGTGTTCGGCCCGACGCTGGCGATGGACAAGGCGCCGGGCTGCTGCCGCGCGGCGTCGAACAGATCCTGCAGCGTGCGATAGGGCGCTTCGGCGTTGACGACGATGATCTGCGGCGTCGTCACCAGATAACAGATCGGCGCGAAGCTCGCGATCGGATCGTAATTCGGCTTGCGCAGAATGGCGCTGATGATGGTGCCGTTGTTGTTGATCAGGAGCGTATTGCCGTCGGGTGCGGCGCGCGCCACCGCCTCGGCGGCGATGATGCCGCCGGCGCCGGGCTTGCTCTCGACGATCATGGTCTGGCCGGTGGTGGAGGAGATCCGGTCGGCCAGCAAGCGGGCCAGGAAATCGATGCTGCCGCCCGGCGGCACGCCGAGCACGATGCGGATGGTGCGCCCGGCCTCCGACCAAGCCGCGCGGTCGGGCGCGGCCAGTGCCAGAATCGTGAGCGTCAGGGCTCCCAGCACGGACGCGAAGACAGCGCGCATCGGCCACAATCCGCCAGAGATTTTTCCCACCCCCGCAACCGCCGGCTTGAATATCGGCGGCCGCTGCAGTGTTATATGCTTTGGTTTGCAGAACGGCAAAGCCGCGCCAAGCGGCGTCGTCGGGCAAAAAGGGGAGGCACGCATGCCGGCAGGCGAGACGAAACTACTCTATCCGGGCCTTGGGGGATTCTATGAATCCTGGCGCGACATTGCCTACACGCTGGTCCGTGTGGTCGTCGGGTATAATCTATTCATGCACGGCTGGGTCAAGGTCACCGGGGCCGGACTTGCCGGCGTCAGCGGCTACATGGCCAAACAGGGCTTGGAGCCGTCCTCGGCCTTCGCCGCGGCCGCCATGTTCCTCGAGACAGTCGGCGCGCTGTGCATCCTCGTCGGCTTGTTCACGCGCTTCTTTGCCGCGGCGCTCGCCATCGAGCTGCTCATCGCGTTTCTGGTGGTGCATCTCAAGGGCGGCTTTGCTGTCGGCCAGGGCGGCTACGAATATGTGCTGCTGCTCGGCATCGTGACGTTCGCCATCGCGATCCGCGGCGGCGGGCCGTATTCTGTCGATCGCCTGATCGGCAAAGAGCTCTAGAGACTAACCGCGCAGCGCCCGCGCCAGTTCGGCGGCGATTGCCGGCGCCGCGGGCGTGTCGGAATGCACGCAAATGGTCGCCGCCCGGACCGGGATGTCGCGGCCCGCGGTCGTGCGCACGACCTGCTCGCGCATGACCCGCAACACGCGCTCGCGCGCCTGCACCGGGTCGACGGCATCGTGCACGCGGCTGAGGATCAGGTTGCCGTCGCCGTCGTATTCAAGGTCGGCGTAGAACTCGGGAATCATTTCCACGCCCTTGTCCTTGTAGACGCTTTCGTGCGCGGTGAAGGCCATGCCGAGGATCGGCACGCCGAACGGGCGCACCGCGTCGGCGATGGCCGCGGCAATGACGGGCTCGCGCGCCGCCATGCCGTAGAGCGCGCCATGCGGCTTGACGTGGTTGAGCCGCATGTCTTCGGTTTCGAGAAAGGCCTTGAGCGCGCCGACCTGGTAGATCACGAAGTCCTGGACTTCGGCGGGCGTCACCGCCATGGCGCGGCGGCCAAAGCCCTGCATGTCGGGCAGGGACGGATGCGCGCCCACCTTGACGCCATGCTGTTTCGCCAAGCGTACCGTCGCCCGCATGATGCTCGGGTCGGAGGCGTGGAAGCCGCAGGCGACGTTGGCGAGGTCGATGAGCGGCATCAGGCCTGCGTCATTGCCCATGCGATAGAGGCCGAAGCCCTCGCCCATATCGCAATTGATCGTCATCCTCATGGTCGCGGTCACGGTCTTGGCCCAAAGCGCAGCGCTGCGGCGCCGGGCGACGGCGCCAGCACCGGTTCGAGGCTGGGAACCAGGCGACGCTTCTCGCGCCGCGCCGGGATCGCGCGATAGACCTGCTTGGTGGCTTCGACGATATGGACACCGGCGAACGGCGAGGCGAGCAGCGCGCCGGCGCGCTCCCAGGCCAGCGCCGCCCGCAAAAACAAGGAGCGCTCGAACGGCGGCACGTAGAGCGCCTCGCCCCAGCCGGTCGGCGTGAACCAGGTCTCGCGCAGGAGCTGCATGATTTGCGAGCGCGAATAGGGCCGGCCGTAACCGAACGGCGTGGTGTCCATGCGCGCCCACAGCCCGCGCCGGTTCGGCACCACGACGAGAAGGCGGCCGCCGCCGGCAAGCACCCGCCACGCTTCGCGAAGAAGCTCCGCCGGATCGGTCGACATTTCGAGCGCATGGACCAGCAGCACGCGGTCGACCGCAGCGTCGGTCAGCGGCAGCTCGTTCTCGTCGACCAGCGCGGTCAGCGCCGGCCGCGACGATGGCCAGCGCACCACGCCCTGCGGCGCCGGCATCAGCGCCAGGCAGCGTTCGGCCTCCTCGCGGAACAGGCCGAGATAGGGCGTCGGGTAGCCGATGCCGAGCACGCGCAGCCCGTGGGTGTCGCCCCAGCGCGTGCGAATGCCGCGGCCGATGAAGCGCCGGGCCACGACGCCGAGCCGCTGGGCGTAGAAATTGCGCAGGTCGACAACGTCCATGGGGGTAAATTAGCACGGAACGCGCCGTCATTCCGGTCACGCCGCGGACGGCGTTAATCGGCCCTTCTTGCGTCATCATCCGCGAAGGCGGATGATCCAGTAACCATCGGCGATGGCGCTGCAATTGGCATCGCCCCCGTTACTGGATGCCCGCCTTCGCAGGCACGACATGAGTGCACCATGGCCGCGCAAATCCATCTGTTCCCCTGCCTGAAGGACAATTTCGGCGTATTGATCCACGATCCCGTCAGCGGCGCTACCGCGGCGATCGACGCGCCGGAGGCGGCGCCGATCGAGGCGGCGCTCAAGAAGACCGGCTGGAAACTCACCGACATTCTGGTGACGCACCATCACGCCGATCACACCCAGGGCATCGGCGAATTAAAGGCCCATCACCGATGCCGCGTGGTGGCGCCGCGCGCGGAAGCTCAGCGCATCGCCCATGTCGACGAGACCGTGGGCGAGGGCGACACGGTCCGCGTCGGCGGTCTTCAGGCCAAAGTCATCGACACGCCTGGCCATACCGCCGGGCACATCTCCTATTTCTTTCCGGCCGACAAGCTTGCCTTTGTCGGCGATACGCTGTTCTCGATCGGCTGCGGCCGCGTCATCGAAGGCAATGCCGAGATGATGTGGAACTCGCTGCTGAAACTGCGCGCGCTGCCCGACGAAACGCAGTTCTACTGCGGCCACGAATATACCGACGCCAATATCCGCTTCGCCAAGACCGTCGAGCCGAACAACAAGGCGCTCGCCGCGCGCGCCGACGAGGTGAAGAAGGTTCTCGCCGCCGGCAGGGCGACAATTCCGGCGACCATCGGCGCCGAGAAGGCGGCCAATCCGTTCCTGCGCGCCGACGATCCCGAAGTGGCGAAAGCCGTGGGGCTCGCCGGCAGCCCGGCCTGGAAAGTGTTCGCCGAAATCCGCGAACGCAAGAACCGATTCTAACAATTTCCGCTCATGCCCGCATAAGCGGGCATCCAGAGCTGGTCCCCGCTTTCGCGGGGACGAGCGGATAGGGCTGCCGCACTCGGGAAATTGGGGATGTATCTGTCTGCCGGCGACGTCATCCGGCTGCTCGATCTCAAACCGCACCCGGAAGGCGGCCATTTCCGCGAGATGTTTCGCGACGCCGTCCGTGTCTTTCCTCCCCCGCTTGCGGGGGAGGGCAGGGAGGGGGCCAGCCGCGCCGCCTCGACCGCTATTTATTTTCTCCTGGCGCGCGGCGAGCGCTCGCACTGGCACCGCATCGATGCGGTCGAGCTCTGGCACTGGTATGCCGGCGCACCGCTTGCGCTGGAAATTTCAGAACGCGAAGGTCACATCGTGCGCATCGCGCTGGGCAACGACTTGGCGAACGGCCAGCGCCCGCAGGCGATCGTGCCGGCGCAGGCCTGGCAGGCGGCGCAAACGCTCGGCGACTGGACGCTCTGCGGCGCCACTGTGGCTCCGGGTTTCGAATTCAAGAGCTTTGAGCTGGCGCCACCGGGATGGCGGCCGTAGCGATTTGGTTTCCGGCGGCCAGATACGCATGCAGCGCCGCCACCACTTGGGCGCCTTCGCCCACGGCCGCGGCGACCCGTTTGACCGATTTGGCCCGCACGTCGCCGATGGCAAAAATGCCCGGCCGCGACGTCTCCAGCGCATGGCGATTGCCGCCGGCGTCGTCGCCGGTCAGCACAAAGCCTTTGCCGTCGAGCGCGACGCCGGAGCCCGCGAGCCAATCGGTGTTCGGCGCGGCGCCGATGAACAAAAACAGATGGCGGATCGGCCGCCGCGTTTCCGTTCCATCGCCGAGACGCCAGCGCATGGCTTCCAGGAGGCCGTCGCGGCCCTCGAGGCCGGTCACTTCGGCCCGCGTCACCACCTCGATATTGGACAAGCCGGCGATCCGATCGACCAGATAGCGCGACATCGAGGCGTTGAGGTCGCTGCCGCGCACCAGCATCCAGATCTTGGCGCCTTGGCTCGCCAGATAGACCGCGGCTTGGCCGGCCGAATTGCCGGCGCCGACCAGGGCGATTTCCTGGTTGGCGCAGAGCCTGGCTTCCAGCGGCGTCGCCCAATAGTGCACGCTCGCGCTTTCGAATTCGTCGAGATTGGCGACGCCGAGCCGGCGGTAGCGGGCGCCGCTGGCGATGACGACCGACCGCGCCACCACTCGCTCGTTGCTCTCCAACTGTAGCACGAAGTGGTCGGCGCCGTCGGCCGGCCCTTGCAACGCGGTCGCTTCGTCGGGGATCGCGATTTCGGCGCCGAATTTTTGCGCCTGATTATAGGCGCGCGCCATCAAGGCGAGGCCGGTGATGCCGGTCGGAAAGCCGAGATAATTCTCGATGCGCGCCGAAGCGCCGGCCTGGCCGCCGAAGGCGCGGCAATCCAGCACCAACGCGGAGAGCCCTTCCGAGGCGGCATAGACGGCGGTGGCGAGCCCGGCCGGTCCGGCGCCAACGACGGCAACATCGTAGACGCGGTTCGGATCGATCGGGCCGACTAGGCCGACGCAGCGCGCCAGCTCGTTTTCGCTCGGGTTGCGCAACAGCTGTCCGCCGGGGCAAAGCACGATGGGCAATTGTCCGGGATCGACGTGGAAGCGCTCGATCAGCGCGCGCGCTTCGGCATCGGTGTCGGGATCCAGCAATTGCTGGGGCTGACCGTTCCGTCGCAGAAAGCTCTGCAGCCGCAGTACGTCGCCATTGTCGGCACGGCCGACGATGATCGGGCCGCCGGCGCCGGTCTCCAGCAGGCCGACGCGGCGCAGGATCAATGCCCGCATGATGCGCTCGCCGAGCTCGGCTTCGGCGATGAACAGCGCCCGCAGCCGGTCGGGTCGGATCACCAGCGCCTGCACCGGTTCGAGCGCCGTGGCGTCTGCGAGCGATGGCCGCCCGGCCAATTGGGCGAGCTCGCCTAGAAATTCGCCGGGCTCATGGACCACGATGATGGTGTGCCGGTCGGATCGATCGCGCTGGCTGATCTCGACGCGGCCGGACAAGATGACCATGAGGCCGGCACTGACTTGGCCGGTGGTGTAGAGCGCCGCGCCGGTGGTGAATGAGCGGCATTCGCCGAACCAGCGCGCCCGTTCGATCTCCAACGGGCTGAGCACGGGGAACATCTGGGCGCCGCGCTGCTCGATGATCGATGGTCGCGACGTCATGGCGTTCCCGCCCGCAAGACCTCGGTGCGGCACGAATGTAGTGATGCGCGACCCGGCGCACCAGTTGCCGCCAGGGCCGGCGTCGCCGGCGACCTATTGGGGCTTAAGCGAAATACTGGCCGCCGTTGGCGGAGATGGTCGAGCCGGTGATCAGGCCGGCGTCGTCGGAGGCGAGGAACACCACGCAGCGCGCGATCTCCTCCGGCTCGCCGAGCCGGCCGATCGGAATGGTCGGCAGGATGCTCTTCTCCAGCACGTCTTTCGGCACCGCTTGCACCATCTCGGTGTTGATGTAGCCCGGGCAGATGGCGTTGACGGTGATGCCGGCGCGGGCGCCCTCCTGGGCCAAGGCCTTGGTAAAGCCGAGCTCGCCGGCCTTAGCGGCGGAATAGTTGGTCTGGCCGAACTGGCCCTTCTGGCCGTTGATCGAGGAAATGTTGACGATGCGGCCGAACTTGCGCTCGCGCATGCCCTCGATGACGTTGCGGCACATGTTGAACAGCGAGCCGAGATTGGTGTTGATCACCGCCGTCCACTGCTCGGGCTTCATGCGGTGCAGCTGCGCGTCGCGGGTGATGCCGGCATTATTGACCAGGACGTCGATCTTGCCGACATCCGCCTCGACCTGCTTGATGCCGGCGGCGCAGGCCTCGAACGAGGAGACGTCCCACTTGTAGACGGCGATGCCGGTCTCGGCCTTGAACTTTTGCGCGGCCTCGTCATTGCCGCCGTAATTCGCCGCAACGGTGTAGCCGGCCGCTTTCAGCGCCTTGGAGATGGCCGCGCCGATGCCGCGCGTGCCGCCCGTGACCAATGCAACGCGGGGCATAGTGTCTCCTCCCTTCGTCACTTTTAGGACAGCTTATAGGCGTGCATGGCCGGGACAAGCCCGGCCATGATCTATGTCAAACGTTTCGCGTTTGCGCTCAACGTTCCAAACACATCGCAATGCCCATGCCGCCGCCGATGCACAGGGTGGCGAGGCCCTTCTTGGCGTTGCGCTTCTGCATCTCGTAGAGCAGCGTCACCAGCACGCGGGTGCCCGAAGCGCCGATCGGATGACCGATGGCGATGGCGCCGCCGTTGACGTTGACCTTCTTGGTGTCCCAGCCGAGGTCCTTGTTGACGGCGCAGGCCTGCGCCGCGAACGCCTCGTTGGCTTCGATCAGATCGAGATCGCCGATAGTCCAGCCGGCCTTTTTCAGCGCCGCGCGCGACGCCGGGATCGGGCCAGAGCCCATGATCTTCGGATCGACGCCGGCCTGCGCCCACGACACGATGCGGGCGAGCGGCGTCTTGCCGAGCTTCTGCGCCTCGCTCGCCTTCATCAGCACCACCGCGGCGGCGCCGTCGTTGATGCCCGAGGCATTGCCGGCGGTCACCGTGCCCTCCTTGTCGAAGGCCGGGCGCAATTTCGCGATCGCGTCGAGCGTGGTGCCGTGCTTCGGATATTCGTCGTCGGCGACGACGATGTCGCCCTTGCGGCTCTTCACCGTCACCGGCGTGATCTCGTCCTTGAACTTGCCGGCCTTCTGCGCGGCTTCGGCCTTGTTCTGCGAGGCGACCGCGAACTCGTCCTGCTGCGCGCGGGTGATCTGCCACTGCCGGGCGACGTTCTCGGCGGTGTTGCCCATGTGATAGCCGTTGAAGGCATCCCACAGGCCGTCCTTGATCATGGTGTCGATCATCTGGAAGTCGCCCATCTTCACGCCGGCGCGCAGGTGCGCGCAGTGCGGCGCCACGCTCATGGACTCCTGGCCGCCGGCGACCACGATGTCGGAATCGCCGTTGAGGATGGCCTGATAGCCGAGCGCCACCGAGCGCAGCCCCGAGCCGCATAGCTGGTTGACGCCCCAGGCCGGGGTCTCGACCGGAATACCGGCGGCAATCGAAGCCTGGCGGGCCGGGTTCTGGCCTTGGCCGGCGGTCAGGATCTGGCCCATGATCACTTCGGAGACGCGGCCGCCCTCGACGCCGGCGCGCTCCAGCGCGCCCTTGATCGCGGTCCTGCCCAGCTCGTGGGCCGGCAAGTTGGCGAAAGCGCCGTTGAATGCGCCGACCGGCGTGCGCGTGGCACTGACGATGACGATGTCGTCTTTCATGGGAAATCCTTCCGGAAAATCGGGGTTACGTTAGGGGCGGGCCCGCCGCGGGCTCATTGATCTATGTCATAGGCACGTGGCAGGCCGCCGACAAGGCTGCAAAAGGCTGCATCGCTGCATGCCGCGGCGGAGCGCGTCATATCTTCGGCCGACGGGCCGGGAACGGCCATAAAACGGTAGCCGTACCCGGCGAAACCGCCTATTTTGATGGCGAACCCCGTACGGTCGCCCAATGTCCGAAACCAGTACCACCCCGACCAAATCCGCCGAGCCGGTGACGATCAAGAAATACGCCAACCGGCGACTCTACAACACCGGCACCAGCGCCTATGTGACGCTCGAGGACCTCGCCGCCATGGTCAAGAGCGGCGAGGATTTCGTCGTCTACGACGCCAAGACCGGCGAGGACATCACCCGCTCGGTGCTGACCCAAATCATTTTCGAGCAGGAGAACAAGGAAGGGCAGAACCTGTTGCCGATCGCCTTCCTGCGCCAGCTCATCCGCTTCTACGGCGACAGCATGCAGATGCTG
>Ga0335081_10003184_pt1 | contig 25784 bp, 18 predicted proteins | sample Lox_Sample_35_FD_206713 | JGI IMG/M metagenome (GOLD analysis project Ga0335081, IMG submission 206713) | Soil microbial communities from Loxahatchee National Wildlife Refuge, Florida, United States - Lox_Sample_3.5 | ecosystem: Environmental > Terrestrial > Soil > Wetlands | place: USA...
GTTTAACAACAACGTCAAGGGCATGACCGAGGACACGGCTCGGCGCTCGATTGACTGGCTGCACTCCACGGGTTGCCGCGTGCTGGCCCTGATGGGAGGCGAGCCCCTGCTGCGGCCGCAGTTCGTCCACAAGGTGGTCTACTACGCCGCCAAAAAGGATTTCTACGTTTACCTGCCCACCAACGGCCGTCTGATGCGGCCCGAGGTGATCGATCGCCTGGGCGACGCGGGGGTGGGGATTGTGAACCTGGCGATCGATTGCGTCGACGAGAAGCCGGGGCTGCCCAAGGCGCTCAAGCCGATCCGGTCGTATTTCGAGTACTTGGCCAAGCGGCAGCGGCATTACGGCTATGCAGTTATGATCAATATTAATGTTACTCACATCAATATGGACGACGTCAAGGAGCTCACCGAAATCGCTCACGATCATAACATCGCCACCGATTATCACCTCAACGAGGCGCCGTTGATCGAGCAGCAGCACTTCAAGCACCTCGACGGCAACACCACTTACCTTCTTCCCGAGGATTACCCCAAAGTGGACGCGCTGCTCGACTACCTGATCGCCAAGCAGCATCACGGCTACAAGATGGCCAACCCGATCCAGCACATGATCGATATGAAGACGCTGCTGCGCGGGAAAGTTCCCCAGTGGCCTTGCCGCGCCGGGCAGAACAATCTGATCATCCGTCCCGAAGGCACGCTCGCCCCGTGCTTCCCCATGTACTCGGCCAGCTACGACTGGGGCACGGTGGGAAACCACAAGTTCGACGTCCGGCAGCTCGACGAGATGAAGAAAGAGTGCTCCACGCACTGCCTCTCCACCTGCAACTATATCCTCTCTCACTGCTACAGCAGCACCAGGGTGATCAAGTGGGGTGTGCAGCAGGCGTTGCGCGGTTTCAAAGGAGTGACGGGGAGCTTCGCGAATTAGAGTAGTCTCAAAGGATTGCCGATTGCCGAATGAAACAAGCCCGTCCGCTGTCCGTGGTCCGCTGCCAGTTGCAGCCACGGACCACGGAGCACGGACCGTGCGCAGGCTCTTTCAATCGTCAATCGAAAATCGTCAATCGGCAAGTCTTCGCGCCACGTGGATCGCGGGCGCGATGGTGGCAATTCTGGCGGGCTTGGCCGGGATTCGTTCGTACGCGTCAGCGTCGGACGACCGGGGGGACAGCAGCGTTCCGGCTGCGGCGCCGAGCCCGATAGGCCCGCTGGCAACGATCAGCAGCGACGCCCTCTTTCAGGAGTTGATCAGCCACAACCAGTGGCGACAGGACCACCTGAAGGCCTACTCGGTCAAGCGTGTGTACCGCGTCACCAACGGCAAGGGTGCTCTGAACGCGGAAGAGCACGTATCCCTGGAGTTCGAGGCGCCCGGCATCAAGACGTACACCATTACCTCCGAGAAGGGATCAGCCGCCGTGCGCCGCCTGGTCTTCAAGAAACTGCTCGACAGCGAGGTGGAGACCGCCGGCGGCCGCTCGCGTACCGACAGCTCGATCAGCCCCTCCAACTATCAATTTCAACTCGTGGGCGAGGAGCAACTCGACAACCGCCCCTGTTACGTGGTGGAGGCCACCCCGACAAGGAAGGCGAAATACCTATTCCGAGGCAAGGTCTGGATCGACTCGCAGGATTTCGCCGTAGCCAAGATCGACGGCGAGCCCGACGCCAACCCGTCCTGGTGGACCAAGAGAATCCACTTTGTGCGCCGCTACCAGAAGATTGGCGACTTCTGGCTGCCGCGCTCCGACGAGTCGGTGAACCAGGTGAGAATCTTTGGCACTCACGTCCTGACCGTCGAACATCAGGATTACATGGTGACGCCGGCAGGGAGCATTCTCGGACAACAAGGAGAAATTAGAAATCAGAAAGTAGAAATCAGAAAAGGAAGACCTCTTGGTTCTGATTTCTACTTTCTGATTTCTGATTTTCGGTTTCTCAACTTGCCCCTCGTCCCAGCAGCACCACGGGGACAGTCTTGAGCATGATCTTCCAGTCGAGGGCGAGGGACCAGTTGTCGATATATTGGAGGTCGAGCTCCATCCAACGTCGGAAGGTGAGCCGGCTGCGACCCTCGAGCGCCCACAGGCAGGTGAGGCCGGGCGGCATGCGCAGGCGGCGCCGTTGCCAGCGCTCGTACTTCTCCACTTCGTCGGGCAGGGGCGGGCGCGGCCCGACGAACGACATATCGCCCCGCAGGATGTTGAGCAACTGGGGTAGTTCATCGAGGCTGAACTTGCGCATGAAGCGGCCGACGGTGGTGCAGCGGGGATCGTTGCCGATCTTGAAGACGGGACCGTCCATCTCGTTGAGCGCTTCTAACTCCTCGCGCCGGAGGTCAGCATCAGCTTGCATGGAGCGGAACTTGTAGACGATGAATTTCCTGCCTCCCAGACCGCAGCGCGTCTGGCGGTAGAAGACGGGGCCCTTGGAAGTCAGCTTGATCAACAGGGCCAGGATGAGAAACAGGGGCGAGAGCGCTACGAGCAGCACCACGGCCATCAAGAAGTCGAGCACGCGCTTGGCGAGCAACAAGGCCTCATTTTCCGGGGCGGCGGAGAAGGTGAGCAGCGGCAAGTCGCGCAGCCGCTCGAGCGTGACCTTGGAAATAAGATGAGGGAAAAAACTCACCAGTACGCGCGTCCTGACGCCTTCCTCTTCGCACACCAGGAAAGGGTCTTTCAGTTGATCCATCTCGCCGCGGGTAACGGCAAAAATCACCTCGTCGATCACGTGACGGCGCAGCAGGCCGGCGAGCTCGGCGAGCGGGAAGACGGGATAGGCGCGGCGGAGGCTCCGCTGGTCCACTTGCGATTGAAGCTGGGCGGGAGGATCGTCCGGCTGGGCGTTCACCAGAATAAAGCCTTCGAAGGCCATGCCCCGCACCTCGTTGGACTCGATGGTACGCGCGATTTCGATCGCCTCCGATGTGTTCCCCACCAGCAGGAAGTGGCGGAAGCCGCCCAACGAGCTGTGCAATACACGGCCCAGACGGCGGGCGACCAAGCGCAGGAGAACCATTGCCAGCAGGTCCGTCACCACGTAAAGGCCGAGCAGGAGACGGCTGATATACGCGAACTGGAAAGCAAAGGTGATGGCAAACAGAATCGTAGCGGAGACTGCCGCCACTTGCAGCGGGTCGGTAAAGGCGCGGCGCAGATCCTCCTCGCGGATGTCGCGGTAGATCCCGGCAACCGCTCCCACGGTGATCCAGATCGCTACGGCTACCGGCACGATCCACAGGTAGTCGTAGGCCGGAAAAAGGGGCCGCAAGCCGGGGAGTCGCGCGCGAACGGCGTGGGCCACCCAGAAACTGGCGAGCGCGAGCAAGGCGTCGGCCAGCATGTAAAGCACACCGATCATCCGGTTGTGGCGCGAAAACATTCTGCGGCCTCGGCTCGACGCTCTATGTTATCAGGAACAAGCGGAAATGTTGCACCATCAACAAAAAGGCAAAACACGCCGGTGTTCTGTTCATCGTTTCCCGGCAGGCTGCGGATTAGACCTGGTTTCCGACCGTGGAGGGTGTAGCGCTGGCGATAAGAATTTTTGAGGTCCTGGCGATCCTGTTGTTGATTCAAAGCCTGATCTCGCTGCACAGTGGGTTCAGCTACGTAGGCTATCTAAAGACCAGCTTGCGGCGCCCCCCGGGCGACTACCGGCCACGCGCGGCGGTGATTATTCCGGTGAAGGGTATCGACGCCGGCTTCGACGTCAATGTTGCTGCTTTTCTCGCCCAGGACTACCCGAGCTATCAATTGATCTTCGCCGTGGCGTCGAGTGACGATGCCGCTTACCATCGCCTGATTCAGCTCATCGCGGCGCGGCGGGTCTTCCGCAGTCAAACCGACGACGTTATCCCGGAGAGCACCGGGGCCACGAAGCTGTGGGCGACCGTCGTGGTGGCCGGCTATTCGGACTCGCGCGGCGAGAAAGTGCAAAACCTTTTGCGAGGACTTGCCGAGGTTGGTCCTGAAACCGAGGTGTTGGTTTTCGCTGATGTCGACGCGTGGCCGACACTCGACTGGCTGCGCTCGCTGGTGGCTCCACTCGCTGATCCTGCCGTGACCGTCAGCACTGGCTTCCGCTGGTACCTGCCGGGCCCTCGCTTCACCTTGCGCCTGCGCGCCGCGTGGGACACTACCGTGGCAACAATGCTCGGCGATCACGGCCAGAACTTCGCCTGGGGTGGATCGATGGCCATCCGCGTTGCGGACTTTCGGCGACTTCGGATTGCCGAGGACCATTGGGCCGGCACGGTGAGCGACGATTACGCGCTCACTCGCGCGGTTCGCGCCGGGCAAGGCAGAATCCGCTTCGAGCCGCGTTGCCTGGTGGCATCGCGCGAAGATTCGAGCTTTGGCGATTTCTTTCGCTGGGCCACGCGTCAGGTGGTCTTGACGCGAGTCTACAACGGGCGGCTCTGGTGGATGGGCTTTGCTTCCTACTTGCTCTACGCCGCTCCGTTTCTGCTCGGCTTGGCGCTGATTGTTTGGCCGTCGCTCTTGTCTCCCTTATCTTCCCCGGCTATCGTCCGTCTCGGCGTCACGGCGACGTTGGCGCTGATCCTGGCGCTCGGCATGGCGAAAGCAGCCACACGCACCGTGGTGGCGCGGGAGCTTTTTCCCGAGGAGCGCGAGACCCTGGCGCGATACGGTTCCTGTTATTGGCGGTTGTCGATCCTGGTTCCCTGGATCATGCTGGCAAATTTTCTGGTGTCGGCATTCACGCGACGCATCGAATGGCGCGGCGCCGTTTACGATTTGCGGTCGAGCCGCGAGATCAGGGTCGTGAGACGCGCGAGTAACGGACGAGGTTCAACAGGATGACTGGGTATCTGCTACTTGGCAACTCTTCAGAACCGGGAATAGGGCGGAAGAGAGTCGGAACCGGCAGGGCGATCCGGAGCTTTTGTTTTCCACGTCAGCCACGCGACTACGGCAATCATGCCCAGCCAGCCCAGTGCCCGGACAACCGCGGCGATCTTCGTGTCGTATTGCAGCACGCCCATTTGAGATAACATGGTCAACCAATCGTGCTCCGCCAGATCCGGGTCGCCGACCGTGACGTATTGCAGTTCCATCCGGCGCGAATCTGCCATGTAGGTGGCGACGTTCAGGAAGTTTTCAAAAAAGAAGAAAGAGCAAAACGCTACACCTGTGAGCTGGCGCTGAAATGCGAAATAGATGGCCAAAAGCACTGGCACGCCGAGCTGAAGGATCGTTCCACCCGCCACCATCAGGGTGTGGCCAAAGTAGCCGAAGAGCAGGTGCCCGCCCTCGTGGATGGGCACGAAAACGTAATCGATGAACAGATACCCGTTCCTATCGCCGAGGGCGTAGATAAGAAAGATGGCGTAAAAAGCCAGCCAGCCGATGCGCACAGGCCTCGAGACGGGCGACCAATCCTCTCGCAACGGCTCAAGAAACTCCCAGTCCATTGGACCATCCACGATTCGACTGCGAAGACAATTCCGCTCCTTATCCAAACGGTGTCGAACTTAGCATGGCATTGGATTACTTGGCAACAAGGACGGCAGGACTATCAAGGGCGGGTGCTGCCCGAAAAAGAGAAACCAGCGAGCGGGCTTGCCCTGAGCGAAGCGAAGGGACACCCGCTCTCCCGGGTCAAGTCACGCGTGCATCTTGCGAAAGGCCGCCAGGCAGCGCTGAGCCGTTTCCAATTCGGGATAGTCGCTGCCTTCCTGCTCGATCAGGTAGAACTCAACTCCTCCGGTGCTCTCGGCGGCGGCAAGCATCTTCTTCCATGGCGCCACTCCTTCCCCGAACAGCACTTTATATCCCTTCTCGGGCGACCAGTCCTTGAGGTGCATGGAGCGGACACGGCCAGGGTTACTCTCGATCCAGGCCACGGGATCGCTGCCAGCTTCCAGGCAAGTGCCGACGTCCAGTTGCAGCATGACACTCTTCGCCGTATTGGCGGCAATCACCTCGATGGGTTTCTTTCCTTCCACCGGTCTCCACTCGGCGTCGTGGTTGTGATAGCCGGCGTGCAAGCCTTGACCTGCCATCCTCTCGTCGGCCTTGTTCAGCGTCTCCGCCACTTCCTTCCAGCCATCGATAGTGTTGATCCCGTCGCCCGCAGAAGCCAGCACGATGTACTTTGCGCCAAGGATCTGGTTCAACTCGATGGCCTTGCTGACTCCCGTAGGGCTGAACGATTCGAGGCCGTTGTGGGTGGAGTAGCAGTGAATCCCCAGATCGTCCAACTCGCGGCGGACTTGTTTGGCGTCGTCGGGCGTCCACTGATAGTAGGGTGCAAAGAATTCCACACATTCATAGCCCATCTTGGCCACAGCGCGGACCGTCCCGCTCAGGTCCTTCTGCAAGGCGTCGCGAACCGAATAAAGTTCGAGGCCAATGGGGATGGGCTCCCAGGCCGCCGCGGCCGTCGCAACTCCAAGCGGCGCTACAGCGATAAGGGAGAGAAAGGAACGGCGTGAAAGAGCAAATTGTTCATCCATACCTGACACGATATCCCAAAAGGGAGTCAAAAGTCGAAAGTTTAAAGTCGAAAGTACAAGCGGCCTTTACTTTCGACTCTCGACTTTCAACCTTCGACTCTCTGCTCGACTCCCCGTCACGCGCTGCCGCGCGGAGGACGCGTTCGATGGCGGGTGATGTAGCGGGCGGCTTTCACGGTGCGCTTCTTCTTGGGAGGCGATGGCACCTCCGCTTCGGCTTCGGGTTCGACGGGGGACTCGGCGGCAGGGGGCGACGGCGCCGACTTGGCCAGTACCTGGTCAAACAGGTTGGCGCGTGTGCCGGCTTTCTTCTTTTTCTCCGGCACTTCGCTGTTACGATAGGGGTGCTCGTTGTGACAGGTCTCGCACACCACCTTGACCACTTTGCCGTTCACCATGCTGGCGACAGCGTGGTTGAGCAGAAGGCGGCACCGCGTGCAGTAGTCGTCGATCGGATCGCCGAGGCGGTAGACTGGCTCGTTCATGTTGAACCCCTCAAACCGAGTCACTTGCGCGGGATTACATAGGCTCGGAAATTATAACCGACATGGGGGTAAAATGGAATGGGGAGGATGCAAGAACGATGAATTGTGAATGAATGATGAACTGAAGACAAAGGACTTGTTTTTGTCTTCAGTTCATTCATCGTTCATAATTCATCATTTCTTCTAATTTCTTCTGCCAGTTCCGGAGGAGAGAATGGCGCGAAAGTTCAAAGACCTTTCGGAGCGAGAGATCCTCGCCTTGGCAATCACGCTGGAAGAAGAGGACTCCCGCATCTACGCCGACTTTGCCGACGGGCTGCGTGAAACGTATCCGGCCACCGCAAAAATGCTGGAAGAAATGCAAGCGGAAGAATCCGGCCACCGCAAAACCTTGATCGAGCTCTATCGTCGGCGCTTCGGGGAGCACATTCCCCTCATCCGCCGGCACGATGTGAAAGGCTTTATCACCCGGCGCCCGATCTGGCAAGTGCGGCCGCTTGGTCTCGACGCGGTTCGGAAGCAGGTCGAGATCATGGAAATGGAGACTCTGCGTTTCTACGAGCGTGCCCGCGAGCGAGTAACCGACGCTTCCACCCGAGAGTTGCTGGGGGACCTGGCCGACGTCGAGCGCCAGCACTACGTTCTGGCCGGAACGCTGGAAGCAAAGCACATGACGCCGGACGTGCGAAAAACCGAGGAGGCTTCCAAGCGGCGCCTGTTCGTTTTACAGGTGGTCCAGCCTGGTCTGGCAGGCTTGATGGACGGTTCGGTGTCGACACTCGCGCCCCTGTTCGCCGCCGCCTTTGCCACCCGCAAGAGCCATGACGCGTTTTTGGTGGGGCTCGCAGCATCGTTCGGCGCCGGTATTTCCATGGGCTTCGCCGAGGCTCTCTCCGACGATGGGTCGCTCACCGGACGAGGCAAGCCGGTGATGCGCGGCGTGGTCGAGGGCCTCATGACCACGGCCGGCGGCATTGGGCACACCCTGCCCTTTCTCATTCGGGATTTTCGCGTGGCCATAACGGCCGCTGGGGTGGTGGTGGCCGCCGAACTGGCCACCATAAGCTGGGTGCGGCACCGCTATATGGACACGCCCTTTCTTTCCGCCGCCTTCCAGGTGGTGGTGGGCGGCGTGCTGGTGTTCCTGACCGGGATCCTGATCGGAAGTTCGTGAGGTTTGGCTGGCTACTGCACGGGAGATTGGCTTATCATAGAGTTTATGAACACAGAGGTACACGGACGCGGAGCGAAGAAAGAGATGATGACCGAAGAGTGTCGATTCCCGACGTTTTCCTTTTTCCTGCGCGCCTCTGCGTCTCCGCGTCAATCTTTCGTCTGCCCTTGGATCACGGCAGTCGACCGGCGGACAGGACTTTTTCTTCAGCCGCTTATTACGCGTGGGGTGATGGGGGTCACCGGCCAAGGTGACTCGCATCACATCGACTTGGCTCGACGAGAGATACAAAATGCCGTGTCGGTTTTTTGAACCTGGGTGGGCCCCCCTCGCTCGGGCTTCGGATCGGGGCGGGCGGACCGTGCGGGGAGCTTGTGGCGCTCGTTTTTGCGAACCAGATGCTTCCCAAAGTGTCCTCGATGCTGAGGGGAGGGCGGGCTGCTTTTTTTCTCGGAACGCAGACCTGATGCGCGCTGAGCCGACGGTCAAGCAAGCGGGCATTCGCTGGTCGAATTAACAGGAGGAAAACGCCATGGAAAATGAGTTCCTGAATATCGTCGACAAGCGCACGAACGCGGCTTACGATGTCCCGCTTAACCAGGGCACGATTCGAGCCATGGATTTGCGTAAGATCAAGACTGGTCCCGAGGATTTCGGGGTCATGACTTACGACCCTGCTTTCATGAACACGGCGTCGTGCAAGAGCGCCATTACGTTCATTGATGGCGACAAAGGGATCCTCCGCTATCGGGGATATCCCATCGAGCAACTGGCGGAAAGATGCTCCTTCCTCGAAGTTGCGTACCTGGTTCTCTTTGGCGAACTGCCTACCGAGGCGGAGCTGAAGGGCTGGGTCGACAACATCACTCACCACACCATGCTCCACGAAACCACCAAGAAGTTCCTGGAGGGATTCCGCTTTAATGCCCATCCCATGGGCATGTTCATCAGCACCGTCGCCGCGCTCTCCACCGTCTACCCGGAGGCCAGGAACGTGCTGGATCCCGAAACGCGAAAGCTCCAGATCTATCGCCTGATCGGCAAAGTCCCCACCATCGCCGCCTATACTTACCGCCACAGCCTGGGCTTCCCCTACGTCTATCCCGACAATGAGCTCAGTTACACCGAGAACTTCATGAACATGCTGTGGAAGATGGTGGAGCCCAAGTACCGCGCGAACCCGGTGCTGGCGCGGGCGCTGGATATACTCTTCATCCTCCACGCCGACCACGAGCAGAACTGCAGCGCCAACGTGATGCGCGCGGTGGGCAGCTCCCAGGCCGATCCGTTTGTGGCGACGGCTGCCGCGGCCGCTGCGCTCTCCGGCCCTCTGCATGGAGGGGCGAATGAAGAAGTGCTCAAGATGCTGGACGAGATCGGAACCAAGGACCGCATCCCGGCCTACATCGAGCACGTCAAGGCGGGGCACGGGAAACTGATGGGATTCGGACATCGGATCTACAAGAACTACGACCCGCGCGCCCGGATCATCAAGTGGGCGGCCGACCAGGTCTTTGAGGTCACCGGCAGGAATCCCAAGCTGGAAATCGCCCTGGAACTGGAGCGGATCGCGCTGGAGGACGAGTACTTCATCAAGCGCAAGCTCTATCCCAACGTGGATTTCTACTCTGGCATCATGTATCAGGCCATGGGCTTCAAACCGGAGATCTTCACCGTACTTTTCGCCATTCCGCGTACGGTGGGATGGCTGGCGCAGTGGCAGGAGATGCTCGAGGATCAGGAGCAGAAGATCGCACGTCCTCGGCAAATCTATACCGGATACGAGGCACGGGATTTCATCCCCATGGAGAAGCGGGGCGTGAAAACAACCTCCGTGACCTCGTAGGCTGAGTTTTACTTCGCCTCCGGCGCGCGCCGATTGCAGCGACGCGCAGCCGATGCTGCGGACAGCTCGACGACGTGCTATCATCGGCCGTTGTTGGGGCTGTCAGCAATTGAAGATCGCGCGCCGGAGGTGAGTCATGGTCGGTGACCAACAGAGTCGTCGTCAGTTTCTGGAAAGGATAGCAGGTGGGATCGCTGTGGGAGCTGTCGGTGCCCTGCCCGGGGCCGGCAGCGGTCTCCTGGCCGAGTCCAAGGGCGGCATCGCTTATCGCACGCTGGGGCGCTCGGGAGAAAAAGTCTCGATGGTGGGCTTGGGCGGCTACCACATCGGAATCCAACCCGACGAGCAAGAGAGCATCCGCATCATCCGCACCGCGCTCGACAACGGAATCAATTTCCTCGACAACTGCTGGGACTACAACGGCGGCACCAGCGAGGTCCGCATGGGCAAGGCGCTCCGGGATGGATACCGCCAGCGGGCTTTCCTGATGACCAAGATCGATGGTCAGACGCGGGAAGCAGCGGCCCGCCAACTCGACGAATCGCTAACGCGTCTTCAGACGGATCACATCGATCTGCTCCAGTTTCACGAAGTGATCCGCGAGGGCGATCCCGACCGCATCTTTGGCCCTAACGGCGGCATGGAGGCGGTGCTGGCCGCGAGGAAGGCGGGCAAGATCCGCTACATCGGCTTTACCGGACACAAGGACCCCGAGATCCACCTCAAAATGCTGAACACCGGCTTCCGGAACGATTTCACCTTCGACGCGGTGCAGATACCGCTCAACGTGATGGACGCCCACTACAAAAGTTTTGGTAAGAAAGTGCTCCCGGTGCTGGTGGAGCACGGGATCGGCGTGGTGGGTATGAAATCGATGGGCAGCGGCATCATCCTGAAGAGCAACACCGTGACGCCGGTCGAGTGCCTGCATTATGCCATGAGCCTGCCCACCTCGGTGGTGATCACGGGGTGTGATTCGCTCTTGATGCTCAACCAGGCGCTGGAGGCAGCGCGTGCTTTCAAGCCCCTGAGCGCGACCGAGACGGCTACGCTTCTGGCCAAGACAGAAAAAGCCGCTGCCAATGGCCAGTACGAGCCGTTCAAGACCACCACCAGCTTCGACGCCACGAACCACGATCCGAAGCTTCTTGGGTAGCGGTGGCGGGGAGGTGGGGAATTGCCGATTGCCGATTCAAGCCTGTCCGTTGTCAGTGGTCCGTTGTCGGTTGCAACCACGGACGACGGACCACTGACCACTGACACGCTCTCCCAATCGCGCCGGCACGATCTGGACTGGCTGCGAGCCGGCGCCGTAGCCGTGGTGTTCCTCTATCATAACGCGCGCTTTTTGAGCGGACCGTACTGGCAACTGAGGAACCCGCAGCGCAGCCTGGCGGTAGACGCACTGGTCGGCTTCATCGCCCTCTGGCTGATGCCGCTTTTCTTCCTGCTGGCTGGCGCCAGTAGCCGGTTCGCGCTCCGCTCACGGCCGCCGGGACGTTATCTCTGGAGCCGGTCGAAGCGCCTTCTGTTTCCGTTCGTCGCGGGCATTTTCGTGCTCAGCCCGCCGCAAGCCTACGTTGAAGCCCTCCTCTACTCGCCGTTCCGTGGCTCGTTCGTCGAGTTCTATCCCCGCTTTTTTGCCGCCCGGCTAGCGATGCCGCAGCGCAGCCTGGGCTGGTTCTTCGCCGGGTTTGGCTATCATTTATGGTTTCTCGGGTTTCTTTTCGTCTATTCGGCGCTCGCGCTCCCGTTATTCCGCTGGCTGGACGGCACCAGTTCGGGACGAGCCTTCGTGTCGAAGCTCGCGGGCTGGACTCGCGGCTGGAGAGTACTCGCGTGGGTTGTACCCACGGCGCTGGTCCAGACGGGGCTCCGTGTCCGATTCCCCAACTACCTCGACTTGGCCGACTTCGTTTACTGGTTGATCTTCTTCCTTTACGGCTACCTTCTTTTTGCCGACGATCGCTTCACTCGCGCCATCGCCAGCCTGGGACCCACCGCATTGGTGATCGGCGTTCTCTCCTTTTTCGGCTTGGTAGCGGCGCTCTATGCGGGACCCCTGGCCAATTGGGTTTTGCGTCCCAGCGCCTCTGCCGGATTCATGCTGTTCCAAGCGCTCTGGAGCCTCGACGCCTGGGCTTGGGTGATCGTTATCCTGAGCTTTGCCTCGCGGCACCTGGACTTCGGCAGCCCGGCTCTCGACTATGCGAATGAGGCGGTGCTGCCGTTTTACATCCTGCACGAGCCGCTGGTCATGATCATCGGCTTCTTCGTGGTGTCGTGGTCCGCCCCGGTCCAGGTCAAGTTCGTTTGCCTCGCTGCCCTGTCGTTTGCCGCCACGCTCGCGGTCTACGATCTGGTGGTCAAGCGAACGCGCGTCACCCGCGCTTTGTTTGGAATGAAGGCGCGGGATTATCAAGCCGCAACAGCGTCTCATGGGACCGTCAGAAGATTCAGAAGTGGGATGCCGGCGTGAAGGCCGCCGCCGCCGACACCCACGGGCTCCTTTGAGAAAATGATCCCGAAGTCCGAGATACAACTGGTTCCGAACCCCGAGGCTCTCTGTCGAGCGGCGGCGGCCGAGTTTGTGAACTCGGCGGCAGAGGCCGTCGCAGCCAAGGAACGGTTTACGGTGGCGCTTTCCGGCGGCTCGACGCCTCGTGGACTTTATTCCCTGCTGGCCAGCGACCCGGCCCTGCGCGAGCACTTGCCATGGGAAAACACCTATTTCTTCTGGGGCGACGAGCGCCACGTTCCACCCGATCACCCGGAGAGCAACTTTCGCATGGCCAATGAAGCCTGGCTCTTGCGGGTGCCTGCGCCCGCCAGCCACGTCTTCCGCATCAAAGGAGAGTACGAAGATGCGGCGCGGGCGGCCGATGAGTACGCGCGGGTTCTAGGTGACTTTTTCAAGCTGAACGCCGGGGAGTTCCCCCGCCTGGACCTGGTGCTGTTGGGATGGGGCCGGAGGGCCACACCGCATCGCTCTTTCCTGGCACCAAGGCGCTGCTGGAAAGGACCGCTTGGTAGTGGCCAATTGGGTTAGCAAGTTGTATACTACACGGGTGACATTGACGGTACCGGTGCTGAACAACGCAGCGCGGGTCCTCTTTCTGATCCAGGGCGAAGATAAAGCGCCGGCGCTGAAAGCAGTGATCGAGGGCCCGTACGAACCGGACCAACTCCGGGCGCAGCGTATCCGGCCCCACAGCGGCGAATTGCGATGGCCGGTGGAGCGGACCACAGGGAGGATGCTGGAGGAGAAGTCAGAAGTCAAAAGTGAGAATGAAGAAAGAGTGCTCAGCCATCGGCTCTCAGCTTTCAGCTCTCGCCAACGAAGGTCCGGTTCTTGCTGAAGGCCGATAGCTGATTGCTGATAGCTGGGCTTTCGACTCTCTTCAACGAACCGGCAACCGCCAATTGGCCATCAAAGGAAAGAAGGAGGCACTCATGGCAACTATGACGACGATGTCTAGCGTTGAGCAGTACCTCGGCGACAAGGCCGAGTATTTGCTCGGTTTCAATTCCCCCAAAATATCCAAAGAGCGCTTGCACTTGCCCGGACCGGACAGCGTGGATCGGCTGTATGCGGTGACCGATCGCAACAACCGGGTGCTGGTGAATCTGCAGCGCATCTACAATCACGGCCGGCTCGCCGGGACGGGCTATCTCTCGATTCTGCCCGTGGACCAGGGCATCGAGCACTCGGCCGGCGCCAGCTTTGCCAAAAATCCGGACTACTTCGACGGCGAGAACATCGTGAAGCTGGCGATAGAGGGCGGATGCAACGCGGTGGCTTCCACCTTCGGCGTACTGGGATCGGTGGCGCGCCAATACGCGCACAAGATTCCCTTCCTGGTCAAGATCAACCACAACGAGCTGCTGACCTATCCCAATCGGTTCGATCAGGTGCTGTTTGGCACCGTCAAGCAGGCCGTGGATATGGGCGCGGCGGCGGTCGGCGCCACCATCTATTTTGGATCGGAGGAGAGTTCGCGGCAGATCGTGGAAGTCAGCCAAGCCTTCGCTCTCGCCCACGAATTAGGGCTGGCGACCGTACTGTGGTGCTACTTGCGCAACAACGCCTTCAAGAAAGACAAGGACTACCACGTCTCCGCCGACCTCACCGGCCAAGCCAACCACCTCGGCGTCACCATCCAGGCGGACATCATCAAGCAGAAACTGCCGGAGAACAACGGGGGCTACCTGGCCCTGAACACGAACGGCGTGAGCTACGGCAAGTTCGACAAGCGCATTTACAGCGAGCTGACCAGCGACCATCCCATCGACCTTTGCCGCTACCAGGTGGCGAGCTGCTACATGGGCCGTATCGGGCTCATCAACAGCGGCGGCGCGTCCGGCGCCAACGACTTTTCCGAAGCCGTGGCTACGGCGGTGATCAACAAGCGCGCGGGCGGCATGGGCCTCATCTCCGGGCGTAAGGCGTTCCAACGTCCGCGCCGGGACGGGATCGCGCTGCTCAACGCCATCCAGGATGTCTATCTCAGCTCCGAGGTCACCGTGGCCTGATCTCCATACGGTGGCGGAAGTGAGGTCGCATCCGAAGCCAGCAGCCGTCAGCTATCAGCCGTCAGCAAGAAAAGCCGGCCCTTGCTGAGAGCTGATGGCTGAAAGCTGAGGGCTTTGAACATGCCGGACGCGACGACCGTTTTCCTGTTCGACGTCGACAACACGCTGCTCGATAATGACCGGGTCACGGCCGACCTCAAGCGCCACCTGGAGACCGAGATGGGGCCGGACCGGGCCCGGCATTACTGGGAGATCTTCGAGCAACTACGCACAGAGCTAGGCTATGCCGATTACCTGGGAGCGCTCCAGCGCACTCGCCTCCAGTATCCCCACGACCCTCGCCTGCTGGCCGTCTCTTACTTCCTCATCCGCTATCCCTTCGCCAACCGCCTCTTCCCGGGCTCGCTCGACGCGGTAGAGCACGCGCAGCAAAGCGGCCCGGCGGTGATCGTCTCCGACGGCGACGTGGTGTTCCAGCCGCACAAGGTGTACCGCTCGGGGCTCTATGAGGTCTTCCAGGGCAAGGTGCTGATCTACGTCCACAAAGAGCAGGAACTGGATCACATCGAGGAGCTTTATCCGGCCGACCACTACGTGCTGGTGGACGATAAGCTGCGCATCCTGACCGCCATCAAGGAGGTTTGGCGGTCGCGGGTCACCACCGTCTTCGTGCGGCAGGGACACTATGCGCACGACCGGGAGGCGATAGCGAAGTATCCGCCGGCTGACGTGATGTTGGAGCGGATCGGAGACTTCGTCGGGCTCGACGTGCGAGCCCAGCTTTAGGCAGGGCGCGTCGGGCATTTCTACTTTCATCAGCACCCAGGCCATGGAACGAATCGCGCCCAAAACTCTGGCTGTCGGACTGGTTCTGTTCTCCGTTGCCTTGTTGTCACTTTCCGGTCAGGCTCCGCCCCAACCGCTGAGCTTGCCCCTGGCGTGCGCGGGCCGCGATTGCCCGCTGCTGGAAGGCGTGCCACAAACGGCGGGCATGCGCAGCGGCTTCGTCCGATTGAAGCCCGGCGAGTCCGTCGGCTGGCACACTACCGGTAAGAACGAGGAAACTTTGGTGATCTTGCACGGCGGAGGCGAAGCGCGCATCGAGGGCTCAGCGCGAAGCGACGGGGAAAAGGTGCGCGCTTTCACTGCGCCGCGGCTGGTTTACATCCCACCGGCGACCCGCCACAACGTAGTCAACACCGGCGACCGGCCACTGGAGTACGTGTACGTCGTCGCGCCCGTACCCGGGCACTAGACTGACGTTCTGTAAATAACTGGCCGAAAGGGCGGGGCTTCAGCCCCGCCAGAACTCAGCGGTCTCCCAGGGGCTTCAGCCCCTGAAGGGAACGCGGCTTCAGGGCCTAAAGGCCCATGTCGGTCAGGCCCGGAGGCGGCGGGGCTGAAGCCCCGCCCTTCCGGCCAGTTATTTACAGAACGATGGTCTAGGGTTGGGCAACACGCGGCTCCAATTTCGTGGTGGCGCGGGTACAAGTCATAGCTGATAATAAGACCTGGTCGGCTCCTTGCTCCGGCCGCCTGGCTCGGAACAACAATCAAGTTCACGGCCAGGAAGCAACCTCCACCGTTGGTCGATCAAGGCGCGAGGGAGCCGCACCTGGTGAGGAGACGACATGTTCACGGAATTCCGCGGTCGGGCGGCCCGCCCTGCACCGGCAGCCAGCCTGGTTGCTCTTACGCTCGCGTTAATGTGCTGGGGAGGAGCACCCGCTTCCGCCCAAACTTCCAATCCGCCGGGCGCGGTCCGGCTGCGCGAGATCCCTCTCCGGCAGATCACGATTGAGGACAAGTTCTGGTCGCCTCGCTTGGAGGTGAATCGCACCAAGACGCTGGACCACGTCTACCAGGAACTGGAGGCGACGGGCTGCATCCGCAACTTCGATATCGCCGCCAAGAAAGCCACCGGAACGTTCGGCGGGCCGTGGTGGGCGGATTCGGACGTCTACAAGTGGATTGAGGGCGCGTCGTACGTGCTCGCAACGCATCCCAATCCGGCGCTGGATAGAAAGGTGGACGATCTCATTGCCAAAATCGCCGCCGCCCAGCAGCCGGATGGCTACCTCAATACCCACGTGCAGATCGAAGAGCCCGACCTGCGCTTCAAAGACCTGGCCTTCTTCCACGAGGACTTCAGCTCCGGGCACCTGTTCGAAGCTGCGGTGGCGCACTACGAAGCTACCGGTAAGCGCACACTCCTCGATGTGGCCACGAAGCTCGCCGATTGTTTCGACGCCACGTTCGGCCCCGGCAAACGCGACGGACTCTCCGGCCATGAGGGGATCGAGTTGGCGTGGGTACGCCTGTACCGCGCCACCGGAGACGATCGCTATTTGAAGCTGGCGGAATTCTACCTGAACGAGCGCGGGAAGAAGCCCTCAGTTTTCCAACGCGAGTATGAGAATCTCCCCGCCGACCGTACAGTGCTGTGGCGCGCGGGCCAGCCGATCAACCTCCGCGCTCTTCAGGACCATTTCTTCCTCAAGCCACTCGCAGACCATTTTTTCCTGGCCCATCCCACCGCATTCGACACGAGCTACAGCCAGGACAATCTGCCGGTGCGCGAGCAGAGCGTCGCCGTCGGTCACGCCGTGCGAGCAATGTTTCTCTACTCCGGAATGGCCGATGTCGCTTACGAAACGGGCGACCAGGGGCTGCTCGACGCGCTCAACCGGTTGCACGACAACGTCACGCTGCGGCGGATGTATGTGACGGGAGGCATCGGTCCGTCGGCCAAAAACGAAGGCTTCACCGACGACTACGACCTGCCCAACGACAATGCCTACCAGGAGACTTGCGCCTCGGCGGGAATGGTCCTCTGGAACTACCGCCTGTTCAAGCTGACCGGCGACGGACAATATGTCGACCTGATGGAGCGGTCGCTCTATAACGCCGTGCTCGCCGGCGTGTCGCTGGAGGGCAACACCTTCTGCTACGCCACGCCGCTAGCCTGCGACGTTAAGTTCACGCGCCAGCCTTGGTTTGAGGTGCCGTGCTGTCCCACCACGGCGGCGCGCTTCTTTCCCTCGATCGGACGGTACGCTTACAATCAGTCCGCTGACGGTGTCTGGGTAAATCTCTACCTCGGGGGCTCGGCAAGAGTGGCCCTCGCCGACGGCTCCCGGATGGTGTTACACCAAACCACGCGTTATCCCTGGAACGGAAGCACCAATCTGCAAGTGGATGTCGACCGGCCGTCGGAGACCACTCTTCATCTGCGCGTGCCGGGTTGGGCGGCCGCGTCGTCGATCACGTTGAACGGCAAGCCGATCCGGCCGGAGGTCTCCAAGGGATATGCTCAGCTTCATCGGAAATGGGCCAAGGGCGACGTGGTGGAACTCTCCTTCCCGATGGAGGTGGTGAAGCTGGAGGCGAACCCCAACGTGCTCCAGTCTCGGGGCGAAATCGCGCTGCGCCGCGGGCCCCTCATCTATTGCCTGGAACAGCCCGACAATCAGACTGACCTGGATCGGATCACACTGTCCCGCGGCGCCAAGCTCGACGCACACTTCGAACCGGCTCTGCTCGGGGGCGTGACGGTGATCACGGGTGAGGGTCGGCTGACGGATCCGGATCGTTGGGACAACCGACTCTACCGGCCCGTCCGCGCCACCACGGGCGAGGCCATCAGCATCAAGGCGATTCCTTACTGCGTGTGGGGCAATCGCGGTCAGAAAAAGATGAAGGTGTGGATTGACAACGCCACGCCGTAGATCGTTTGGCGTCATTACAGACTCCGAGTGATTGAGTGACTGCAGGAAGCCCAACGTTAGCCACTCCTTTAGAAGCTCTTTCCGGGGATAGGATGCCATGCCGCAAATCGTCAAGCACTCATTGTCCTGCGTTCTCGCTTACGCTCTCCGAATGATTTCTATTGGGAGCCTGCTGCTTTCAGCGGGCCCGACGCCAGCCACGGCTCAGGACGCGCGGTTCATGACCACCTACGTGCGCTCTGCCTCCTCCGAGGCACAAATTGAGATCGATGCGTCCAAGCGCACGCACACACCCATTCCGCGCACCATCTTCGGTACCTTCCTCGAAGACATCGGCCGATCGGTCTTCGGAGGTGTCTCGGCGGAGCTTTTGGACAACCCCAGCCTCGAGGACTATCACGCCAGCCTGACGACTCTGCGCGAGCGATTCTCAGCTCCTGACTTCACGCGCTCAACGCAGCGTGGCGTGCCGCTTCCTTGGCTTCCCCTCCACTGGGACGACGGCTGGCGCTACGAGCCGCGCTGGGGGCAAGCCGCAAACTCGGAGTGTTACCTCTACTTGATGGGCCTTAAGGGCCGCGAAGTCGGCCTTCGCCAGACTGTCTATCTGCCCATCGAACGCGAGCGCGACTATCAAGGAGTTCTCTTTGCTTTGTCCACTGAGGGTCCATTGGACCTTCAAGTTAGTTTCCGCAAGCACGACATGCCAGACAGGATTTTGGCGCAGAGCCGCGTCAGCGTTCCGGGAACCGGTCATTGGACCAAACTGCCGTTTCGCCTATCCCTGCCCAAAGGGGCGGTGGCGGCGCTGGAGGCGGTGGACTTCGCCGTCAGCATCGAGGGTGACTATCGGCTTGCTGTGGACGAAATCCGACTCTATCCTTCCGACGCGGTGGAGGGGCTGCTGGACCCAGACATGATCAAGGCCGCGAAGGCGCTTCACACGCCGCTCCTGCGCTACGGAGGCAATTTCACCAGCGGCTACCACTGGGAAGATGGCATCGGGCCGATCGATGAGCGCCGAACCATGCTCAATCAGTCGTGGGCCTATCCCGAATACAACGAGTTCGGCACCGACGAACTGATGACCTTCTGCCGCTTGATTGGAGCGCGACCGCAAATCTGCTTGAATCTCGGCGGCGGGACGCCGGCGGAAGGGCGGGCGTGGGTGGAGTATTGCCAAGGCGGACCGGAAACGGTGCAAGGGAAACGGCGCGCAGCCAACGGCCACCCGGAACCGTACCCCGTCGCGGCCTGGGAACTGGGGAACGAGCTTTGGGGTAAGTTTCAGATCGGCTGGCAGACTCCCGAGGGGTACGCTGAGCGCTACAAGACGTTCTATCAAGCGATCCGCGACATCGTTCCTGCGGACACGATGATCTTTGCCAATGGCGCTGACCTCGATGCCTTCAAGGAATGGAATGGCGCGCTCATCGCCAGGGATGGTGCCGATCTCAGCTATCTCACCACTCACTTTGTTGTGGGCATGGATGATCTGAAAGACAAGAACCAGGAACCTGATCGAGACACCTTGTGGGCGGCGGATTCTGCGATCCCGGTCGGCGTTGGTCGGGCGCTCGAACCGATGCGTGATCAGATCAATGTCAGTCCCGTGACGCGCGATCGCACCAAGCTGGCTTTTACCGAGTGGCTCTTCTGGGCGCCCGAGCACCGCGAGTTGCCGCGTTGGGACAACCTTGGCGGTGCCATTGACGCCGCGGGTTGGCTCAACATGCTGCTTCAGCACGCCGAGTTCGTTCCCGTGTCGGATATGACTGGGTTGATTGAATTCGGCGGGATCTACAAGAAACGCGGACGCGTTTATCTGACCCCGCAGTGCTGGGCGTTCTCGCTTTACTCGAACTATGCCGGCGACACTTTACTATCGACCCGAGTCACGTCTGATGAATACGATGTTGGTCCAGTGCTCAGCCGACTGCCAGCCATTCCCAACGTGCCTTATCTAGACGTCGTGGCCACCATGGACAGCGCGCACGGCGAGGTTACGCTGTTCGTTGTCAATCGGAACGGGAAAACTGCGAAAGACGCGGTGATTCGAATTTCGGGATTTCAATCTGCGGCGCAGGCGACGGTCCGGACGCTCTACACGAAATCGATCCTCGATAAAAACACTGAAGAATACCCCGAGGCGGTGCAGCCATTCACGTCAAGCGTGGGAATTTCGGGTGACACCATCCATTACAAGTTTCCTGAGCATTCCCTAACGGTTATCACCTTTTCAGGTCGATGAGGTCTTTGCCTGAAACCTCCAGTGATTTCGTTCAGACCGGCGCTCGGCACTGGTACGCACAGCCGCCGGGTATCTGTTTCACTCCACCGACGACGAGCGATTCCTTCGCCGCAGGCCGAACGCTCATCGCCTGGAGGGTGCCAGATCAAGCTCCACCACACTTACGGAGCCGGGTGGGAAACTCCATAAAAGCGGTGAACCCCAGGGCAATGCCTTTTCCACCGGCGCGAATACTTCGGGCTGGTCCTCGTTGACCGCTTGCCGCAAGTTTTCCGGCGCAATCTCAAAGACGCGGCCGCCGGTGATCGCCTTCCCCTCAACTGCGAAAGTGGCCGCGGCAGGTCGACCGTAGTTCAAGTTAGCGACGTGAAGGAACACCCGGTCCGCCGCACGGCTCGCGGCAATGTCGAGGTCGGATGGACAAGAGTTCACCGCCACACCGTGCGTGCCGTTGTGAACCTTGAAGAGCTTCATCACGGAACCGACCGGCATCAGGTACGTCACGCCGCGCGGCACCTGCAACATCACACCGTTTGTCGTCCACCGCGTGCCGCAAAAATCGCAGGCCGTGGCAATCTTCACTCGCGCGCCGTGGCGCTGATAGATGTTCATACTGCGGGCATGGAAAACGCCAGTGAGCCATTCCTGCAGGATCGGGTTGATGTTGTGAGGACGAAGGCTCAAATGTCCCTCGGTTACGGCGATACGCGCACTCGACTTGTGTGCGTTAATCACTTCCTCGAGCTCCTGGATTCTTACTTCAATGGCGCGGGAGAGCTCCAGCAACTCGTTCCAGGCCTGCTCCGGTTCCTGCTGATAGCGCAAGCTGTTCAACACACTGTCCGGCCTTCGAGGGTGTTGCTGCATCATGTGGATAGCAACGTAGTCGAGATAATCCCCTGCCCGGTCGAGAAGGTCGGCTGCCCAGAGCGGTTCGGCCGGTTTTCCGAGGTCCCCCCAGCCGATAAGGCGGATTGACGGGTCACGCTGCTTCATGGCCTTGGCAAACTCAACGGTGTGCTCGATCGACTGATCCTTGGTAAACCCGCCGTTGCCGTACGAGGTTTCGTTACCCAATTGCCAGATCTTAATATGGTATGGAGCCGACTCTCCATTGGCTCGCCGTTCTGTATTGTCCGGGTCGTTCGCGTATGAAACCCAATCCGCGGCTTCGGTCGCATTACCAGTACGCACCGACCCATCACGGGCCTTCCAGAACCGCTGCTGGCCATCGCTCAAGAAGTTCACGCAATAGAACGGCTCCGCGCCCACGCGGCGACTGAGATCGACAAACTCGTGCGTGCCGACCCGGTTGGTTTCCTTTCCACCCCAGGCATAGTTGCGCATGGCTGGCCTGTTTGCTACCGGCCCCACACCTTCGCGCCACCTGTAGTAGCGGCTGAAGTCGCCGCCAAAGCGCAACGCGCCTGGCGACAGATCCTTGACCAATTCCACGAAATCACTGCGCCAGTCGTTAGTCTCGTAATCCCAGGCTGCCTCAACCGAACTGTCCGTGGTCCCGAGCGGCTCCATGAACTGCATGTAAAGATAGGGCGAGATCTCGAACCGCGGCTCAGAGTCGATGACAACCGCGGGTGATGTGTTGGAAGAATAGCTCCCGGAGGAACCAAGCGTTGAACCTAGCGCGAGAGCGGAACAGTTCCGGATGAATGTTCGTCTTCCGTGTCGCATGACGGACCTGCCTTTAGGTCTGAGTCTGTTGTCTTATAACACGGCAAACAGCCTTGAGCAATCAGAGACTCGGCCTGCCGGCCTGCGATACATAAAGTGCCTTGGGCAATTGCATTCTTCGACGTCTGTTTCTGAACGTACAGGTACGCTACAAAAAGCCTGGAGGGCCGACGGAGAGTGGTCCATCTTGCGAGCCGATGATCAGGAGATCCTCCCGTTCACGTGAGCCCAGCAGGGCAAAAGGCAAACTTTTGACATGTAGTCCCCCCTCGCTCTGCCGCCTTTTCCGGGGCTCGACCGACGCTTGGACCCCCACGGCACGGTCCCGATTAATCGCTTTATCAGGGAGCGCTGGCGTAGCGCTCGCTCTTGATGAAGAGTGAGTATTGGCTTGTGGCTGCATCAAGAAGTCAGTAGTGGCCGGTGGTCCAGCATGAGGAGTCTACATCTCTAGCTATTAACCACTGGCGGCAAGCCAGTGTACTAAAACTTTGGCGTGAGGACGCGGGAGGACACTTCAACAGCCTGAGCGTTGCACTCAAGATTCTCGACCCCACATGCCTTTCTTGACTGTTACCTCGGCAGATCTAAGCGCGTGCCTGGTGCGCCTTACCACGGGTTCGATCCGAGATGGCCATGGCATCGTACTTTTGCTGCGGAGCGACCATGAAGGCCTAATGTGTTTATAGTAGAAGATGGGCAAAAAAATGTTAAAAAAGACCCTTGACAAAGCCTAGAGAAGGTGTTTTTATAGGCCGCAGGGAAAATGAAGCGCTTAAGCGCTTGGATCAGAGTCGTGCGGACGATGTAGTTTTGGGTTTAACTTGGGCGGTTGGGTTCTGAAAGGTGGGAGCCCATGCCTTTGGGAATCGAAGCACTACGAATCGGTCAGGTATTGGGTCTAGTCTATCGTGGGGAATATGCTAATGGAGGTGAGCCGTGACAAAGCGATCCCTTTTTCTAACTGTTTTGCTTTCGCTGTTTCTTTTGACGCTCCTCAGCGGAAGCGCTGTTTACGCACAGGTAGGAGCTGACCGCGTAGCAGTGACGGGCCTCGTGTCCGACCCGACTGGCGCGGCCGTCCCCGATGCGACGATTACGCTACTAAACCAGGATACCGGCGTAAAGACCGTCGTGGCCACGGACGGCGCTGGCAATTTCACTACCCCAGGAGTAATACTGGGTAAATACACCTTGCAAGTGTCCAAGGAAGGATTCAAGGCATATAGCCAGCCCGACTTGGATTTGTCCATCGGCGGCAGAACTTACACGCAGAACGTCACGCTGCAACTGGGCGCCGTGACCCAGACCGTTGAAGTAAAGGCTGGAGCCCAGCTCATCAACACTCAGAGTGCGACAATCTCTTACCAAGTCGGCAAGGAGTATTATCAGGACCTGCCTGACGTGATGGGCGCCGACGTCCGCTTGGCTGAAACCAAGCTCATCCTGTCGCCCGGGTACGTCCCGACGGCACCCAACGGCGACGCGATCTTCCGCGGCGATGCGTTTGAATCGCGCATCAACGGGGGCCAGAGCGTCTCTTGGGAGAGCTGGTTTGACGGCGCCGAATACGGTTACGCCGAGGGCCACCAGCAAACGCACGAAAGCTCCATCCCCTATTCCGCGGTGCAGGAAATGACCACGACGGTGAACAACTTCTCCGCCCAATACGGTCACACCGCTGGCGGCATCGCCCTTTACACCACCAAATCCGGTACCAGCGAGTTCCACGGCAACGTGTACGATTACATCACTAGTCAAAAACTGGATGCCGCCAACTTTTTCTTTAACTCCCCCACGCATCTCGACAAGCTCCCATTGACGCAGAACAATGCGGGCATTGCAGTGGGTGGGCCAGTTCCTAAGCTCCACCTATGGGGCAAGACCTTCTGGTTCACCAATTATGACCGGCTCGATTACCACAGCACGGTCAACATTGGCTATGAGAACACGCTTCCCACACAGGCGGAGAGAAACGGCGACTTCAGCCAGTTGCTGCAATCTCCGGCCGCACCCTGTGCCACACCACCTTGCCAGATTGCGACGGATGCGGTAGGACGCCCAATCTACTATGGAGAAATCTTCAACCCGAACAGTTAATGGGGTTCCCGTGCGCGATGGTTACGGATTTGACTCAACACCCTCGCCTGGGCATCCTTACGGAACCGGATTGCCAACGTCAACGCCGAACGTGATTCCGGTGGCGACCGATGCGCTGTACAAGAACAATCCTGGGGCCCAGTATGTTGCCTCCATCATCCCGGCGCTTGACCGAAATACGCTGTTCACTCCTAACGAATTCGGCGGCACTTCGGACGACAACGACAAAATCAACGTCTGGACGTGGTTGCTCAGAGTCGATCACACGTTCAACGATAAGTGGTCCGCAACCCTCACTTACTTTCAGAATCACCGGCCTCGGACCGCCCATTGCGGCGGACCGGAGGGCTGCAATACGGTGAATAACGGGCAAACGGACTCCCAGGCCAACGACACCTATCTTGGCCAAGGCTTCTACCAACTCATCACTAACCACTTCGCACACCTCCAGATCAACACGGTGATCAAACCGAACCTGTTCAACCACGCCACGCTTTCCTACGACCGGTGGGTGATGGACGGCCACCAGTTGTCTTCCATGGTAGGCTGGAACCAGAAACTGGGGCTCGGCTTGCCGAATGCGCCAGAGTGGAACAACGCCGGATTCCCCCAGATCAATTTCTTTAACGGGCCGGTGGGATACACTCACTACGGGACGCCGTGGCTGGGGAACGGTGCCGACATCAACAACCGGTGGCAGTTGTATGACGACCTTACCTGGATCGTCGGCAAGCACACCGTGAAAATGGGCGTTCAGAGCAACATGATCAACTTCCCGCAAACGGGCTGGGCGGTCAACACCGGTGGCAACTTTAATTTTCTCGCCAACAGCACAGCGGGGTACGACAAGACGGGTAACAATCTGGGTGCCGCAAACACGGAAGGCGACGCTTTCGCTTCGTTCCTCCTCGGCCAGGTTGACTTTGCCAACTTCTCGGTGTTCCAACCTTACATGCCGAAGATCTCCTACGTAGCGCCGTGGATAAACGACTCCTGGAAGATCACTCCTCATCTCACCTTGGAGGGCGGCCTACGTTTGGATCACAATTCAGGCGTCTCCGAGCAGCATAACCGCTTTTCAACCTTCGTCCCCACGGCCACTCAAACGATTGATGGGGCGACCGTCCCGGGCGCAACGGTTTTTAACACTAACCTCGCCGACGGCAATGGGAGCACGGGCGTGGCGCCGCGCCTTGGCTTTGCCTATTCATTGGGGCAGAACAGCGTGATCCGCGGCGGGTATGGCCTCTACTATGGAGCCACGCTCGCCGACTCGTGGGATGCCTACCCAGTGGATGGTTATCAGACCAACCCCACCGTGGCGAACTCAACCAACGATTACTCCCCAACCTATTACTTCGGCGATGGATTTCCAAAGAGCGCTATCACGTTCCCGCCGAACCTCACCGCTGGCGTTGCAGACGGAGGCAGTCCGGTCGCTGTTTCGCCGAACAACTACGAGATGCCGATTTGGCAGAACTGGAA